>ONZU01000085.1_pt1 | contig 104815 bp, 100 predicted proteins | sample 1671161 | NCBI WGS metagenome assembly ONZU01 (sample SAMN06348128, study PRJEB24527) | human gut metagenome | biome: human gut; feature: ankylosing spondylitis patient; material: feces | host: Homo sapiens | place: China | collected 2015-10
TTACCGTTGCCGCCGGATTTTCAAAGGTCTGTCCCTCGGTAAATGGCGGCAGGGTCTTTTCTGTGTCACTGTCTGCGTCGTCCGTTTCGGGCTTGTTCTTTAAGGCTGCCCTGTATCTTCGGTCAATCTCTTTCCACCCGTCGGACAGCACCGTTTTTCCCCTTGCGATAAAAGACTGTCCGGCACATTCAAAAACTGCTGTAACCGCTTCAAAGGTATGCGGTGCAGCGGTCGCCATGAGCAGACGCGCCCCGGCAAGGGTAAGGATATTCCTTTCGCTTTCCGGCAGCGTGGCAAGGTCGGTCTTTGCAAGCTCCATAGTCGGGATAATGGCATGGTGGTCTGATACCTTTTTACTGTTCAGCACCTTTCCAAGCTCCGGCGTGAAGTCTTTTCCCGCCATAAAAGAAAATTTCCCACAAAGCAGCTTGATAATGCCCGCCGCTGTGTCGCTCATGTCGTCGGTCAGAAATGCGCTGTCTGTTCTCGGATAAGTAAGAAGTCTTTTTTCATACAGAGATTGTGCAAGGTCAAGGGTCTGCTTTGCGGTATAACCGAACAGGCGGTTTGCTTCCCTCTGTAAAGAAGTAAGGTCAAAGAGCTTCGGCGGGGCTGCGGTCTTTTTCTCTTTCACAAGGGAAGCACAGACTGCTTTTGACACTTCGCAAGCAGCTTTCAGCTTGTCAGCTTCGGAACGGTCAGATAGTTTTTCGCTTGCAGCTTCCGCGCCGGATAAGACAAGGCGCACATGGTAGTATTTTTCTTTCTTAAATGTGGTAATCGCTGCGTCCCGGTCAACAAGCATTTTTAAGGTCGGGGTCTGTACGCGTCCCACGTTCAAGGTATGATTGTAAAGGACAGAGAAAAGGCGGGTGGCATTGATACCAATTAACCAGTCAGCCTTTGCCCTGCATAATGCGGAAGCAAAGAGCGCGTCGTATTCCTCGCCGTTCTTCAGACGGGAAAAGCCCTCTTTGATTGCGCTGTCCTCCATAGAGGAAATCCAAAGGCGGCGCATAGGTTTCTTGCAGCCCGCCATTTCATAGACAAAACGGAAAATGAGTTCTCCCTCGCGCCCTGCGTCGCAGGCATTGACGACTTCGGAAACGTCTGCCCGGTGCATAAGCTCTTTTAGGGTTTTGAATTGCTTTTCCTTGTCAGAAGCAACGGTGTACTTCCATTCCTGCGGCAAAATCGGTAAGCTGTCATAGCTCCACTTTTTATATTGTTCCCCGTAGGTGGCAGCTTCCGCAAGCCCTACCAAATGTCCCACGCACCAAGAAACGATATAGCCGCTTCCTGTGAGAAATCCGTCTTTCTTTTCCTTTGCCCCAAGTACGGCAGCGATTGTCTGCGCCACACTGGGCTTTTCTGCGATAACTAAAATCAAATATAAGTTCCTCCTTTCAGCGTTCCGGCTCGGTTTTCTTTTTCTCCTGTACCTGTTTCAGACAGTACCCCACACAAGGGGACTGTCCCTTGTAAGGGCAGGAAGCACAAGCAGGGGGATAAGGAACAGGCGGCGCATTATCACGCCGCCCGTTCGGTTTCTGTATCATCATCTTTTCAAAGGGATTGTCGGTAAACAGGGTCATAGGGTTTCTTCCTCCGTTTCTTCATCTTCGGGAGTTTCCCCGGTATCTGCTTCCGGCTCGTCCTCGTCGTAGTCCTCAAATTCAAAATCTTCAAGGTCGGTATCGCCCTTTACATTCTGCTTCGGCTTTAGAAACTTAAAGTAGTAGAACGCTGCGCCGCCACCAAGCAGGGCAAAGAGGACTAAGGCAAGCACCACACCGGGATTGCCGCCTTTTTCTTTCAGTTCTTCCGGCTGCTCCGTTGGTGTTGGGGTAGGTTCTTTGCCTGTGCAGCCTGTCATACTGGTAACACATACCGGGCAGGACGTGTTTACCTTTCCGACTTCGCATTTTTCCGTACAGTTACAGATTTCCGGCTTTTTGGCAGCTTCGCCGTTTTCGGTCAGTGCCATAAGGTCGGCTTCGTCCACTTGATTAAGGAAATGTACGGTCTGTTCCCCCTCGGCTGCCCGGTCAATGAGGATATAGAAATAATTGCCGCCTTTGGTGGTAACAGTGATAAGCTGCTTATTGCCGCCGAAATCGTCCACCAGTGTTGCGTTGCCCTTTGGGGTAAGGGGCGGCGTTTCTTCTTTTTCCTCCACAACTACATTGCTGTCGTTGGTCGCGTCCTCTGTAGGCGGCTCTGTGGCTGTCCCCTGTGCATAGGCAGGGACAGAAAAACCGCCCATAAGGATAAGGGCGGCACAAAGGGCAGTCATGGTCTTTTTCAGTTTATTCTTCATCTGCATTTTCCTCCTGTTCGTTTTCTTCTGCGGGTGCGGCAGTCATGCCGGGAATACCGCCGCCGGACAGCATAGCGTTCAGTTCCTGCGGGGTCAGACGCATAGCTCGTACAAGCTGCACGATTTCAAGGTTTTCCGCTTCGGTTTTCTGCGCTTCCAGTCCTTTTAACTTGTTCTGATACTCTGTGATTTTCTCGCGGGTCTTTGCGATTTCCTTATTGATACGGTCGATTTTATTGTTTGCCATAGGTCATTTCTCCTTTCTTTTTTTGGGCTGCTTTACCAGTTCATCAGCCCGTAGCCTTTGATACATTGATAGTTAAGGTCATAGCTCTTTATCTTGCAAGCGTCGCCGGAATTGCCCTCAACGGTATAGACGCGGCTGCCGTCCCTGCCAAGCACAAGCCCCACATGGTCGGCAACACCGTCTAAATCCCAGTCGAAAAAGATAGCGTCGCCCGGTGCGATATTCTCATAGCCCCGCGCGCCCCATTGTCCCCTTGACTGGAACCAGGGAACGCCTTGCCATTCGCAGCCTGCAAAGCGGGGTTCGCTTTTTCCGGCTTGATTGTAGCACCATGACACAAAGCAGGCGCACCATTCCACGCGGCTGTTAAAGCCGTACCAAGACCAGTAAGGGTAGCCGCCCACGTTTCCGACTTGCTGTTTTGCAAGTTCCATAAGCTCTTGATTTCCGGGGCGCGTACCGTTTACAAACTCCACGCCGCTTAAATCCTCAGACGGGCTTCCGTCGGGAGAACCGCCGCCAAAAATCAGCGGTTTGTTGCCGCTTGTTTCCAAGTACACATGAAACATTTCAAGCTGCTGTGGCGTAAGAAGTTCCTCCGCAAGCTCGGAAATCAGCTTATTTGTCAGTTTCACATTCAAGATGTAATACTCATAAGGGACTTCCTCGGTGGTGGTTTCCCCGGTTTCCGGGTCGGTACTTGTTTCGGTGCGGTAGCGTATTTCCACTTCCTCGGTCAGCGTCAAGGTGTACTGCATGGAAAAGATACGTTCAAGCTCTGCCTGTGCGCTCTGCGGGGTGTAGCTCTGCAAGAGGGCGGTCAAATAAGACGCAAGTTCGTGGGGGTTATGCCCGATACTGTCAAGGTCGTAGCGGTATTCATCATAGCCGGGGTGGGTGCTTTCGATATTGTCAATCTCACTTTGCAGCCCGTTTTCCAATGCGGCATAGTTGTTTTCAACTGCCACAAGGTCGCTGTCCTCGGATGTGTAGGAAGTGCCAAGCACCCCGTTTGTCAAGCCCGAAAACATAGCCCCGCAAGAGGACAGCCCTGCGGAAATCATAATAAAGAGAAGCAGCGCGGCAACTGCAATCAAAATGCCCGCCGGGTGTCTTGCCGCAAATGCGGCGGCTTTCCTCGTTTCCTCGGCGGTTTTCTTCGCCGTCTTTCTTGTGGCTTCCGCTGCGGCTTTTGCCCCTCCTTTCTTTGCCGCCTTTGCATACTGGCGTTTTATCTGCTGTTTCTGCATGAAACGGGAAAGCGGGTTAGAAGTAAGCTGCGGGTTGTCGTGCAGGGTTTTGTGATACTGGAAGTTGACGTTTGCCTTAAATGCTGCCTTTTCTGCCTTTGCCGCTTCCCGGTAAGGTTTCAGCTTATGGCTGCGGTAGCCCTGTTTTAACTTCCGCGCCCCGTATTTCGCGCCGCGCTCGGCAAGTTCCTCCGATTTATGCGCCCCCTCAACGCCGGAATTGTCCTTTTCAACGGAATGTATCTTGTTGTGGACGAAAATCCCTGCTTCCTGTGCGGGGCGGGACAGCGGGTTTCCTTTTTTGCCGCCGGGTATCGGTTTTTCCTGTTCTTCAAAGTGAAGTCGGGTCTTTGCCTTTCCTGCGGCTTCGTCAAAGGTGCGCTCCTTAACCAGTTTCTTTTGCTTCGGGATAGCTGCCTTTGCTGCGTCCAGTCGGTCAGCGGCTTTGTTTGATTTCTCAATATAGCATTCCAGTTCCGGGACGGCAAGTTCTTCCTCGGTAAACTGCAAGCGGGAAGATGTTGTTTGTACGGTAACTTCCTCCTGTGCTTTATGTACCGCTTTTTTACTGGCTCTGCGGGTCTGTGCTGCTTCGATATGCTCCATAACGCGCTCTGCTGTGGCGGTGTCCCTTGCGGGGGAAGCTCCCGGTGCGTGGGGTAACGGGGAAGTTTGGGACGCTACACCTTGAAGCTGCGTCCCGTCCTGCGCCGCTTGCTGCTCCGGGGACTTTTGAAAATCCGCGTCCTGTTCCCGTTTACTGATACGCTCGGCGGTCTGCTGTGTTTCGTTTACCTCAATAAGCCCGTCGCGGGTCATTTTCTGTGTGATTTTATCGCGGGATTTATATTGCTTCATGGTCTGCACCTCACTTTCCGCTTTCGGAAACTTCCTCCGGCTTCGTTGTCATTACCCTGTAAAGCTCGGTATCTTTCGGGAAGCGGTCTACAAAAGGCAGCACCACATTTCCATAGAAGATAAGCCCCTCGCCCGCTTCGGTGTGGGTAACATACTTCATCTGCTGCGGGGAAATATTAAGCTGCTTTGCAAGGATAGTACGGTCGCCCTGCGCTTGATTGAGCATGAGGACAAAATCGCTGTTCTCAAAGATATTTTCCACCTCGCGGCTTGCCAAAAGGTCTTTGACGTTCTGCGTAATGGCTGTTGGGATACCGCCCCATTTACGGAAACGCTTCCAAATCTCCACGCTGTAAGCGGCGGTCTGTTCCTCTTTTAAGAGCAAGTGAAATTCGTCCATATAGTAGCGGGTCGCCTTTTTCTCTGCCCGGTTTATCGTTACCCTGTTCCATGTCTGGTCTTGCACAATGAGCATACCTAACTTTTTAAGCTGCTTTCCAAGCTGCTTTATATCAAAGCAGACAAGGCGGTTAGAAAGTTCCACGTTGGTTCTGTGGTTGAATACGTTAAGGCTGCCGGAAACATACAGCTCCAATGCCGCCGCGATACGGGCAGCTTCCGGCTCCGGCTGTCTTAACAGCTCGTCGTAAAGGTCGCCCAAGATAGGCATTTTTGCCGGGTCGGGGTCTGCAAGGAACGGGCGGTACACATTTCTTACAGCCCTGTCAATGACGGTCTTATCGACAGGCTGCAAACCCTCCTTGCCTCCGATAACAAGCTCGCAAAGGGAAAGGATAAAATCACTTTTCAGCGCAAGGGGGTTGTCGTCCTCGCTGTAATTAAGGTTTATGTCCATAGGGTTTACATACTGGGGCTTGCCGTCAATGCCCCTGCCCGTAGGGGAAAGACGTATCACTTGCCCATTAAGACGCTGCACAAGGGAAAAATACTCGGCTTCCGGGTCGCAGATGATAATGTCGTCGTCGGTAATGAGGAAAGCATTTGTCATTTCCCTTTTTGCCGCAAAAGATTTTCCGCTTCCCGGCGTTCCCAATATAAGCCCGTTGGGATTTTTGAGCTGCTTTCTGTCGCAGAGTATCATGTTGTTAGAAAGGGCGTTCAAGCCATAGTACAGGGCTTGCCCCGTCTGAAAAAGCTCCTGCGTGATAAAGGGAATGAAAATAGCGGTGCTTGATGTGGTAAGCCCCCGTTGTATCGGGATAAGGTTTTCCCCAATCGGCACACTGGATAAAAGCCCTGCTTCCTGCTGATAGTCAAGGCGTGTCAGGCGGCAGTTGTATTTCTGTGCGATACCCGCCGCAGCGAAAATATCATTTTCCAGTTTCCGCTTCGTGTCTGCCATGTTTACCACAAGGAACGTAAGGAGAAACATTCGCTCGTTGCGGCTCTGTAAGTCCTGCAACAAGTTCTTTGCTTCGCTGCCAAAGGTGGCAAGGTCGGACGGGATTATATCCATGTCATAGCCGCTTCTAACCGCTTTTTTCTGTTCCTCAATCTTCATCTTGTCAAGGTCTGTGATTTTGCGCTTAATGGTCTTGATTGCTTCCGACTGGTCGATACTGCGGATATGTAAATTGACGATTACCCCTGTTTCCAAGTCCAGTATGTCGGCAAGCATACGGTCGTTAAGCTCCGGCGCAAGGATTTCAAGGAAGCTCGCCGCGCCGATTTTCTTCCCCATGCGGAAATATCTGCCCTCGCCAAAACGGAAAGAGGACGGGGCGATAAAATCCTTTGTAGACAGCCCCGACGGGGTAAGCCAGTCAAAGGAAAAGGAGAACGGCTCGCCCTCCGGGTGGAATACCCCATGCAGCACCTTTAAGCGTTCATAGCCGGATAAGGGGCGGGCGGTTACGCCAAGCACCTTGAAATTGTTAAACACGTCGGTTTCGATACGGGAAAGTCTTGATTTTGCAGCCGCCTTGTTATCGGCTTCAACGGTAAAGGTAATGTATTTGTGCTTCACAAGCCCGTTGTTGCCTTTACTAAGCTGATTTTTCAGCATATCCGAATACTCGGTGCGGATAGAGTTAAAAGCGTCCTCCTGTGCCGGGATAGTGATAGCTTTTTCTGCCTGTTCCCGCTGCGTCCCTTGATTGATGAAAGAAAGCTGCACGCTCACGCTCGCGTCAAAGTAGTTGAGGAAATCGCACCAGTTTTCAAAAATGGCGGTCTTATCGTCTGCCTGTGCAAGCTGATAATTGATGTCCTCGAACACGACGCACTTTGAATATCTCTTTTCCGTAACCTTGCAGATACCGTCCGGGTACATGGCAAGGTAAGGAATGGTCTGCTGTGCGGTGCGGGCTTTGCCGTCCCCCTTTGCCTTTCGGATAGCTTCGGCAATCTGTTTCTTTTCGGCGCGGGTCAGCTTACGCCTGTTTCCTGCGGCTTCCCGCGTCTTTTTTGTTTGTCCTTTTGACAATCGCTGATACCTCCTTTTCAAGTTTTCGCTGCTTTTCCAAGACAGCGTATAGGTTTTCGGTTCTGTAAGGTCGCTCCTTTGGGCGGGTAAACTTTGTCTGAACGACATTTCTTACCACCACTTCAAGGGGCTGCCCATGTTTTTCATACATGGCAAGCAGGAAACAGGGGAGCATGACGACAATCATCGCCATAGCCGCAAGGTTTGTCCCTGCGCTGCCTTTGAGCAAAAAAAACAGCGGCAGTCCGATTAAGAGAGCCGCCGCAAAACAAACGATTTGCCGCTTTGTCAGATTGAAAGCGACTTTTGTTTTGACTTTGGAAAGGTCTTTGGGTACAGGTACATACGCCAAGAAAAAACCTCCTTTCTGCCCTTAGTGGGCGTTGAATATGGATTTTGCCAGTGTGCCGGATTTGAACAGGGAAAAACAGAGGATAACCGTATAGGCGGCAAGGGAAAATACCGCGCTGTGCAGATTGTCTGCGATTATCATATCGTTTACCAGTACGGCGTAAATACCGACACATATCATAATGAGGAAGCCTTGAAAACCAAGAGCGAACAGCCCTTTTAGGTAGTTGTTTCCAATCTGTCCCCATTCTCTGTTGGTCATGGTCGCAAATGGAATAGGCGATACCGAACAGTAAAGGTAAATCTCTATCATTCTGCCGTAGAGGATAACGGTTATCAGTACGGACATGATTTTCATGCAAAGGCTTACAAGGCTTGTTTCAAGCACAAGTAAGAGCAGTTCGGGGATTTCCATATCTTCAAGCCCCTCCTGCATGGCGGCAAGGGCTTCGGCAACGTCGATATTCGTATCGCCGCCGATAACCCCCGCTGCGCCGGAAACGATATGCTGCGCCATATCAAAGACCGCCATTGTGATGTTGAACGTGTTGGTTACGATAAACACCGCGACAAAGGCTTTGAATATCCACTTAAAGAACATGAATGTGTCTATGTCGTGCATATTGTTCTTTTCCGTTACCATGCTGATTAGCTCGTAGCATAGGACATAGGTAATGACAAGCCCCGCAATCGGAACGATTACATTTTCAGAAAGGGTCTGTATCATGCTGAAAATATTTGCGTTCCAACCCTGCGGGGTCTGTCCTACCTCGTTTGCGATAGTCCCGACTTTTTCGTTTACGTCCCCGAACATAGTTGACAGATTACCGTTTATCGCTCCGATAAGGATTTCCTTTATCCATTCGTTAATCGCGTCAAGTATGCTCTCCATAGGCTACCCTCCGTAATCTTATCCGAACAGACCGGAAAGAAGCGGTACAAGGATAGTGCCGATAAGGGCAACGCCGCCGCCCGCCATGAGCTGCTTAATGCCCTGTGATTTTGCGCCCGGATTATCATTTCCGTAGCCCTCCAAGAGATTGATAACGCCCCAAATGCCAAGTCCTGCTCCAAGAGCGATAACCAAAGTCTGTAATACGCCGATTGCGCTGTTGAAAAATTCCATAAAACTCCTTTCTGCCGCAAATGCGGCTTGCCCGTAAAAGGGCATAAAAAACGGCGGTCAGTTTTCAAACTGCCGCGGTCATAAGTCCCCGCGCTGCCTAAATGTCTGCTGCGCGGCGGTATTCAGTTGTCAGTGTGGGCGATAGGAATTTTTGTAGGGGCGCGTATCATGCAAGTTGTCTTTTTCTTTGTTACTGCGTCAATTCCTCCTTTCTTTTCGCTGCTGCTCATACAGGGCTTCACACCGTTTCACAAACTGCCGGATAGCAGCCTGCCGCTGCTGTTCCCGTCGTTCAGCAATCGAAACAAGCCCGTTTATGGCTTCTGTGATTTTCTTGTCCTTTTTCTTTCTGATACGTCTATTCATGGTCGGTGTCCTCCTGCAAATCGCTTTCGCTGATTTCGTAGTAGTCAAATACTTCGTCCGGCTTCACAAGGGCGGGTCTGCGCCTTAAATGCTTTTCCATATCAAAAGTATTTTTCTTGTCATAGTCGGAAAGATATTTATAGTTGGGGTGCTTTGTAATGTCGTACTTATCAGAGAAGAACGGGCGCACCCCGCGTAGCTGTAAGATACATTTCCCGCCGTCCATAACCGCAATTTCATCTTCCGTCATAAGCTGCTTGCCTAACTTCTGATAGTTCAGCCCATGCGATACCTCCCGCCCCCGGTTCTCGGAAGTGTTGAAGCTGTCAATGGTTTCTTTCCCCAAGATTTCCGACATTTCTTTAAGAGTGGTTTTCTCCTTGCCGCCCAAGAACAGGGTGGTGTCGCAGTTGCCGACTATGGTATCGGCGTTGTCCTTATAGATTGCCTTTAACTGGCTTTGCGACTGTAAGATAATCGACGCGGAGATTTCCCGGCTTCGTATGGTGGCTATGAGCTTTTCAAACTTCGGTATCTGCCCGATATTTGCAAATTCGTCTAACAGACAGCGCACATGGACGGGCAGCCTGCCGCCGTATTCATCATCTGCCTTGTCGCAAAGCAGATTGAAAAGCTGCGTGTAAAGGATTGATACCACAAAGTTAAAGGTATCGTCGGTGTCGCTGATGATAACAAACAGGGCGGTCTTACGGTCGCCTATGGTGTCAAGCTCCATTTCGTCGGTTTCCATAAGGTCGCGCAGCTCCTTAATGTCAAAAGGGGCAAGCCGCGCACCGCAGGAAATGAGGATAGAGCTTCGTGTCTTTCCCGCAGATAACAGGAATTTCTTGTACTGCCGGACGGCAAAGTGTTCCGGGTCTTTTTCCTCCAACCGTTCAAACATGAGGTCAACGGGGGACTGAAATTCCGGGTCGTCCTCGCGGGCTTCACTGGCATTTATCATTTCAAGCAGCGTCGTGAAGTTCTTTTCTTCCTCCGGGGCTTCGTACCAAATGTAGCCGATAAGGGCGCAGTAAAAGAGCCGTTCCGATTTTACCCAAAAATCCTCCCCGGCTTTTTCCCCGTCCCCTTTGGTGTTGGCAATCAAGGTATTTACCAGTTTCAAAATGTCTTTTTCGCTGCGGATATAGGCAAAGGGATTATAACGCATGGATTTCTTAAAATTTATCGTGTTCAGCACCTTTATCCGATACCCGCCGCGCTGTAAGAGCTTCCCACACTCGACTAAAACCGTACCTTTCGGGTCAGTTACAACGTAGCTTGAGTGCATTTGCATTAAGTTGGGCTTCACAAAAAATCTCGTCTTGCCGCTGCCGCTTCCCCCGATAACAAGGATATTTTTATTCCTTGCATACTTCGGCTGCTTCGGGCGGCTGTTCATGGTAAGCCGTTCCGTCTGTGTCAGAAGCACGTTATTTTGAAATACCGGGTCGGTATAGGGCTTTATATCTTCGGCGTTGCCCCAACGGGCTGAACCGTATTCGATACCTTTTCGGTATTTCTTCGCGTTCTTGCCTTTGAAGTACACCATAAGCCGGATAAGGACAGCCCCCACAATACCGATAAGCAAATCCATAGGGGCAAGGCTCGGAAGCGGGGTTGCAAAGGCAGCGGAAAAGCCGTCTGCAAGGGAAAGCACCTTGCCGGAAAGGTCAGCCCCCGGCGCAAGGCGTACCGCTTGTCCGATTTTGTCAAAGAGATAGACAAAGAGCAGATAGGGGGCATTTAGGATAAGCAGCTTTTTAAGTTCCGGCTTCATAGCGATACCTCCCTGTCCTTTTTCTTCACTTTGTCCTTCTGTGCGTTCAGAGCTGCCGCCTTGTCTTTCAGAGTGGAAAGCAGCTTGCGGATAGAGGGCTTTTTATCCCTGCCTAATTTCTTTGCGGTAAATTCCCGGAACGCTTCGGTCATAACGTCAATATCCTTGCCCTTAAAAGACACAAGATAGGTCGGCGGCTTGCCGTTCTCAATCTTCTTGACGTTGTAATCAAGCCCGCTTTTCCTTGCGATAGGGTCAAAGGCTTTGATATTTTGGTCGGTAATCTCAATGTTGGAAACCTTTTCTCCCTGCTTCATAAGCTGCCGCATAGTGATTTTCCCATGCGGGGCTTTGGTTAGCTGCCCTTTGCCTTTGGCAAGCAGGGCTTTCATAGCCTTTTGCAGCACTTCGGCGGTCAGCTTAGATGTTTTGATTGCTAAAGACACGACTTTTTCATTGACTTCATCTTGCATGAAATCCCTCCTTTCATAGTTTGGTTAGGGTGGTGTGCCGCTTCGGGGCATAAAAATAAGGCGTACATTTTTCATGCCGCCTTTAGATACGCACCCGCAGCCCGTTCAAATCCGAAGCCCTCACACCGACAAGATACCAGTTGTCCCCGTACTCCATGCGGGTCGGCTTCCATTTGCCGCGTACAAACACTTCAAGGCAATCCCCACAATGCAATCCTCCGTAGTAGTCGTTAAGGTCAAAGCGAATGTCGTAACGGTCTGCCGTTTCATCAAAAATCAAAGCTCCTGTTTTCTGTGTCATATTAAAATCCTCCTGTTTTTTAATAGCCGCCGTACATATCGTGGTTGACAAGGGCGGTGTAATAGCTGTCAATGGTGTTGGGCGCGTTGAAAAGTACCGCTTTCAGATATTGCTTGATGTTACGGATTTTCGTGGTGTTCTCTTTCATGCAGTCAAAGACAAATTCAATGTGGCTGCTGTTCAGCTTCATAAACTTTGCTTTGACAAGCTCTGCCGGATAATCGTCCCCGGCGATACGAATTGTCTTTCGTTTGGTGCAGACAGTTTCAAGGATAAGGGACACAATCTCGTCCAAGCGTTCCCTGTCAATGTTGGTATGCTTGATAAAATGCTCATACTCGATATTGTCCTTGATGATTTCCTCATACACGCTGTATGCGTCTGCCGCTTCCGTTCCTTTCCGTTCCGGCTCTGCCGTTTCTTCCCTCAAAGGAGAGGGGTTAGGGGAAAGGATAGGAATGGAATGGTTACTTGATAAATCCGTATTTGATTTTTCTTTTTTTGGTAAGTCAGTCTTTTGTATATCTTTATTTAATTGCATTGGATTTTCCAACGTAGGTTTTTCCTGCGTAGGATTTTCCAATGTTGGATTTTCCAATGTAGGTAAATCCAAGTTAGGCGGCTGCTCATAGATGATGTAATCAGTTCCCCGCAAGCGTCCTTTCTCGTCGCGCTCCCTTGAACGCTGAATATATCCGGCTCTTTCAAGCTCCCGGACAGCTTCGCGGATAGCGTCGATTTTTTCCCGGTTGATATAGGACAGTCCCGCAAGGGTATAGTCCCAATCCTCCGGCAAGGACAGCATTTGCGATAACAGCCCTTTTGCCTTTAGGGAAAGTTCTTTGTTGCGTAAATGGTGGTTGCTCATAACCGTATATCCTGTGTTTCTCTCCACGCGGAAAACTGCCATAGCTTCATCAACTCCTTTGCTGCATATTTGTTACGCGGTAGAACAGCGATTTTAAGGGTTTAGGTATCAATCCCTTACCCTGTGAAAACCGTACCCGCAAAGCCTTGTGTAGCAAGACTCTTTTTGCCCCTACTGCGTAACATGAGGGTAAAAAAATAGCGGCGTTCCTTGTTTCCCGGTTGGGATAAGGTAACGCCGCCAGTGCGGTGCTATATGAAATTGTGTGATTGCCGACGTGCCGCGCCGCCAGTGCGTCGCGTTTGTATTGGGTTGTTTCATGCTCGCAAGATGTTCCGGCATATCAAGGCGCAATCCGTTAAAAGTAGTAAATTGGTAGTAAAATCAATCTGAAATCCTGCGAATGTGCTTGTATTTCAAGGGTTTTTCGGGATAATCAAAATTTTATACTAATAATGGCGAAAAATTTATGACTATGCATGGAGAAAGAATAGATCTTAATGTAAATACCATCAGAGAATATAATTATGCTGAAAATCATTATAATACAGTGCAGTCATCAGTAGTAACTATTACGATTGATGGAAAAGAAGTTGAAAACTGCGGAAGCACTGTAATTTTTGCAGAAGAAGGACTTACTCCGGATGTTGATTTTCAACAGCAGGATATTAATAGTGAAAGCAATGGAAGTGCAGGGGAAATGCCTATTATAGCTGATACGATTAATTATTACAAAAATATGCTTGGTAAATCAAGAACAGTAGTAATACAATCACAACTTGGGGACCCGATATGTGCTTATAGTGGGGATAGTGTGTATTATGAGGTATGTGAAAATTTGCCTAAAACCACAAAATTATCAGTAGATGGCAAGGCTTTGTATATTCACAGAGCTAATTTTCAAATCATAGACAATGATTTACTGGATTGATGTGCTTAGAAAGGATTGAATATTATGAAATTTATAAAAGTATTAGAACATAACGGAGAATTATATAAAATTGGCGATACTATCAGTGCTACATTTGATACGGGAGTTACGGTAACTGGAACAATAAAAGAATTTGGCGAGTATGGTTTTTTGGATGAGGGATTAAAACCCGGAATCGAATTTGGAGGTTATATAATTTCTCTTGATAGCATCATTGAAATGAAAAAAATGAAACAAGTTTCAGATGACGTTATGAATTTTGCGGTTGCGGTACTGGCACAAGTGACGGAATATGCAAATCAAGAAAATAGATTAAATTGTGAAGAAAATAAATTGGTGTATTTGAATGATGTAGAGAAAACAATAAATAAGTGCCTGAATTAAAAGCTGGCAAAAAAGATTTAAAGAGTTGCGTATTGCTGCAGCGCAAGGAGCAGCTTATATTTATTGCTGATATTAAACTTTCCAAGACCGCTACGGTGGAAAAAGTTTTGGAAGAATATATCAATAAGCACAATAAAACAGGTAAGATTTAAGAAAAAAGACAGCCACTTTTCCGTTATTGATAGTAGGTTACGAGGTCGTAGAAGCAAGAATCCCCGAATCTAAAGATTCGGGGAGCATCAAAGTTATTAGCGTTTTCTTTTTTTTCAGTCATATTTTTTATATTAAAAAATATAAAGGAGACTGAAATTATGAAAAACAATAATAAGGTACACGGCTATAAGGTTTTTAATCCTGATTGGACTTGTAAAGGCTTTCAATTTGAAGTAGGGAAAACGTTTGAGGAAAATGTTATTCCTAAGTGCTGCGAAATGGGTTTTCATTTTTGTACAAAATTAGAAGACTGCTTTAATTATTATAGGTTTAATTTTAATAATAAAGTTGCCGAAATAGAAGCACTTGGAGATGTTGACGTAAACGATGATGACAGTAAATGTTGCACTAATAAAATTAAAATTATTAGGGAAATTACTTGGTATGAAGTTCTTGATATGGTAAATGAAGGAAAAAATTGTACTGGTTATTGTAATACCGGAGATTATAATACCGGAGATTACAACACTGGAAAATGTAATACTGGAAACTATAACGTCGGAAACCGAAACACAGGAGACTTCAATGTAGGAAGTCGTAACGCTGGAGATTGCAACACAGGAGACTATAACGCAGGAGATCGTAATACTGGTGACTTCAACACAGGAGACTTCAATGTAGGAAGTCGTAATATTGGAGATTGCAACACAGGAGACCGCAACACAGGAGACTATAACGCAGGAAATCGTAATACTGGTGACTTCAACACTGGAAGTTACAACACAGGAGATTATAACGTTGGAAGATGTAACACAGGAGACTATAACGCAGGAGACTATAACACAGGAGATTTCAACATCGGACGCTATAATGTTGGTTGTTTTAATACAAAAGAAAAAAAAATTATGTTATTCGATAAGCCGTCAAATATGACTTTTTGTGAATGGCTAAACTCTGATGCAAAGTATTTACTGAATCAGATACCAAAAAATTATGTTGTTAAATGGGTATATAAAGATGATATGACGGAAAAAGAAAAAGAAAAATATCCAACCTATAAGACAATAGGTGGCTATCTCAAGGTACTTAATGAATCTGGACATGGTCAGTTATGGTGGGACAGTCTGCCAGAACACAAAAAGAAGATCATTAAGGAAATACCAAACTTTGATGCTGAAATTTTCTTCCAGTGTACAGGAATACGTGTTAAGTGAATTGAAAACTAATAAAATTAACAGACGGGATAACCGTCTGTTTTTTTATAGGGGTATATTAATCTGTTTTGACACTCCCCACAACTTAAATTTCGGGGTGTTGTCAGCTAAATTATAAAAGAGTGAAAAAAACTTTATTATATTACTAAATATTTTTATGTCGAAAAATATCTTTAAAATCTGTCATAGTATATATGAAACAAAAAAAATAAAAAAAGGAGAATAGCTTATGAATTTAGTATTAGTTTCAGTAGCAGTTGTGGTTGTTGTCGTATTATTAATGTGTATGGGGTATGTAAAAGCCAGCCCGGATAAGGCGTACATTATTTCCGGTCTTAGAAGAAAGCCTAAGGTACTTATTGGTAAAGCCGGCATTAAGATTCCTTTCTTGGAAAAGAAAGATGAGTTAAGTTTACAGCTTATTCCAATTGATGTTAAAACAAGTAATGCCGTACCGACAGCAGATTACATTAACATCAATGTAGATGCAACGGTCAATATTAAAATTAGTGATGACCCGGAAAGATTATCACTTGCTGCACAGAATTTTTTAAATAAATCTGTTGACTATATTGCGCAGGTCGCAAGAGAAGTGCTTGAAGGTAATGTAAGGGAAATAGTTGGTAAAATGCATCTTGAAGAAATGGTGTCTGACAGACAGAAATTTGCAGAACTTGTGAAAGAGAATGCTGCGCCGGACCTTGCCAATATGGGTCTTGATATTATTTCTTTTAATGTACAGAATTTTATGGATAATAACCAGGTAATTGAAAATCTTGGTGTTGACAATGTAGTGCGTATTCAGAAAAATGCAGCAATTTCACGAGCTGAATCTGAAAAGGAAATTGCCAAAGCTAAGGCGCAGGCGGCAAAGGAAGCTAATGATGCAAAAATCGAATCAGATACGGCTATTGCTGAAAGACAGAATGAACTTGCTATCAGACAGGCGGAATTAAAAAAGGAATCAGATGTTAAAAAAGCAGAAGCTGATGCAGCTTATGAAATCCAGTCACAGGAACAGCGTAAAACAATTGAAGTTGCGAGTGCAAATGCTAATATTGCAAAGCAGGAAAGAGAAATTGAATTAAAGAAAAGAGAAGCGGAAGTTACAGAGCAGGCATTAAATGCAGAAGTAAAGAAGAAAGCAGAAGCTGATAAGTTTGCAAGAGCACAGGCGGCAGAAGCAGAATTAATTGAACGTCAAAGAAAAGCTGATGCAGAAAATTATGAAATACAGAAAGCGTCTGATGCAGAACTTATCCAGACACAGAAAGCATCTGAGGCATTAAAGATTGATGCAGAAGCTAAAATGTATGCGAAAGAAAAGGAAGCTGCCGGTATTAAATGTGTTGGTGAAGCGGAAGCAGAAGCTATTAAGGCAAAAGGTATTGCAGAAGCAGAAGCTACAGAAAAGAAAGCCGAAGCCATGAAAAAGTATGGACAGGCAGCTATGGTAGAAATGATTGTAAATGTACTTCCGGATATGGCAAAAGCGATTGCTGAACCGCTTGCTGCAATTGATAAAGTAACTATTATTGACAGCGGCGATGGAAATAGCGGAGTAAACAGCATGGGTGGATATGTTCCGCAGGTACTTGCTAAGACAATTGAAAGCATTAAAGAAACCACAGGATTTGATATCAGCGAAGTCATGAAAGCTGAAACATATGATGCCAAGGTTAATAAAAACATCAATGTTACAGGACTTCCTGATGGTTGTGATGTTAATGTTGATGTGCTTAATAAAACTGTGAAAGCAGAAAAGAAGAAAACAGAATAGTACATATTTTTTATGCAGGAAGTATTTATGCTTCCTGCTTTTTTCCTTTCATATTTTTTATATCAAAATTAAATAAAAGGAGATTAAAATTATGAATGAAAGAAATGAAGAGAGAATTATCGTAAAAAAAAGCAATTAAGGAATTAGCAGAAGTCTATAAAATAACAGGAGAAGCATATGAAAATTGCGACACTTGGTGTAATTTAAGCCTACTGCCACTGCCAGAAAAATTTATTGAAAAGTATGCTGATAATGTTGACTGGAATAATATTTCTATATTTCAAAAATTATCTGAAAATTTTATTAATCAATATTCAAATATGGTTAATTGGTGTTTCATTTGTAAATACCAGAAGCTGTCAGAAGGTTTCATTGAAAAATATGCAGACGAAGTTGACTGGCTTTATGTTTCAATATACCAGCAATTGTCAGAAAACTTTATCCGGAAATATAAAAATAAGTTAAACCTTTGTGTTATTGCCAGGCACCAAATGATTTCATTAGAATTTGCAGAAGAGTTAAGTATTGTTTACGTATTTTTACTACATAACAATTGCTTAAAACCAGTATCATACTGGAAGAAAGCAGTAAAAGCAACTAGTTTATACGAATGCCATGAAGATTACTTTTATGCCTACAAAGGTATCCGTTTAGACAGATACAGCAAAAAGAATTTTCAGTACCGGTATCTTTTAGGGAAAACTTACGATTGTTTTTCTGATTATTCAGATGCTCAAAATTCCTTTGGCTTATCAGCATGGACAAAAAAAGATGCAGAAAGATACTGCGATGAATTGGTAATAAAAGTAAAGATTTACTATGAAGATGTTACAGCCGTTGTTCATGATGGTGGCAAAATTCGTTGTAAAAAAATGACGGTATTGGATTAAAAGTTTTACGAGGATTGGTGATAAACCAGTTCTCGTATTTTTCTTTTATATAACTTATATCAATAAAAAAATAAAGGAGATTAAAACTATGGAAACAAACTTAAAAAACTTAAAGGAAAATATCAAAAAGAGATTTGCAGATGCAGGATTAGAAACAGAAGACTTTACAAATATCAAAAACGGTATTTGTAAAAAAGGACTTAGAATAAAGACGGGAACTAATATAGACCCTATAATTTATTTTGATACCTTTGTCGGATTGCTGGAAAGCGGCAAAAGTATTCCAGAAGTTGTCGAAATCATTTTGTCTCAAATAAAAATAGAAAAATTAACAGAAATTGATTTTGGCAAACTTTTAAATGATGAAGATTATGTAAAAGAGCATATCTTCATCGGACTGCAGCCGGTAAGCATGGACGAGTTGGTAAAGAAGCCTTTCTTTTTAAATGGATTAGAAATGTTTCTTTATATAAGATTCCCGGAAATTGACGGTGCTAATACCACTACCAAAATTAATAAAAGAACAGTATCTGCATTTAATATCACGGAAGAAGTATTATGGGATTTAGCATTTTATAACACAAGAGAAAACGTGAAATTAAGTAACTTATTTGAAGAATTATATAATGTTTCAGCTCCGGATGCAGGAAAAGCTCCTTTATATATTCTGACAAATAAAGAAAAACATTTTGGTGCTGCAGCAATATTGAATCTTGAAGCAGTCAAAAAAGTGGCTGCAAGAACAGGGACTGATAAAGTCTATGTCATCCCTTCATCTATTCATGAGACATTATTAATGCCTTGGAATGAAACATTTTCTATAGATGAAATCACAAGGATAATTCGTGAAATAAATGCTACAGAAGTAGACGAAATCGAACAGTTGTCTGATAAACCATATATTATTAATGTGACAGATATTGATAATATCAGATTGTTTTAGCGGAAAGCGAGGAGAAACTATGAAAAAAAATGAATTTTATGAAAAATTAGCAGAAAGCATTAAATCGGCAGGATTTAGAAGCTTTCTGTATAACGAAGAACAATCAAGTTTATTGTTTATAATAACTCCGGCTAATTCATGGCTATGTGTAAGCGAGGATTATTACTGGGGTTATAATATTTCATATGAATATATCCCATCAAAAAATTTTGGTTCAGGGGTAAGATGGAATGAGGAACCTTTATGCCGGGACGAAATTGATACCAAAGCTTTACTTAAAGCAGAGAAATACGGAAAAAGATATGGGAAAACCCAGTCATACCATGGTTCTCGAAAAGGAAAAGGTTTTTATATGCCGGAACATTACCCTGATGCATACAAGGCTATGATGAGCGCATGGGGAGAAAAACTAACTGAACTGTAAAGTAAATAAACAAAGACTATATCAGAAATATTCTGATGTAGTCTTTTTTTTGTATGTGTACGTTTTTTTCTTTTATATTTTTCATATCAAAAAATAAAAAAAGGAGATTAAAATTATGAATGAAAAAAATGAAGAGAAAATTACTGTAAAAAAAGCAATTAAGGAATTAGCAGAAGTTTATGGAATAACAGGAGAAGAATATGAAAATTGTAATACTTGGCATGATTTAAGTTGCATGCCATTACCGGAAAACTTTATTGAAAAACATACAGGCGAAGTTGATTGGATAGATATTTCGTATTGTCAAAAATTGTCAGAAAATTTCATTGAAAAACATTCTGATGAAATTGACTGGGAAAATATTTCTCCATATCAAAAGTTGTCGGAGAAATTTATTGAAAAGCATATTCAGAAAGTTGATTGGGCAGGTATTTCTATATATCAGAAGCTGTCAGAACAATTTGTTGAAAGGCATGCGGACAAAGTTGACTGGAAAGGTGTTTCTACGTATCAACAATTATCAGAAACTTTTATAGAAAAACATACAGACGAAGTTGACTGGGAAAATATTTCCTCATATCAAAAGTTGTCGCAGAAATTTATTGGAAAGCATGCTGATAATGTGGACTGGCTGGAGATATGTATTTATCAAAAGCTTTCAGAAGGTTTTATTGAAAAATATGCTGATAAAGTCAATTGGATTTGCATTTCGATTTATCAGAAGTTGTCAGAAAACTTTATCCGGAAATATAAAAATGAGTTGAACCTTCATGATATTGCCAGACATCAGGTAATTTCATTGGAGTTAACAAAAGAACTGGGTGTGGCTGATGTGTTTTTGCGGCATAACAATTGTCTTAAACCAATATCATACTGGAAGAAAGCCGTGAAAAACACTGGTTTGTACGAATGCCATAAAGATTACTTTTATGCCTATAAAGGTATCCGTTCAGACAGATATAGTTATAGGAATTTTCAGTACCAGTACTTCTCAGGAGAAACCTATGAGTGTTTTTCTGATTATTCAAATGCTGAAAATTCGTTTGGTTTATCTGCATGGACAAAAGAAGATGCAGAGAAGTATTGCAATGAACTAGTGATAAAAATAAAGATTTACTATGAAGATGTTACAGCCGTTGTTCATGACGGCGGAAAAATCAGATGCAAGAAAATGACGGTATTGGATTAAAAATTTTACGAGGATTGGTGATAAGCTGGTTCTCGTATTTTTCTTTTATATAACTTATATCAATAAAAAATTAAAGGAGATTAAAGTTATGAAAATTTTAAAGTCAGAAGAATTAAGAGGAAAGTACCATTGTTCATTAATGAACAGACTGCGGGAAGAAATTCCTGTAACAGAAATGAAAGCTGATGCTTATGATAATGCTGTCATAGGCAAACAGATTCTTCATGGATATTTTACCGGAGAATTTGATGTATCTGAATTTAAAGAGTTAGTTTCAGAAGGTGTTGAAGAAAATTCACTGCCGGAGGAAACAAATAAGGGGAGAATCGGCAGATTAGCTGATTGCCTCACAAGATATGTTAAAAGCGAAGTAAGAAAAGGGAATGTAAATGTTTCTGCTAAAGATGTCCCTGTATCACCGGAATATATGGTACATACAAAACCTGATATTATTTTTGAAACCCAAAACAGTATCGAGGCAGTGAAATTCTTTATGGGTAAGCCGAAAGTTACCCAGACCGGTAAGAAACAGGATTTATCTGTACTTAAATGCCCGGAAATTTATGCTTTATATTTATATGCAAAATCACTTTTAAAGCCAGGTGAAAGTAAAATTATCAAAGGATCCTATTACTATATGAGAAAAGCTACAGATACAGCAAGTAGTTTTCTTGATAATGATTTTTTCTCAGGATATGGTGGAAACATTGTGTTTTTTGAAAAAGAAGTTACATGGGGAAAAGATACATTGTCCCCGGAAGAAATTAATTACATCGAATTAATCAAAGAACATGAAAAAGGACTGCTTGAATGCAGCGAAGAAGACTGCGGGTCCTGTGCTTATAGTATGATTTGCAATTACAAAAAAACGCCTGTTTTAAATGAATTTAAGGCAGAAAAAAGCAATAAAAAAATTATGTATTCAAAAGAGCAGGAAAAAATCATTAATTTCGGAAACGGTATTGCAAGAGTAATTGCTACTGCCGGTGCTGGAAAAACGGAATGTATTGCAAAACGTGGTGAAGAAATGTTTAAAGAAGGTGTTAAACCGGAAGAAATGTTATTTATTACGTTTACAAACGCAGGAGCAAATGAAATGAAATCACGAATTGCACAAAAATGCAACAGCGAAGGACTTGATATTACAGCTGATGATATTCAGGCAATGACATTTAATGCATTGGCGTATAATATTGTCAAATATGAATATGCAATGTTAGGCTTTAAAAAAGAGCCTGTTATCATTGATGAGGTAAGAGAAGGTAAAATTATCACACAGTTATTACGTGATAACCCTGTTACAGGGCTTGATTACATTAGCTACCTTTCTGATACACCGAATCTAAAAGGAGCATTCGCTTGTACAAAAAGAGCATTTGATATAATCAAATCAGAACGTATTGATGTAGAAAGCGTTAATGCTGCAGAAACTTTAACAGAAAAATTACGTGAGGCAGGAGTATTCAGGTTTATGAGTATTTCCAGTGTTAATGAATTAATAAGTCTGTATGGTAAATATCAGGAAAGACTGTTGCAGGACGGCTTGATTGCATTTTCAGATCAAGAACCATTTATGTTTAAAGTACTGGAACAGAAACCGGATTATCTTGAAAAATTGGGTATTAAACATCTTGTTGTGGATGAATTTCAGGACAGTAATGCAATTCAGATGGATATTGTCAAAGAATTTACAAAATGCAGCTGTTTTGAAAGCCTTGTTATTGTGGGTGATGATTCACAGTCTATTTATAGATTTAGACACGCAGTTCCGGAAAATATGCTGTATTTTTATGAAAAATTAGGCATGGACGGTATTGACTTAAATCTGTCTGCAAATAGACGATGTACAGCACAGATACTTGATGTTGCAAAAGCAGTAGAAAGTCTTAATGTGAATAGACTGGATAAACCGATGAAAGCCACAAAACTTAATGGGGGACCCGTCATAATGCAGGGTTTTTACTCAAAAGATGAAGAATATGACTATATTACTGAAACAGTAAAAAAGATTATTGACTCAAAAACACATGAGCCGGAAGAGGTTGCTGTACTGGCGTACACAAAAGCGGAATTAATTGCAATTGGTGCTAAATTATCAGATGCAGGCATCCCGTGGGTAATGAAAAACCCGATGCTGTTATCTGAAAATGACAGAGTTAAAGCAGCTATCAGTATTGCTGATGCTTTTTATCAGCCGGAAGCAGATAAACTGTATCTTGATTATCTCGCTGTAAAGTATGATGGGAATATTCTGAAAAAAGGATTTGATGAAATTAATGCAGAAATTGCAGACTTGAAAAATCAGTTTATAAGCATTGATATGCTTGAAATCCCTTATCAGAAAAAATTGTTCCATGATTTACTTGATGACCTTGATAAAAATAACAGTGATGAAGTTTACCAGTATTTTTTGGATTTAGTGTATAACAATGAAGATTTGCAGTCAGAACTTGAATATATACAGGATTTTAAAGTATTTGGTGAAAAATGTGCAAAGAAAATGGAACAGGATTACAAGGGCGTAGTATTAACAACTGCCCACAGTGCTAAAGGACTTGAGTGGGAAGTTGTGATTAATACTATTACAAAATATGACAGTAAGCGGCTTCACATAATCCGGAACAGTGCTGCACGTGATGCAGAAGTGGAAGAAATAAGAAGATTGCTTTTCGTTTCTTTTACAAGAGCAAAGGAAGAACTTTTTATTACTGGACAGTATACGTGCTATACAGCTAGGGATGCAGGAAATGTGTATAATCAGTTTTTGCAGGAAGTTTTTGTAACGACCGGAAATCAGGATAAATATATTCCAGTTGATCCGGATGCAGATAAGAAAAAAGCTGCAAGACTGGCGGCAAAAACTGACAGACTGGATAAGATGAAAAGTAAAACAGCATAAACAGTATACAGCAGGACGGTTCATAATCGTTCTGCTGTTTTTTTTAATTTTCTTGTATATATTTAATATCAAAAATTTTAAAAAAAAGGAGATTAAAACAATGAAAGAAAACATGATTAAAAAAGGATTCAGAGTAATGGACAAAATTGATGGTAATTACTATGTAATTACTAATGTAAGAAATGGAGAAGGATATGCTGAAAAAGAATGCGTTAACCCTGAAACAAAGGAGGAATATCTTGATGCGACACAGCAGGCAGTTATTAATAAAGATAATTGTATTGCCTTCAGATTTGTTGGCGATGCATTAGCCCCGGAAGTGCCTGTGGGCTTTTCTGTAAAAGATGGAATTTTATTAGATAATAATAATAACCCAGTTTGTGAGCAGGGCGAAATTTTTGTTAATAAGATTCTTGCGTTACAGCCTAATAAGCTGCTGTTAAGTGCAACTTATGAAGGCAGAAAGGGAGTATATACTTACAATACACGTAAGGATAAATTTGTTTATGTCTGCATCGGAGAGCCGGTTTATATCTGCAATTGTGGAGATAAAGAGGATGCTGTTTTATTAGCATTTTCAGAAAAAATCACAGAAATAACAACAGATGAAAACGGAAAGGATAAAAAAGTTGAAAAACTTGTAGATTCCAGAATTGTGACGATAGATGCAAATGGAAATGTAGAATCTAAAAAGTTAAACGTGCCTATTTTAGAAGTGCGTAAAGTTAATAAAAAGAAAGGCTTGTTTGCTGTTATAAGCAAAACAACAACAGATGCGGAAGGTTATTTATCTCCTGCGGAGAAATATTATACATATGTAAAAAACTTCTTTCATTCTGGAGAAGGAGTAAGATTTTTTACAGAATGTTATCCGGATATAATAACAGAGTCAGTGAAAGGATATGTTGTTAAAACACAGAATGAATGCTTAGTTTATAATAATGAAAATGATGCTAAATATGCTGTTAATTATAACAAGGATATCAAGAAGAAACTCAAAGGGTTTGATTATATTGTCAATGTGACAGATTCAGCTACAGGAGTAAGAATGACTTTTGCAAACGAGAACTATGAAATTAAAACTGTAATGCAGGAAATCACTCCAGACAGAGGTATCATAACTTACGTTGAATAAAATTTTTTAATAAGGACTGCATATGCAGTCCTTATTTTTTTTGCCCAGACCAGGTAATTTTCTTTCATGTTTTTCTTATAAAAATAAAAAAAGGAGAATTAAAAATTATGAGTAGTAAATTTAAAGATGTTAAGATTGGACCATTAACCCAAAAAGTACTTAATGAAGGAGTGTATACTTGCGAGCATAATCATCCTGGCGGGTCTTTGTTTGATGCTGTGGATAATGTAGATAATTACATTAAAGCAGCTGTTGCAGCAGGATATAAAAACTTTGCTGTAACAGATCATGCATCATTTAGTGCCATGCAGACAGCAATTGATGCGGCAGCTGAAATTAATAAAAAAGCGGGAGAAAATACCATCAATATTATTTATGGTGTTGAAGCATATATTGAAGTGCCGCCATTCACAATTAAAGAAAAAACAGGACATTTGATTATGTTAGCTGTAAATGAACGAGGGAAGCATATTGTTGACAAACTTATTTCAAATGCCGGGCAAAAAAGAAATGGAAAGCCTGTAATATCATTTGATGAATTAAATTCAGTACAGTTTAATGGCGATGTAATAGCGACAAGTGCCTGTATATCCGGACCTTGCGCAATACAGTTGCTTGCAAATGATATTTTTAAAAATCAGGTACAGAAAGAAATGCAGATACTTGAAAAAGAAGACACAGATGAAGATGGAAATACTGTAAAATATTGTGTTTCTCCAGATGATGAATATTATTTATCACAAAAAGAAACAACTGAAATAGCAAAGAAGAAATTAAATGAATGCATAAGTATTCGTGATAGCACAGTATTAAAAGAAGAATTAAAAACGTTAAGAGCAAATGTAAGGACATTAAAAAAGAAGGGAGAAGATTATTCAGAAGATGAAAAAAAAATAAAAGAAATACAGGAAAAGCAAAAACAGGCAAAAGAAAATGCCGGGAAACTAAAGAATGTGTTTAATGAAGAGAATAAAAAGCTAAAAGAACTGCAGGTAAAAGTAGATAAGTATTTATTACACAAAGAAAAAATTAATGAATACTTATCAGCAATGAAATCTGATGAAATTTTATATGCTGCAGCAACTGAAACAGCTATTTTCTACGATAAACTGTTTGGAAAAGGTAATTTCTTTTTGGAAATCCAATATCATGATTTTGAAAATGAAAAGGAAGTATACACAAAACTGTGCAAAATAGCAGAGGAAAATGATATTCCTTTAGTTGCAGCAAACGATGCACATATGGCGGATAATACTAAAAGAAGCATTGATATGCGTAATGTAGCAAGGTATTTGAGATTCACAACCGTATCTGGAACAGAAGCAGACAATGAATTGTATATTAAAAATCCATATGAACTTGCGCAGGCGTTAAGTGCGGTATATCCGGATGTTGCAGTTGCGGAAAGTCTGAGTAATTTAAACGTCATTGGGAACAGATGTAAGTACATGCCTAAAAAAGTAAATCATTACCCTGTATTTAAAAAGGGTATTGATGTTAATGCTTTATTAAGGGAAGAGGCTATTAAAGGCATTGACTGGCGGTATCCTAATGGTACAGGCTGGGATGAAGAACATCAAAAACGCATGGAGTATGAACTTAATGTAATTATTCAGATGGGATATGCAGATTATCATTTAATCGTGAAAGATTTCCTTGAGTATGCAAGAATTATCGGTAAAATTCCTGTAGATAAGCTAAAAGAAGTCCCATTGACAATTGAGGGGGCTAAAAAATATGTGCAGGAACATGGATATGATACTGGCATAGGAATTGGTATCGGACGTGGTTCCGGTGCGGGTTCATTAGTTACGTATCTACTTGGAATTACAGGAATTGATCCATTCAAGTACAATCTTATTTTTGAACGTTTCCTTAATCCGGAAAGAATCAGTATGCCTAAACAATATTGGGCGTTCAGTGTGAACTCTATTACTCAGAGGTGTGCTTAATGCAATAAGCATTAGTGCTAACGGTAGAAGCAGAATAAGACTGCTGTATGAAGTGTCACAACAAGATATACAGCTAAAAAGAAACTTCTTTTTATTAGACGAAGCAGCTTCGGAAGAGAGCCTACGGTCCAGTAATGGCTAGCAGGTGATACCGTGCTAATATTATTAAATTATTATAATCTTTTAATGAAAGAAGGTATTAAATTAATGAAAAATATTAATTTTGCACCGTTTTTAGAAAAAGATGAAAAAATAAAACCAATAAAAGACCACGAAGATTATTATATATCATCATATGGAAAAATTTTTAGTACAAAGCAAGGCTACATTAGACAGTTAAAGCCGTTTCTTGATGGTAAAGGAAATTATAGAATTATTAGATTAGATTATAAAAAATACCTATTACATAGAATTGTAGCTATTAATTTTATTCCTAACCCTAAAAATTTGCCAGAAGTCAATCATAAAGACAAAAATAAGCAGAACTGCAAAGTCGATAATTTAGAATGGTGTACAAGAAAAGAAAATTTATATGATAGTTATAAAACAATGTCACCTGTAAGAAATTGCAGATATTGCAAATTATACAAAAATGATATTTTAATTGATAGGTTTGAAAGTATTTTGGCTGCTGCAAGATATGCTAATAAAAAATATGGGGCGAGTTATTCTTCGCTTGCTAAATACTTACATTGGAATGAGTTTTTTATTTATAAAATATGATAATTTAATAAAAAAGTGTAACGACTATCCTAAAAAGGAGTACAGCCGAAGATGAGTTACGGTTGGAAGTGTACTGAGATGCAATAATAACACATTGCATTGAGATATAGTCTAAACCCACTTGGCTTACAAGTGTTAAAGTACTGTGAAAACAGGGGTATATTTGGATATTGATTCTGACTTTGCATTAGGAGCGCGTGAAAAAACAATTGAGTATGTACGCAGTAAATATGGCGAATCTGCAGTTGTCGGTATTTTGACAGAAGGACGTGAACAGGCAAAAGGTGCTATCCGTGATGCTGCAAGATATTTAGGCAAAAAGCTGTATGATGATGATTCTGTATTTCTTGCAAAAGGAACCGCAATGCGTAAAAGCGTGCCTGCTGAAACTACAAATTTTAAAGATTTGGTAAATTCAGAAAATAAGACTCTGTATGAATTTTTAAAAAGTGAGTTTGCGGGTGATAAGGATGCATTAAACATCTTAGAAATTGCATTACACTGTGAAGGAATGCTTACATCGTATGGGCAACATGCTGCAGGTGTAATTATTTATGACGAAGATGATATTACTGATTATATTCCTGTCCGGAACGGTAATTTAGATATGCGTGTTACCGAAATGGATATGATCCAGTGTGAAGCTGATGGATTACTTAAAATGGATTTCTTAGGACTTAAAACATTATCAATTGTAACCGATGCTGTACGCATGATTGAAGCTGACACGGGAGAAAAGATTGATGTAGAGAATATCCCTTTGGAAGGTAATAAAGCTGATAAGGTGTACAGGAATATCTATGCAAAAGGAAAAACCCGGAATGTATTCCAGTTTGAATCCAGCGGAATGCAGAACTATTTAAAACAATTATTTTCATAATATTTTTCAATCCTCTGCAAAATTAATTGCAGGGGATTTTTCTTATATATTTTATACAAATAATAAGAAAGGGAGATATTTATTATGAAATATTTATCACAAAAAGAAGCTGTTTTACAGTTGCGTGAAGAATTTTCAGAGTGGATTAATGAATTAAGTGAAAAAGAAAAAATTGCTATTCAAAAATATTCATATAATTCTATGGACAATAAGCCTAACCGATTTTTTGAACGCTTGAACTCAATGTTAAGAGGTTCTTATAATAAACCTGACAAAGAATTATTACAAAATTATGCCGATATAATTTCAAAAGCAATCTGCAAACATTCCTTATCCTGTTCAATAATTTGTTACAGAGGTGTTACAGTAGATACAACAAGTGATTTTGTTATTGGCACAGAATTTTCATTTCGCCAGTTTATAAGTACAACTGTAATAAAAAACAAAATATTCCGTACACCATATATATACATAATATATGTGCCAAAAGGGACAAAAGGAGCATATATAGAACAATTAAGCAGGTTTCCAAAACAAAGAGAATTTTTGCTTGACAGAAGCTGCAGATATAAATTATTATCAAGAAAAGGAAACGTAATTAAGCTAGAGGTGATATCATGAAGAAGATTTTACACAAAATTTATATGTATTTTCAAGAGAAAAAAATGTGGAAAGCAAAAATGAATGAGCCTATTCATGCATTTATAAGTAAATAATCTTTTTAATCCCCTGCAAAATTAATTGCAGGGGATTTTTCTTATATATTTTGTATAAACAATAAAAAAGGAGATATTTATTATGAATGAAAATAAAAAAGCAGGAATTGAAAATATTATAGCAATGAATGCATTGTACCGTCCTGGTCCTAAAAAATTTATCCCACAGTTTATTGAAAATTATAAACATCCGGAAAAAATTAAATACATCTGCCCACAATTAAAACCTATATTGGAACCTACTTATGGCATTATTGTGTACCAGGAGCAGGTCATGCAGATTGTACGTGACCTTGCAGGATATACGTGGGGCAGGAGCGATTTAATTCGCCGTGCAATGTCAAAAAAACATCAGGAAGAACTAGATGCTGAAAGACCAATTTTTGTTTATGGAAATGAAAATACCAGAAAAGAAGGTGAAACATTAGTCCCCGGCTGTGTAAAAAATGGGATTCCAGAAGCTGCAGCAAATGAAATATGGGATTCTATGATTGATTTTGCAAAATATGCTTTTAACAAATCCCATGCGGCAGCTTATTCTGTGACGTCATTTTGGACAGCATATTTGAAATATTACTACACTTCATATTTTATTGCCAGTGTAATAAACTACACTGATAAAATTGAAGAAATTGCAGATGATGTTGCAGATGCAAAAGACTTTGGAGTCAATGTACTTCCTCCGAATGTAAATAAGTCTGAGGTATTATGTCGTGCAGACAAAAACAATATTTACTTTGGATTATCTAAAATATTAAATGTCGGAGAATCAGTAAGTAAAAAAATTGTGAATGAAAGGAATGTGAATGGAGAGTATACAGATATAACTGATTTTATTTACCGGACAGGTGTTGGTTCAGGAGTATATACTTCTTTGGTAAAAGCAGGAGCATTTGACTGTATGGGATATACGCGCAAGCAGATTTCATATAACAGTTTTGCGATAAAGGATATTTTTAATATCATTGATAAAATTAAAGAAAAAGAAAAATTTATTAACAATGCAAAAAAAATTATGGAATTTGTGGAAGAATATGATAATGTAGATGAATTAAAAATACGAATAAAAGAAGAAAGTCTGACATTTAATATTGCTTCTAAAAAAGCCCCTACCCAGATATCTATGCAAAGACGTATCGAAACAGCTAAAGAAACTATAAATACGTATTTCGAGGATTTAAAAGACATTGATATTAAGGAATTTAATGTTGATGATGATATTCTTGAAAATTTGCAAAGTGAAAAAGAAGTTTTAGGTATTTATCTGTCGGGGCATCCGATTGATGAATATAATGTGTTGTCTGATCCAATTAATACGATTACGGAAGATGTAACAACAGAGAAAACTGCTATTTCCGGATTTATTAAAGATTTTAAAGTTTTTAATACGAAAAACGGAAAGAAAATGGCTGCATTTAATCTTGAGGATAAAACAGGAACTGTAAATGCAATCTGTTTTCCTGATTCATATTTAAAAAATATGGATTTATTAAAAAACGACACTCCTGTATGTTGTTATGGCAGATTACAGGAAGATGAATATAATAGTACAGAGGAGAATACGGCATATCAGTTAGTTGTATCAGAAGTTATATTGCTGCATAAAAATCAAAAAGCATACCGGATTATTTGTAAAATATCTGAACTTAACCAAAAAATTGAAGATATAAAAGAGTATCTGACAGATGATTATGGTGATGAGCTTTACTGGCTTGATGAAACAACTGGACTTATGTCAAAAGTAAATAAAAACTTAGTTCAGGAAACGGTAATGCAGCATAAACTGGAAAGGTTATAAGGATGAAAGGGTAGTAATAACTGCCCTTTTTTTATGTCTAATTATTTTTATAAATTCTGTCATATTACTGTTGTAACAATAAATTCACAAAAAAAAAGTAAAGGATGGAAATTTATGGATAATCAAAAAAATATTCCAAAGCAAATAAAATTAAATAAGTACATACGAATGACAAAAAACTATTTAAAAGGATTTTCCCCCGTATTTATTATGTTTGGTTTAACCTGTATAGCTACACTTATCGGACTGGTGTCAAGTAGTATGGGAGAAAAAATTGATTACGGAAAATATATACTTGTATCACAAGTTTTAACAGCAGTATTTGTATTTGTGTCATGTTTTGTATTTATTAGAATTTCATTCCCGCAGATTGAAGCCGAAACTAAAATAGCAAAGAATATGCTGTTTGATAAATATTTAGTATTGTTTTTTGCCACAACTGCTATTTGTATGCAGGGATTAGCTTCATTGTTTTCATTGCAACCACAGAAGAATTTACAGAGCGGGGCAAACGGGGCAGAAATTGAAACAATCGGAGTTATTGTGTTTTTTACAATATTTATTGTTCCTATGTATGAAGAACTGATATTCAGATATTTTTCATACACTTACTTTTACAGAGCTGTAAATAACAAAAACGTAGCAAATATATCGCAAAGTGTATTATTCGCTGTATGTCATTTAAGTACAAATCCCGTAGAAATATGCTTATATTTTGCGTGTGGTGTAATACTTGGAAAACTGTATGAAAGATATGGTATCAAAACTTCATATATGTATCACTGTTTGTTTAATGCAGCTGCACTTGTCCCGGTAACACAGATATTAGGAACAAGGTTAACACTGAAAATAGTTTTAATAGTGTATGTTGTATATATAGCTTTGATTGTAAAGAAAAATAAGAAAGGATAAAAAGATGATTAAAAAAGAAAATATAAAAACAGTACTTGATATATTAAATACTCCTACCACAGATATTTATGAATGGTATATGACTTATTATAAAAAAGAAATTCCGTATATCAACAATATCGGCTTACAGGAAGTCGGAGATTTAATCACCGAAGTAGGAAATTATTTTGTATATTTTTCAACACTTCATGCTCAGCTTAATACGATGGTACAGGAAGCTAAAGCAAGAAAATTAGGTGCGGAAAGTTATAAAAATATTATGATACGCCGGGATATTTTAGGAACGTTCGCAGAAGAATGCAAATTTACGTATACGGCAATTAGCCGGATATGCACTATGCGGATTGAAGGAAATAAAGAGTTGGAAATGTTAAGTCATTAATAATATAAGAAAAGAGGAAAAATTATGGAAAATACAGCAACAGTAGTGAAGACAAATTATTCATATCTTCCGGTAGATAGTGTTAATGTATACTTAAATAGTATTGCAGGATATGCCCCTGTAATGCCGAAGGAAGAATTAAATAAATTATTTAAACGAATGGAAGAACATCCGGAGGAGAGCAAGGAAATTACAAATAAGATTATCGAAGGAAATATGCGGCTTGTAATTAATATTGCTAAAAATACTAAAATCGTCCAGGTTACACAGTCTTATACATTTGATGATATTTGTCAATGTGGAATGATAGGGCTGTTTAATGCAATTAAATATTATGATTATAAACTTGGATACTCGTTTGCTACTTATGCAGGGCATTGGATTATTCAGAGCATCCGCCGGGAAACATTAAATTTTGACAGTATGATACGTGTTCCTGTTCATATAAATGAAAAAATGTATTTTGTACGCAATATTTATAAAAAGAAAAAAGAAGAATTAGGCAGGAATCCCATACTGACAGAGTATCTTCCGGAAATTAAGGAGAAGTATCCGGCAATAACAGAAAGTGAAATTAATGAATTTAACAATATGTATAGTCTTTTTTCACTTGATGTTCCAATAGATACAGAAGATAATGATGCAACGCTTGGAAGTTTTATTACAGCGAAAGAACATACGGAAGATGCAGCTATTGGTGAATACACATCAGATTGGTTATGGGAAAAAATCAAAAGTTTTGTAACAGACAGAGAATATTTTATTTTACAGAAACGCATGGGATATGATGGGGGATACCCGATGACACTGGCAGAGATAGGGGAAGAACTTGAGATTTCCAGAGAAAGAGTAAGACAGATTGAACAGATGGCGCTTAGAAAAATCAAAATAAAGTTAAAGAAAGAAAATATTATATGTAAAAATGATATTTTGTAAGAAAGGAGATTGCGTATGAAGCTTAATTTTAAAGAAAAAATAAATAAATATCTGCCGGATAAGAAAGCGAAAGTTATGGCGGCAGGTTTTTTGGGATGCCTTGTAATATCTGTTATAGGAATGATTAGTATTAAAATTATTAATTCTAATAAGCCACTTACAGCTGATGAATTGCTGACTAAGTATATAGAAAATCAAAAACAGGATATTCCATCGAAACAGGAAATGACTGCCGATATTATGACAGATGCAGGAAAAATTTCATTGGCATTAAATAATGAAAGAGATTCAGATACAACACATATGTATGTTAATTATGTGCAGCCTGTGCAAAAAAGTACTGAAATATATGCTGATAAAGTGGACCGGCAGACAGGTGTATACTTAAAGGCAGGGGAAAGTAAATGGCTGTTTGAATTAAAACCAAAACAGTCTGCTGTAGACGATCCCAGGACAGAATATATTGAAGTATCACAAAATACTGGAATCAGCAAGAGTGCATTTACTGATTTTGTAAAACAGGATACATCAGATATAGACAATACAATTCTGTGTACTGCACAGATACAGGGATATACGATGCTTGATTTTTTGGAAAATAATTATCAGGCATTATATATAAATTATGATTCATTTGCTTCATATTTCGCTAAATACAATGAAAATATTACGTTAAACTGTTTCATGTATTTTGATAAATTTACCAATAAATTATTACAAATACGATTCAAGGCAGAAGAGGATGCGTTTAAAGAAGCGAATAATGTCAGTACAGGAATCATGATAAAGTCACTTGATATAATGCTTAAAAATATTAATTATGATGAAAGCAATATATATGTATCAGAAAATATAGAAAAAAATACAACTACTGTTAAAACAATACAATCAGATGATTTATATTCGATACAGGCGGCATACAAAAATATTAACTTTAAATACATTTTTGAACAGTCTATAGATGTCCCTGCAGATAAATTATCAGAATATCCGGATGCAAAGGCTTATACAGACAGTAATAATAAGGTTAAATACCGGTATACTCAATATGTGTTAAGTGATAATGCGTATGAAATTGAAAATGGAATTATACTTAACTCCGAAGTAAAACAGGAAGATGTAAATGGGTTTGCTGTGAATTGTATGCAGACAGCAGAAACGACAGAAGATATGTATTACATAATTACAGACGAGTTACTGGCACAGCTTAATATAAAAAATATTTCCATTTTATCAGGAAACAAAAAGGTGGCAGTTTATAAAACAGATTTTTATAAAATTATTGCCAATACAGAAACAAAATAGCAGATATTGTAAAAAGCCGTTCTATTTTTATTGAATAGAACGGCTTTTTTTATTTTTCTTATATATTTTATGTATAAAATTAAAGAAAGGAGATTCATTTATGAATGAATTAACAAAAATTCTTTCGGAATTTAAAGAAAGAAGGCTTTATGTTTCTTTTTTTGATTTCGCTGAGTGTGAGTTATTACATATTAGCGAAATTGATGAAAATACAATAAAGTTAGTCACCTGCCGAGAGCCGACAAAGTGTTTAGCAGCTGGGGAAATATGTGATGTAACCCCGTCTTTAGGTGTTAATGCAGAAAAAATTAATACGGAAGTATTTGACCTTATTAAGGAGGGGCGAATTACTTCTGTAATAAATTGGAATGGGAGAGTTATATATTTACAGGATACTGCCCGTCCTATGATTGCACAAAAATGCAAAATCACAGGAAGTATTTTATATGACAATAATTTGCTGGCAGATATTATACTGCAGGCAGGAATGTCCAAATACCATCCTACCGGGAAAACTAATATTAATTACCCAATAGCAGTAATTGATAAATATGAAAGGGCATTAGTGCTTACTGGAATTTTATCAAAAATGCCGGAAGATGCAGATGCATTTTTTGCCCCGGAAAAAAAGTATGTTCTTTCTGATGTCGCCATTGATAAAAATGGGATTAAAGCTGTATTTGATATCGAAGAGTATAAAGGGTTTATTATTTCGATAATAGATGTGTATTCAGATATCGGTAAGGGAATCGGAAAGAAAATGGGTATTCGCCCAACAGGGACTAAAATTCCTGTACCGATTTATGAAGTAAAAAATGATGAAAAGAAATGTTTAGAAAAAACACATTCTCTTATATCTAATAAGGGAAACACGCTTGTTACGGAACCAATAACTTTTTTAAGAAGCAATAAAGGGTTTGATTCCATTGGTAAGAAGCGAATTAAACAGTATTTTAGTTCATCTGATTTGAAAGTGTCAGAAAGAGATTTTTTCATAAAGGTATTATCCGTGCCTACTCAAATCGGAAATGTCAATCGTAGTATTGACATTGAGTTTTTGGGTGCATTAGGAAATGCTTTTAAAAAATCAGCAACAATAAATAATAATAATTAAAAAAAAGGAGATAAAGCTATGAGTATGAAAAATTATTTAGGATTTGAAAAAATTATGAACGAGGAAGAAAGAGAAGTCGAAAGAAATGGAGAAGTGATCAATGAAATGATTACAACTTCAAAAACAGTTTTAGTTGGAAGGGTAAAGGTAGTAAGAACCGGAACAACAAAGGCTGGTCGCCCATATGGGCAGATTATTTTGTCTTCCGGTGCAGAAAAGTACGATATTACCGCTGACGGAATTATTAAATCTGAATGTGAAAGAGAGGAAGACGGTACTCCGAAGCCGATTTTTGTTAATTTCTACAATTCAATGAAGGCAAGAGGAAATAAGGCATATGATGATTTTTTAAGATTAACAACAGCAAGTGAAGAAGGGAAATCCCCTGTTGTGCGTGAAAACAGCATTGTCATGCTTAAATGTACACAGCAGGTTATAACTTATCCTGATGATTCAAATTTTGTATCATATCTTGCGATAAAAATGTATATAAATGGAATTTGTGAATTACAGGAAAATGATGTACCTTGTGCATATTTGTTGATGGGAACAGCAATTCTTACCCAGAAACAGGGGGATTACAGATTAAGTATTCCTACAACTATGCAGAATCCTATTACAGGCGCATGGGATGTAAAGACATACATTAACTGTATTCCTGCAACAGAAGATGGGAAATTTACAGACGAAATGGTAAAATCTCTGGCAAAGCATGGAGATAAGTTTACCAGAACTGTACTTGTTTCTGATGAAGCGAAATATAATTTGGAAACATCAGACCCATTAAATCCGGAAGCAGATTTCACTTTCAAATCCTGGATGACAATTCCGGAGTTTGAAGAAGGGGAGCTTAAAAACGGTAATGGGGACATTGTCGTTGTTGATTAATGCTTTTGTATACACAGTCTATAATATTTATAGGCTGTGTATTTTTTTATTATTCACTTTGTAATTATATTCTGTTAAAGATTAAATGTCTGTCGAATAATCTCAACAGATTCTTTGTATGCGTGTTCATGGCATTTCTGCGCAATATATACAGAAGAATCTTTTGAAATTTGTTTTGCAACTTCTGCATTTTTTTCACATTTTTTAGCTGCTGAAAGTATTTTACTAATAGCCGCCTGCAGATTATCCTTGTCCGATGTTACATAATGCGGTGCCTGCTTCATAAATCCTGCGATAATCTGCTGTTCCTGTTTCTTTTCAACACAACTGCATAGTTCATCTATAGTGATATTGTATTTTTGTAATAATTCATACAAAGCTAACAATAAATTAGTGCTATCCTGCATAATAACAGATTTACTAGGCTGCACCATACACAAGTCATAAATAAATGCAGAACTTGATTTTACGAAATTAGTTTCAAAATTTGTCATAAAATTTTCACCTCTCTTTTACTTCTTACTCATTTACCTGCCAGCCGCTGTCTTTAGCTTTTTTAGCAATGTACTCAAGTATTTTCTGTTTACATGGGTCATCATCTTTAATACGTTCCTGTACGCATAACTGAATAAAGCCTTTGCTGGTTACTGTGTTGATGTCAAATAATTCTGCTACAGTACGTCCTGAAAACATTCCTGTGTGTACAACGGAATCATCATCTGCTTCAAAATTATCCGGATCAACGTCATTTTCAATCTGATTTACCTTAGTTTTATTATCGTTTTTCTTAGCAGTATCATCGGCTGCTTTATCCGCAAAAGGCAATTCACTTTCTGAACTTTCCTGTGCAGGTAATGATTCATCTATAGGATTACCAAAAATATCTGTTTCACCTGTATATGTAACCTGTGCGGAAGTTATAGGCATAGAAGTATTATTTTGTGCTTCTTTTTTATCCTGGACTACAGTCTGTGATGATTTCTCATCAGATTCAGTAGTATTTCCTGTTTTTTCATCAGCTTTTTTTTCTGTTTCTTTAATTGGTGGTGTTGATGTTAAATTACGTATAAAAGCAGTATTTTTCTTTTGTTTAACTGGCTGTACAGTAACATTGGATGTGTTATTTGCAGGAACAGGAGTTATTTCATCATCTGTATAAGTGTCCATTGGCAGTTGCAGATATGCTCTGATACCGGCAGATAATGCTCTGTTATACGCCATCGTTTTAGGATGCTGTCTTGAGATTACATTATTTAAAGAGCCGGGTGTTGCTTCACCAATGAATGTAGAGCAATATCCATTACTGTCTTTTAATGTCCATTCAACAGAAACATAAGTAATATTTCCTGCATCATTAATACGTACATCAGAAGAAACAGAATCAGTAATGCCTAATAAACTTTTTATTGATTCAAATACATATTTAAGGGATGTTGCCGTAATAATCATTTTTCCATTATGCTGAGCAGGATAAACTTCAAGGCTTATATCTTTTTGTAACTTCGCTGAATAAAATTTTTTAACTGTTGTTTGTAATTCGCTCATATTTTTACCTCACTGTTTGTTTTTAAAAGTCTTTGTACTATATATATACTTTATTTTGAGATTTTTTTTCGACACAAAAAATATTTTTTATTTTTTAATCTGTGTCAGATTCTGATTATGGATTCTGTCATATTTATTATAGATTTAATAAAACAAAAGAAAGGACTGGAAAAATATGGTTGACTATATTATTTATACGGATGGTGGCTGCAGATACAATCCTGGTGGTCCGGGTGGAATTGGCGCAGTTATTATTAATGCTGAGACAGGGGAAATTAAAGAAATAAACAGAGGATATGCAAATACTACGAATAACCGCATGGAAATTATGGCAGTAATTGCAGCTTTATCTGAAATCGAAAAAGGGAAAAATATTGATATATATTCAGATTCACAATATGTAGTAAATACCGCAAAAGGATTATACAATGTCAAACAAAATGATGATTTGTGGGATAATTTATTTTTATTATTAATGGACAGAAATGTAGATTTCCGATGGATTAAAGGACATGACGGGAATAAATATAATGAAAGGTGTGATGCTTTAGCAACTATTGCCATGGATGGAAACAAGCTTCTTTCTGATGAAGGATTCAAAGGAATAAAAAAGAAAAATACTGGAACAATGGGCATAAATATAAGTGTGCCAGAAGAAATTAATATTCCTCAGTATGTATATAAAGGAGAATTAAACTGCAGAAAATATATTGGAAACATTAATAAGAAGCCGCATTTGACATTTAGGGATTTTGCACAGCTAAAAACAGGCGGAATTGACGGAGTATCAAGGATGTCATTTCAGACATTGACAAAGCTTTTTCCGCAGTCAGTACTTATTACAATAAATATGTATTTTACAAGCAATGCAGACATTGTTACGGTTTTGCGGTGGTATTACAGAGGATTAAATCTTGATAAAGCAATCAGAAAACGATTGGTAGATAAGGAAATCATGAGTAACGCAGTAAGAAAACGATATTAGAAATTTTTTCCTGATGTAATATATAAATAATAAAGGTCGGATGCCATAACAGACAGATACATAAGTGTAAGATACTTAAAGGCAATGTAAGATAAAAGTAACAGCAAGCTGATTTAGAAAGGAGTAGAAAAATGAAAAATGAAGAAAGGATTAAAAAAGGTAGTTATGTATATTATATGGATATTATTCGTTTGTTTTTCAATATATTGATTTTTATTTGTTGTTGTATAGCAGAGGACTTTATTACTAGGGGTCCTTTAAGTATAAGAGTTATTATTTTAACTCTTTTAAATGGAGTAGTTTCTTGCTTACTTATACATATAAATTATAAAGTTTGTGCTTTTGTTGATAGTAAGAGAAAAGGGAAGGAGAAATAATATAAAATGATACATAATTTATCAAAGATGTTTATGGACTATGGAGATTCTAATTGGACAATAGGTATATTAATAGGACTCTTTGTGATTATAATAGGGGTTATCTTGTGGCTAATAGGTTTAGTGAAAGAATTTTATAATCAAGAATCTCTAACTATTTCTATATCAGGAATGATAACGATTGTTATTGGAGTTTTAATTATAATTTTGCCAGTAATAGGCTGCGCCCATGATAAAGAACAGAATATACAGACTGCTATTAGAAAAGAATATGAAGATGCTTCTTTTGATAAGCTGGATGATAAGTTTATAAGCGATAATATAACATATAGTTATGATGTTAAAAATAGAAAAATAATAGTATATCCGTTAATAGATAATGCAAATATTAAGATTATTGAGTGATTTTCACCTTTCAAAGGAATATACGCTTATGCACTACTTATATATAAGGAATTATACAGTATGTACCGCATATGGGTGGTAAAAAATTTCTTATACATCTTGAATTTGCTTCAAAGATTGGATAGAAATTGATGATGATTTGGCAATAACCATAATTGGCTAAGAAAAGAGTTTGTGTACATTTCCACTAAATATTTTAAACAAGCTGCAGTATTTTTTACTCTGTCATATTACCTGTAACAAACAATAGAAATGGAGGTCATAGTTTATGTTACAGATTAATACACAATACATTACAGACGTAGCAGAACTTGCGAAATTTGAGGAAACCAATCATACTGATGCTTTTGAGTACCTGCCATTGTCAAAAGGACTGACTTATATGGATTTAGCAAAAGGACGGGCTGTGAGCTTTATTGCAGTAAGATTGACAGCAAATCCGGATAATCCGGGTGAAGCTGTTGAAAATGACTTGCTGAATAATGTCATAACAGCCAGTATGAAAATTATGTCAGTTCTTAACAGAGTGTCATCAGAATTTGCAGATACATTGGAATTTTTAAGTATATCTTATAAAGTTCCTGCGATGAAAACAGAGGGAGCTGTTGTAAATGTATTAGTTTTGACAAAAGATGGTGAGGAATTACTTGAATATATACAGAAACAGCTTGCTGTAAAAATAAAAGAAGGATTAGGCATTACCGATGTTTCTGAAACAGAAGATTCAGATGAAGCAAAAGATGATGAATCAGCTGATATAATTGATGTAGTGGAAGATGATGAAGAAATAATTTCAGAAGATGAAATACCTGTTTATACTGCTGATGTAACAGATATAGATGAAGATGCAGATGAGGAAACATCTGATGAAAATAGAAATAAGGAATCTGCCGAAAAAGATAATTTTAAACTTACGGATGAATTATTGACAAATACTGGAAAAACCTATACAGATATACGCAGGGTAATAGATGAAACTGATTTAACTGAACCTTATCTGAATAAGATTGACGAATATATTCCGGAAAGTGATATAGCCGAATTAGAAAATCCTGTTCCTTTATATGAAATGCATGAAGAAGATTATGGGGTTAAAACGACTGCATCAGCAAAAAAAATTCAGACCTGTTTTGAAAAAACCATAAATTATTTTATGGAAAATGAGAACCTTGCAATGCGACGGACTTTAGTTGGAGAAAAAGAAGAAAAGGATTTCTTAGGTGATGTAAGAATGTATGTTGATAAATACCTTAATCTGCCGGAAGAAGATAAGGATATGTTTATGGCTAAATGCCAGAGAGCGTTTTTTTCGTATTATATTTTAACTCCTGCGATACAGGACAAGGATATTACGGATATAAGGGTACTTGCTGCAGATAATATTAATGTGAAGATAAAAGGAAAACATTATAAAGTTGATGGGCTGGAATTCATTAATACAGCTGACTTTAACAGATTTATCGAAGCCCTTGTAATAAGAAACCGGGTAAGTACTGAATATCCTATTATTGTGTTTACGGACAAAGATTTTGATGAAGATTACATACTACGTTTTAATCTGTGCCTGCCTGCAATTAATTCAGCAGAGGGTGCATATCTGCATATCCGAAAAGTCCCAAAAGAAAAGATTACTGTAAAAGATTTGATTGATGCCGGTATGTTTGGGAAAAAGGAAGCAGCTTATATACTTGATAAGGTTATTAATGCGAAAGGCATTATATTTTCTGGCCCATCTGCGTCCGGTAAAACAACAGCAATGAATGCGTTTTTGGATTATATTCCAAAAGAAAAGTCTGTATTATGTATACAGGAATCAGAAGAATTGTTTTCAAAAGTGCATCCAAATGTGTATTTCCAGCGCATGGTAAAAGACCGAAGAGGACGTACAGTTATCGGGCTTTCAGAACTGGGTCAGAATGGGCTTTTATGTGATTCACAATATTTTATTATTGGCGAATGCAAGGGGGCAGAAGTAAGGGACTTGCTCAGGGCATCTAACACAGGACATAAATGCTGGTGTTCTGTTCATGCGGAGAATACAAGGGAAACTATCCCAAGGCTTGCAGATTATGTCAAGTATGGAAGTGATTATACTTTTACGGAAGCGGTAAGAATGTTAAAGGACTTAGAGGTAATTATTTATATTGAAAATTTTAAAATAATGGAAATTACTGAAATTGCAGGATATGATGAAGAAAAAAAATGCATCATTTACAGATCAGTTTACGTGAGAGAAGAATAATTACAAGGCGGTATATGTATAAAAACATATACCGCTTATTTTATATATTTAACATATTATAAGTAATGAAATGGAAATATTTACCAGTTGTATTCCCAAAATATTCCACCTAAACTTTTTTTTGTGTCTAAAAAAAAATAATATATCTGTCATATTAAAGATAAGGCAGATTAGGCAAGAAAATTATGGAGGTTGGATTTATACATGAATGAGAAAGAGAAGAAAGAATTTATTACAGAAGAGGAATTATATGAATTTGATGATCTAGTTGAGGTGCTGGGAGAAGATTTTAAACAAAAATATCCAGAAACAATTACATATATTCCAACTATGGAAGAACTGGAGTGCATTAATTTTGAAAAATATTTTAAAACATATGCTCCGTTTGTTTTGTATACAATTCGTGAAATGGATACAGTTATAAGTAATAAGTTAGATATGTTTACAGAAGATGAAATTGCGAGAGCTAAAGAAGTGCGAAAATATTTAAGTGCAATACAGTTTAAGTATACAAAATTTGAAGAATAGAGGTAGGAAATTTTTATGAATGAAAATTTAATTTATGAGTATGAAAGAATTTTAACAGACAGTAATAAAGTCACAATGGATACGTATCATTTTAAAGATTTGTCAAATGATGCCCAGGAAAAAACTGCTGTAGTGATTATTCAATATGCAATTTTATATATTTGCCATTGGACCCCTGCAGAAGCACTAAGAAATCTTAATGAAGATGTACTTGTCCGGCTTAAATTAAAAGGACTAATGAAATATATTCAGATTCCGACAGGACTGGATGAAAAAGAACGAATTACATATGTACTGCATTTATGCTTTCCGGATAAAATTAAGTTTAATCAAAGAAAAAAAGTTGAGTTATTTTATGAAAATATACTTGATACAAAAGGTGCCGGAGCAGTATTTCCAAAAAGATTTTTTACAAATTATGATGCAAATTTTAATGCTGCAATATGCCTGCAGTATTTTATTAAAAGATATGTGAAAGTAGATAGTATAGATGAATTATATTTTATTTTTAATACTACAGAAATGAAGAAGAAACTGGTACGATACCGACTTAGTAAGCCGCTTAATAAAATCTATGGTGGAAATACGCTTGATTATCTGCATAATTCATTGACACCAAAAGAGAGGAATAATTTTTTATATTATTCAGGCAAATATAATCAACTGGTAAAAAAAATTTTGAAATAAGGAGGAATATGTATTTGGAAAGTTTTGAAAATATATTATTGTATGTGTATATAAACCGAAAACAGGATATTATGATGCTTTCAGAAGATCAGCTTAATGATAAAGATTTGATTTCATTAAGCCCAATGCAGGACAAATACACAAAAAGAGAATTGTCTAATATTGTTAAAGTCTTCCATGTAAGAAGAATATATTTTAATGATGAAATAATTTCTGTTAAAGACGTGTTTAATTTAAGGAAAGAAAGCTATTCATATGCTTTAGACGGGTATCATCAAATATATTTTAAAAAAGTTATATTTCTTATAAAAAAAAGCAGGGATACAGCTTATGTACATATGCTTGCGGCATTTAAGTATATTGTATTTGCAAAAATAAATGGACTGGATATAGAGCTTTTGAATTTAAAAAAACAGAAGCTTATTCCGGCATTTTCAGATTCATCAAATGCAGATAATTTTTTATTCAGAGAAAGTGCAGAATTAATCCCTGATATAGAAAACTACAAAAAATTGATTGTCGATTTTAAGGGATTGAAGTTTCTTTTAAAAAAGAAATACAAAGACTGTAGTGTGATATTAAATCCTTATCCGGATAATGTAAAAAATTGTAATTTTACACTTAAACTGACACAGGATTTTTTAACATATATTAAATAAGAGAAAGGAAAAAAGATTATGAATAATATAATTTTACAAAATAGACATCTGTATATGCAGGTATTAGCAGATGCGGAAAGCATAAAAAAACGTGAAAGTGTATCAGATGCAGATGGGGTTCAAAAACAGGAATATGCAAATGCAATCCGATTAAATGCTTTTGCCGGACTTATCCGTGAGGGACTTAAATATGATTATATCCGTAATGCTGCAGGAAAAGATATTGTCCGGCTTACAATTGATAACATTCAGTATGACTGCCCAGCAGGTGATTTGAAAGAGTATATGGGAAATGAATATGCAGATTTTATAAATGATGAAAATGTTAAATTTATGGCTGCAGATATGGAGATTGTGCCTAAAACTCCTAAAATTACAGGAAAAGATATGAAACGTGTAAGTGAACTTGAAAAAGAAGTACGAGTTCTAAAAGAACAAGCGGAAAAACAAAAAAATGAGTATTTATACGAGATTACACATGATGCCATGACCGGGCTAAAAAATAAAAAAGCATTTATTGAAGATACAGATAATCTTGAGGAGAATTTCTTCCTTATTTCGATAGATGCAAATGGTCTTAAATATACAAATGATTCACTGGGACATGAAGCAGGGGACAGGCTTTTGACAGGCATTGCAAAGACAATAAAAGACGTGTTTGGAAAAGATGCTTACAGAACCGGCGGTGATGAATTTTATGCAATTATGCGATGTGGAGCAGATGAAGAAAAAATTAAGGCACATATATTAGAATTTAAAAATACTCTAAGAGAAATGTCCGATGAAGATATCAGCTTTTCTGCATCTGTCGGGTTTGCGTTTGGTACTGCCGCATCAAACAAAAAAGAACTGATAAATAAAGCTGACGATGAAATGTATAAAGATAAACAGACATTTTATAAGCAGGCAGACCGCAGAGCGGGATTAGAAGATCGGTTCAAAAAAAATGATAAAGAAAAGGACAAGACTTGTGAAACTGTACAGGAAATTTCTTTTGCAGAAACAGAAGCTGATAAAACAGATGAGTATTCTTTAGTTTATGAAAAATACAAATCAAGAGATACTTTTGTCTATGATATGTATGATTTAACAGTATTAATGCCGGGAGCTGCTACAGGAGATAATATAAAAGCAGTAATTGCCCCATTAAGAAGTAGTGATAATAATAACCATGCAGAGATTATGTGTATGCTTATTAATAAATATGGGGAGATATACAGAGGAGTATCTGATAAAGAATCGCCAACACTTAAAATAATATTTTCAGAACACGAATTTATAATCAGGGGAACTTTCACAAATGGGGAGTTTAAGTCATTTATACTCCCTGCAGGAACAAGTCTTGCAATGGGATTTTCGATCAATGTTAATACTTATATTCCTGTACGTACAACAGGAGATGCTGGAAATGGACATCTGTTATTTGAACATGATGAATACTTGTTTAATATTGTCCCGCTTGCAAAAGAAAATGATATTAATGGTATTGCTCCATGTTTAGTATGCGTTGAAACCCCGGATGGAAAAAGGAATATGATAAGCACAAATGAGGCTGATGTAACACTGTATTCAAATGGTGGGAAGGATTACCGTATTCTTACTTACTGGCAGGATGATGTATTTTGTGGAGAGATTTTGTAAAAAAGGAGAAAATGATTTGGAAAACACTATATATCTTACACTTATGAACAAAGATAGACCTGTTATGAATTTATCCGGAAAAATAAAAGAAGATTTAAAACGAATCAAACTACCGGTATTTGTGGCAGATAAAGCAGAAATAATTGAAGAAAACAAGAAATTTCTTCCTGTTTTTATTCATTCGGCAGAAATCAGTACTGAGCTTTTTAATAAATGGTTTGCGAAACGTGTTTTATCAGATAAACGAAGGGATTTTCCTTCAAAAATAGAGTGGCAGGATGAATTTCCACATTTTTTCTCACTCACAGACCATTATTGGCTAAGATATGATGAAACAGAAAAATATTCTGACCTTAATTTTTTTGATAACGGGTATAAAACACTTACAGGGGATACTTTTTTTACAAAAAATATACCGGTATTAAATCCGGCTCAATTATATTTTCACTCTCCAGATATTACGGCAAATGGGAATATGTCTAAAAGATGGAAGCGGAATGACAATAAAATTGATTACCTTATAAAGCGCAGTGGAAATAAACAGGAAGTATTAAATGAGGTATTTGCTACATGGCTGCTTAATAAATTGAATATTGTAACATTTGTTGCATATTCACTGTGTATCGAAAAGTATGATATATGCAGCATGTGCAGGAATTTTGTTACAAAAGATACGGAATTTGTTCCTGCGGCACATGTATATGAGGCTGTTCCATTTTCTGATGAGATAAGGGACCTTAAAACCGATCCGGAAAGAACTTATGCACATTTAATTGAAAGCATTAAGTATTTTAATATTCCGGGTGGAGCAGAATTTGTTGATAAAATGCTTATAGCAGATGAAATTTTAATGAATGATGACAGGCATCTTAATAATTTCGGCTTTTTAAGGGACGTAAATACAGCTGAATTTATAGAACCTGCGCCACTATTTGATTTTGGAAATACTTTTTTTAATGATACAGGAGAGCATAACCGGAATAAGTTACTGTTTGCAGACCGGATACAATATTTATATAAAGAAAAACGTATACAGCCGCTTACTAAAGAACAGTATAGTGAGTTTGCCGGGATTCTTGATGAATGTCCGTTTGTTGGAACTAAAAAAACAAAAGAAATTTTAAATGAGTTTAAAGAAAATAATGAACGTATAAAAAAGAAAATACTTATCGCAGAACACGATAAAAGCATAGGAAATAATGATTAATACCTTTGTGTTTTTTTTCTTTCATAGTTTATATATTAGAAAAATTTTGTGAAAGGAGTAGGTTAATATGAGTTTTGCGGCTTATTTAAGCGGACTAAAAGAAATTCCGACAAATGTTTCGGCGGAATGTCAGATTGTTAATGACTACATGCTGCAGAATAATTTGTGCGGTGTTGAAACCAGAAAAGTGCTTGAAAGAGTATATGCAGGATTTATTAAAAACCCTGAAACAGCAAGCAAAGGATGTTAATTAAAGGAGAAGAAAAAAGATGAATGAAGTACTTAATTCCATATTTGATGAAACAAATTTACAAAAGAAGTTTGAAATGCTTATGGACTATGAGCAAAGTATAATAAATTCTCTTTCAATACCTAAAAAAGAAAACGGTATAGAAGAAAGTGAAAACGAATATTTTAACCGCTGCGTAGCTGCTGAAAAAGAGCAGAAACAAAGCGAATATTTAAGTATAATAAATAATGAAGCATTAAGTATTATTTCAACGAAATTTCTTGAACGCAGTAAAGAGGATACAGATGATAACAGATATTATTATCGAATCATTTCGCTTGAAAAAGTTTTAAAAAGGAATAAAGAAAAAATATATGATGCCGATAAAGCAGGGTATTGTATCACGCAGGTAAACACTATCTTGTTCAGTGATGGGAAACTGCAAAAATTTATTAGTAGTTTTTTACACTGTAAATATGGCAGCTATTGTCATAACGCAGAGATGTATGAAGATTTAGTTCAATGCGCATATACAGAAGTATTTAGTCATGTTTGCCGTTACTCCGGGAAATATGACATCACGACATTCGCTAAACCGCACATAATTAAAGGCGCGCAGAACTATATTAAAGATAATGTGTCCCATTTATCAATACATTATAATCAGATGTATAACAGAATCCGGAAAGAAATTGTGAAACTTAAAGCAATGGGATATTCGGATAATGAGGCGTGTTCTGTATCTCGTCTTATGGGATGTGAATCTTTAAGAGGCATGAGTGCAGCAACGATTTCTGCTACGCTAAAATACAAAGAAGCGGGACAATATGAATCTTTTGATCCGGAATACCAGGGCGCTGCAGTAAATAAATTTTTAAACCCGGAAGATGAATTTTTAAAGCAGGAGGCTATTACTGAATTTAACCGGATTTATGACAGCCTAAAACCATGGCAACAGTTTTTATTGTATGCCATGAATGGGGAAATTTATGAATTATCGCCGACAAGTACGGATTTTGAATATAATGAGGAGTTAATCCGGCTGCTTGAAAATGATAATTTGTATAATGTTATCAGAGAGGATACAAATAAAAAGAAATATGTCCGCAGGGATTTTATCAATAAGCTGTATGAAAATACGCTGGAAACAGCAAGAAGTATTTCGCCATTAGGCAAAGAATACCGGCAGAAGACAATGAAGGCAACTGATGGACTACTTGAAAAATATGGCAGTTCAGTATTGTCTTTAAGCAGTGATTATATAGCTTTAACTGATGAAGACGAAGACTTGATATTTAGTTTGGAAGATTAGGGAAGAACCAAGAAAATAAGCGAAAGCAGATATTTTACGCTTAGGAAACCCAGTATGTTGTTGGTTAGAATTAATTTTCTTTAGACCTGAGTATATGGTACATGATATGTATTATATGCACAGGTCTATTTTTTTTATTTTGTATTTTTTCTTTTATGTTTTATATACAAAAATTTAAAAAGGAGAAAACTCATGGAAAAAGAAAAAATGAAAATTGACAAAGCAGGAAGAATGTTGGCAATGACTTCAAAAAACTCGGTGCTTTTAGCAGAGCTTGCAAAAAATGCGGATTGGGTTGTTAGGCTTAATGTTGCAAAAAACAAATGTACCAGTAAAAAAGTACTCATTACATTAGCAAATGATACTGACTGGGAAGTTGCAGCATGGCTTCCGGATAATCCATCATGCCCAGAGAAAGTTTTTAAAAAATTGGCAGTAAGTGATGATACCGATATTTTATATTATCTTGTAAATGGGGCATATACCCCGGCAGAAATTATTAATGATGTAGTGTTAAATAATAAAAATGCTGATACCACGGTATTAATTGCTGCTATTAAAAGTGGAAAACTGACAGACGACACACTTGATAAGTTGACTAAAAATAATAATAAATTTATTGCTGATGAAGCAGAAACTTATATGAAAGGAAGACGTATTTTAAGCGAAATGAAAGGGGCGTAAAAATATGAAAACTGTAATCTATTTTGATATGGATGGCACCTGTAATCATTGGGATTTGCAGGGAAATCCTTATGAAGAGCATTATTTTCTGCATCGGGAGCCTTTTCCGAATGTTTTGAGTGCAGTCAGACAGTTAAAGGAAATGGGTATTGCAGTAGCATTTGCTACTGCAGTATTTATGGAAGGAACTGCAAGACAGGATAAACTTTTGTGGTTAAAAAATAATGGAATGGAAGATATTCCGGTAATTTTTATCCCGTATGGCGAGTGTAAAGATAGATACTTGCCAGGAGCTGACAGAATACTTATTGATGATCATACTCCAAATTTATTAGAATTTGCAGGAACAGGAATTAAACTTATTAACAAAAATAATCATACCGGTGGAAAATGGACCGGAAATTGTCTGCGGTATGATGATGAACCTCAAAATATTGTAGATTTTATCATGAATTTAGCAGAATCAAGAAAAGGAGATTTAAAATTATGAGAAAATCAAAAAAAATGGAAATCAGCAGAAGAGAAATATTACATTATTGGGATGCTTATGCCATTTGTATTGAATTTCCTGATGGAAGTGATGCTTTAGCTCAAGAGAATGGATATACATTGCATGAATGTATGCTGATGTATGATGCCAGATTTTTCTTAGATTAATAAGTGAAATAGCATACTTATAATTATTTGCAACAGGCTTTATTTTAGAAGCCTGTTTTTTTTTGCGTAGAAAATTTTTTCCATCTTTCATATTATTTATGAACTTGTTAGGCTTGCAAGATTACTAAAAAAGGAAGGATTTTTAAAATTATGAAATACGAAGTAAGAGTAATTAAGAACACATCAGAAAAATGCGCTGCATCCGGATTTGCCACAATTTTATTGGACGGCAAATTCATGTTAAGGAATATTTATGTTTTTGTAACAGATAGAAAGACAATGCTGGCGATGCCTGCAAGAAAAGACAGCAAACATAAGGGTGTGTATCATGATAAATTCCACCCAATAACAAATGAAACAAGAGAAGAACTTACAAAAGCTGTGAAGCAGGCGTATGAAACAGGTGAAACTGTTACCGGAGAGATTGGTACAGATAATTTAACTGTGACAGTAAACAAGGTAAATGTTCCGGGAACTGACATTAAGGGCTTTGCCACTATCTTATTTGGTGATTGTTTTGCAGTCCGTCAGATTAGAATTACAGATAATACAAGAGGAAGATTTGTTGCTTTTCCGTCCGATAAAAAGGAAGTTCGGGGAGAAAAAAGATACTTTGAAACTTGTCATCCTGTAACAAAGGAATTTGCGCAGAAGCTTACTGATATGATTTTAGACGAATATCAGAAGGCAAATGCTTAAATGTAATATTTGCACAGTGCTAAAAAAATAGCACTGTGCTTTTGTTGTAAAAAAAAGAAAGGACGGATTATATCTTATGAAGAAAAAAGCAATGCTTATTGCGGAAAAGCCATCACTTATGAAAGATATACAGAGGGCTTATAATACCTGCAAAGGTGAGTTGGATTATGATATTGACTTCTATACACAGTATGGACATCTGGTTGAGCTGCTTGACCCTGTTGAAATTAATCCTGTATATAAAAGTTGGGATATTTCATTGTTACCGATTGATCCAGCAAAAGAAGGCGGATGGCAATACAAAGTAAAGAGAAGTGCAACTGATGCATATACAAAAATTAAATCGGCAGTAAAATCAGGAGCATATGATGTTGTAATTCATGCAGGGGACCCAGATCAGGAAGGTGAACTGCTTGTTAATCTTGTGCTGAATAAGATTGGAAATAAGCTGCCTGTTTTAAGATTATGGTCTAATGATACAACGCAGATCGGATTATGTAAGGCTTTGCATGAATTAAAAAGTGATTCGGAACCAATGTATAGGCGATTTTATGAAGCAGCTCTCACAAGACAGCACGCTGATTATTTATTTGGCATGAACGGAAGCCGGGCAATAGCTGACAGAATTAAGACAGATGGAACTAATAAAATTGCTGTAGGACGTGTAATGACCTGTGTGCAGACAATGATTGTTGACAGAGAAGATGAGATTAAAAACTTTGTTCCGCAGACATCATATGGTGTAAGTTTGCTACACACAAATGGACTTTTAACGCATCTTTGTGATAAAACAGAAGATACTGATGATGCAGGTATAATTTTATATAAAGACAAACAGAAAGCAATAGATGTAATTAGTATGTTGTCAGATATTTCAACAGTAAAGGAAATTGAAACTAAGCGCAAGAAAACCCAGCCGCCAAAATTGTTTAAGCTTGCAACAGCACAGATTGAGGCAGCCAGAATGGGATACTCGGCGCAGGAAACACTGGATATTATACAAAGATTATATGAAACGCATCATTATGTATCATATCCAAGAACAGATTGTGAAGTATTGTCGTCAAATGAAAATTTCAGAGGAATTATTTCATCAGCTGCAGCTGTGGATAAACAGATGAAAAATGGTGCAGAATATGCACTTACTCATTTATCTGCAGTGATTAATAATAAGCGATATGTTGATGATACAGAATTAAGCAAGCATGGACATTCAGCATTAGTTCCTACGACATTAACTCCGGATATGAATGTATTAAACGATGATGAAAAATTGATTTATACAATGATTGCGAAACGTTTTCTATGTGCATTTCAACCGCCGCTTGTGCAGGAAAAAACAACTGTACTTGTGCAGAATGGAAATTATTTATTCAGAGGAACAGGAAAACGAACTATTGATAAGGGATTTACGGAATTTATCGGGGCTGATGTAGTAGATGCACAGCTACCAGAATTGCATAAAGAAGAAAGACTTACTGTGTCCGGCAGAGAAGTTTTAGAAAAAACTACAAACTGTCCAAAACGTTTTACCGAAGGTAGCATTATCGCTGCAATGGAAAATCCGGGAAAATATCTTGTTGATACAACAATCAAGAAAAATGTTGATAACCTGGTAATAGGAACCTCTGCTACAAGAGGTGAAATCCTTAAAAAACTCGTAGCAGATAAATATGTCACAGTTAAGAAAACAAATGGAGCAGGTGTGCTATATCCTACAGAATTTGGTTCATTTATGATACATACAATCAAAGGCGTATCACTTACCAGGGTAGATACAACAGGGCAATGGGAAGAAGTACTTACTGCTGTAAGAAATGGACAAATGAGTATCGAGGATGCCACAAAGTATGTATATGAGCAGCTTGATGTATTTTTATCCGATATAAAAGGGGTAAACAGAGTATTTTTTGGTGATGAGAAAAAACGCACAGGAGCATTTATGACTTGTCCGGGATGCGGCAAGGATATTATTGCAGGACCTAAAAATTATTTCTGTTCAGGATACAAAGATGGGTGCAAATATTCCCTTATGAAAAATTTTTGTGGTACAGTATTTAGTGCTGATGATGTGCAACAATTATTTGAAGGAAAAATGATTAAAAAGAAATTGAAAAAGAAGACGGGTAATGATACATGGACACAGGCTTTGAAATTTAATGGAAACGAAGGTAAATTAGAATTTGTTAAGGAAAAGAGGTAAAAATTATGTTAGGATATTTTATTAATACATTATGTGAAGTTGTTGTTAATATTTTGTTTTTATGCTTTTACTTAAAGGGAAAAACACCGGGAAATACAGAAGCTGTCAAAAAGAAAACACAGAAAATCGAAATCTTTTTGTTAGCAATGGCTCTGGTATTAGCTTGTAGCGGACTGGTGTTCTTAATAATGGGATTGTAAGATAAAAAAATGCGAACTGGCTCAACTGCAGCTGGTTTGTAGTGAAACTGGCAAACTGTCAATTGGGATGACTTATGTACATAATATTTATGTATTATGAATTAGAAGCAAGAATCCCCGAATCGTTAGATTCGGGGAGCGTCAAGGGTAAAATAGAAGAGAAGAACTGGTAATTTATAATTTAGCTGGCAAACTTCAAAGTTATAGCTTTGGGAGTGTCAATTGTGTAGAAAGAAGGTGATTTAAAAAAAGTACAAATTAATCCCATATTTATGTGTAAATGTGTCGAAATATATGATATACTTATAAAAATATATGATATACTTATAAAAATATTTGACTTATTAAAATTATGATGATATAATGCATAAATTTGGAGGGAAATATGTCAAAAACAAAAATATATGCTGTTAAAAAAGGAAAAAAGACTGGTTTGTTTTATACATGGTCTGAATGTAAAGATGCTGTAAATGGATATTCAGGAGCAGAATATAAATCATTTGAGACTAAAGAAGATGCTGAAAAGTATTTATTTGCAGTAAATAATGAAGTGAATACTGGACAAGATAACACTATAATACCATCTTCAAGCGGAATTATTGCATATGTTGATGGCAGTTATAGCCAAACAATAGGGAAATATTCATATGGATGTATTTTAATACTACCGAATAAAGAGATTATTCGTGAAGCAAAAAGTGGATCAGATTCTGAATTAATAAAATACAAAAATGTCACCGGTGAAATATTAGGAGTTATGTATGCAATAGAATGGTGTGATAAAAATAACTATTCTGAAATAGAAATATGTTATGATTATTCAGGCATAGAAAAATGGGCTACTGGAGAATGGACGGCTAATAATGCCTTTACTCAAAAATATGCTGCTTTTATACAAGATAAGAGAAAAACTATTGCTATATCTTTTAAAAAAGTTACTGCTCATACTGGGAATAAATATAATGAGGAAGCTGACAGGCTTGCTAAATCATCATTAACATCTGAGAATCAACAAACCAAAATAAAAAAAGGAGAATTTTGGTTTGTTGTTGAAGATATCTTATGGTCCGATTTAAAAGTTGTATTAGAGCTTTTAGATGAAGAATTTGAAAACAGAAATATTGAGAAGAAAGAAAAAGAAATTTCTTATGGTAAATCTTTTTTTATAAAACTCGATGCCAAGGATAGTATAACCCTTAATTATTATGATAATACTAATAAACTAATGATACAGGGAAAGCCTAAAGAACTATTTTCAACTGTATTATCTTACGTTACTGAATTAGTAGATATAGATGATATTCCTAATATTTATAATAATGCTTACCAAATTAACATTGATAAAGAAACTGTTCGTAATGAGTTTGAATTCTATTTACCTAACTCATATAATAAATTACCTGAAAAAATATCTAAAACTTTACATCAGGCAGTTTATAATTTGAAGTTAAATGGGGATATGTTTGATGGAACATTTTTAGCCCAACCGGTTATTAGGGCAATTGATGGACATTTAAGAATGATATTATTGAATTTAGAAATTGTTCCTGATTATAAATATATTAATAAAAATGGTTATGATATGTTTGAGAGTATGAATTCCAGATATCATTTGCGTCTTAATAGATGTGGAAAAGCAACAAATGAGCAAATTAAATATATAGGTAATTGCTATACTTTTTTCCATAATAATAGAAACCAATTATCACACTGGGATGATCCAACTTCACCAATAGATACAACTAAGCTGTTAAATGTTGATGCTGCTCATGATTTAATAAAAAGAACATTGAAACTTATTGATGATTATTATATAAATAAATGACACTCATTAAAAAGGAAGGAGAATGTATTATGAATGATTTTGAAATTATTAATCTTGAAGAAACCGAATTGAAGATTTTAATTATAATGAAAACATGTGATTCCCCTTTTGATTATATGGATGAACTTCAAGAGCAATTAAGAATGATTAAATTTTCTGGAACATTTATGATTGATGAATTGCTGCATAGCGGAAATAATGACGAGCGTTTTATAAGTGGTTTTTTTGATGGGGATTCATTTGATAATTCAAAATTCAAATTTGAGAATATAACAAAGAAAAATCCTATTCGGAATTATGTTTGTCAATATTTACAAGTTAATTTAGACGTTTTAGAATATAGTGGTTTAACAGAAATTCAACAAAAATTAATTTCTCGTGGATGTGTTGTGTAATATATACATAATACATTAAACAGAATATTTAAAACTTTGGTGAATAGCAGTGAATATATAAAATATATTTTTTACCGTTGCATAAAAGCATATAAATGTATGTAATCAAAACAATTAGATGTTATAGTTATAGGCGGAGATGTGAATGAAAAATTTATCTGATTGTTTACAATTTAATTATAATATTAGATTTCACAAACTAATTATATACGCTAATTATATTACATACTATTGGGAGGATTAATTTCCTCCCTATTATTTTGTTTATTTGTTTTTTTTATGTCGAAAAATAATCCCGAATTCTAGTATATTATTAATGCAACCAATTAAAAAACATGGTATACTAATATTGATTGTTAGTGTTCAACAATTGATTATTTTTGTAAAAAAAATACAAAAAGTAAAAACAAAATTAACAGCCAACAATGAAAGGGGAAAATGTTATGACAAAATCAAAATTATTCAAATTAACAGCTGTAGCAGGAGCAGTTGCCGCACTTATGTTTACGTGCGCAGTAAATCCTGCAGATACATATGCGGGTGAATCATCAGAACAGAGATTCATCGACAGTTCAAAGGAAAGCCTTATCCTTGACGGCGATACTTGGCACTGCTACAAAGACGGACAGATTGACTACGAATATGACGGTATTGCCTTAAACGAATATGGCTGGTGGAAGATTAATGACGGTGAAGTTGATTTTGGCTATACCGGCATGGTTCAGAATGAAAACGGCTGGTGGTATGTAAAGGACGGCTGTGTGGACTGGACTTACAGCGGCATGGCATTAAATAAGTACGGCTGGTGGAAATACAATAACGGATTCGTGGACTTCGGGTATAATGGCATTGCCTTAAATGACTACGGCTGGTGGAAGTTTACCAATGGTTCAGTTGATTTTAATGCAAATGGACTGGTTTTCGATGAAGCAACCAATACATGGTGGTATTTTAACGGCGGTGCGATTGATTTCGCATTTGATGGTATGGCATTAAATGACTACGGCTGGTGGAAAGTCAACAACGGTTCCGTAAACTTCGGCTTTAACGGCTTATGCAGCAATGAATACGGCACATGGAAGTTTAATGGCGGTACGGTAGACTTTGGCTACACCGGTGCGGTAGATGCAGAAGACGGCAGATGGTATGTTGCAAAGGGCAGGGTAAGAACGAATAAGCCGAATGTAAAGGTAATAGATGGACCGGAAGGGCTAATATATGATGAGCCATATTGGTATACAGAAGAAGGCTGGGGCAGAGGATATGGTGAAAGTGTATATCAGGGAGCTGATATTGATTTTAACTACCCACTGCTGACTGTGACAACAAAATATTGCGATATAATAGATAGGGGCATTGTTGGAATTTATGACACATATGAAGGATATTATTATATTGCCTTAAACGAAGAAGGGCTTGAAAGTGCAACAGGATGTGCTTTTGGTACAATGGCTTATGAAACAGGACATTATAACTGCACGCGTACTAAAGTTGGTACATATTCCTGTGGTGATGTATGGTTTTGTGCCTACGAAGATTAATGAAATTAAATAAGAAATGATTGTAATAAATACAGTCCAAAACAGGCAGGATTCTTTGCAGGTTTTGGACTGTGTTTTTTTTGGTGGGATATTTCTTTCATATTATAAATGAAACTTATAACATTTTTAAAGAATGGAGGAATTTTATGAACAAAAAATTGAAATTCAAATTAAACAGAAAAAAATGTATAGTTATTACCATTGCCGCATTTTTGATATTATGCGGCTTATTCGGAACATATACTTATGTCCGTGCTGGAAATTTCATATACAGGCATACATCAGATGAACTGAACATGACTGTAAATTCTGTAACGTATTACTATAATGATAGTAGATGGAACAAACCTAAAAATAAAACCTACACCATATCTTCCAACTGGGTTGACAGTCTGGCAATTAAACATGATGTGCTTGGATTAGGTACGAATACAACGGTATATGGTCCGTATACATGGCTGCCTGCCGGACAGTACAAAGTTCAGTACGATTTTACGAAAAACGGTGGCGATGTTTTTAAATACTGGGACGTTGTTACAAATTTTGGAGCAAATGGTACAGAACAGATTCCGCGTACATCAACAGATGTAGTAGATATTCCCGGTTCGGGAGCATATGTTGAAAGCCCCTATTACTGGACAGATGGAAATGGAAAAGGACATCTTTCGTATATTATAAATACTACAGGTGATGCCGCTGATTATGAACTGCGCTTATTTTTCTCTGATAATCTTGGGTATGAATTACCGGAAGGTTCAGATTATAACAGTCAGAAAGGTAATCAGACATTATATGCTTTTCTTGAAAATTTATCCATCGAATCAGTAAATGATAACGTAATCACCTTTGATGCACAGGGCGGCACAGTAAATGGTAATGCGACCGGTACACTCCTTACTACAAACTGGGGAAAACAAAGAGGTAATGCACCGGTGCCTACAAGAAGCGGGTATGTATTTGATGGCTGGTATGGATACAGTAGTGCATCTAATATGACTGATTCAAGAGAAAACCTTACATTTGACACAGGAAGCAGTGAAGTAAAAATCTGGAATACAGACGGAACACCTGCGATTGGGACGGAAGTAAGCTATTACGGTTATGAAGTACACGCAAAATGGATACAGGTAGACCAGTTTGTAAGCTATTTAGGCAACGGTGCTGACAACAAGGAAGACTATTATATTTCTTACAACGCAGCTGTTACCAATCAGTACAACGCATTAGATTTCAAAAAGACCGGATATTCAGGAAGTAGAAACTGGATCCAAAAAGACCAGTTTATGAATACGACAGGAACTGTATCGGGAAGCGGCAGGGAAAGTATGCCGCAGCTGTCCGGGCTTACATCAATTCGTACAAAATGTGGCGGCAGATATAAATGCGTGGACATTAATGCGGCAAGTTCCGACAACGGTGCCAATGCACAGATTTGGGACTGCGTAAACGGCAATGCACAGATGTATGCATTTGTGTTTGTGGGCTTTGAAGACGGTGAACCGTACTGGGTCATCCGGAATAATTACTCTGGAAAAGTGCTTGATGCTGCTGTAGGAACAGGTATTGACGGCGGAAATAACGGCGCGAACATACAGCAATGGACATACCACGGCGGTGACAACCAGAAGTGGACACTCCAGATGGCGGGGGACGGATACTTCTATATCCGCTCAAAGCTTGACACAAACCTTGTACTGGACCTTCTCTACGGAAGCACGGACAACGGTACAAATATACAACTGTGCAGTTTCCACGGCGGTGACAACCAGCAGTGGTATCTGTGGGACAACACCATCAACTTATCAGCAGAGTGGACAAGCACGAATTACAAGGTGGATTACAACGCAGACGGCGGTACGCTTCTTGATGAAAACGGAAATGAAACAACAGATACGGTAAGAACATACGAATACGACAGAACCTATGATTTCCTTAAAGCCAAAAGAGCCTACACCGTAAGCTATGAAACCAACGGCGGCACGGCAGCAATTAACAGTTCAAACACCGATGCGCCGGGAACATTTAACGGCTGGAATGAACAGCTGGACAGCAATACCACTCACGGTGAGGTAAAAGGTTGGGACGGCTGGTCGGTCGGCACATGGAACTGGGCGGCATACTATAACGGCAACCCGGACCTTTTAAGGGCAACAAACAATACCTATGATACCATGTGGGCAATTCTGCATTACCGGGAACATGGTATTGATGAAGGAAGAACGTTTAATGGAGCGTCTTACTGGCTTCCGGCATTAAGCTTTAAAAATTTAACAGCAAATGGCGGAACGGTAAATGTAAAGGCGAATTATACTAACGGCAGTGTAACACTGCCAAAGGCAGAAAAAGCTTCCGTTGAGATTGACGGAAAGAATGTAAGTTATACATTTGACGGCTGGTATCTGGATTCGGCACTGACAAGCCGTGTGGGCGGCGCAGGCGATACCTATACACCGTCAGGAAATACAACGCTGTATGCAAAGTATACAACACAGTCTGAAAACCTTATTTTTAACCAGAAGATACGTGTACGTTATGAAAATGCAGACGGCACATGGACTTCATACACTACCATTTTTGATAAGGATTTCAGGACCGGGGATACGGTTGATTATGATTTTGGCAGTCTTGATACAGATAAGTGGGTAAGACCGGCGGCAGTAAAGTATACAGTCAGCGGACAGTACCAGACAGAAGGTTATACAACAAGCGTTGACATTTACAGACAGACTTACAATGTAACAGTAACATACGACAATGCCGATGCTTTCAGTGCAAAAAGCGGGGAGGGTGCATACCGCTGGGGACAGCTTGTAGATGTATCAGCCACAGTAGCACAAAAAACAGCAGAAAACACATATGAATGGAACGGCTTTGCTCCGGATTATGATATTCAGCTTCGTAATAACTGTACACTGCAGTCAAATCCGATGTATTTTGTAATGCCGCAGTCAGATGTGAAAATTACTGCCTGCAGTAAGACAATTAAAAATAAACATACAATAACCATTGAACATTATTTAATGGATACTGACGGTACATACCCGGCAAAAGCAGATACGACAGTTACACAGCAGGGCAATTATGGTGAAGCATTAAAATTTTCAGATTTAGCAAATAAATATGAGGGTTTTACTTATGATTCCACTGTAACTGAAAAAAACAACGGAAATGCATCATCTGTTACGGTTACAGATGATATTACAATAAAACTTTATTATAGCCGAAACAAATATGATGTAACAATAGAGCATTACCTGTCAAATGAATCCGGAGTATATCCAAATACACCAACAGATTCAGAAAAGAATAAAATGTATTATGATGAAAAATTAAGCATTAATGATGTTTTAGGCGATTATACCGGATATACAGCAGATATGGAAATGATAAACAGAATCAATTCAGCATATACAGGTGTTATAGAAGGTGATACTGTGATTAAATTATATTACAGTAGAAATATGTACAGAATTAAATATGTAAAAGGACTTACTAATAACAGTTTTAATGTTAGTGATACAACCCACGTATATGATTTGGAAAGTAATCTTGCTGATATTGGTGATAATAAAGGAACATCTTATACTATAAACTTTGACAGCAATAAAGGAAACGGCACTACAAATCCGGACAGCAGGAAGGCAATAACCGGAACTCTTCCATTTTCTTCATGGGAAATTAACGGTAAAAATTATGCAAACAAAGCAAATGTAAAAAATCTTACTGATGAAAACAATGCAACACTTACAGCTACAGCACAGTGGAACTCATTTAATACAGGTGAATTTGAAGGAATAACAAGAAATGGTTATGAATTTGATGGCTGGTATACAGCTGCTACAGGCGGTGAACAGAAAACATCTGTTGGGGTTGAGCCATCTGATACAGCATTTAACCTGACATTATATGCGCACTGGACAGCTAAAAATTACACGATAACATTTAACTATGCACATGATAATACCAATCCTAAAGGCAACTTAAATTATGATGCAGAAGCAGAAGCTGCAACAAAACTTATAAAAAATGGCAGTGATGGAAAAAATGTAATATATGACAGCCCGGTAGGGGAGTTACCGACACCGGAATTAACAGGTGCAAATTTTGTAAACTGGGTAGATGAAAACGGTGTAATTTATACGAAAGATACTATTTACACAGTTACAGATGATATTACACTTTACGCAGTATGGACCCCAATGACAGGTGTTCTTACATATGATTCAAATGGTGTTACGTATAATAACAATGGAATAGGCGAATTAAACAAAACCGTAACAGCAGGTGAAAAAGATGTAATGACTGATGATGTTACTCTTGAAAAAAATGTCTTTGGGAAAACAAATGATACAGATGAAACACTTATTAATCATACTTTATCCGGAAAAAACGCAACTTTTGACTATGCTGAAATTCCAGCCGGTACAAATTATGCTTATATACATACGACACAGGACAAAGACGTTTATTATTCATTCCAGGGCTGGAGTGCTGACCCTATGTCTTCTTTAATTGCTGATGGAAATGCAAAATTAATACATGATGCAGGACTGACAGAAAGATATTTTAAATTAATGTATGAAACAAATGCATATCAGAAAATAAAAGACACAAATGTATATCACGTGTTAGGTGATGCACTTGAGGATAGAAAAACATCTGCGGCTGCAATTAAATCCGAATCAGAGCGGCTTTACGATGAAAAGAGTTTTACTGATACTGAAACAGATACAACAATGTATGCTGTGTGGGATGAATATCCGCAGATAGTATATACACGTAGCAGAACTTTACGTATGTTGTCTAATAGATTTGATGAGTACTTAGAGGGTGAATGGAAAGACACGTATAATGAAGCAGCATATGATGCGTTAAGAGATTTCCTTAACACCTACGTAAAGGCGTATGACCGTGAAGATGGAACAATTACACCAGTATATGATGAAATGTTTTTTAAAGATGTATTTAATGCATTTATTTATATCAAAACAACACCGGGAGCAACAACAAGAGAAATTGGGTTCAGAGTATTTGCAACAGACAGTTCAGGTAATAAGAGTGCAGGATTTATAAAAATCAATATAACAAATTCAAATTCTCCGGATGATATACCGGAAATCACATACGGCAGACCAGCTTCATTACAGCGTGGCAAGAGATTCATCAGCAGACATTTTTATGAACTTGGGGACCCTCAAAGTCCAAATTACAAGTCTGATTATGATGCATGGACATACAGGGATTATGGTGGATTAACACCAAAATCAGTATGGTATACACTTAAAAATTACCGTGATGAGTTATTAGATGCTTTTGATAATCTTGATAATGATACTCCGGAAGAAATCTGGTATGTACCATATGCAGTTAAAACCAGTATGCAGGAAAGATTCGATGAACTTACCATGCCGGTAGCAAGACAGGCGGTAAAGATACGGGAATTTTATGAACTGTACAAAGACTGCATTACTTATAGCGAATACCAGTAAGGTATAATTTGTGTGCAGGGTAGAAATGCCCTGCACACGTTCTTTTTTGTATTACAGAAAAAAGGTAACAAAAAAAATCATAATACTCAAATTTGAGTATTATGATTTTTTAAATTCAAGGTACCGATGATTACGTATTTATAAATAATTAATTATATTTTGATACCTGTACACTGGTTGAAAATATCAGGGTCAAAATTTGGTATTGCCTTGATGACGTTTTTTTGATGGTCTGACAGACCATTCCACCATATTTGACCACATTCAGATTCATTAAGCACTTTGAGATAACCGCCTGTTGCCTCATAAGTTGGGTGTTGTTCTTTTTCTTCATCCGTCATATCTACTTCATACACCCATTCAACAACGTCTTTTGGTATCTGATTCAGCAAATACTTTGCATCTGAATCCATCCATTCACGATATGTCATATCTGATGGCTTATTGAACAGCATGATCTTCTGTTCCTCTGTATTAAAGCACCCAGTATTATAAGAAGATTTGTTCCAGTCCCCGGTGTTGTAGTCACCGGTGTTGTAGCGACCCGTGCAATTCTTTCCAATATTGACGATCCGCAACACTTCATCCCACGGGATTTCACGCACGATTTCCAATTTGTCAGTGCATGATTTGTCACCTTCTGTTCTTACCTCACCATAGGCAATGACTTCTGCAACCTTGTTTTTGCTGTTGAAGTTGTAATGGCAGTAAAGTGTCACGACCACATCAAGATACCACTTCCATAGGAGCTTTTATCTGCATGGGAGTTCGGTCATTCATGGTGTAACTCATCACAATTCTGTAATTTTCTTTCATAATATTAATATCAAAATAATAAAAAAGGAGATTAATATTATGAGTAATTTATTAATTAATGAAGAAACAAAGGAAATTATTACGAACTGGCAGAAATCTTTACGAATTATTCCCATATCTCATCCTTCATTCAATCATCCTGCATTCAAAAATGACGATTACAAATTAAGTAATATAGGAACAGAGTCTATTAAAGTTGTAACAGTAGACGAAAATTATATTTGTATCAATCCAGAGAATTATGTAATTATGAGTAGAGCAGATGTGGTTGCTACATTAACTGCGTATAATGGAAGATGTAGTAATTCGTATTTACTGAATAATAACGTAATTGTTTGTGAGTTACTGGCAGGTGAATAATATGAGATACGATAAAGACAGCATCATTCGTGATACAGATTTGGATTCAGTATTGCATCAGCTTAATATTCCTGTAAAAAAACAGGGGCGGCGGACAATGATTATCTGCCCTTTCCATCACGATGAACATTTTGGCTCTGCATATGCATATGATGATGGAAACAAAAAAGGGGTTCATTGTTTTGCTTGTGGTGCCAGGTATAATGTTGTTTCATTAGTTGGTACAATGTTACATCTTGATTATAAGGAAAGTCTTGAATGGCTTGCAGATAATCAGTGTGGCGGAAAAGAGAAGTATGTTTTATATAATGAAAACGACAATACTAAAAATAAAGATGGCTGGGAAATTGTGACAGATATAACATATTCTTCTGCTGAATTACTGGCAGCGAATTTAAAGAAAATATTTACTGGAAAGACACTTGAGTTTATTGGGATAAAAAATTATGCAGTAAATTCAATGGCAATAACAGGAGATATCAAAAACTGTTATAGTTATAATCCAGAAGAAAAAGAGCTAAAGAAGAAATACATACAGGATGAGGAAGAAGGACTTGTTCCTGTGTGGATTGAAACATCAGATAAATCATATGATTTCAATGATTTGATTGATGAAAGCCCTGACACAGCAATCGAAATTGTTGTAGGAAAACTGCAGGATAAAAAAAATGATGATGAAAAACTTGTAAGTGATTTATCTAAAGTAAGAAATTTGCTTTGTCAGAATCAGGTGTATATCTTAAAAAAAGAACTGGCAAAGATAAATGAACTTATAAAAAAAGTAAGTGATTTACAGGAAGAATATTTAACATGATGATGAAAAATGCGGCTACAAAATTTTAGCCGCATTTTTTTTATATATATTTTCTTAAAAAAAAGGACCTTTACGGTTCTTTTTTTTGTTCCGGTGCTTTTATTACACGCCTTACAGGTGGCGAGAAATATTTTAAGTAAAATTCTTTATTTAATTTGCTTTTGTGTCTGATTTTTAATTTTTCTTTCTGTCATATATATATTACAAATAAGTATAACAGAAGTGAGGTGTAAAAATGATAAAGAATTTATGGAAAATGACACATTTTTATTGTTCTTATCGACATGATCCTGTTGAAATGACAATTAATGACAAGGGTGATTTTGGCATGTTTTATTCCTGCCCTAAATATTACCCGAATAACCGGACAGAAGATGAACAAGCGTGTCCTATGCGGCTTAATTTTGTTGATGCAGAGGGTATTTTAGAAGAGTTATCAAAAAAACTTGAAGATGATTCTGGGTTTGATTGCGTGGATTTAACAGGAGAAGAATTTATGTATAAGAATATCCGTGTAAAAGTTATAAAACAAACTTCTGAACGGATTGAATTGGATATTTACAATAAAAAAGCACTCCGGTAAAGCAGGTGATAATTTTGGATAAAGAAACGAAAAAGTTATATAACATGGTGATTACAGGTATGTTAATCATTTTTGCCGGAGCATTTTTTGTGAGTAAAATATTGGGGATAACATATGTAAAAGGTAATTCGATGTATCCTACATTGAAATCCGGGCAGATAGTTATTGTTGCTGATAAAAATATAGACAATATACAGGCAGGAGATATTGTTGTTTTTAAAAGGAACATAAATGAAATTATTAATAAAACATACATAAAACGTGTTGTTGCAGTGCCAGGGGATACTTGTGTTATTAAAAATGGCAGGTTGTATGTTAATGGGACTGTTGTAATAGATAATTTCCCCGAAATGAAAGATGCCGGAATTGCAAAAGAAGAGATTATATTGAGTACAAATGAGTATTTTGTACTTGGTGATAACCGAAATGCAAGCACGGATAGCCGTACATTCGGAACAATAACTAAAGATAATATTATTGGAATTGCAAAATTAATATAAAAAAAAGGAGAAAAAATATGCATTCACAGGAATTTAAGACAAAAACAATTATGCAGCCACGAAATAATCCTTCAACTAATAACTATTGGGGAGTAGCACTTGATGTAGGATATTCGGCAGTTAAGGTATTTTCCCCTAATATAATTGCATCATTTCCATCATATGCAAAAAAAATGGAATACGGGTATGCTGATAAACCGTTTGGCGGGCTTGAAAAGTCATTTATTGCGTACAGGGATGAATCAGGGAATGAATATATTGTTGGAGCGCACGCACAGGATAAAATTAAAATCTCTGATGCTGATAATTCAACTGCAACTATGTATGTGGCAGACAGATTCTATTCACCGGAATTTAAAGTTATCAGCAGGGTAGGATTAGCACTTGGGTTAATGAAAAATCAGTATAATGATCCAACAGGTAAATTTTTGCACGTGCAGACAGGACTGCCACCGGAATATATGACAAATTTCATTGATGATATTAAAGATGTGTTTATCGGGCATCATGATTTCCAGGTTAAATTTGGTGCAAATGAATGGAATGCCTTTTCATTTGATATTTCAGAAGAGAATTTCGGAGTTATGCCACAGCCAATGGGTACACTGATTTCTATCGCCACTGATTCGAATGGCGGAGCATTACCTAATGCAAAAAAATATTTCTCAAGTAATTTGCTTATTGTTGACCCAGGTTTTGGCACACTTGATACATTTGATATTAAAAATCACTTCTTAGACAGTCCACCTAAAACGTGGAATAATTTGGGCATGTTAAGAGTATTGCAGGAAATGCAGAATTTAATCAGACAGGAGTATCATCAGAATATTCCTGTTCCAGCGATGCAAAAAATCCTGGGTGATGGTTATTTTAAGACAAAAATTGACAAACGGACAATGCAGCAAAAACTAGTTGATATTACTGATTTTTTGACAAAAGCAAACAATATTGTGTGTGCAGAAGCAATTGAAACAATCAACGGCTATTATAATTATCTGCAGGATGTAGATTATTTAGTAGTAACCGGCGGAACTGGTGCAGCATGGTTTGATATGATTAAGGATTTTTATAAAGGATTAACCAGTTTAACAATTATTAATGGAACAGAGAATGAAAATATCCCGGCAATTTTTGCAAATGTAAGAGGGTATTATATGCAACAGCTTAATACATTGAAAAAGCGTAAATAAGTAGGTGGTGATTATAAATGCGTGTTAGTTTGCGGTTATATAGAAACCATGATATTGATTTGGTTATTTTGTATAGAAACAAAGATTTTGGATTTCATAAATGTATGCGCAGAGCATTAAAATCGCACATACATAATGAACCGTATTTTGTTTTACCCCCTACGTCCAGTGATGTAAGTAAAAAAGAATATAAATATGTATATCAGCTGTTTATAACGTTTGATGAGGACAAAGATGCAGATATTATTGAATGGTTTTCTCACATAAAAAAAGGCGGGCGTAATGAAGCTATAAAAAGTCTTATGCGCAGCTGTATTTTAGGAAGTTTTTCATATGGCTGCATGATTGATGATGCAGACCGCAAAAATACAGATGATATAAATACACTGTTTTTTAAAACATTAGAAGACAATCCAATGGTGTTTGCTCCTCCAATAAGATGCGAACAAAAAAATAAACAAAAAGCAAAATCCAAAAAAATTAAAAAGTCAGAAAATTTAAACAAACCGCAGGAAAAATTTGACAAAAAGAGTTATACTAAAGTTAAAGAAGATGTAAAACCTGTTTCAGTTACGTTTAAAGAAGATGATTCAACAAAAAAAATGACAAATAAGGATTTTGAAGCCGTACAGGAAGATGATTTTGATTTATTTTCCAGCACTGATAGTCTTATAGGACAATTTATGTAAAAAAATGTAGACAAAAAGAAAAAAGGAGAAAACAATATGCCAAAAATTATTGCAGATGAAGAATTGAAAACACTTATTGCCGATACCAAAAAACAAAAAATTTATGACGAAGAAGTACGTCCATTGCTTGACCAGTTAAAAGTAATGTGTACAAGGTATGGATTTCCTTTCTTTGTCACTATTTGTATTGATCCACAGGCACAGGTTAAATATAAAAAAACAGACCGAAAAGACTTTGTTCCAGATGCTGAGCCGAAATACGAAAGTGCATACAAACATACACTTGTAAGTCCATATGCAGCCTATAAAGACCCGGATACATTAAATCCGGATTACATTGCAGAATGCATTAAAATAATAAATGGATATAAAGCCACATTGCCTTTGAAAGATATTGATGTGATAACAGATGATGATGAATTTTAGAATTTTTGTGAAATACCTGGTATTTTGCCAGGTATTTTTTTTATGTCTGATTTTTGCTTTCATTTTCTTTTATGATTAATTAAGAAGGAAATATTACAGAAAAGCAAAAGGTGATACAATGCAAGAGCAAATTACAGGATTATTTACAAAAGAATTATACCGGAATGAAAGAAATTCCTATGCCATGTTTGTCTTAGAGAGTATTAAAGAAAAAGAAATTATAAAAACAGTATGCGCAGGGAAAATCCAGAGAGTAGACTATAATACTCCCGTAATTCTGACAGGACAGATAAATATAGATGAAAAAGAACGGCAGGTATTTTGTTTTTCTGATTATGAATTAAAAGAAGATAACATACAGGAAAGTGTATGCCTGCTTACAAGTTTTAAAATAACTGGTTTTGGTAAGGAAAAGGCGTTAAAAACAGCTGAATGGTTTAATTATGGAATTTTTAATGCAGTTGAAGACTGTAAAACCACGCAAGCTTTTGAAGACAGATGTCCTGATGATGTAAAAAAATATGCGAAACAAATTTACACAAGAGTAAAGAGAATATTAACTGAACGTGAACTTACAAAAGAAATATTTTCGGTAGGGGATAATTACCCGGCTGTAACCATGATATCTAAAAAATATGGTGAAAAAGCTTTAGATGTATTAAGAAGAAACCCATATAAAATAGGATTTTATGCAGGGCTTACGTTTTATGAATGTGAACAGCTGGCAAAAAGATATAAAATCCCGGCATTCAGCTGTGAAAGGGCAGATGGAATTTTATTGTTCGCAGTTGATGATAATAAAAAAAACGGAAACGCTTTTATGACAATCGAAGAGTTACGAAAATATACAGATGTTTTACAACAGAAAACACGCCTACATACTCCATTTGATGCTGTACTTGCTACTGCTATTTTAAATGATGGGTATGTAATAGAAGATGATAAGATATATTTAAAAACAGTTTATGCAATGGAAAAAAGTCTTGCAATGAATATAATGCGAATTAAAAATGCCGCAAAACAAATCAATGAAATTGACTGGCAGGCTGTTAATGAAATTGAAAATAATGAGCAAATTCAGTTTTCAGTATCACAGAAAGAAGCTTTTAAGGCATTAGCAAGTGAAGGAATTAAATTGATTACAGGTGGTCCCGGAACTGGAAAAACGACATTGATAAACAGTCTTATAAAATATCTTAAAGAAAAATATCCGGATGCAGGAATTACAATGTGCGCACCAACAGGGAGAGCTGCACAAAACCTTGCAGGAAAGACGGAGTGTGTAGCCGAAACCATACATAAGACATTGGGGCTTAAACCTTTTTCAACAGATGATTTAAGAGTTACTAAAAAAATGGAGGATTATATATATATTGTTGACGAATGTTCCATGTTAAATTTAAAGCTTGCTGATATATTTTTTAAATCACTTCCTAATCATTGCATCGTATTATTAGTTGGAGATAAAGACCAGTTACCATGTATTGATGCGGGAAATGTATTTTGTGATTTACTGCATAGTAACATAGAAAAATATATACTTTCCGGAGTACATAGGCAAAATAATGATTCACTGATAAGTATTAATGCAGAATTAATTAATGCAGGAGAAATTGCTCTTAAAAGTGGAGTGGATTTCGATATTATGCGTGTAAATGACGAAGAAACTGCAATCCGGTTATGTATGATGTATACGCAGGACAAAGATTTACAGGTACTTACACCATTGAGCAAAAGCGCAACAGGTTCAAGAGCTTTATCAGGGAAAATACAGTCAGTTAAGACTTTTCAATCCAATGCCATAAAAGTATATGGTGATACAACATATCACATTGGGGATAAAGTAATTTTGCTTAATAATAATTATGAAGCAGATTATTTTAATGGGGACATAGGAACAATAACAGAAATTAATGAAGACTATATAACTATATTATCAGATGATATATATGATTTTGATACAGGAGCAAAGAAAGAGATTGAAGTCGAAAACAGCAATCTGCATGATTTAGCATTATCATATGCAATTACCATTCACAAATCACAGGGTGGGGAATACGATGAGGTGATTATCGTATTAACAAAATCAGCTTACAAAATGGCAAACAGAAATCTGTTATATACTGCTGTTACAAGAGCAAAAAAGAAAGTAACTATTATAACGCAAAATGATTTACTAGAGCAGGCAATATTGCGGAAATCCCCAGAAAGGAACTCTAATTTATGTAATCTGCTTATTTAACTAATTTTCTTGTATATTAATTGTAAATATTTTAAAAGGAGATTAAAATTATGGAAGAATTACAGATCGGGACAAAAGGAAAGTGGAACGGAACAGTACTGCGGGTATTGTTTTTAGGACAAAATGGGTATGCTGTAATGGCACTTAAATTGGATACCGGGGAAGAAATTACTGCAGAAGGTAACATTGATTATGCGCAGAAAGGGGATAAAATTACTGTAAACGGTGAAATTGTATTAAATAAAAAATATTCACAAAAACAGTTAAAAGTAACATCCTCATTTGTGCAGACGGATACTGCAGGACGTGCAGCCGAAATGTTTCTGACAAAAAATGTTAAAAATGTTGGTCCTAAAATTGCAAAAGACCTTATAAGCCGATATGGAACAGACCTTGATGAATTTATGACTGACAAGGATAAAATTCTTGCGGTGCGTAAAACAAAAAAGGTAAATGCGATTATCAAAAGTTACAACGAAAACAAACATTTGTATGCATTGTATAAAGTTGTAAATGGAGAAATTGAACCGGCACAGGCGGAAAAGATTTTTGAAAAATACAAAGAAAAAGCTGCAGAAATTCTAAAAAATAATCCATATCAGCTGACATATGATATAGCTGGTATTGGATTTTTGACAGCAGATAAAATTGCTTTAAAAACAGGACTTCCTGCAGATTCAGATAACAGAGTACTTGCAGGAATTATTTATTGTTTAAGAAACAATGAAAATACAGGCAGCACTTATATGTCAGTTCCGAAAATTTATGAAGAATTAACGCAGTTGTTATTTGATAAAAAACAGTTCATGCATATATATTATCAAAATGTATGTGGTACTCCGGCAATACCAGATGATACATCAGAATGGGAAGAACTTACATTAAATGACGTAATCCAGAATCATTATGCAAGAATTACAAATACCATAAACAGATGGGATTCTGAAAAAGTGAGGAAAAAGTTTTGTAAAGACTTTGAACTTACACAAGAAGAAATTGATACTGTAGATGCATATTATCAAAAAAAACTTGCATTAAAAGAACAGATGACACGCATCATTGATGAAAACAGCTTCTGTACAAACGGAAAAACTGTAATTGATGTTATGACTGAGTTGCAGGAGATACGGTTTGAAGGTATTAATTTAGTTATAGAAAACTTTTCCGGACAGAAATATGTATATCTTAAAAGTACATATATAAATGAAGCAGAAGTCGCTATTAATTTAGTAAAATGTGCAAAAAAGAATACATTATTTCCTGGAATTACTGAAACAGATATTGATGCAGTAATTAAACAGACCGAAGTAAAAGAACAGGAACAGATGAATGAAACTTCTGAAATCCCGGTTAGATTTGCTTTTGGAGAAGATCAGAAACTTGCAGTTAAAAGGGCTATTATGGAAAGAGTTAGTGTAATTACAGGTGGACCCGGACGTGGTAAAACGACAATTATGAAGATGGCTATCGAAGCTATTTTAAAATACGAGCCACATGCTAATGTAAGACTGCTTGCTCCAACAGGAAAGGCAGCAAAAAGGATGACTGAAAGCACAGGACTTCCTGCTTCTACTATTCATAGATTCTTAAATGGCATTAAAATGCGTGCAATAGAAATTACCGGCAAGACTATTATTTTCGTTGATGAAATGTCGATGGTGGATTTAACTTTGTTTGCCAGATTAATGCGGGAAATTACAGAATGTCAGATTGTATTCGTAGGCGATAAAGACCAGTTACCAAGTGTAGGTGTTGGAAAATGTCTTGAGGATATTATCAATTCTGAAACAATTCCTGTTACTGTGCTTAATACCTGTTATCGAAATAAAGGTACGATTTTTCATAATACAAATGTTGTTAATGCAGGTGAAAAATTACAGGAAATTAAGACAGACGGACATTTTAAAACTTACTGGCATATGGACAGGCAGGAAGCAATAAGTAAGGCTGTAAATACTTATCTTGCTAATTACAAAACGTTTGGTGCAGAAAATATGATGGTATTATGTGCAATGAATGCTACAGTAACGCAGATAAATAAGGAAATACAGCAGAAAGTTAATCCTAAAAACCCATATCTTACAGAAATAACCACAGGCGATTACACACTGCGTAAGGGCGACCGGGTAATGCAGACAAAAAATGATTATGAACTTGAATACATTCTTGATGATTGTGAATACAAGGGCATTTTTAATGGAGAAACAGGGATTATTACAGATATAAAGAAAAGATATGATGAAGACCTCGATGAATACATTACTGCAATTGAAGTAACTTTTGATGATGGTAAGATTGCAGCATATAATAGCTCTAAAATGTGGAGTAAATTAACACTTGCATATGCTATCACATACCATAAATCGCAGGGTTCTGAGTGTAAATTCTTAATCTGTACTTTGTTTATGTCTGATTTTATTCTATTGCAAAGAAAAATTCTATATACAGGCATATCCAGAGGAAAACAGCTGGTGTATATGATTGGTGCAGCAAAGGCATTCCAGATGGCAATGTATAATTTTAATGGCAAAAATGGAGTAAGATATACGAAATTAAAAGACAAGATGATTGAGGTAAATAAATTAATCTAATTTTAAAACAGTTCTATCTATTGATGATAGGACTGTTTTTTGTGTTTTTCCTGCTGTCATATATAATATAGAAAGAAATAATTTAAAAAAAAGGATGGTAATTTAATTTATGGCAACTTATGTTTGTAGTGATTTGCATGGATCATTTGACTTGCTTATGTGTATATTAAAAAAAGTGAATTTTACAAAATTTGATACATTGTATATAATTGGAGATATTATTGACAAAGGTTTATACCCAATAGAATTATTAAAATTTTGTTATGAAAAACCGAATGTAATTTTGCTGATGGGGAATCATGAACTTATGATGTACCGAGCATACACAATTCCCGGAGAAAGTGATTTATGGTTTTACAACGGGGGATTGTATACGTGTAAACAATATGAACGATTACCTATGTCAGAACAAAATATGCTTTTTGATTATATAAGTGGTCTTCCAATAATTGTAAAAGACGTTAAGATACATGACAAAATATATTACCTATCGCACGCTACATTTTATAATGGTAACTTATTAAATGAAAAAACAGTGTTTACATTATCTGATTTTTCTATGGACGAAGTAAGGGATTTATTATGGAAGAGAATGTATCCTTTTCCCAAAAGTAATTTCCCGGCAGCTGATAAAAATGAAACACTTATTGCTGGACATACCATAGGATGCAAGTTGCAAGATAATAATTATAATGGAAAAGCATTTATTTATAAAAAAAATGGACATTATATAAATGTAGATTGCGGGTTAGCCTGTAGGCATTCATTACATAAAACTAGATTTAAACCAAGAATCGGAATGCTACGGCTTGAAGACATGAAGGAATTTTATATTGAAGCATAGAAAAAAAAGAAGGGAGATTCTATATGAAACTTAATTTAGTGGATTTATATGGAACATTAAGACAGGCTCCACGTATAAGTGAAGACAGGAATAAGGCGACCTGTATTTTACGTGTTGCACGTAATATGATTCGTAATGGCGGGCAAAACAAAGAACGAAATGGTTTTTGGGATGAAGTTATTATAAGAACGAAAGATAAAGCAATTGTTGATGAACTGGCAAAAATGGAACAATATGATATTGTGAGAGTTAAAGGTGTAATTACTGTCCGAAGAATTAACAGACAGACTATCTGTGAACATTGTGGAATAAAAAATATTACTGAAAATAAAATTTGCTATGTGGAGCCAATATATGTAGAACGAACACATACAGGCTTCACAGAAGATGCTGCAGAAGATTTTGTTTTTAGGCATAGGGAAGTGTCAAACATCGCACGAATTATCGGAGATTTAACAGGACCACCAAAAGCAAACGATAAATTAAGTATTCCGGCTTGTCAGTATCAGATTGCTGTGCCTAGAACATACCGAATCGAAGGCGATACAGATGATGAAAAAGCTGATTTTCCATTAGTAAAATCGTATGGAAAAAATGCAAAAGAAGACCTGAAACGATTAAAGGCAAACAGTTCAGTGTGGATAGATGGCTGTATTCAGTCACGCTTAGTAAAGCAGGAATTTGTTTGTACCGATTGTGGAAAAACATATAAAAAAGAGATTAAGGTAAATGAAATAGTTCCTTATGAAACAGAATATTTAAAAAACTACTGGACAGATGAAGAACTGCAATCAGGACAAGGGGCAATAGAATAAAGTAAGTTATTACATATTTTATAAGCAAAAAAAATAACCGTAAGGATAAATAAATCCTTTGGTTATTTTTTTGTTTGTTTTTATTTGTATATAAGCAAGAAGTAAATATTATATTTTACTCCTATATGTATTATACACTAAATCATTTTATTTTACAAGTATTAATATAATAAAATATTATTTTTTTATGTCTGAAAATAACTTTATATTCTAGTATATTTTTTACAGATGAAATGTAACGACAGCCGTTGGACAATTCAAGATGTCGTAAAACTTCTGAGATTGTATCCCGATTTAGTCTTTTTGAGAGTGAAGAAAAACCGGCTTTGCTGTTTTTGCGAAAAAAAAACAGCAAGTAATGACAATTGTTTATTGGAGAGTGTAAAAATGGATAGATTGACAGAAAGTAATCCTATGTGGATAAATGACGAGTTATGGGAAAGAGCCTGTAAACCGGATTGTGAAGAAATTGATGAGGTTTATCGAAGGCTTAAATATTATGAAGATTTAGAAGAGCAGGGCAAGCTTTTAAAATTACCTTGTGAAGTGGGAGATACAGTCTATTGTATTGAAGATAAAAAAGTATGGAATTGTATAGTAGAAAAAATTTCCATTTCCCGGACTAATAGTGCAACAATAGAAGTAACCTTTCCGATTGAAACGCCTGATATTGCCGCAATTGAATACGAAATAGACGATTTTGGAGAATATATATTTCTTACAAAATCCGAAGCTGAATCAAAACTAAAAAAATTAGAGAATGAAGAAAATAGTGAAATGTATTGTGAATGGCAAAGTGCAGGAGAATGCTTTGATAATACTGAGTTTAAAATCCAATGTGAAAGCAATCCTTTAGTACGAGACGTTGTCCCAAATAATTTTGCTTATCATACTTTCACATACTGCCCATTTTGTGGAAAGGTTATTAAATGGATATAAGAAATCAAAACAAGAGTAAGATAAATATCAGGAGGTGTAATTATGCAGATAGGTGGTAAAGAATATAAAGTAGGGCAACGAATAAAAATTATAAATGCTAAGTCAATACTGCATTACAAGTATGGAATGGTAGGAGATTGTAACGAAGATATGACAGGAATAACAGGAACGATTACAGCAGAATCAACATACGATAGATACGCAAGAGCAAATTTAAAAGTTGATAAACCTTATGCAGAACATTATCGCAACGGAATGACAAGACTATTTTGTGATGATGAAATAAAGGTGATTGAAAGTATCTAATCACATAAATTATCGAAAGGAGCAGAAATGGAGAGATTAACAAAAATAGGGAATAAAAATCAGATTCTTTTAACTGGAACATCATGCAGTTATGGTTACTTGTCATATGATTGCAAATTAGAAGAGGGAAGGAAATTACTTAAAGCAGCTTTAGATAAGTTAGCTAAATATGAGAACTTAGAAGAGCAAGGCAAACTCCTGGAATTGCCTTGTAAAGTAGGAGATACCGTATGGAATTATAGTTATTTTGGTTTGAAAAAGTATAAAATAAAATATATAGGATTTGACAAAAATGGACTTTTATATTTTGATTGCGACAATGGGATTACATATGGTTTTAGATGTTATTTACAGGATTTTAAGGATAAAGTATTTGCAACAAAATCCGAAGCCGAAGCAAAATTGAAAGGATTGATAAATGAAGAATGAATATACCAATACCATGTGAATTTGGAGATTATGCAGAATGTAATAGTAAACAATTGCCATTTGGCGGAGTAAGTTGGTTTATATGGAGCAGAGGAATAGAATATACATATTTCTTTTCAATAAGCGATAAGTGGCATCAAACTGAGTTTTATACAACATTTAAAAGTAGACAGCCCTTTGAGTTTTGTATTCCTGATGAATTTTTAGTAAATGATTTCATTAAGAGTAAAGGTTATCCATTAAAAGGGAGAGGATGTGCAAATGGCGTATATTACATAAATAAGAAAACTTATATAGATTTTATAATGACGGATATGTATTTGTCACATATCAAAGTGCAATGTGATATTCACAGTAATTATATCTCGAATGGTGACATAATTTTCCCGACAGGGTGGAGTGAAGAAAAAAAAGAACGAGTGATTGCAAAGTCAGTGTGTAAGGAAAAGTGAAAAAAGAAAGAAAAATTACAGGAAACAGGTAAATCTTTTTTCTGCAATTTCGTTATAAATTTGTGATGAAAAACCCACGGGCTTGCCCGTGGAAGTAGTCAGAGGCGCCAATTTTTTTTATTTCTTTCATATTACTTATAGACCATAAAAAAATAAAAAAAAAGGAGATTAAAATTATGGAGTTATTAATTTTAGATGCAGAAAAGGAAAATATGAGAGTGGATTTAAAAAGGTATGAAAATGCTCTTAATAAGGCAAAAGCAGATAATGCTATGCTTTATAAGAAACTTAAAAAGGCGATTGCTGCAGGAAATGAAAAGGAAATGCTGCTTAAAAGTGTAGCACAGGAAAATGCATTATTAAAAGATGCTTTAGAACATCTTAATAAACAGTTAAAAGAAAAGAACTGGAAAAATTGTAATTATAGTGGCTGTAATTGTAATTCCGGTGATACTGAGTTTTCTGTACCTCGAAAAGATTATACCCCTAAAAATGAACAGGAAAAAGAAAAGCTTTCTGAAATTCTTAAAATTTTAGATGGCGCTGATGTTAGAATCATTACGTCAATGGAAAACAAGTGCCGTGAAAGCAATGGACTTAATTTTAAAGAACTGGAAGCTTTAGCAATGGCTTTTGCTGCAGCTAATGCTGTGACAAAAACAAATTAATTATTATAGCCCGTCAGTAATGTGACGGACTATTTTTTTTGAGGTGAATAAAGTGAAAATAGTAAACAAAATATATATTTATGCAATAGCTGCATTAATTGGTGTGTACATAAGCTGCATAATCTGTCAACATTTTAGCAAAAAGATTGGACAAAATATAAATACTAAGATAATAACTATTGCGCAACAGGAAATGAAATTTACCGGGTATGCAACAGAATCAGAGTCGCAAGAAAAAACATTAATACCAAGTATTATTGGCAGCTGGAAATGTAATGAAACAGGACAGATAATAGATTTTTCTGAAAAAAATGTTGCTGTATGGAGTGGTGATATATTAATTAATATATTGAGGTATGATACAGATTCTGAAAAGAAACAAATTGATATAAAGTATATGGGGTCATATGTGTATGATGTAAGTAATGGAAATGGATTGAAATTATATTGTATACATTCTGTATCACCTAATATGATTACCAATTTTACAGATGGAAAAATATATACTTTTAGCAAAATGTAGGTTATTACATTTATGACTTATTTAAAAAAAGAAAGGAATTACATAATATGGAAAATAAATATACTGATGCAAAAATTATTTGTATAGATTTTGACAATACAATTTTTATTCCGGAAAAAGAAATTGATAATTACGAATGGAAAATGTTTCATCATGATATGAATATTTATAATGGATATGGCAAACCTAATCTTTTGCTTTTAGAGTTTCTGCGACAATATGAATATACTCCAATGTATTGCATTACACATGATTCTTCATATGCGTGTGAAGTTAAAGAAAATTATATTCAAAATCTGCTTGATCGTGATGTGCCAACATTTGCTGTAAGTAATCCGGACGAAAAAATACCAGTGATGGAAGTCATAGCAAACACAAATAATGTGGCAAAATCTGATGTTTTATTGATTGACGACCGGCAACGAACTATTGAATTAGCGCATATTGATGGATTTATGGCAGAAATACCACAGCGTATTATGCAGGATATTTATGTAAATTTACATAAAACAGAAAATACAGATTAATAAAACAAATATATAAAAAAGTAGTGAGTAATTTTATATAAGATACTGACTACTTTTTATTTTTACAACAATAAATTATTGCGGATATGTATCCTGAGGCTTTCATATCCGTAGCAAATTGGTCAACCGTGATGCCCCATGAAGCTGCTGCATCATACGGTGCAAGTGCTTTTGACGATATTGCCGCCGCACGCTCGTGCCTTTAGTCATGAAATTCGACTGTTCAGAAACGGAATGTGACCGTTTTGCTCCGCAAATCCGGTCGTTTAGCTTCGTAATATGCAGTGTATAGAAATATTTTATCGTCTTTCATATTAATAATGTAACTATTAATTCATTTTTAATTAAGGCGGGTGATTATACATGGAACAAATTTCAAAAGCATTTACTGGGATTGTATTGATTGTTGTACTTACTTTTGTTGGTGTCGGGATTATCTCAGCTGCAATTGATGCTTCTCATGCGGAACAATATGCATCAGATGCAGCATCATATATCGAAACAGCAAATTTTAGCGAATTAGTCACAGATTCAATAAAACAGACTGCAGCGACAAAAGGATACACAGTAGAAGTAACATATTTTGACACAAACAATGATGGCTGGAATGACATGGCAGAAGTAAAGGTGTTATATGATTATACTATTTCTGTACTTAATGTAGCAGGGACTAAACATACAGCTAAAGCTTATGCATCTTAAGCATCTTAAATTTGAGAGGTGATTTTATGAAAGAATTTTTAGATGGTTATGGATTAGGTGCTTTGTATTGCATTTTATTTTGCATAATAATTTATTGTTTTATATGGCTATTAAATGCAGTAAGTATTTAATTAAGGGGGGGTATATGTTTTGAAAGATTTTCTAGAACAATATGGAGGATTAGCAGTAGGTATTGTAGCAAGCATAATAATTGTTTATATAATTTCAATAATGTTTTTTTCAAATGATGGAATAGCTGCACAAAAAATTGTAAATATTTTAGCAAAGGCGGTGTAAAAAGATATGGATGGCTTTTTGAAACAATATGGAAACGCTATAATCGCAGGAGTTATAGGTTGTATTATAATTTTATTGACTATTGGCGGAGCATGGGGAGCGAAAAAAGGATTACTTAGTAAGGCAGGAGATTTGTCGAATCAAAAAGAATTTGTAGGAGAAGATGTTACGAATGCAGAAGGTGAAACAATTAAAAGTAAGACTGATACTACTTATATAACTGATGCAGAAGGCAATCAGATTCTTGTTGCTGATTCTGATAATTTAGCAAATCAGATTTCTTCAACAACAAATAAATATTCTGACTTTAAAGTTACCGTAAAAGAATTAGAAAATAATAAAAAATATGAGGTAAAATTTGGGTCGAGTGATGCGTGGCTGCAGGCAGAGATTAAAAAGAATGAAGCTATTAAAGTCATGACGGACGAAGATTATGTAAGTATTAATTCTGTAAATGCAAAAAAAATTGAATTTGAAGAACAAATTTATACCCCCGATGCAAAAACAGATTTATTAAATTCAGATGAAGATGAGATTATGTTATTTAATAATTCAGATGAATATGCTTCTTATTTAACAGGAGAAAATGTAATTTCTATGACAATTCCTATAACAAGTATATTTCAGTTCAATACAGATGAAAATACAATTGATTTTCTTTGCAAGGGTACATATGAAATGGAAGTGACTGTTCGTTCAGACAGTTTTAAGGGAATAAAAAGTGTTTTAATAACGGTGTGGTAAAAAAAAAGAAAGGGCTTAGATTATGAAAAATTTGATTTATGGACTTGGCGGAACAGGATTACTTATAATTGCAATAATAATTATAGTCACTATTAATGGACGTATGACAAGAAACAAAGAAATGACCTCTGCTTTGTCTAATGCTATGGACCAGGCAGTTGATGCAACTTTGCAAAATGATATATATACAGTTAATGAAAAAGAATTATTTGTTGCAGCATTTGTACAAAATCTTATGAATACTATTGAAAATAATTCAGATGTTGAAGTGCGAATAATGAAAGCTGATGAAGAAAAAGGGCTGCTTAGTTTAAAAGTCATTGAGCATTATATAAACCCAAATGGTAAAACAGGAAAAGTATCTTATGCAAAAACACTCTTATTAAATGAAAGTAGCGCTTATGATTATATAGTAATGTATCTGCAGGCAGGAACTACTATAAAAACAGAATATGTAAATAATGAAGAAAACCTTATTCCTCCGGACACTGTAAATGAATGGAATTTAGAGAAATCTGATGGCAGTTTAGTAAGATATACTAAAGAAGATGTAGAAAATCTTAAAGCATCCAATGAAATTTGTAGTACAGAAGATGGGGTTATTAAGTTAATTGCAATAAGATAATGAAATTTATAACACACGTTTATGCGTGTGTTATTTTTTTGTGTAGAAAATTTTTTCTGTCTTGTATATATATAACGTAAGAGTTAAGCAGTAACAAATGACGAGGTGAAATTTTGATATTAAAAAATATGATACATAAAGATAATTTCACAGAAGATGTATATACGGCATTACAGCAGTTAGATTCACAGACTTTATCACATTCAATCAGAGCCAATAATATTGCTGAGGAGATTGAACATGAGTTAAATGATTCTAAACACCTGTTATCTGATGCAGCATTAGTGCATGATATCGGGAAACTATATATATCATCTGCAATACTAAATAAGCTTAAACAGCTTACAATACTTGAACGTCAGATTATTAATTATCATTCATATTATGGATATGAAATATTAAAAAATATGAATGTTGATGAAAAAATCTGCAAAATTGTTCTTTATCATCACGGTGTAAATCCACCTGTGTTAAGCAGTATACCGGGATGTGAAGATAAACAAATTTTTGTATATGCAAGGATGTTACATACCATTGATGTGTATGAAGCCTTAACATCTAAACGTGTTTACAGAAATTCATATTCAAGGGAAGATGCGCTTAAATTGATAGAAAATGAAACTGATTATGATTGCAATTATGATAAGTTTGTAATCAACTTCCTGAAACAAAGCAGAATTTAAAAACAGGAGGATTATTTGAATGGATGACTTTTTAAAAGCATGGGGACCAGGTATTATTACAGCAGTAGTAATTGTACTGCTAATTGTTATTGTAAGAGGCATTGCACCTACAGTAAAAGGCGGTATGGAAGGCGTTGTAACGCAATTTAACCAGAACGCACAGATTACTCCGGAACAGGCATCACAGTATGTTGAAGCTCCTACAACTTAAAATGTTATTCGCTGGTGTTTAATGATTAGACACCAGCTTTTTTTGATTTTTCTCTCTAGTATATTATATTTGTATAAGATAAAAGTACTAAAGGAAAAAGGTAAAAACCGGAAAGGATAATTTGTGTTATGAAGACATTTTTTAAAAACAAAGACAATATAAAACAGAATATAGAAGAAAGTACTTCTTCGGAAAATATCTGGGCAATGGAACAGCTAATTGAAACAAGTGAAAACGGTGAAGATATTCGCGAAAATAATAAAGGATTTACAATTAAACCAAAAGATTTTGGTGTGCTTGAACCATTTGTAAGTGATCCTTATATTACTGATATTGATTTTAATGGAAAAGATTTGTGGACTATTGACCAGAGCAATAAAAAAGTACGTCATGATGAAGTTAAAGTAGACCCGGCATTTATCCGGTGTCTTGCGCAAAATATTGCAAATGCAGAAGCACGAGAGTTTAACCAGCAATGTCCGGGGCTTGAAGCTGAAACGGAAGATTTAAGAATTTCAATTATTCATAATTCCGTTGCACAGACAGGTACTACTATCTGTATAAGAAAAACCCCTATTGTACAGCGAATCATTGAAAAAAACGCTATTGAAAATGGATACTGCACAAGAGAGATTTTAGCACTTCTTATTAATTGTGTAAAAGCACATATGAATATTATTATCTGCGGGGAACCACGTGCTGGTAAGACAGAATGTGCTAAATTAATATCCGGATACATTCCAAATACAGAACGTGTTATTACTATTGAAGATGTACAGGAATGGCATTACAAGACATTGCATCCGGATTCAGACTGTATTGAAATGAAAGTAAATAAAGTTTTTAACTACTCAGACGGAATTATTGCTTCACTAAAACAAAACCCTAACTGGTTAATGATTGCTGAAACACGAGGCGAAGAAGTTAAAAATTTACTGCAGGGATTTACAACCGGAGTAAAAGGGATTACTACATTACATACAGATGATGTAAGGAAAATTCCTGAAAGAATTGTCAGCATGGCAAATGACCCTGTAACAGCAAAACGAATTGAAGATAATGTATATGAATTTGTTGATGTCGGAGTGTACATTTCAATGCACTCAGATGGAAATGGCGGGCAGGTACGTATGATCGACCAGATAGCTTTTTTTGCAAATGACGGGGGACATATCTGCAGGCTTGCAGTTGAAGGCGGAAATTTATTCAGAGCGACATTACCATATAAAATTCAAAAAAAATTTAAAGCTGCAGGTATTGAAAACCCATTGCAGAATGATAAAGTAGACGAAAAACTTACAGAACAGGGATTTAAAATTAATCCTGATGAACGGAATATTGTATTTGAATATAATGATTCTCTTGAGCAGGAAACTGTAGAAAAATACAATGGTAATATTTTAGAGAATGAAACGTTTGGATTCGGACTTCTTGCTGATGAAGATACTCCTATCAAACAGTAAATACAGAATGAGGTGAAATTATGAGTAAAAATAGAGATTTAGATGCGGAAAAGAAAGGGTATAAAAAGGCTATATACTACGCAAACTGGAAAAATCTTATATCTGATATTAAAAAAATGGGTTTTTCTACGTCATTTAAAAAAATTGCAGGGATTATGGCAATATATGTAGCTGCGGCGGGAGCAGTAGCATTTTTTATGAAACTTCCAGTGTTTTGTTTTGTGTATATGCTAATATTAGGGATTTTTATTATTCCATTATTAATAGTAAATATGTACAGAAAAATATATGAAGATAATCGTTTCCGGGAAGTATCGCAGTATATCGAACAAATGTTGTATTCATTTAAGAATACTAATAAAGTATATAAGTCATTGCAGGATATACAGCCAATGTTTACGGATTCTCCAATGGGTACTGTAATTGAAAAGGCTGCAAAAGATATCATAGACAAAGGGCTTGAAGAAGGACTGAAAAATTTTACTGATGCATATGACTGCCAAAAAATACAACAGCTTAATAAATTCCTTATTGAAGTTGAGCAGGTAGGTGGAGCGCATGAAGATTCTATCGACTTATTATTGCAGGACAGAGAAACGTGGGTAAACAGAACGCTTGAATATAAAAAAGAAAGAAATCACAGAAAAATAACAGTATATATGGCAATAGTTGTTTCATTTATCCTCTGTGTTTTAATGGAAAAAATTCTTCCGAGGGAAATTGATATTTCAAGCAATCCTTTGTGTTATCTTAGTTCAACAATACTTTTTACAATTGATTTAGTACTATTTTATATTACAGATAATCTGTGTTCTGCAAGTATCTTAAACAGTTTAAAGACAAGAGCTGATGCAGATATAAAAAAGTATTATGAATACTTGGTGAATTATAATGCTAAAAGAGAATTTTTAAAAGGTGCCAGAGTAGCACCAATAGGATTATTAATTACTGTATTAGGTATTGTAATGAATGAAATTGCACTTATACTTACCGGTATTTTCTTTGCTATTTACTGTTTATTCAAAAGCCGGGTTGAATATAATGTACGCTATAAAGCCATAAAAGAAGAAATTGAAATCCAGTTTCCACGATGGTTAATGAATGTGGCATTATATATACAGTCAAACAGCGTACAGGTTGCGTTATACAAGAGTATTGCAACAGCACCTTTGGTATTACAGCCCGAACTTATTAAACTCAATAATGCAATAAGGGAAAATCCAACAGCACCTGAACCATATCTTAACTTTATGAAAGATTTTAATATGCCGGATATTACTATGAATATGAAGATGTTTTACTCCATTGCATCCGGGGCAGGAGCAGATGTGCAAAAACAGGTTAATGAAATTATCAAACGCAATAATGCGTTACTGGATAAAACTGAAAGAATTGTAATTGATAATTATCTTGCTAAAATGTATATGTTCTTTTTAGCCCCACAGCTGACAGGCGGCTTAAAACTTGCAGTTGATATGGTATTATTCTTTATTGTATTTATGGGCAGCTCAATGGTTATTGCATAAATCAAGATTTTTAACTGTCACAATAATGTGGCAGTTTTTTTATTTATCTGACGAAATCCGAATCTAAATTTATATCAGTGAAAAGTATCAATAAAATATTTTAACATCTTTCATATTAATAATGTAACAAAAAATCTTTATTAATTTTAGAAAGGACTGGAAAATATATGTTTACAATTATTGAAAATACTTTTTTAGATAATGGCGTAGTTAAATACGCGGATGATGCCGGAAATACACTAAGAATTACCGGAGATAAGGCAGGCAAAAAATTATCAATTAAATTACGGTTTTCAAAAGAATTACAGAAAAAAATTAACCTTAAAATCAATACTGATGTAATCCGGATTGAAATGCCATATAAAGATGAAGGGATTAATTTCCCTATAAAATACGAAGGAGAAAATGTATCTGATATTAAAACGGACAATTTTCTTCAAGGAAAAATAACAGATGTATTACAAGACACAATATATATTATACAAAATTGGATTGTAATTAGTGAACTACTTGCAGCATTAGTATCTGAACGAATGAAAGATGCAGCATTAATAATATGTAAAGATAATGGACTTGATGCTGATAACGAAGAAATTCGTGATAGTGCAATACAGGCATTAACAGTAGGGGTATTGCAGGAATTAAGTTGCTATGAAGAAATGACTGACCTCATGAAATGTTATATCGAAATTTTAAAAGATACAGCATTTTATAAAGAAGTTGGGAAAAATGGTTTTGCAACTAAAAATATATAATTATTTTTAAGGAGAATATATGTTATGTTAAAAAAAACAAAAGTGATGGCAGTATTACTGGCTGCTGTGAGTACTACACAATTACTTACAGGATGCTCCATCTTAAAAAATCAGCCAAATAAACAGACCGAAGACTGGAAGATTTCTACTTGCGATTCAAGCAAATTGTATTCAGGGCAATATTATGTATGGCATGATGAAAACCAAAGTAATATTGAAAGGGATATTAACACAGATGTATCAAAATTTAAGGATTATACATACGACATTTTTACCCCGGTTTACAAAGAATTATCTCCGGCATCATCTGCCGCAGAAGAAAATGCTTTAAGAGTTTTGTGGATGACAGACGAAAATGACGGAAAAATTCCTACTTTATATAAAGGAGATAAACTTATTTATTATTCAACGACAAAAGTACCATCTGAATTTAAGCTTGAACGATTTTATGATCACGGTTATTCAATTGGTGTATATGGACTACATGAAAATATTGAAGGGTCCGGGCAATATGTGCTTGATTTAAACGGTACAATGGGTGTCAAAAAAAATACAACTGCCGCTAAAATGAGCAAATATATCACGAAAGACACTCCAATTGTGTCAATTGCGCAAGTGGGTGATGTCGAAATATCAAGTAAAAATATTTCAAAATCCGGGACAATCAAAGGACTTATCCATGGGCAGAGTTACGATGTGTCTGTGTACAATGGTACTGTAAGACATTTAATAAGGATGACTGCTGACACAAGAATTTTTTCATCCATGGAATTGTATACATTGACAAATAATGCATATAATTTTGTCGGGAACGGTGTGATTACAATTAATCTTCCGGAAAATTTAAAAAGTGGATATTATTACATTAATAATACAGGCTTATTCCGATACATTGATGGCACTGAATATGATGGTAATACAAATTTCAATGACCCTGGAGTTATTAGGGATGATACTGGAAAAATCATTTTTGACCCACGTACAACAAAAACAAAAACAGCTAAATATAGTAATAAAGATAGTATTAATGATTCCAATGTATCTGATTCTTCCAAAAAGAGCGTGAGTGTCAAAACAGAATCTGTAAATGTAAACGTAAAATTGGGAGACATTATAAATAAATCTGTTGTACAGACCCCTACAATAAGCTATTACAGGGTATCAGACAGCACAGATGATACGGATACGAAAGAAGAAGGAAGTAAATCTAATCCATATATTATTAAAGCAACAGCAGAGGAACTGGCAAATGGTGAAATTAATCGGACAATAAGTAACCTGCCATCGGGGGTATGGATGTTTGTTGTAAACGATGTAGGGAATTACAGCACACATACATTAACAGTAAAACTTATAGTGAATACATCCAACATCGGCATGACAGGAAATGTAGGCAACTAACACAGGGAAAGGAAATAAGTATGCAGAATCTAAATGAAAAATATAAAACAGAAAATGGATATGATTATGAAATGCTTGATAATAAATGTGAAACAAGTTTAGAAACGAATGACGTAACTACGGATTTTGACTGGTTTATCGAGAAATTTTATGAATTTAATCCGACAGCAACTGAGGAAGACTTGTGGAAAGTGTTAAACAAAAGACATGGTGTATGGTATGTAAATCCTGATGCTTTTTTTGATAACAATTTAACAATTCCTAATGGAGAGGTTATTGGAAAATTTTTTGTAAGAAAAAGCAAAGTTGCAGGGCAGACTGAAATAGGGCATATTTATGCTTTAAAAGGTAAAAAAGGCAAATCTAAAAAATACAGATTGTATAAAACACTGCATGCTACAGGGATAGGAATAATCCCCTGTAGTAGCGGTGGATATGCTTTGCTGTGCAGGAAGAAAACATCCATATTTTCTATAATATTTCCAATAATTTTTCTTATTATTATCTGGAAATCATATTTTTAAAGAGGTGAATATATGCAAACAAATAATAACATTTTATATGAAAAAAAACACAGGTATATGCTTGTGTTAAAGGAAATTAATACTTTATATGTACAGGCAAGTGAAGAAGTATTAAATAATGAAATTCCTGCATTTAAAGCTAAACAGATTAAAGACATGTATAATCAGACACTTATAGGACTGATTGAAGAAGGTGTCGATTATCAATATATACAAAACACGGATAATCCTGAAAAAGATATTGTATGCATTACAGCAGATGGATTAAATTACCGGTGCAAAAATACGGACTTAAAAGAAATTTTAAAAGACCGGTATGAAGATGTAATGGGCATTAGATATGCAGGACCGGCAGTAAAAACAAAAACAAAAGATGAAAATGATTATAAGCTGCCAGAACTGCCCGATAAAGATGAAAATGTGAATATTCAACATTATACTCCACCTGCAGTATATATTACCCCTGAAAATGATTTTTCACAAAAGCGGCGGGTAAATTTCTTTGGGGTAGTGAAACAGTCTGTTATTACGGCAATTATCTTAGGTGTATGTATATTCGGATTTTTAATGTTATGGAAGAATGACACAAACAGACGACTTTTAACAGATGCATGGAATAAATGCATAAGCACTTTGTCAGGAAATCAAAGTACAGAACAAACATCAGAAGATTTGCCAGAAGAAGTAGAAGACATAGGAAATTTACAAAATGAATAGCAGACAGTAATCAGGATAGCATTGCTATCCTGATTTTTTTTATATGTAGAAAAATTTTTCTCTCTATCATATTTATTTTGTAAAGATTTGACATTGTTTGTCAGCTTTACACAAAAATTTTTGGAGGTGTAATTATGAATTTTTTAAACAAATTCAAAACTAATGTAAAGAGTGTGGGTGCAAAAGTACGGACAAATGTCATTTCATTTACGCAGTATACCCCACATCTTACAAAAACTGCATTAACAGCAGGATTTGCTGTAGCATTAATGACAAATGCAGCATTTGCAGATTTTTCTCCTGGAACAGCAGTAAACACTATGACCGGATATATTACGCAGATTGTTTCCGGAGTTGGTACAATTTATGCTTTTATTTCCGTTTTTAACTGGCTGTCTGCTGTTAAACAGGAAGACCCGGATAGAGCATCTAAATCTATTGTAAACGTATTTATTGCAGGCGCTTTAATTGCAATTGGTGTTATCTCAAATGCAGTTGTATCTGCACTCAGCGGCGGCGGCGGTGGCGGAACTTCGTCTGATGTGCCGGAATAATCCAGTGAAGCAAGGCTGTCAAATTTAACTGACAGCCTTGGATTTTAGAAAGGAAATTATATGCAGAATTTTTTATTATTTTTGTTTTACGCAACCCCACTGGGAATTATTTCGTCTGTACAGAATTTCTTTGATTTGACTCTGCCCGTAACAATGCCATCTAATTTTTCTATTCCTTTAGGAAAATTGTTTGACCGAAGTTATGACTTAGTTATTCAAGGCGGTGGTTTACAGGATATATTTGTACAATATATCAATCCCAATTCCCAATTATATGCAGGGCTTATAAGCAATGTAGAAAGTCTGTATAACACTGTTGCAGCTATTGGCTTTGCTTTATCTATGCTTTTTTGGTTTCTTGCTTTAGCGGACAAATTGACAAAAGACAGATTAACAGGCTATGAACTTGTAAGATCATTTGTAGAACTTATGATAGCTTTTGCTTTTATTACAGAAGGTTTTACTCTTTTTACAGGTATTTCTGAATTTGCAACGGGAATTTACACAGAAATGTCTGGTACTGTAACAGAATTGACTCCATTATCAAGAAATTATTCGTTGTTTTTCAAAGATGATGAGTATGGTTCAGCACCTGTAAACAGCTGGACAAATGATATGCCTTGGGACGATGGAACAGTTATTAATACAACTAATGTAAAAGTTCATGGCTGGTCGGGATTTATTTCATTGCTTGCTCCGGTAATTGAAGTCTGCTTTATGGCGATTTTGGTACAAGGCGGGTGTGCTTTAGGTGTTGCTGTTATGGTATCCCGCATGATTCAGATGGGAATATATATGATATTTTCCTCAATTGCAATTGCAGATTTATTCCATGGTGGAGTGATGAGTTCTCCGGGATTCAGATTTTTAAAAAAATTCTTTGCAATATGTCTGCAGGGAGTCATTATCTGGGCAATTATGTATCTTACAACATCTTTGCAGAACTCATTTTTAGCGGCATCACAAAACGCTATTATGCTTGTTGTTCCATCACTAATTATGGTTGCGTTAATTTTAAAATCCCAACAGTTTGCAAATGACATAGCTGGTGTTTAAATGGAGAGGTGAAAGAATATATGATTGAGGTTGAAATTTTAAAAGACGTAAAGGGATATGAACCAAAATTATTTGGACCATTTACAGTAAGGCAATGTGTATGCCTGGCGCTTGCGGCAGTTGTTGTTGCCCCGGTAGCATGGCACCTTTCAAAAATTTTTGTTTCACAGGCAGTAATTGTTATGGGAGGTGTTTTAGCTGCACCATTTATCGTATGCGGATTTAAAAAGATTTACGGAATGCCTGCAGAAGTTTTTGCCATGCAGTACATAAAAATGCAGATTATGTGCCCAGCTACACGTAAATACAGAACTCGAAATTATTATGAAAATTATATCCCTGCAAATGAATGCAAAATAACAGATAAAGAATTAAAACTCTACAAAAAGAAAAATAAAAAACTTTATAAACAAATGCGACATAGCCATGAAATGTTTAAATAAGACGAGGTAATTATATGGATAATATAAAAAATAATACAAATGAAGAAGTACAGGAACTGCCTGATCAGGAAACAGAAAAACAGGCAGCCATTAAAAAAAAGAAAAAGGTAACACAAAAGAAAAATTTTGTTACGATGTTATTTCCAACAAGAAAGACAGAAAAAACAAATGACGGTATGGGGCTGCCAAAAACAGCTCAAGATACTATCCCTTACGTAAATGTGTTTAAGAACGGAATTATAGAATCAAAACCCGGCTTTTTTACAAAAAGTTATAAATTAACGGATATTAATTTCCGTGTAGCTGCAGAAGAAGACCAGGATAGAATTTTTAAAAATTACAAAGAATTTTTAGCAACATTTGGTGCAGATACTATGTTGCAAATTGTGGTTAACAATCGTAATGAAGATAAGAATGAAATTATCAATTCGGTATTATGCAAAATGGAAGCTGACAATTACAATGAATATCGCATTGAAATGAATGAAATGCTTAAAGATAAGATGTCCGAAGGCAGGAATAACCTTATAAGTGAAAAATACTTAGTGGTAGGGACAAAGAGAATGGATTTTAATGATGTCCGTAGTACTTTTTCCCGAATTGATTCTGAAATCAATCAGAAGTTTAAGGATATTTCCAGTTCGCAGGAAGTACAGACCGAACCACAAACTGTATATGAAAGATTAAAATGTCTGCATGATATTCTAAACACAGGACATGAAAATAATCTGCCTATAAATCAAATTGATTTAGAATCTTTATCAAAATCAGGGCTGACAACTAAAGATTTGATAGCACCTGCATTTAAGTTTATGCCGGACTGCTTCCGGATGGGAGATAAATGGGCTAGGGTATTATATATTAAAAATTTACCCTCCTCACTTAGTACTGATTTTATGTCAGACTTGTCTGCGTTGTCATTTAATTTTACAGCTTCATTTACAATATGCCCAATTCCGCAGGATAAAGCATTAAAATTTGTAAGCCATAAATTAACAGAAATACGTACTAATATTATTAAAGCACAAAAAGATGCTTCTAAAGCAGGATACTCCCCTAATCTTATCTCTCCAGAGCTGATGTTTACCCAGGAGCAGGCAGAAATACTGCTTGATGAATTTAAAACTGGGGGACAGAAAGCGTTTTACTGGACCTGCTGTATTATGCATTATGCGGATACAAAAGAAGAATTGAATGAAGACACAAAGGCAGTTGAAGCATTAGGCAACAGATATTTAATTACAATTGAAAAACTGCTTGCACAACAGGAAATAGGATTCAGAACTGCTCTGCCATTAGCACGTGGCGATTTGAATATCAAGCGTTTTATGCGGACTGATGAGGTAGCCGTGTTTATCCCGTTTACCTCAAAGGAATTGATGCAAAAGGGTGGTATGTATTATGGGCTTAACGCAGTATCACATAATTTATTATTGTTTAACCGCTTAAATTCCAAAAATCAGAACGGGCTTATTTTAGGACAGCCTGGTTCCGGAAAATCCTTTTCCGCAAAAAGAGAAATGATTAATGTTTTTCTCACAACAAAGGATGATATATATGTTATCGACCCGGAATCAGAATATGCCTATATGGCAACACTGCTTAATGGTTCAGTAATTAAACTGGAAACAGGTAATAAAGTGTATATCAATCCCTTTGATATGGATATTCAGTATGGGGATGAAGAAGGCAAAAGCGGAACTGACCCAGTAAAAATGAAGTCTGACTATATCTGTATGCTTTGTGAATCAGCAATGGGCGGCAGATATGAAATTACAAACATTCAGAAGTCTATCATTGACCGTGTTGTTATTCAATTATATAAGCCGTATTTAAAACATATGCGTGAACTTAATAATACAGAAATCACCTGTGATACTGCGGCTTCACCTACAATGGAACAGTTTTATTCTTTGCTTATGGACCAGCCGGAACCGGAAGCCCAAAACATCGCTTTAGCATTAGAAATTTACTGTTTAGGCTCATTTGATACTTTTGCACATAAAACCAATGTAGATGTTAATAATCGCTTTACAGTATATGATATCCGTGAAATTGGTAATGGTATGAGAGAAATAGGATTACAGGTGTGCTTAAATCACATTTGGAACAAAATCATTGATAACCAGAAAAAAAATGTAAGAACATGGTTTTATATTGATGAGTTTCACGTTTTAACAAAAACACGTTCTTCTGCAGAGTTTTTGCAGCAGATTTGGAAACGTGCAAGAAAATGGGGCGGCATCCCTACAGCTATAACACAGAACGTAGAAGATTTGCTTAATTCAGAAGAATCACGAGCAATTATAAATAATTGCGAGTTTATTATGATGCTTTCCCAGTCACCAATCGACAGGGCTGCTCTTGCAGAAATGTATCATATTTCTGAAGCGCAGCTTAACTACATCACTAATTCTCCTCCGGGACAAGGACTTATTTATAATGGTGAAGGTATTATTCCATTTATTGATAAATTCCCGAAAGACACAAAGCTTTATAAGATTATGTCTTCAAAGCCGGGTGAGCGTATTGTAGCGTAAAAACACAAGCAGGGTGGGACAAAATCCTGCCCTGTATTTTTTTTATTTTAAGGAGAATAAATTTATGAACAATATAAATGTAGACAATTTAAGAGTAAATGAAGATGAATTAGAAACGACAAATATTAAGAAAGAAGATTTCAAAGACGTTTTGCCTAAAGCAGATGAATTTACTTCTGAATATTTTCTTAATGTATGCGAAGGAAGATGTAAAAATGGAGAAGCGCGAAGTACAATAGGCATTTCGCTGCTCTTATATACCGGTTCAACAGAAAAAAATGAGCTGGAACAAATGTCAAATGATCTTAACTACAAAGAAATTGCAACAAGAGTATCAAAGCGAGGTGAAATCCGTTTTATACAAAACAAAGAAAATGTAATTGTAGACATTGTTTTTAAAACACATTTTGAACCGGAATTTCAATTGTTTTGGCGGCAGTTTGAAGATTATGAAAAATGCCTTCGTGATATGAAAAGTCCAATTAAAGGAGTACCATTTCTTAACATTAATGTAGTTCCTGATACATATGCAGATGAATGTTATTTAGCTTTTGTAAATCCTACATTCTGGACATTACAGCCTGCTTCCTCAGATTCAGATGATTGCTGTGTTATAAGGATGCTTGTCCCTACAGATAATTTTTATATACAGAATGTTCCACAGGAAGTTGATCTTGACCAGTATGAAGCAGATGCTGCACGAGTATATAATACGATTTTATTAGAAAATTAATGATATAGAAAGGATATTTTATGGGACGTTATGAAAATTTATTTAACAATCAAAACAATCAGTATACAGATAATTATGTAAGTAATGTAATGAAAAAAGCAGTAAGCGGGGAAGAAAAGTCTTCTCCTATTCATTTCAAAAGCCCTTTTAAGGAAACTAGTAATTATACAAGCAAATCTTTTGCTAATATTTTTGAAGAAACTAAACAAAAATATGAATCCGAACATATGCGTAATACGGATATTCATAGAACATACGAAGATGTAGATATACAAAATCAAAAGAAAAATAACCCTTTAACCGGGGAAAAACAAACAGATGCAAATTACTTCAATAATGTCGCAAAAGCTGTTACTGGGGAAAACTATTATAATTTTTCTAATGTACAAAAACTTGAAAATGACCGTAAACAATATAATAATGCCTGGAATAATGGTAGCAGTTATAATTCTTCTAGTAATGTTGCTAATAATACTGCTGATAATAATGAAAATTCTGATACCAATTCTAATAAGAATAACACTTCTTATGTACAAAAAGATAACATGATGCAGCAAAAACAATATCAAAAAGATGAAGAAGATAAATTAACAAAACAGGCGATACATGAAAAAAAACACTCACTTGATTTTTCTATGGATGCAACTGATATTATTGAACAGATGCTTAGAACTTCTGATGTGTATATAGGATATAAAGTTTTAAGCCGTGCTTACCAGGCATCTTCTTCCCCTGTAATTTCCGGAATTGGCAGGATAAATTATGAAACTGAACATATGCATTATAATTATTCTGCACTTAATTCGCAATTGAAAAAGTATGGATTTAGAGAAATTACAAAAAGTGATAATTTTTCTGCAAAAACATTTAATTACAATTTAATTAAGTCATTAAGAGCGCAGGGAGTTGATGTAGACCATATAGAGTATGGAACACGTATAAACAAAGATTTGAATAAAAGACAGTTAAGAGTTGTATTAAGCGATGGTTCAAAAAAGACTGTTGATTTAGACAAAACACAAATAAAAACAAAAGATGGCTTCGTATCCGGCACTGCTTATACAAAAAAATTTTTATCTGCGCATCAGGATAGAACACAGACTATTAGTAAAAATATGAAAAACATAAATGCATATATAAAAAATCATCCTGTTTTATCTCAATTGGGATTACAGAATATGACAAGCAGAGAAATAAAAAAAAGACTTTCATATGATAAAAAAAACAAAACATGGACTTTTAAAGATGCACATGGAACAAAAATTGCATTAGATGATGAAGTTGGAAAAGCATTACAAGATATTGGACATTACGTAGCTGTAAATGAATCAGATAAATATGATCGCATTACATCTGTCCACAAAAAAAGAGTGTTTAAAAGAGAAACACGAAGATTAATCAGAGATAGTGATATATACAAAGGATATGCTGTAACAAAAAGAAGTTCCCGTATCATTATAAAAATAATATCTTCCCCTGCCAGATTTACTAATTCACGTATTAATGCAAGAAGAAAGTATTATGAAAAAAAAGAAGAAAAGTACCAAAAACAGAAAAAAAAATATGATAAAAAAGTTGAAAAAGGAAAGCGTGTATCAGCAAGACAGACTAATAAATACAATAAACGCACAAAAAAGCATCTAAAAAACCAGTCTATTTATGACAGATATTACGGACAGCATGGATTATTTACCAATGCGCAAAATTTTAAAAAAAATATTAAAAATACTGTAAAAGGAGCGGCGGCTAAAACAGGTCATATGGCAATGGCAACTACTGTTAATACTACACGTAATGTAACAAGATTTGCTGGAAGAACAACAACTAATTTTGCAAAAAGAAAAATAACTGCTTACAGAAGTCACCATGCTAAAGTTGACCGGATATTAAAAAAACAGGAATGGCTGTGGGGACAGGCTAAAAAAGGATTTTATTGCGCTACACACAATAGAGTGACAATGGCGGCAGCTAATGCAGCGAGATTTGTTGGAAATCATGTACATGTAATTAAATGGACAAAACAAGCAGCACATATAATTAAAACACCTTTTGATTTCCTTAAAAAATCCATAAAAACACTATTAACAGTTGTACTTATAGCTATTTTTGCTCCGATTTTGCTTGTTGCATTACTCCAATTTACTGTGCCAATTGTAATTACACAGATTTCCAGTGGTGTTGGAGCAGTCGTCTATGCAAAAGCTTACAAAGAAGGAATAGAACAGTCAGCGGCATCAACAAAAGATTTGTATGAATTACTCAAAACAGAATACCCATCTATGTCAACAGCAGATGCATTAGGAATAATGTCAGTCATGAAATATAAATCAAATCTCAACTGCTTTTACGAAGATGAAAACACTGGAGCAGTTGGATTAATCGGATTTACTACAGATGAAATACCTGAAATTAATCAAATTTGTGCAGATAACGGTTGGAACTCTGCTTTTGATATGGAAATCGAAGATAATGATGGTGCAAATGAAGATATTGCTAATGATAAATTAGGCATTACTGTCAAACAGGATTCAATTGTTAATGCACGTACATCGCAATGCAGATATATCGCAACACACATTATTAATTCTGAGAATTATCCGACTAATACAACGATGTCCCCGGACACTATGATGGATCAGGCTATCAGATTTGCACAAATACGAGGGATTGATACAAGTGATATTGAAATTTTAAATGCTGTAAAGAAAAATGCAACTGATATGTATTACGAATATGTAATGTGGAATTTCGAATATCTGAAAGTCCCAGAAGACACTACAGCGGGAAAATTACTCAATAATGCATTATTGTCCTTTGCAAGAACAAATGCAGGAGAAAAAATGAACATGAGTGCAATGTATCCTGATACTTCATATGCTTCCATCAGCACTGATTGGAGTGCATGGTTTGTAAAATACACGTTTGATAATGCGGAATTAGATGATGTGGATTTGTCATATGTTGAAACTAATTATACCAATATTGAGAGTATGATAGATGAAGCTGATAGTCTGGGCTTTTGGCACCCTTATGAAGAAGTATTAAATACAGATGCAGGAACAGATGATGATGGTAATATAATTGATAATGGCGGCATAAAAGATGGATATATTGCAATTACTTCAACTGGCACCGGTGATGATAAAAAATACCATATGGGCATTGTGTTCAATCATGAATATAACTGGGATGTAGCTGAAAAAAACACAAGTTTTTTTACAACAATTGAAGGAGATTCTTATGGAAATAATTACTTTTATACAAATAGCGAAAGAAAGAATTTTGGATATTTTGGCAATGAAGGAGAAACCGTTGTATGTTCGGGATTATATTCAATGCTACAGATGAAGTGTAATCAGACAACACAGTTTGATGAAGATGTAAATATTGAAGGATTTATTGCATGGTATGACCCGGTATATTCAATGACACACCATGAGTGGCGGCAGGCAGAGGATGCGAGAATAGCCGCAGAAGAAGAACAGGCACGATTAGAGGAAGAAGAACGTCAAAGACAGGAAGAAGAAGCTAGGCGACAAGAAGAAGAAGAAAATGAAAATAATACAGAAAATACAGATAAAGAAACTCCGGATTCAGAAGGCTCAGAAAGTGAAGGCGCTGATAATACAGATGAAAGTAATAACACAGATGATGAAATTATAAGAAAGTGCATTTATTGCGGCATTGCAGAAGATAATGATGAAGCTGAATACGACTGCGATTTTAATAACGGAATACATGAATTTAGATAATTGAATAAGTATCAAAAGGCGTATTTTGTATTAATAATAATACAGAATGCGCCTTTTATTTTTTTTGTAATTTCTAAAGTTTCCTCCTGTCATATTATTGTTGTAACAATTTAATTTGTTTGTAAAGAATGGGAGATTTTATGAACTTTTTTATTCATGGCAACAAAAACAACAAAAAAAATAATATTAAAATCCGGAGCAGTGACAAAAAAGACAGTACTCCTTTTGTAATGGGTGGCGTTTTATATGTGGGTGGATGTTATTTTATATGTCAATATGCAGGCTGGCAAGCTGCATATCCACACAAATCATTTAATTACCTACTTAATATGACATTAAAGCAAATAACAACAAATCCATTTTCATTTTTTTTACCAAATACGAAAGCATTATTATGGGTGTTTTATTACACAATGATTTTTGGACTTGTTGTTATGTATCTATACACAAAACGTAAAAGTGATGAACACGCAAATTCAAAAACAGTCAGTGGTTCAGCGCTTTGGATAAAAGACAAAGATTTGTCTAAAAAATGGGATGTTAAATATTCTGACCCGCCAAATGTTTCAAATCATAATGGAAATAAAAACATGATTTTAACGCAAAACATTTATATGTCAATGAATACCCGTCAGACAAGACGAAACAACAATGTTTTAGTAATTGGTGGATCCGGAGCAGGTAAATCACGATTTTTTGTTAAACCAAATTTATGTGAAATGCCTCTTAATACCAGTTTTTGTTGTACAGACCCTTCCGGTGAACTTTTGGCAGATACAGGTATGATGCTTGAAGATGCAGGATTCAAAATTAAAGTTTTTAACCTTGTAAATATGGCAAAATCAGACAGGTATAATCCTATGAACTACATTCATTCAGAAGTAGATGTAATTTTACTTGTTGATTGTATTTTAGCAAATACTACTGACCCTAAAAAAAGCGGTGGTGATGACTTTTGGGAAAAAGCACAAAAACTTATGTTACAGGCTTTTATATTCCTTATATGGAAACATGGGGAAAAATTGCATCTGCCACGTAATTTAAGTTCTGTTTTATTTTTAATGGATAATTCAAATGTTTCTGAGGATGATTCTAGTGGTCCTAATTTAACAGATGAGTATTTTATGGCAGTAAAATCAGATGGCTGGTGGTTTGATAAATTAGGAATATTTCATAGGGGCGAACCTACAGAGAAAGACAAGGATAATGTAGCAGAAATACATAATGCAAAAGGTGTAGATATTGTTGGCAATGACATTTGTCAAAAACAGTATACAAAATTTAAAATGGGCGCCGGAAAAACATTGAAAAGCATTATTATTTCCGCCGCTGCACGTTTATCAACGCTGGATTCGAATGATGTTGCAAATCTCTTATCTGATGATGACTTAGAACTTGACAAAATTGGTGATGAAAAAACAGCATTATTTATTATTATCCCACAGGAACACGAATCATTTAATTTTCTTGCAGCAATGCTTTACACACAGTTATTTCAGGTACTTTATTATCATGCAGAAAATGAATGTCGTGGAAATTATTTAGTAACTGATAGTAATGGGGAAAATGTAAAAATATTTGCTGTACCACAAATTGAAGAATCTGACAATGAAAATACAGATGAATTTGAAGAAGAAATAATTTTTAGCATGAACATGCATGATTTACATGAACAACAAAAATCAAAACAAAAACGTATAAAATCTCTATTAAATAATAACAATCAACTCAAATTTCCAAAAATAAATGAAATGATAGCAGAAGGAAAATTAGATGTATCTGCTGATGAAAAAGTAAAACATTATGACAAAGATAATAAAGATGAAAACATGGATGAAATCGCAGAAAATATGGCATTTACTAAGGAGATTTCAAGAGAAGAATTGCCAATTGAAACAGATAACGAAATAGAAAATTCTATTGCAGAACAAATTAAAAAAGAAGCATTAGCTTTTTGTAAAAGAGCAAAAGAAAAAGTCCATTGTGTAAAAAAAGGTAATTATTACTATATTAAAGTGCCTGGAATTAATGAAAACGACCCAGAGGATATTGTAGGAATTTATAGGCATGAAGATTTTGCAAAAAAGAAATACGAAGCCATTAAAGCAGGATGCAAGATATCCGTATGTGGCTTACGATTACCATATCATGTGCGCTTTATCCTGGATGAATTTGCGAACATTGGACAAATTCCTGACTTCACTAAAAAACTTGCTACTATGCGTAAATATGAAATTAGTGCCAGTGTAATTTTACAGAATCTTGCACAAATTAAAAATATGTACAAAGACGACTGGGGCAGTATTATGGGTAATTGTGACTCATTCCTTTTTCTTGGATGTCCAGAATATGATACCCTTGAATACGTATCAAAAATGCTTGGTAAAGGAACTATCATTGCGCGTGACCGTTCACAATCGCGAGGCGGCAAAAAGAGTAATTCGCTTAGTTATAAAAACCAAGGAAGAGAACTTGCTACACCAGATGAATTAAGACGGTTAAAAGATGATGAATGCATTTTTATACTTAGAGGTGAGCAACCTTATAAAGGTAAAAAACACCAATATGTGTGCCATAATAACTACAAGTATACTGCAGACGCATCCGAAAATAATGTGTACCATTTTAAAAGAAAAAATATAGAAACAACTACTTTACAGAATGAAATAGAAACGTCACATTTAAACATTACAGAATCCATAAATAAAACTGCCGATAATAATGCTCTAAAAGCTGCAGGATTAACTGACACAGACATTGAACAGTATCGCAATACAGCAATGCTTGAAAGCGCAGGAGAAATCTATAAAGAACGTCCGACTATAAAAGATGTAAAAATAGGGGTACAACTCAATAAGATAAAAGAAATGAATGTAATACCCGATGAAATAGCAGATGTTCTTTTTGAAGATGCAGGAGATATTATTGAAAAAGAATATAAAGAAAATATAACTCTACCTGCATCATCTGATAAAACAGAAAATCTTAAAAATGACAATAAAGAAGATACCGATGAAAATAATGACAAACAAAATACAAATGAAAGCAATAGAAATTCATTTGAAAGGTTTTCAACAACATCCTCAGATGAATACTAATACTTATCATGAACATAATTAATGTCAAGTACCAGGGAGTGATTTAGTACGTTTCCTGGTACTTGATAAATTTGACAGATCATTATAAGTATGCTATAAATTATATATGTCAATGAACAAATTGTAAATTTTCTTTTTTTTTCTGATTTATTTTTTTATGTCGAAAAAAATTCCTGATTTATGGTATATAATATATAAAGAAACATACATAAGTAATACTATTTAAGAAAGGACAGGGGTTTTTATGGAAACGAATATGGATGAATTATTGGCAGAGGAAGGATACGCAGATTATGATACGGAAACGGTAACATTAGCAGAAGAAAAACCGCAAAAAGACTTCTGGCAGACAAGCTATTTTGGAGTAAGGGTAAATGACTGGATTTGGGTTGGACCAATACTTTTTGGTCTTTGCAAATTATGCGTATGGCTGTATAAGAAATTAGTAAAACTGATTCTAACACCGCTAGATATGATAATTGATATTGTAAAAAACAGTAATTACGATTAATAAACAAGATACAGAAAAGAGGGACGAATTATGAATAATATGAATATTTTATTAAATGATGCTGAATATGATGTAGAAGATTTAGTCAGTATAGAAGATACAGAAGAAGAAACCGTAATTGAACAACATTTTATTGGAAAACCTATGAATCTTTTTGGAAAACAGGTTGATAGTTATGTTGTAATCTGCGACACAATAAGCCTAATTGTTTTCGGACTTATGATTAGATACTTTGTGAAAGAATTAATGTACAAAATTAATGAACTAAGATATGAAATTATGTTAAGCCGCGAAAGAAAAACGGAGCAAAAAAGAATGAAAGATGAAATTAAATATGTGCAAGGACTTTTAAAAATTGAAAAAGAAAAAAACAAGCAAGAAAAAAGATCGGAACGTGAAAGAAAAAGACTTGCTAAAAAGGCAGCTAAGGCTAAAACAAAAAATGATGAGATTTCAACAGTACCTTTTCAAGAACCATATTAGTGAATTAATAAGGGGTTAGCCAAATGCGCCAACCCCTTATTTTATATAATCCATATATTTACCTTTATTTATTTTATCCCATTCATGCTGTTCTTTAACAAGTTTATTTATTTCTTTATACATTTTTTGCGAATACTCTTTATCCGGATGGTTTTTTAAAGCCCGATTTAAGGTGTCAAGAAATTTAAAATCATCGTGCAGTTCTGCCATTGTTTTATGACTATCCGCATACAGCTTCATGGATTTAGTGAACTCGTCTTCTTTTTGTTGTAGCTGTTTTAAATGCTCTTTATATACTTTTTCTTTCTTTTCTAGTTCTTCCTGTAATAAATCTAATTCATGGTATCTTACATCAAGAGCTTCATCAGCTTCTTTCACTTCCTCTTTTAATTCCTGCTTAATCGTCTGAATATAACTCTCTGCCTGGAATCTTACAGATTGTAAATCTTTTATCATTCGTTCTTCGTAAATCGGGAGCATATGCCCAGATTCATCTTTTTCATTTTCTTTTGCTTTAATGTCTTCTTCATTTAATATCATTTTTCCAAAACGATTTTTTTTAAAATCTGAGATTGTTTTATAACTTGGGTACAGTTCTTTCTGCATTTTTTTTGATAGATGTTTATTTTTTTTTGACACCCCACGGCTAAATCCATATATTTTTCCAACTTCATTCGCATATTCCGTCTGTAATTTTGAACAATCTTTTGGTCCGTCTATAAATGATTTTGCAGACAGCCTTCCGGCTTCATTTATGGGAACTATTAATGCATGAAGATGCGGATTTGTTTCGTCCATATGTAATACAAGGTGTTTTAAATTTTCTTTTCCAAAACGTTTCTCAATCCAGTTTTTATTGTCATTACACCATTTATCAAGGTCTTTTGGTTCTAAGACATCAGTCCAGTTTTTCCCGTCTGGTGGAGTAAACCCTAAACATAATTCAAATCCATATACAGCATCTTTCCTGATTGTCCCCATGGTTTTATTCTCCTGTATTTTTTGAATACTATTTTTGATAACTTTTTGATATGTCATTGGATTGCCTTTTAAGTCTACAGGAAGACATACAATATCCTTATTGTCTATTTGCTTATCCGGATCACAATTTACAGGCGTGTATGCTCGTGTATTATGTTCGCCTGCAGAACGTGCGCTGTAACGTCCTGCTGAATTTAATGATTTTATTTTGTTGACTGTACAAACTGTGTATGCTTTAGCTGCCATATGGATTCCTCATTTCATTAATAATTTTCTTTAATATATATACAAGAAAAATCCCTATGTCTTTTATAAAAGTACACTTTTGCAAAGTGTAATAAGTCATACACTTATTATTAACTTAATTAATGCACTATTAACTTTTTATATCCATTTTTATTGTTTAATATATGCATTCCTGCGCTTTATGAATTAGCTTATCTCTTGTCTTTAATGCAGTATTAAACAATAAAGATAAGTCTTCTCCCTCATAATTCTTTTTGGATGTTTTGATAAACACTTATTATCTTTTATGAATGCCACTATAACTATTTATAATCAGTTAAAATTCATAATAAAAGTTTTTACGCTAGTTCTGATAAAACCGCATTATACCCAATAATAACCCGCATTAAACCTAAAAATAATTTATTTTTGCTCCTAAAAAACACTTTATTAACAATATTGCTTTATTAATAACCCAGTCTTCGTAAATCATATTCTTTGTTCATGTAATTCATCATTACCTTAAATTATCCATTTATTTGCCTTATATAGCCCTTTTAATTCATTCCATTACTAATTAATAAAACAAATACAAAAAAGCTCTTAAATTAAGCTACAACCCATTACATACCCATATAAAATATTTATTAACAGTAAAGCACAAAAAACTTGCACAAACAGCTAAATATATTCCTTAGTAAACGCAATATTAATAATAATAATGGACACCGGAAATTACAATAATTCAATTTATACTAATAATGTGTTATAAATAAGAAGTAAAAAATATTATAAAATACCTAATAAATGGTATTAAAAACAAACAACAAAAAATATTACAGCCAGCAAATATCTATAATTCCAAAATATAAACACCATTTTATAACACAAATGCGGGTATTAAACAATAAAAATGCGGCTTTATCAGCGCAAAAATACCACATATGTATTATATATAAGATGATTCCAGTTCCGATAAAGGCAGTTGCTTGCACAAAATAATACCATATAAGTGTTGTAATTAAATTATAATCAGACAATAATATTGCGTATAAAACTATTGATAATACCATATAAGTGATATAAACACATATCTTTTAAATAAATACGAAATCATTATATAATAAAAATTATACCACTATAGTAGTATAAATAATATAAATACAATTAATATTGACTTTTCTCGTGCCAACAATTTAATACCATATAGATGATATTAAATTGACACAAAAACAAATTATGATACAATAAAAATACTAAAGGGAAAGAAGCAAGTATATGATAACGATATAGTGGTATATAAAAAACTGACGTAAAATAAATAAGACATATTTATTGTTTTATAAATGGTATTATAAACACATTTGAGCTGCATTTATCCTGACAAATTTAATGCTTTTTGTTTCTATGTCAACATTATTCGCAAAGGAATTTGTGTATTTGATGAATCTGATTATTATCGTTTTTAATGGCATTACAGCGGCACAAAAATCTCTTTGTATAAAAAATCTTTCATAATATATATATCAATAAAAAACAAAAGGAGAAAAAATACATGAAAGAAACGGGACAAAAAAAATAATGAAAAAAGATTAGAAGCAGGAATTAAAAAGTATGTGGAATACGTCACTACAAATCTTATTCGTTTGAATAGTGCAGATTATACTTATGAAGTTAATTATAATTCTAACGCATTTAATTTTTATTTTCCACATGAAAAGCATTTTAAGCATCTTAGCGCAACAGCAGAAGATATAAAAAGCGCACTTAACAGATGTTGTGGAAAAGCACAAACTAAAGGTACATGGTTTTATAAAGCATATGAAAGCATCAAAGAAGGTAGTATAAGTGGAAACTGTCATAAGGCTAACAACATAAATTACAATAAAATCCGTGGTATTAATATTGATGCAGAAAATATCAGATTTGTAGGATTGCCGGAAACTACTGAATACGTGTTTCCGTTTTCAGAGGATAAAACGTGTGTAAGTATTTATATTGAAGAAACAGACGAACTGGACATACTTATGGGTGTATATACATCAGAAAATCATAATGAGGCGTTCCAAATTAATTACTATGGTCTGCAAAATACATTAGATAAGTTTTATGTTATTGCGGAAGTAACAGTATATGACAAAGACTTGCTGTATACACAATTTCCTGAAATTTCCAAAACGGTAATTAATTTAACTAAAGGACTTTCTGTTGTACCATTACGAGTTGATGAACTACAGACAATTAAAGATAAATTCATACAGTACTTAATTGATTTTGACTGCTAATGCACAATAAATAACAAAAATGTATTTTGAAGAAAGTTAAGAAAGGATTTAATATTATGAATGAAGCAAAGTTATTAACAGAAGCAATAAAAGACTTACAGGAAAATTACAGAATATTAGGGAATAAATAGTATCGTGTTAGAAATAAGCAGTATACAGTTACAAAAATTTCCAATAACTATGTTTGTAAAACAGATTTAGCAGGGTAATAAAAAATATCCTGCTATTTTTTTATATTTTCTTTTATATTATACATCAAAATAATTAAGCAAAAGGAGAAATGTTATGTTGATAATTAAACCCAAAACAATGAAAGACTGGCTGGCATCCAACAAATCATGGAACAATTTCTGTGCTGTAGGAACTTTAGTTGATAAAAGTATTTACGAATATTTTTTAAATATTCTACCCCCAGTAACATATACTTTTATGACTATGCAGGTAGGAGAGCCTGTGGCAGAAGCAATAAACCCCGAAACAAACAAGCTAGAAAACACATATTCAACATTTGCATGGGTAGCTGATGGGGTATATATGTACTGCGGGGAATGCTTTAAAGGAAGTACTAAAGCGGTTTCGTGTGAATAATAACATAAACAGTAGCAGGCAGGCGCGTTTCTTCTCGCCTGTTTTTTTTATTTTATCAGGTCAATTGTAAAAAGTAAAAATACTGTAATTCTATTTTTCTTTTATATTCTTTGCATCATTAAAAAAAAAGGAGATTAAAGCTTATGGAAACAATGAATTTATACAAAGAAGGAAATAATATTCATATTATTATCCCAAATATGAGTATTGAAATGGCAAAACAATTGATGGCAGGCAGTTTTCTAAATCTGCTTGCAAACAAATATGAGGTAAATGAGGAGACTACCCCAATCAGTACTTCAAAGTCTACAGTTAATACAAAATTAGATAATGCGCCGGAAAGTGTTTTCGATACTGATAATACTACCGACAACATTGATAATAATGATATTAACAATGACAATACTGACAGTGAGGAATTAAACAACATCCTTACATACAAAATCAAACAGGGAAAAAACGCAGATAAAGTATTTGCGGGTTTTGCTAAATGTGTAAAAATGTTAAGTAATCAATACAGAGTATTTTTAAATGCAGAAAAGACCATAATAACTGTCGAAAAAGCAGATACCGCAGAAGAAGAAACAGCGGACACAGATACTGCAAATGATGCTAATTTATTTACATTAAATGAAATCGGGGAACTTAATCGAATAGCTGCATTAACAAAGTCATTTGAAAACTAAAAAAACAATTGTTATGGAGTTCTTGTAAGGACCTCCTCAATTATATATATATATATATATATATATGGCTTACA
>ONZU01000086.1_pt1 | contig 104649 bp, 94 predicted proteins | sample 1671161 | NCBI WGS metagenome assembly ONZU01 (sample SAMN06348128, study PRJEB24527) | human gut metagenome | biome: human gut; feature: ankylosing spondylitis patient; material: feces | host: Homo sapiens | place: China | collected 2015-10
CACAATCGTGAATTTCTCGTACAGACAAGAAAAATCACGAAGCGGATTTTGAGTCGTTTGCGTCTGCCATTCCGCCACATCGGCTTATATTCAATTTTGGGACATTAGTACCGGTTTCTGGAGATTGGAGGGATGTTCAGGAGGGATGTAAGAAATCTCGCTCCGACAAACCCTCAAAACCCAACGTACACTCGTGAATTTCTCGCACAGACACGGAAAATCACGAAGGGGATTTTGAGTCCCCCTCGTCTGCCATTCCGACACACCGGCGTATGTAGAACGGTATTATTATAGCGGATTTTCCGCCCAAAATCAAGACGCAGTTCCTTTTTGCAGAAAAAAGAATTTTTCGCCTTCCCTTTCCGGGGATTTCGTGGTATTCTTACGGCAAACAAGATCCTGGAGGTTCCTATGAATTACACGTTTTCTGCTCCTGTTACCGATGCACAGCGTCAGCGGGACGCTCTGCTGGGTGCGCTGGTGGGGCTGGCGCGCTCCACAGTCAATGAACCCAAAACGGAGGCCACTGACCGCGTACTGGCTGCCGGTCTGCGGCTGGCGGCCGAACCGAATGCCGCCGAAAGCGCACTGCTCCGGATGACTGACATCGTTGAAGCGGAGAAGCACCGGGTGGCTCCCAACTGCGCTGCCTGTGCCATGCCCTGCGGAAACACCAGCAATTATGACCTTGCTCGTTTGTGGGGCGCTCCCGCAGAAATTTGTACCCTGAAAGTTCGACTGCTTTCTGCTGTCTGCGTCCTTGCCGGACAAAAAACGACCGCACAAATCCAGAAGGAGATCTGCGATGATCTATTTGTGCTGGCAGAGGACTGGGACACCGAACTGCTGCTGCCCATCGTCACACGGGCCGAGGGACTGTGCGCCCAGTAACTTTTCCAGAAACAAAAAAGCATTTCCTGCCTGAAAACGAACCTTTTTTCACAAAACCTCTTTACAAATGCGCCGCAAAAAACTATTATATAGTTATATGCTGCTGTTTGAAGCAAAGTTTTTCTACCGGTGCATTCCGGTATTATTCCCACACGCAAGACTATATGAGAAAGAAGGTAGAATCCATGTCAGTGAAAAAGCCTGTCGTTCCTGCCGCTGCAGAAGCTCCCGCAGCCGAGGCAAAGCCCGCACGCAAGACCGCAAAGTCCGCTGTCAAAACGGAGAAAGCCCCCAAAACGGAAAAGACCGCCCACAAGGGCCGTCCCCCGCTTTCCCCTGAGATCTACGTTGAATTTGCCGGCAAGCAGTATAACATCACCGATCTTGTGGACCGCGCCAAGGCCGATTACCGCCTGACCCACAAGGTGGGCGTGCAGTCCTGCAAGATCTACGTCAAGCCTGAGGAAGAGGCCGCCTACTATGTCGTCAACAAGGTCGGCGGCAAGCTGCCTCTGTAAAGGCTGCGTTTCTGTTTTTCACCGCACAGAAAAAGACCAGAGCTGTTCTGCCAAGTAGCAGTTCAGTTCTGGTCTTTTGTTTTACAATGTTACAAACCCATACGCTCTTCCCTGACGCGGAACGCGGGGTCTTACTTCAGGAACTTGTGCACGGCGCGGGCCACGATGCCGCCCAGGATGCCGGAGACGAGGAACTCAGCCACGCCCTGGACACCAACCAGCAGCACAACGAACATCAGGGGGTTGGCAGCGCCCTTAACAGACACCAGGTTCTGGACATAATCACAGTTGTAGAACGCCAGCACGATATAGCCCATGAAGAACAGGGTGTTCAGGGCCGGAGCGCACATGGCGCTGACGATATAGCTCCAGGTGCGGCTCTTGTCCAGCTTGCTCAGGCCGTTGAAGATCAGGCCCACACACACACCCATCAGCACACGCATGCCCACGCAGAGGATAAAGGTGTTGACAGGGCTGACCTGGAACAGAGCGCCGGTCATGGCGGAAGCACCGGTAACGGCATCATAGAAGCTCACCGCGCCGAACACGCCGCCCAGCACAGCACCGGCCACGGGGCCCATGGTGATGGCACCCACCGCAATGGGCAGGGTCAGGAAGCTCATGTAAAGCGGGCCCATGGGCACACTGCCCAGGCCGATGGCCTTCATTACAAGTTCGATGGCGACCAGCAGTGCCAGTCGGGTGAGAGTGCGAAGATCGTTGTTTTTCATAATTCAGTTTTCCTCCTGCTGCCGTTCCGCCCTATACGTCGGATACGGCGCAAATCTGGTTTTTTCTGTCAGGGAATCTATAAATAAGCGGGCAAGCCCACCTTATTTATCACAGGGAAATTTGATGCCGGCGCTCCGCCGGGCCACGGTCAGCACACGGCTGACGGCCACGGAGGTATCCAGCATCCGGCTGCACAGCTCCTGGTCACCGCCCTCGATGGCCCTGGCAAAGGCGTGGAACTCCGCCGCCTGCCGGGGTCTGCCGCCGTTCAGGTTGAAGTGCTCTTCCTTGCCCTGATTGGGGTGGAAGGTCACGCCGCCGCACCAGTTGGCCGTGGATTTCTGCAGGATATAGCCCTTTGTGCCCTGGATGACATACCGGGCAGGCGCACCGCAGTCCTTGGCGGCCATGCTGACTGCCTTGAAGCTGTTATACTCCATGGTCAGGATACCGCTGGTGTCGATGCCGCGCTCCATGTTGGGCAGGTAGTGCACCTGGTTCGGCTCACCGAACAGGCCCACGATATAGCTGATGTTGTAGACATTCAGATCCATCAAAGCACCGCCCGCACACTCCGGGTCAAAGGAGACCGGCGTTTCCCCGGCACAGAAGGCATCGTAGCGGCTGGAATACTGGCTGAAATTGCACTGCACCAGCTTCACCCTGCCGATGCGGGGCAGCAGCTCCCGGATCTTGTTGTAGTTTTCGAGGTACTGGGTGGTCATGGCCTCAAACAGGAACACCTTTTTGCGGCGGGCCAGCGCTGCCAGCTCCTCGGTCTGGGCAGCGGTGCAGGCCATGGGCTTTTCCACAATGACATGCTTTCCCGCTTCCAGCGCCACCTTGGCATAGCGGTAATGCTGCAGGTTGGGCACGGCCAGATAGATCACGTCCACCCACTGCAATAATTCAAAATAGTTCGTGGTGCGCTGGGGAATGCCGTACTGTTCGCACATCTCGTCGGCCACCGGCGCACTGCGCTGGGTGCTGCAGAGCGCCTGCACCGTAAAGGGGCAGTCCGGCCCTGCCAGCCAGGGCAGAAACTCCCGCACGATCATCCCCGTGCCCAGGATCCCTAGTTTCATTGTTCTCTCCATCCTGTTTCGTCGTCAGCCGTTTTTGTTCTCCTCCTCGCGGCGTTCCCGGCGCTGGGAGCGGGGACGGCGGCCCCGGCGGAAATTGTTGTTCGGGTTCCGCCGCCTGCCCCCGGCGGCATAGTGCGGCTGAGGGGCATTCATCTGGTACAGCAGTGCCAGCCCCTTCAGCAGCAGCTCCGGGTCGTAGGTCAGCGGATGGCGGCAGAGCGGCGTGACATACTTTGCCAGCCCGCCCGTGACCACCAGGGTGGCCGGGCGGCCCAGCTCTTCCTCAATGCGCTGGGTGATACCGTCCAGCAGGACTGCCGTGCCCAGCACAGAGCCCGAAAGCATACAGCTCTCAGTGTTCACACCAATGGCCGTTTTGGGGGAGCTCAGCCGCACCTGCGGCAGCTGGGCACAGCGCTCCCCCAGAGCCCGCAGGCCGGTGGAAAGCCCCGGGCAGATCACACCGCCCCGGAATACCCTGTTCTCATCCACAACATTAAATGTAGTGGCAGTGCCCAGATCCACGGTGATGACCGGCAGCGGGAAGTTCGCCGCAGCGTAAGCGGCATCCACCAGCCGGTCCTTGCCCACGGCATGGGGGTCAGGCACCCCCATGGTCAGGCCTGTGCGGATCTCCGGCGAAACGATGACCGGCTTTTTGCCGGTGTAATAGCGGGCGCACTCAGCCAGTGCCCCGGTGATCTGGGGCACTACGCTGGTCAGCACCGCGCCCTCGAACCGGATGGGCTTTTCCGGGTGGCGGCGGTGAGCAAACACCTTTTCCATTTCAATGCGGTATTCCGCGGCGGTACGGGTGCGCACCGTATCCATGTGGGCCACAAAGCATACACGTCCGTCCTTGATGCCGCCCAGGGCGACGGTGGTGTTGCCTATATCAATGGCTAAGATCATATTTTACCTTTCCTGCAAAAACCTCTCAGGCGCTTTGCTCCGGCTCCCCTGCCAGAGGAGCCGGGTGGCTTGCCTCTCCCGGCAGGAGCGGCGGCAAAGACGCAGACCTTGACGGAGAGGTTTTATTCTAAGTCAAGCTATTTTACCGCATTTTTGCGCTGGATACAAGACCCAACCGAAAGATTTTGTTGTGCTGGCGGTGATTTTGGATTATACTAAAGAAGCAAACCCGCAAAACAGGAGGTTTTTTGGATGGATCTGCAGGGCAAATGCGTCCTTTTGGGCGTTACCGGCGGCATTGCCGCCTATAAAATGGCAAATGTGGCCAGCGCACTCAAAAAGCTGGGGGCGGACGTGGAGGTCATTATGACCGAGAACGCCACCCATTTCATCACCCCTCTCGTCTTTGAGACGCTGACCGGCCACAAGTGCATGGTGGATACCTTCGACCGCGATTTCAAGTTCGAGGTCACTCACATCTCGCTGGCCAAAAAGGCAGATGTCGTTCTGGTGGCACCGGCCACGGCCAACGTCATCGCCAAAATGGCCCACGGCATTGCCGATGATATGCTCACCACCGTGGTGCTTGCGGCCAGGTGCCCCAAACTGGTCAGCCCGGCCATGAACACCGGGATGCTGGAAAACCCCATCACGCAGGACAACCTCAGAACGCTGGAGCACTACGGCTTCACGGTCATCCCCTCCGAGAGCGGGGTGCTGGCCTGCAAGGATGTGGGCAGCGGCCGCCTGCCCAAGGAGGATGTGCTCATCGAGTACATCCTGCACACCATCGCCCGGCCCAAAGATCTGGCCGGTGTCCGCATCGCTGTGACCGCCGGGCCCACGCAGGAGCCGCTGGACCCCGTGCGCTACCTGACCAACCACTCTACCGGCAAGATGGGCTATGCCATCGCCCGGGCCGCCGCCATGCGGGGAGCAGAGGTCACCCTCATCCACGGCCACACCGACCTGCCGCCGGTCCGCTTCACCACCGATGTTCCCATTACCACGGCGCAGGATATGTACGATGCCGTGACCAGCCGCTTTGAGGAGATGGATGTGCTGGTGATGGCTGCCGCCGTGGCAGACTACCGCCCCGTGACGGTGGCAAGCGACAAGATCAAGAAAAAGGACGGCGACCTCTCCATCCCTGTGGAGCGCACCGCCGACATTCTGGGCACCATCGGCCCGAAAAAGACCCACCAGTTCCTCTGCGGTTTTTCCATGGAGACCCGGGATATGGTGGAAAACTCCACGGCCAAGCTGACCCGGAAGAATCTGGACATGGTGGTGGCCAACAACCTGAAGGTCGCCGGGGCCGGTTTTGGGGTGGACACCAACGTGGTCACCTTCATTACCCCCGACGGTACCCGGGAGCTGCCCCTGATGAGCAAGGCCGATGTGGCCGATGCCATTCTGGATGAGATTTTGAAGCGCAGAGGTTTATAAAAACTTTTATCCCTCTCCGTCAACCCGGCGGAGAGGGTTGTTTTTGTAAGAGAAACGTTCACTTTACCCTGCTTTTACAAAAACATTTTTCAAAATCCGGGCAAATCACTTTCCAAAAGTGCAATTTTGATGTATTCTATTCCTATCCGCTGTTCAGGTCCACTGTCCGCGGAGGAACCACAAACGAAAGAGGGGTGCGCACAGATATGCTGAAATATCTGGCAAAACGCATCGGGCGTTCCATCCTGACGCTGTTCGTCATTGTAACGCTCGTGTTCTGCCTGCTGCGGCTGATGCCGGTGGAAGGCTACTTTGCAAACTACGAAAAAATGACCGAGGCCCAGATCCAGGCGGGCCTGCAGTCCATGGGCCTGCTGGACCCGCTGCCGGTGCAGATCGGCCGCTTCTGGTGGAATGCCCTCCACGGCGACCTGGGCGTGAGCCATATTTATAAGGTAAACGCCTCGGTCACCGGCATCCTGGCCAAAAAGCTGCCCATCTCCATCCAGATGGGCGTGTTTGCCATGCTGCTGAGCCTGGTCATCGGCATTCCCATGGGCCTGCTGATGGGCCGGTTCAAGAACCGCTGGCCGGATAAGATCGGCACCGCCATCATCGTGCTCATTCAGGCTGTGCCTGCTGCCGTGTATTACCTTTATATTCAGATGTACGGCACCACCGCCCTGGGCGTGGGTCTGTTGTTTGATGCCTCCGACTGGCGGTACTGGGTGCTGCCGGTCTGCTCCATGAGCCTGGGCAACGTGGCATTCTACGCCATGTGGCTGCGCCGCTACATGGTGGACGAGAGCAACAAGGATTACGTCCGGCTGGCACTGGCCAAGGGCGTGAGCGAGAGCAACATCGCCCTGCGCCACATCTTCCGCAATGCCATGGTGCCGCTGGTGCAGTATATTCCCTCTGCCTTCCTGAACACTGTGGTCGGCTCCATCTACATCGAGAGCCTGTATTCCATCCCCGGCATGGGCGGCCTGCTGGTCACCTGCGTCCAGCGCCACGACAACACCATGGTGCAGGGCATCGTGCTGCTGTACGCCTGTGTGGGCATCATCGGCCTGATCCTGGGCGATCTGCTCATGGTGCTCATCGATCCCCGCATCAGCTTTGGCAAGAAAGAAGGTGGCCGATAATGCTGTTCCACATGAAAGATCACAAGGCAGCTGTTCTGGAAAACGACCTGAACAAGCTGCAGAAGGACGGCCCCGCCGCTTGGGCCGACCTGCCCGAGGACGAGCTGTTCACCCCCGCCGGGTTCAGCGAGGAGCGCGCCGAGGCCACCTCCTACTCCAATTACAGCTATTGGGGCAGCACCTTCCGTGCTTTCTTCAAGAATAAGATCGCCGTGGCCCTGCTCATTGCACTGGTGTTCGTGGTGGGCTTTGCCTTTTTGCAGCCCTGTCTGCCCGGTCAGGCAGATCCCAATCTCTGCCAGGTAGACTCTACCACCGGCATCCAGTTCCGCAATATCGCCCCCGGGGAAGAGGGCTTTATCTGGGGCTCCAACGCCATCGGCCAGGACCTGTGGGCCCGCATCTGGGCCGGTGCACGCACCAGTCTGACCATCGCCTTCTTTGTGGCCCTCATCGAGGCCGTGGTGGGCATCACAGTAGGTGTGCTCTGGGGCTATGTCCGCCAGCTCGATTTCTTCTTCACCGAGCTGTACAACATCTGTGATAACATCCCCTCCACCATCATCCTGATCCTGATCTCCTATGTCGCATCCCCCAGCATCCAGACCCTGATTCTGGGCATGTCCATCACGGGCTGGATCGCCATGGCGCGCTTTATCCGCAACCAGATTCTGATCATCCGCGACCGTGATTACAACGTGGCTTCCCGCTGCATCGGCACCCCCATCCGCCGCATCGTGCTGCGCAACCTGCTGCCCTATCTGGTATCGGTCATCATGCTGCGCATGGCCCTGACCATCCCCGCCGCCATCGGCAGCGAGGTGTTCATCACCTATATCGGCCTGGGCCTTTCTGTGGAAACGCCCTCTCTGGGCAACCTGATCAACGACGGCCGCAAGGTGATGATGCAGGCGGGCCTGCGGTACCAGCTGCTCTACCCCACCATCATCCTGAGCTTTGTCACCATTGCGTTCTACCTCATCGGCAACGCCTTCTCGGACGCCGCCGACCCGAAGAACCACCTGCAGTAAGGAGGGACAGAAGATGGAAAAAAATCAGCTCATCCTTTCTGTAAAGGACCTCAACATCAAATTCAACCTGCGCGGCAAGGTGCTGCATGCCATCCGCGGCATCGACCTGGACATCTACCACGGCGAAGTCCTTGCCATCGTGGGCGAATCCGGCTCCGGCAAGAGCGTGTTCACCAAGAGCTTCATGGGCCTGCTGGATGCCAACGGCTCCATCACCTCGGGCACCATTGATTATTACGGTGCCGATGACGGCAAGCCCATCCGCCTTTCCGACCTGAAAAAGGAGAAGGACTGGCTGAAGGTCCGGGGCCATGAGATCGCCATGATCATGCAGGACCCCATGACCAGCCTGAACCCCCTGAAGACCATCGGCGACCAGATCATGGAAGCCGTGGAGCTGCACCAGCATCTCAAGGGCAAGGCCGCCCGGGAAAAGACCCTTGAATACCTGCGGGACGTGGGCATTGCTGACCCCGAGGTGCGCTTTGCGCAGTATCCCCACGAGTTTTCGGGCGGTATGCGCCAGCGCGTCGTCATTGCCATTGCGGTGGCCTGCAACCCGCAGATCCTGATCTGCGACGAGCCCACCACCGCACTGGATGTGACCATTCAGGCCCAGATCCTGCAGCTGCTCAAGGAGATGCAGGTCAAGTACAACCTGACCATCGTCCTCATCACCCACGATCTGGGCGTGGTGGCCAACATCGCCGACCGGGTAGCCGTCATGTACGCAGGTGACATCGTGGAGATCGGCACCTCCGATGAGATCTACTACGACCCCCGCCACCCCTACACCTGGGCGCTGCTGTCCAGTATGCCCCAGATGGGCATCAAGGGCGAGGATCTGTTCAACATTCAGGGTACACCCCCGAATCTGTTCACCGAGATCCACGGCGATGCCTTTGCCCCCCGCAACCCCCAGGCGCTGAAGATCGACTTTGTCAAGCGCCCGCCCTACTTTACGGTCAGCCCCACCCACAAGGCCAAGACCTGGCTGCTGGACCCCCGGGCCCCCAAGGTGGAACCGCCTGCCGCTGTCAAACTGTTGAAAGAGGAGGGGATGCAGGATGCCTGAAAATCGTGACATTCGCGTTTGCGAAGCAGCGAATCCCCCAGTGGAGTGTTCGAGCGAAAGAACGGTCTTGCGCCAGCAAGATGGAGAGGCCTCCCCCCGGCAGGTCCTGCTTAAGGTCAAGGACCTCGAGGTGACCTACGGCTCCGGCCGCAAGGCCTTCAAGGCCGTGAACCGTGCCAACTTTGAAATTTACAAGGGTGAGACCTTTGGTCTGGTGGGCGAATCCGGCTCCGGCAAGACCACCATCGGCCGCGCCATCATGCGCATCCTGCCCACCTCGGGCGGCGAGGTTCTGTACAAGGGCCAGAAGATCAACGGCAAGATCTCCCGCCAGCTGGACCAGCAGGTCATCAAGGAGATCCAGATGATCTTCCAGGACCCGCAGTCCTCCCTGAACGAACGCGCCAAGGTCAGCTACATCGTGGGCGAGGGCCTGCAGAATGTCCGGCCCGACCTGACCGCCGCCCAGCGGGAGGAGAAGGTCCGGCAGGCACTGCTGGATGTGGGCCTGCTGCCTGAATTCGCTTCCCGTTTCCCGCATGAGTTCTCCGGCGGCCAGCGCCAGCGCATCGGCATTGCCCGCGCCCTGATCGTGGAGCCTGAGTTCATCATTGCCGACGAGCCCATCTCCGCTCTGGATATGTCCATCCGCGCCCAGGTGCTCAACCTGCTGCGTCATCTGCAGAAGGAGCGCGGCATCACCTACCTGTTCATCGCCCACGACCTCTCGGTCATGCGGTACATTTCGGACCGCATCGCCGTCATCCACAAGGGCGATATCGTGGAGCTGGCCGATGCGGAGGAGCTGGTGACCCATGCCATCCACCCCTACACCCGCAGCCTGCTCTCCGCCATCCCCATGCCCAACCCCAGGCTGGAGCGGAAGAAAAAGCTGCTGGTCTACGACCCCGCCATGCACGATTACACGCAGGAGGCTCCCCAGTGGCGGGAGCTGCGCCCCAGCCACTGGGTGCTCTGCAGCGAGCAGGAGGCCAAAGACTGGCTGGCTGAAATGTAAACTTTCTCTTGCGTTTTTTGACAAAGTTCGCCCTTTGTTTCTTGACATTTCCACCCTGCTCTACTACAATAGCTCTTGTACGTATTGTGTTGTTTTTAACAAACGGACGAAATTTAAGACCCCATTGAATCTGGCTGCCCCGGCTGCGGGTGCAGTGACTGCTCAAAGGACAAAGGACAATTTATGACAACATCCAACACCCCGATCTATGCTTCCCAGGCACGTCCCTGGCTGAAATTCTACGATCAGAAGTACATTGACCAGACCATGCCCGCCTGCACGGCGTTTGAGCTGGTCTGTCGGCAGAACAAGAACCGGCTGGGCGAGACCGCACTGGAATACTATGGCCGCAAGTTCACCTACGCTGATTTTATCGTCAACGTCAAAAAGACAGCTGCCGCCCTGCGGGCTGCGGGCCTGAAAAAGGGCGATATTGCCACGGTGGTCAGCGTGATGACCCCGGAGATCATCTTTGCGTTCTATGCCGCTGACATGATCGGCGCGACTCTGAACCTGGTGGATCCCCGTTACAGTGTGGAGGGCATCCGTGAGTACATTGAAGAGGTGGATTCCCACCTGCTGATCTGCCTGAATGTGGTGTATGAGCGCTGCCATCAGGCTGCCAAGCGCACCCATGTGGAACATGTGGTGGTGCTCTCCCCGGCCGACTCCCTGCCGCTGCCTCTGGCGCTGGGTTACAAGGTCCAGAATCTCGACAAGAACAAGTATCATTCCAACGTCATCCACTGGAAGCAGTTCCTTGCTGCCGGGAAGGACGAGAGCATTGCCGCGGAGCCCTATGACCCGGAGCATGCCTGCGTGGTGGTGCACACCGGCGGCACCACCGGCTCCCCCAAGGGCGTGATGCTGACCGATAACAACTTCAACGGCATCGCCATGCAGTTCTCTGCCTGCGACACGCTGTTTTCCAAGGGTCAGTCCCTGCTGAACATCATGCCCCCCTTCATTGCCTACGGCTTTGCCTGCGGCGTACATCTGCCGCTGACGCTGGGCATCAAGGTGGTCATCGTCCCCAACCTCGACCCCAATAAGCTGGGCAGCCTGATCTGGAAGTACAAGCCCGAACACATGTTCGGCGTGCCCTCCCACTACCAGCAGCTGGCTGTTGACCCCAAGCTCCAGAACAAGGATCTCTCCTTCATCCGCAACTATGCCGCGGGCGGCGATGCCATCGCCCGGGGTGCCGAACAGACGGTCAACGACTTCCTGGCCGCTCACAATGTGGAATTCCCCATCGCCAAGGGCTACGGCATGACCGAGGCATCCTCTGCTGCCACCGCTGCTGCCGGACGGAACAACAAGCCCGGCAGCGTGGGCCTGCCGCTGGTCAACACGCTGGTGTCCGCCTTTGAGCCGGGCACCGACACGGAGCTGCCCATCGGCCAGCGGGGCGAGCTGTGCATCTCCGGCCCCGGCGTTATGAAGGGCTACTACAACAAGCCTGCCGAGACCGCCGCCATCCTGCGCACCCATGCAGATGGCCGGGTCTGGGTGCATACCGGTGACATCGGCTATCTGGACGAGGACGGCTTTGTCTATCTGGACAGCCGGATCAAGCGGCTCATCATCCGCCACGATGGCTTCAAGGTGTTCCCCTCCATGATCGAAAATGTGGTCAGCCAGCATCCCGCCGTGCATCAGTGCTCTGTGGTGGGCTGCGTTGACAAGGACCATGTGCAGGGCCGCCTGCCTTTTGTCTATCTGGTGCTTGACCCTGCGGTTCCCGCCGCCAAGCGCAAGCAGATCATCAAGGAGCTGCGCCAGCTCTGCATTGAGGAGCTGCCCGAATATGTCCAGCCCGTGGGGTACAAGATCATCCCCGAAATGCCCCTGACACTGGCCGCTAAATTTGATTATCGCAAGCTGGAAGAAGAGATCACTCCCCGCGATTATTAAGCAGAATAATACACATTGGAAAGGATTCGTGACGACACCATGAAAAAGAAACTGATTGGCCTGGCCCTTTCGGCCGCCATGCTGTTCTCTGTCCTGAGCGTTCCGGCCTTTGCAGCCGCCCCGGAAGAGAGCGCTGACCCCGCTCTGACCACTGAACAGACCGCCGCAGAGGAGGAGAACTGTTTCTTCACCTCCAGCAGCACCGAAGAAGAAAAGGAGCCCAACTCCATCACCTATGTTGCCCTGGGCGACAGCATCTGCGCCGGCATCGGCCTGACAAAGGTGCAGTATTCCACCAACCTCACCGGTGTGGATGTTTCCTTCAACTTCAAGGGCTACCCCGAGACCTGCTATGTGGGTCAGGTGGGCAAAAGCCTGAACCTCGACCGGGATCATGCCATCAATTTGGGCCTGCCCGGCGTGATGAGCAAGGATATGCTGGAGCTGGTCAAGACCGGCACCATGGCCGAGATGAACACCCTCTCCGGCTGCCAGTACAATTACCCCGAGTTTGTAGATTACATCAAAAGTGCCGATGTTATCTCCATCCAGCTGGGCTCCAACGATGCCTTTGTGCCCACCGTGGTCTCCTTTGGCGAGGCTACCAACTGGAAGAGCGCCGACCTGGCCTCCATCGTGCTCAGCGGCAACCTGCGCGACCGCGACCAGGACACTGAGGCCGCCCTGGACGAGAGCCTTAAAAAGCTCAGCCTGACCCGCAGCGAGAAAGATGCCGTCTGGAACCTGTTCTTCTCCGGCATGAACAAGATCTGCGAGAACGCTTATCCCGAAAGCAGCAGTAACCTGCGCCAGATCGTGGCCGCCGTCAAGGAGCTGAACCCTGATGCCCAGATCCTGATCATCGGTGCCACCAACCCTGTGCCCCTGCTGCCCAGCTGGAGCAACTACTTCAGCAAGCTGAACAACTACGAAAAGCAGCTGGCCGATGTTTACGGTGCCACCTACGTTTCCATTCCCTTTGCTCAGACTGAGCTGGATGGCCACCCCACCGTCTCCGGCCACAAGTACATCGCCGACAAGATCGTCAAGGCCATCGAGGCCCAGCAGTAAAATGAAAGAGGGACAACCCTCTCAGTCAAAGCCTGCGTCTTTGCCAGCTCCCCCGAAAGGGGGAGCTTTTTTGATGCCGTAAAGTACAGCACCAAACCTCTCCTCTCGGGAGAGGTGGCATTGCGAAGCAATGACGGAGAGGGTCGTCCCTCTCGATGAAAAATATTACTTTTCGTAGCTCTGAGACAGTTCGTTCTTGGGGTCACGGTCCATCAGGGAGCGTACCGCCTCGGCGGCGCTCATGCCCTTGTTCACAACAGCGTTCACGGTCTGAACGATGGGCATTTCCACCTGATACTTGGCGGCAAGTTCCAGCGCGGCAGGCAGGGCGTTCATGCCCTCAACTACCATACCGACCTCCTTCACGGCCTGCTCCGGGGTCTCACCCTTGCCGATGAGGATGCCGGCCCGGTTGTTGCGGCTGTGCATACTGGTGGCGGTCACGATCAGGTCACCGATGCCGGCCAGACCGGCAAAGGTGTGGACATTGCAGCCCATGGCCACGCCCAGCCGGGCAAGCTCGGCAATGCCGCGGGTGATGAGGGCGGCGCGGGCGTTGTCGCCATAGCCCAGGCCGGTGGAGATGCCCACGCCCAACGCAATAACGTTCTTCATGGCACCGCTGAGTTCCACGCCCTTGATGTCCTCATTGGTGTACACACGCATGACGTTGTTGGTGAACACCGTCTGCACGAATCTGGCCGCTTCCATATCCTTGCTGGCCGAAACGATGGTGGTGGGCAGGTCGATCGCCACCTCCTCGGCGTGGGTGGGGCCGCTCAGGGCCACCAGACGCACCCCCTTGGGGCCGCCCTCTTTGCCCAGCTCATCGGCCAGGATCTCCGTCATGGTGAACAGGGTATCCTTTTCAATGCCCTTGGCAACGTCCACAATGATCTGACCGTCCGGCACAAAGGGCCGGGCCTTGGCTGCGGTGGAGCGCACGAACACCGACGGCACCGCGAACAGCAGGATCTCCTTGTCCGTGCACACCTCTTCCACGCTCTTGGTGAACTTCATCTCTGCCGGAATGGTCATGCCGGGCAGATTGGGGTGGACCCGGGTGGCGGAAAGGTTGTCGATCTCCTGTTCCAGCGCCGACCACACGGTCACGTCATTGCCGCTCACCGTCAGCATCCGCGCCAGAGCCATGCCCCAGGTGCCTGCACCCAGAATACCAATTTTATGCTTCATTGTGTTTTGTCCTCCGTATGCGCCGGGCTGCTTGTGTGCCCGGCCTGTTCCCCGCGCTTCCTGCACGGGGCCTGTCTGATTCCATTTTACACGAAACATCGTACCGCGTCAACTCCTTGCCAGTCTGCACAAAGTTAATCCGTGTTTTCTTTTGTTTTTGGCCAGAGTGAAAGATTTTCGCCAATGGATTGCACTTGTCTCCATTTCATGCTATAGTATTTTGGTAGGAATTGTAGGATATGCTCTTGACCTGAGCCATCGTTCAAGGTGTATCCTGAAAATATTCCGCCGCTTTTTGTCAATAAGGAAGAAAAACATGTTTGAAGCACTTCTTACCAACCGCACGGTCAGCGTGCTGTGGGAGGCCCTGCCCCGCATCCTGACGGCAGGCCTGACCATGACCATTCCCCTGACCCTGATCTCCTTCAGCCTTGCCATGGTCATTGCAGTGGCTGTTGCGCTGGTGCAGTACGCCAATGTTCCGGTGCTGCGTCAGATTGCCCGGTTCTACATCTGGGTCATCCGGGGCACGCCGCTGCTGGTGCAGCTGTTCATCATCTTCTATGGCCTGCCCAGCCTGGGCATCATGCTGGATGCTTTTCCGGCAGCCGTCATCGCCTTTGCCTTCAACGAGGGTGCCTACTGCGCCGAGACCATGCGCGGCGCGCTGGAAAGCGTGCCCCAGGGCCAGCTGGAGGCCGGTTCCTGCGTGGGCATGACCTGGTGGCAGATCATGCGCCGCATCGTTCTGCCGCAGGCCCTGCGCACCGCTGTGCCCTCCCTGTCCAACTCCCTCATCAGCATGATCAAGGACACCTCTCTGGCCTCCAACATCACGGTGGCAGAGTTGTTCATGGCAGGGCAGCGCGTGGCAGCCCGCACCTACATTTTCCTGCCCATCTACTGCGAGGTGGCTGTGGTCTACCTGCTGTTCTGCACCATCATCACCAAGCTGCAGGCGCTGGTGGAGCGGCAGCTGAACGCGCACGGCTTCCAGTGAGAAAGGGGTGGACGGTATGGCCATGTTAGAGATCAAAGACATCCACAAAACATTTTACACCTACGATGACAAGCCCCGCTTCCACATCGGGCCTTTCCCGCGCGGCAATGCCCGCCGGGTGCGCAGCGCACTGCACGTCCTGAACGGCGTGGACCTGAGTGTGGAAAAGGGAGACGTTGTTGCCATTCTGGGCCCTTCCGGCTCCGGCAAGACCACCCTGCTGCGCTGCCTGAACTTTCTGGAGACCGCTGACAGCGGCACTCTGGTGTTCGACGGCGAATCCTTCGATCTTGGCAGGATCTCCCGGGCCGACATTGCCCGCCTGCGCAAAAAAACGGCCTTTGTGTTCCAGAACTACAACCTGTTCCGGAACAAGACCGCCCTGCAGAATGTGACCGAGGGCCTGATCGTTGCCCGCAGGATGCCAAAAGAGCAGGCGGACGAGATCGGCAGACGGATGCTGGAAAAGGTCGGTCTGGCCGACCGGGCCGACTACTATCCCCGCCAGCTTTCCGGCGGACAGCAGCAGCGCGTTGCCATTGCCCGCGCCCTTGCCACCGACCCGGAGATCATTTACTTTGACGAGCCCACCAGTGCCCTTGACCCGGAGCTGACCGGCGAGGTGCTCTCTGTCATGCGGAAGCTGGCCGAAGAGGGCATGACCATGCTGGTGGTCACCCACGAGATGGGCTTTGCCCGCAACGTCTCCTCCAAGACAGTATTCATGGAGAACGGCGTGGTGGTGGAGCAGGCCCCTTCCCACGAATTCTTTGCCCACCCCCGCGAGGAGCGGACCCGGGAGTTCCTGCGGAAGATCGAGCACACAGCATAATGGATGGACGGCGGGGAGTTTCCTAAGCAAATGTTCCGCTGGGGTGGGACCCTGTTGCCGCAGGCAATAGGGCGGGCGATGGAATGGCCCGAAGCATTTGCGTGGAAAGCTCCCCGTCGTCCTCTTAATACAGCTTTTTCTATGAAAGGATCTTAACTATGAAGCGCAGAACTTTTATTTCGATGATGAGTGTCATGGCCGCCGCCGGCGTTCTGACCCTGTCCGGCTGCTCCAACAGCAGCACCTCCACCGCCGCAAGCTCCGGTGCATCCTCTGCTGCCGATTCCGCTGCTGACCAGCTGGCTGCCATTCAGGCCAGTGGCAAGCTGATCGTGGCACTGGAGGGCGCATGGCAGCCCTGGAGCTACCATGACGAGAGCGACACTCTGGTGGGCTATGATGTGGAGGTCTCCCGCGCCATTGCCGAAAAGCTGGGCGTGGAGCCGGAGTATGTGGAGAGCGATTGGGACAGCCTGTTCGCCGGTCTGGACGCTGGACGCTTTGACATGGTCTGCAACGGCGTGGAGGTCACCGACGAGCGCGCCCTGACTTATGATTTCACCACCCCCTACGGTTACATCCACACTGCTCTGGCCGTCCGCAAGGACAACGACGAGATCAAGACCTTTGAGGACCTGAAGGGCAAGACCACTGCCAACAGTCTGGCTTCCACCTACATGGAGCTGGCCGAAAGCTACGGTGCCACCGTGCAGGGCATCGACACCCTGGAGGAAACCATCCAGCTGCTGGCTGCCGGACGCATTGACGCCACCCTGAATGCGGATGTCTCCTTCTACGATTACCTGAACGTCCATCCGGATGCCGACTTTAAGATCGTGGCCCAGACTGAGGATGCCTCCCACGTTGCCATCCCCCTGCGCAAGGGCGACAACAGCGCCACCCTGCTGGAAGCCGTCAACAACGCCATTGATGAGCTGCGCGCCGACGGCACCCTGAAGGAGCTGAGCGAGAAGTACTTCGGACAGGATATTTCCTCCGAGAATTGATCTCTCCCTGAATACGCCAGGAGGGCGGCTGCCGATGCAGCCGCCCTCCTTTTGTTATGCGTGAAAATAATCATAGATGGTCTGTGCCAGCTGGGGGCCAACGCCGGGGGTATTTTCCAGCTGGTCGGGGGTGGCCTCCCGCACAGCACCCACACTCTTGAACTGTGTCATCAGGGCCTTGGCCGTTTTTGGGCCCACCCCGGGCACCTCGGTCAGGGTGGAGGAATAGCTCTTCTTCCGCATCTGCTGCTTGCGGTAGGCATTGGCAAAGCGGTGGGTCTCGTCTTGGATGGCCGTGATAAAGGTGAATGTCCCCCGGTTCATATTGATGGCGATTTCCCGGCCCTCACTGTCCACGATGGCGCGGGTGCGGTGATGGTCATCCTTGACCATGCCGTAAAGGGGCACATCGGCCAGCGAAGTTCCTGCCAGTGCCGCCTTGGCCGCGCTGACCTGTCCCCGGCCGCCGTCCATCAGCAGCAGGTCCGGCTTCTGCCCGAAATAATTATCGCTGCCCTGCCCCTGTGCGGCCAGCGCGGCGTATTTCTCATACTCTGCCGCCCGCCGGGACACCGTCTCGGCCAGCGAAGCGTAATCGTCCGTCCCCAGCACGGTCTTCATCCGGAACTTCCGATATCCGGCTTTGTAGGGCTTGCCATCCCGGAAGGTGACCATGCCGCAGACGCTGGTGCCATCGCCCCAGTTGGAGATATCGTAGCTCTCAATGGTGCGCGGCGGCTTGGAAAGCCCCAGCACCTGTGCCATCTCATCCAGCAGCTTTTCCTCACGGGCGTAGCGGCCGCTCTCCCGGGCCAGCCGTTCCACCGCGTTGGTGTGGGCCATCTCCACCAGATGGGCCTTATCGCCCCGCTGGGGCACATAGAGCTGCACCTCACTGCCCCGCTTTTCGTTCAGGGCCTGCTGCAGCACTTCGCTGTCCGGCGGCAGCTCGTCTACGGCAATGATCTTTGGGATCTGCTCATCGTCCAGATAATACCGGGGCAGAAACTCCTCCCGCACGGCGGCAATATCTGCCGTATCGTGGAAAAGGAACTCCCGCTTATCGGTCAGCCGCCCCTCCCGGAAGCGCAGGACCGCCGCGCAGACACTGCTGGGGGTACCGGCCAACGCCACCACATCCATCTCCACCTCCGGGTCCACCACGACCTTCTGACCCGCTGTCACCTTGGTGATGGCGTTGATCTGGTCCCGGAGGAGGGCCGCTGTCTCAAATTCCAGCCGGTCAGAGGCTTCCAGCATCCGCTCGTTCAGGGTCTTGAGAATGTCCTTTTTGCCGTACCGGATCAGATGCACCGCGCTCTTTACGGCCTGATTGTAGTTCTCGCAGCTGATCTTGCCGCTGCATACGGCCATGCACTTGCCGATATGGGCATTCAGGCAGGGCCGCCCCTTGCCGATATCCTGGGGGAACCGCTTGCTGCACCGGGGCAGCAAAAAGGCATCCAGCGCGGTCTCGGCCATCTGCCGGGCCGCAAAGGACGAGGTATAGGGGCCGATGTATTCAGCATCGTCCTCCTCCTTTTGCAGCACGAAGGAAAGGCGGGGCCAGGCTTCCCGGGTCACCTTGATATAGCTGTAACCCTTGTCATCCTTCAGCAGGATATTGTACTTGGGGGTGTGCGCCTTGATCTGGCTGGCTTCCAGCACCAGCGCCTCGAACTCGCTCTGGCAGACGATGACATCAAACGCATAGGCGTGGGCGATCATCTGGCTGACCTTATTGTCGTGGGGCACACCCTCGCGGAAATACTGGCTCACCCGGATACGCAAACGCTTGGCTTTGCCGATATAAATGATGGTATCGCTTTTGTCCCGGATGATATACACACCGGGCAAAAGCGGCAGCATACAGGCTTTCTGATACAGTTCTGCTTTGGTCATGGCAGCTCCTCGGTAAAACAAAAAGCGGCAGGAAAACATCCCGCCGCCTCAAAAATCAAAGGCTCGAATTACTCTGCAAAGCCAGACTCGACCAGCTTGATCAGACCGTCAACAGCAGCCTGCTCGTCTGCGCCGTCAGCGATGATGCGGATGGTGGTGCCGCCCACGATGCCCAGAGACAGAACGCCCAGCAGGCTCTTAGCGTTCACGCGGCGCTCTTCCTTCTCGACCCAGATGGAAGACTTGAACTCGTTAGCCTTCTGGATAAAGAAGGTAGCCGGACGAGCGTGCAGACCAACCTGATTTTCAACGGTAACTTCTTTGACGTACATAGTAAAACGCTCCTATCTATTATCGTTCTCGGGAATTCGATTTGTTTCTTGCCTGTTGCGTTGTACCTATTTTAGCGCAAGCCGAAACCAATGTACAGCCCCAGAACGCATTTTTGGCGGTTTTCCCAATGATGAGGGGGGTCTTTTTCGCCTTTTATACAAAGATAACAAAATTATTCCCCCAGTGTTGGCCGGGTAATACAAAAGTTTTCAACATTTTTTCGACCTTCGACAGTTTCCCGGCCCGTTCGACCCTGTTTTCAGCCCTGATAGCGCATTTCCAGCACCTGACTGGGGCGCACCACCAGCGGGTCTTTGGCCGGGTCGAATTTCTCCTTTGCGCCCACTACCTGCCAGCCCATGCGGCGGTAAAGAGCCAGTGCCCGGGTGTTGGTGTTCAGCACCGTAAGCACCGGGTGTTCATGCTCCGGCAGCTTCTTCCGGGCGAAATCCAGCATCTTCTGACCGATGCCCCTGCCCCGGGCGCTCTCCGTCACAAAAAGGTGCTCCACCTGCCCGGTCTTGTGGTGTACGCTGACCGTGGCATCCGGCACATCCTTGGTATAGTGGAGGTAGCAGACCCAGCCTTCCTGCTTTTCCTGCTGCAGCTGGGGCAGGAAAAGCTCCGGGGTCAGGGCATCCAGCGCTTCCTGCACCCAGCCCCCGGCACCAATGCTCCGGCGGCCCTCCGCAAACAGCTTTGCGGCAGCCTCCATCTGCTCAGCGGTCCTAACCAGCCGGACATTCTCGCCCCGCTTCCACTTGGGGATCTCGGTCAGAGGATGGGTCTCACACCACTGCTCGTAGAGCTCCGGGCGGCGCAGACGGGTGCGCTCCCGGCTCTGCTGCCCCCGCCAGGCATCGATCTTCTGGTGGTTGCCCTCCAGCAGGACAGGCGGCACAGCACGGCCCTCCCAGACCTCGGGCCGGGTGTACTGGGGGTACTCCAGCAGGCCGTCCCAGTAACTCTCCTCCTCGTAGCCCTTCTGCTCGGCCAGAACGCCGGGCTTCAGGCGGAGGACGCTGTCTGCCACCACCAGGCTGGCCAGCTCGCCGCCGGTGAGGATATAATCGCCGATGGAGATCTCCTCGTCCGCAAAGGCATCGATCACGCGCTCATCAATGCCCTCATAGTGGCCGCAGACCAGGGTCAGGTTGTCGTACTGGGCCAGCCGCCGGGCGTGCTCCTCGGTATAGCGCTGCCCACCTGCCGTCAGGAATACTATATGCGGCGCAGGCCGTCCCTGTTCCTGCACTTCCTTCTGGACTGCCCGCAGGCAGTCGGCAATGGGCTGGGCATAGAGCACCATGCCGCAGCCGCCGCCATAGGGATAGTCGTCGGTCTGCTTCTGCTTATTCAGGGTGTAGTCCCGGATCTGGTGGCAGTGGGTCTCAATATATCCCTTTTTGGCGGCACGGCCGATGATGCTGGAATCCAGCACCTGCTGGCACATCTCCGGAAAAAGGGTCACGATGTCCACACGCATCCCCATGGCTCACTCCTCCTCCCGCTCACTGTCAAAATCGTCATCCAGCAGGCCCGGGATGGGGGTGACAAGGAGATAGCCCTCCGGCGGGTTTCGCTCTTTCAAAAAGGCATCCACCCCGGGGAACATATATTCCTTGCCGCCGGGGGCCTTGACGGTGTAGATATCCTGTGCGCCGGGGTGGTCCACGCTGGTCACCACGCCGTACACCTTGCCGGTATCGGCATCCCGCACTTCACACCCGATGAGGTCGGCCACATACCACTTGCCCGCAGGCAGAGTGGCATCGTCACGGTCAAAGTAGAACACCTGCCCCCGCAGGGAACGGGCGGCATCCATATCGCTGATCCCTTCCAGCTGGAGCAGGGCCATCTGCCCCTGGGGGCGGATGGAGGTGATCTTGTAGCACCTGCCGCCCTGGGGGGTGGTGTACAGGCGGCCCACCTTTTTCAGAAAGGCCACGCCGTCACACCACAGCTCCAGCTTCATCTCGCCGCGCACACCGTGGGTGGTCACCACCTTGCCGGCTTCCAAGTATTTCTGCATTGCTTTTACTCCTTTAGCATCCTCACCCTCTCCGTCATTGCTACGCAATGCCACCTCTCCCGAGGGGAGAGGCCTTGGCAGTCACCACAAAGTTTCTGGTTTTGCCAAGGGCTCCCCCTTTGGGGGAGCTGGACGCGAAGCGGCCTGAGAGGGCGAGCTGCCTAATAATACAAAAAGGCCCCTTGCCTTGCGGCAAAGGGCCCGTAGGGTGCTCAGTCGATCTCAACAAGGACCTTTTCATCGACCCGCACAGCAGCCGCGCGCATCACCACACGAATGGCTTTTGCGATCCGGCCCTGCTTGCCGATGACACGGCCCATATCTCCCTCTGCCACGCTCAGGTGGTAGACGATGGTGCCGTCCTCGCGGGGCTCGTCCACCGTGACCTTGACGGCTTCCTTGTCCTCCACGAGACCGCGGGCAACTGCCAGCAACAGCTCCTGCATGAGTCAGCCCTCCTACTTACAGAATGTTGGACTTCTTCAGCAGAACGCGGACGGTATCGGTGGGCTGTGCGCCGTTGGCGATCCAAGCCTTGGCCTTCTCAGCGTCGATCTTCACCTCAGAGGGCTCCTGGTTGGGATCGTAGGTGCCGATCTCCTCGATGAAACGGCCGTCGCGGGGGAAGCGGCTGTCAGCAACAACAACACGATAGAAGGGAGCCTTCTTAGCGCCAACGCGGCGCAGACGAATCTTAACTGCCATGGTAAATATCCTCCAAAAATGTTTGTGCCCCGGTTCGGGGTTTGATTAAATCTATCTGTACAACCCCTGCGGGGTGTATACCATTGTTATTTGAAGCCGCGGAAGGCATTGGGGTTGCCCATCATGCCGCCCAGGCGGCGGGCAAAGCCCTTGGGGCTCTTCTTGAACTGCTTCATCATCTTCTGCATCATCTCAAACTGCTTGAGCAGCTTGTTGACATCCTCCACCCGGGTGCCGCTGCCCGCTGCAATGCGGCGCTTGCGCTTGGGGTTGATGATGGAAGGCTTTTCACGCTCTTCCTTGGTCATGGAATAGATCATGGCCTCGATGCGGTCAAAGGCTTTCTCGTCGATCTGGCTGGCATCAATGCCGGACATACCGGGCATCATACTCAGCATGGCACCTGCACCGCCCATCTTGCGGATCTGCGCAAACTGGGCCAGCATGTCGTTCATATCGAACTTGTTTTCCATCATCCGCCGGGCGGTCTCTTCTGCGGCCTTTTCATCGGCGGCATCCTGTGCCTTCTCAATGAGGCTCAGCACATCGCCCATGCCCAGGATGCGGCTGGCCATGCGGGAGGGATGGAACACTTCCAGATCGTCCAGCTTTTCGCCGGTGCCCTGGAACTTGATGGGCTTGCCGGTGACGCTCAGCACCGAAAGTGCCGCGCCGCCGCGGGTATCGCCATCGGTCTTGGTCAGGATGATGCCGTCGATACCCACCGTCTCGTTGAAGGTCTTGGCAACGTTCACAGCATCCTGGCCTGCCATGGCATCCACCACCAGCAGCGTCTCGTCCACGGGGACAGCTTCCTTGATCTGCACGAGCTCCTGCATCAGGACCTCGTCGATCTGCAGACGGCCGGCGGTATCCAGGATCACGATGTCGTTGCCGTAATCCCTGGCGTGAGCCAGCGCCTTGCGGGCGATCTCCGGGGGCTTGGCACCCGGCAGCGTGAACACAGGCGCACCTGCCTGCTTGCCCACCACCTGCAGCTGGTCGATGGCGGCGGGGCGGTAGATATCGCAGGCCACCAGCATGGGGCGGCGGCCCTGCTTGATGAAGTATTTGGCAAGCTTGGCTGCGTGGGTCGTTTTGCCGTTGCCCTGCAGGCCGCAGAGCATGATGATGGTCTGACCCTTGTTCTTGACGATCAGACGGGGGGCTTCCTCGCCGCCCATCAGGGCAACGAGCTCCTCGTTGACGATCTTGACCACCTGCTGGGCGGGGGTCAGGCTCTCCATGACCTCCTGACCCATGGCGCGCTCGGAGACCTTGGCACAGAAATCCTTGGCAACCTTGTAGTTGACATCGGCTTCCAGCAAGGCCATCCGCACCTCGCGCATGGCGGCTTTGATATCGGCCTCGGTCAGCTTGCCGTGGCCGCGCAGCTTTTTGAACACACCGGCAAGGCGGTCGGTCAAAGATTCAAATGCCATGTTCGGTGCTCCTCTCAAAATAGTAATGGTGTCAGCTCTCGTTGACTTCGTCGATGGAGCGGATCAGCCCCAGCATCTTGTTCAGCGTTGCTGCATACTCAGTGGTGGTGAGCCTGGCATAAGGGCCGGTGCACTCGAACCGCGCGTCAATGACCAGCTGTTCCAGTTCCTCCAGCTTTTCCTGCACCCTGCGGTAGCGGCCTGCAAAGCCAACCTTGGCTTCCAGTTCTTTCAGGGTGGTCTCGCCATGCTTGATGGCATCCCGTGCGCCCTGACGGGTGATCCCGAAGTTTTCCCCGATCTCACTGAGGGAGAGGTCATCGTTATAATACTGGTTCAGCATCTCGCGCTGCTTGGGCGTGAGCACCTCGCCATAAAAATCGAGCAGATAGCCCATTTCAAAGTCTTTTGCCATGATGCGTTCTGCCCTGACCTCCGTTTGTTGTAAAGTTTATTTGCTTTACATACGGAGTATAGCAGACATTCTTTTCCTTGTCAAGGCTTTTTTCCATCACTCTGCTGATTTTTCGGCAGGATTTTCTCCATTTTGTCCAATTGCGGCTTGACGCTGGGCACAGGATGCGCTACCTTATAGGTATGAAACCTCTCAGTCAAAGCCCGATGCTTTGCCAGCTCCCCCAACATGGGAGCCTCCGGCATGGCAGACAGTTCTGTGCTGACTGCTCAGGTTTTTGTAAGGGAGGAATTTCGTGGCAATCTATCCAAACATCTACCAGACCCTGGTTCCCTGTCCGATCGTGGAGCTGCGGGGCTATCTTGCCGCCTGCGGGCTCAAAGGGCGGCTGTATGCTTACCTTGATTATAATGGGCCCACCGGCACGTCCCGCGATTCGGTGGCCGAGGGGATGCTGGCCCTTGCGGCGGAAAAGCACAAGCTGCTCCCGGGCCAGCCCATCATTGAAGCGGCCTCCGGCTCCTTTGCCATGGCGCTGGCCCTTGCCGGGCGGACGGCGGGCCACCCCGTGGTGCTGACCATGCCGGAGGATGCCCCGGCCCTGCGGCAGGAATACCTGCTCCGGCTGGGGGCGCAGATCCTGCATTCCCCCGCCCAGAGGGGCCTTGCGGGGGCCCGGGCGCTGGCAGAGACCACCGCCGCCGAAAAGGGCTGGTACTATATGAACTGGCTTGCCAACGACGATAACCCCGAATACCACCGCCGGGTGACCGGCCCCGCCATCGTGCAGGCCATCTCCCGGGAGGGCCGCAGTCTCGTGGACACCATCACCGTCGGCGTGGGCAGCGCGGGCACCATCACCGGCGTAGGCGAGACCATCAAGGCCTGGACCAACGATGTCCGCATCGTGGCCGTGGAGCCCTTTGAGAATCAGGCTCTGGGCGGCGGCTTCACCGGCGGGCACGGCATCCCGGATATCGGCTACGGCATCGTGCCGGGCAATTACAACGCCTATGTTGTGGATAATGTAGCCGCCGTTACCAGCACCGATGCCAACCGCGCTGCACAGCGGGTCCTTGCCACCGATGCCATTCCCGCCTCCCCTGCCGCCGGTGCAGCCCTCCACGCCGCCGCACAGCTGATCGCCACCGGCACCAGCCGCTCGGCGCTGGCCATCTTCAGCGGACGGCAAAATTTAAGTTTTTGATGTTGTTTTTCGCAGGACGGCGGGGAGTTTCCCAAAGCAAGTGTCCGCTGGGGTAATGGAATGGCCTGCAACAACAGCGCCCGCCGCCAGTGGCGGAAACAGGAAGCTGTTGTTGGGGCCGCGGCCAGCAAGATGCGAGTGCAAGTGCACGAAGCAGATGCTGGGAGCCGCAACCCGTATTCACTTGCGTGGGAAAGCTCACCGTTGGACTGCACACTATACTTTTAAGGAAAGAGAATTCCATATGACCAAGGATATGACGACCGGCCCGATCACACCGCTGCTGGTCAATTTCACCATTCCCCTTGTGCTGGGCAACCTGTTCCAGCTGACCTATAACGCCGTGGACAGCATCATTGTCGGCAAATTCGTGGGCGAGGATGCCCTTGCCGCCGTGGGCACCTCCAACCCGCTGATGACGCTGGCGATCCTGTTCATCAACGGTGTCTGCCTGGGTGCAGGCATCCTTGTCAGCACGGCGTTCGGGGCAGGCGACACCCGGCTGGTGGAGCGTCAGGTCTCCACCACCGCCATTGCAGGCTCCGTCTTTTCCCTGGTATTTTCGCTGGCCTGTGTGATCCTGGCAAATCCGCTGCTCCGTCTGCTGCAGGTGCCGGAAGAGATCCTTCCCATCGCTGTGAACTACCTGCGCATCGTGTTCGGCGGGCTGCTGTTCACCTTCTTCTATAATTTCCTCGCCGCCACCATGCGTGCGCTGGGCGACAGCAAAAGCGCGCTGTACTTTCTGATGATCAGTTCGGTGCTGAACATCGGCGGCGACCTGTTCTTTGTTGAGGTGCTGGATTGGGGCTCCGAGGGCTGTGCCCTTTCCACCGTGCTGAGCGAAGCGCTCTGCTGCGTGTTCTGCCTGATCTATATCCGCTGGAAGGTCCCTGTGCTGCAGCTGGGCAGGCGTTGGTTCATTTTTGACTCCTCGCTGCTGAAAAAGACCATCAGCTACGGCTGGACCAGCGCCATGCAGCAGGCCACCGTTCAGCTGGGCAAGATCGCCATTCAGGCCATTGTGAACACCATGGGTGTCAACGCCATGGCAGCCTTTGCCGCCGCAGGCCGCATCGATGACTTTGCCTATGTGCCCCAGCAGAACATCGGCCATGCCACCACCACCCTGATGGCTCAGAACCGCGGCGCGGGCAAAAAAGAGCGTGTCCGCACCAGCTTCTTCTGCGGCCTGAAGCTGGAATTCCTCTACGCCATTTTTATCACAGCCATCTGCTTCTTCTGCGCTGAGCCCATCATCCGGCTCTTCGTCACCGATGCCGCCGTGGTGCATCTGGGAGTGCGCTTTTTGAAGCTGGTCTCCCTGTTCTACCTGATGCCCTCGCTGACCAATGGCATCCAGGGCGGCTTCCGTGGCCTGGGCGACCTTAAGATCACCCTGAACAGCAGCACGCTCAACATGGCAGGCCGTGTGGCGGCCGCTGCCGTCTTTGTGCTGCTGATGAAGATGGATATCGAGGCCCTGCCGTACAGCTATGTTGTAGGTTGGATCCTCATGCTGGTCTATGAAGCCCCCATGATGGTAAAGTATCTGCGGAAGGGCGAGCTGTAAGCCTGACACCGCCCCGGGCAGGTCTTTTCTCTCACTCAGTCCGCTCGATCTCCCGGTACAGCCAGTCCAGTGCATCAGAGATGCCGCCCAGCTGATCGATGAGCTTCTCCTTTACGGCCTTTTTGCCGTCCAGCATGGTACCCACGTCCATCACCAGCTCACCGGTGCGGAGCATCAGCTCTGAGTAGCGCTCTGCCGTAATGCCGCTGTGGCCCGCCACAAAGCCGGTGATGCGCTCCTGCATCTGCTCGAACCACCGCATGGTCTGGGGCACGCCCAGAATCATGCCGGAGTGGCGGACCGGGTGCACCGTCATGGTCGCCGTGGGCACGATAAAGCTGCGCCGGGCGCTGACTGCCAGCGGGATACCGATGGAGTGGCCCCCGCCCAGCACAACCGTGGCACTGGGCTTTGAGATGCTGGCAATGAGCTCCGCCAGAGCCAGCCCGGCCTCCACGTCCCCGCCCACGGTATTGATGAGCACCAGCAGGCCCTCCACAGCGGGGTCCTCCTGCACTGCCACCAGCTGCGGGATCACATGCTCATACTTGGTGGTCTTCTGGCCCTGCGGGGCCTCCACATGGCCCTCGATCTGGCCGATCACGGTCAGGCAGTGGATGGCATGGGGGCCGCGGGTGCGCCACACCGTGCCCAGATCCTCCAGCTGTTCCTTTTCCAGCCGCTGCTGTTCGGTGGTTTCCTTTTCATCTTCCGGCATGTTGGCTCCTCCTCAGGGTGTTTTTTTCAGTGTTCCCGGGGATCGAAGCAATATGCGGCGGTTAAGATTTCTTTACTTTGAAAAAAATTGGCCCAGAGGATTTGACATTCTGTCTCATTGCAGTATACTTTATGTAAGAATAAGATTGACAAGTATATATCATTATTGTTCAGAAACTGTCTTAATCGCCGGTGCACCTTGCAGGGCGCAAAGAGACCGGCATTCCCTTTGGATGAAAGGAGAACCATTTCTATGAACAGTCCCGGCAAAGCTTCCCTTCCGGTGATCAAGCGCCTGCCCAAGTACTACCGCTACCTGCGGACGCTGAAGAACGACGGCATCACCAGCATCTCCTCCCGCGAGCTGGCCGCCCAGATGGGCACCACGGCCTCTCAGGTGCGGCAGGATTTCAACTGCATCGGCGACGTGAACGGCCGCCAGGGCATCGGCTACTCGGTGGAGAACCTGCTTTCCATCCTGGAGCATCTGCTGTTCGGCAACGGTGACCTGCTGCCCACCATCCTCATCGGCTGCGGCCGGTTGGGCAAGGCAGTCAGCCGCTTCATCACCACCGACACCAACGGCTACAAGCTGATCGCCGCCTTTGACAATTCCCCCAGCGAGGTGGGCAAAGAGATCAACGGCATCCAGATCTTACACGTTGACGAGCTGGAGGCCTTCTGCGCAGAGCATAAGCCTGAGGTGGCTGTGTTCTGTGTGCCCCGCAGCGGTGCGGAGGAGCTCAGCGGCCGGCTGGTCGAACTGGGCATCAAAGGCTTCTGGAACTTCTCCCACTACGACCTGTCGGTGCCCTACCCCGAAGTGGTGGTGGAGAACGTCCACCTGGGCGACAGCCTGATGAGCCTGGGTTACCGCCTGCGCAATCAGGACTGATCTATTCTTATAACATATCACAGAAAACAGGCAGCCCTCTCCCCCCGAACGAGCAGAGAGGGTTGCCTTTTTATGAGGAGAGCAACTATGGCGAAGCTATACTTCCGATACGGTGCCATGAACAGCGGCAAAAGCACCGCGCTGATGCAGGTGGCCCACAACTACGAAGAGCAGGGGATGCGGGTGCTGATCCTGAAGCCCCAGGTGGATACCAAGGGCGGCGGCGAGCTGGTCAGCCGCCTGGGCGTGCGCCGCAGGGCCGACCTGCTCATCCCGCCCGAGGTAGATGTGTTCGAGGCCGTACGCGCCGCCTCAGCCGGGGAGCAGCCGCTGGCCTGTGTTCTCTGCGACGAGAGCCAGTTCTTTACCCCGGCACAGGCCGAGCAGCTGTTCATGGTCACGGTAGACCTGAACATCCCGGTCATCTGCTACGGCCTGCGGTCAGACTTCTCCCTCAAGGGCTTCCCCGGCTCCACCCGTCTGCTGGAGCTGGCCCACACCATTGAGGAGATGAAGACCATCTGCACCTGCGGGCGCAAGGCCACCTGCAACTGCCGCAAGGTCAATGGGGAGTTCGTCTTTGAGGGCGAGCAGGTCGCCATCGATCTGGAAAACGATGTGCAGTACGTCAGCATGTGCCCCCAGTGCTATTTCAAGGCACGGCGGGCGTTTTACGCCAAACGGAACGCACAGTAAGTGTCGATCTCCGGCAGGCACAGGAGCCACCCCCTTCCTGCGTGAGATCCCGGATCTCCCAAAAGATTTTTACAGTTTTCAGAGCGCTGCCCAGCCGGGCGGCGCTCTTTTTTGCCTGCCGCCTTCCAAAGTGATATATTAGTTGTATCCAACTGCGAACGTTTTTTGCGCAATTGATATATCAGTTTATAAAATGGCGATATCGTCACTTTTTTCACATGTTGTATACAACAATATACCGTCAATTTCGCAATAAGTTACAAAAACATTGCAATTTTAGAGGTTCCGCCACACTTTCTCGGCCCGTTTCTATGCAATCTATCCAACTATGCAGATTGCATAGTTTTTCGCCCCAAGTTTATTCATTTCGGCAATGCCGTCAAATCGCCGCAAATCACAAGAGCAATATTTGTTCGTTTTTTGTCTGTATCACTTCAATTTACATCTTTCTTTTTCCCATTCCTTTTGTTATCATATTTGTATACAACGAGCCTTGTGCAGTAAGGCCCGCTCGATGTTTTTTGATTTATTAGGAGGAGAACAACAATGAGCAAGGCAATTTCCCGTCGTGATTTCCTGAAGGTCACCGGTGCTGTCGGTGCAGCCGGTCTGCTGGCTGCCTGCGGCGGCAATGGCGGCGCTGCTTCCAGCACCGCTTCTTCTGCAGCCGAGGCTGCTTCCGTGGCTGGCCTGAGCAGCGATCCCGTTACCCTGACCATGAGCTGGTGGGGCGGCGAGTCCCGCCACAACGCTTACCAGGAGGCCCTGAAGGCTTTCTCTGCTGAGCACACCACCATCACCGTCAACCCCACCTTCGCTGCATGGTCCGGCTGGGAGGACACCATGTCCACCAAGTTTGCAGGCGGCGTGGCTGAGGATGTCTGCCAGATCAACTGGAACTGGCTGTACAACTACTCCGGCAACGGCCAGACCTTCCTGGATCTGAACAGCGTCACCGATTACCTGGATATGTCCCAGTGGGACGACGCAAAGCTGGGTGCCTGCAATGTTGCAAATGCACAGCAGTGCGTGCCCATCTCCATGACCGGCCGTATCTTCTACTGGAACATGACCACCTTTAACAAGGCCGGCATCACCGAAGTTCCCTCCACCGAGGATGACCTGTTTGCAGCCGGCAAGGCTTTCCAGGAGAAGCTGGGCGATGATTACTATCCCCTGCACCTGGGTGCATACGACCGTATGATCCTGATGGTGTTCTACCTCGAGTCCAAGTACGGCAAGGACTGGGCAGATCCCACCACCTCTACCCTGAACTACACCGCTGATGAGATCGCCGAGGGCATCGACTTCATCAAGAGCCTGGTCGATGGCCACGTCATCATGCCGCTGCCCACCTACTACGGTGCAAACGGCGACGGTGCTACCCACCAGTCCAACGAGTGGATCACCGGCAAGATCGCCGGCATCTTCGAGTGGGATTCCGCTGCTTCCAAGTACCAGGACGCTCTGGACGAGGAGAACAAGCCCGGCTTCACCGTTGGTGAGGAGATCAAGTTTGGCGATTACAACGGCGGCTTCTCCAAGGTCTCCATGGGCATGGCCATCACCAAGACCTGCAAGAACCCCGCTGAGGCTGCTACCCTGATCGAGTACCTGTGGAACGGCGACGGCGCTGCCATCATGGGCTCCGAGTGCGGTGTCCCCGCTTCCAAGGCTGGTCTGGCTACCGCTCAGGCTGCCGGCAAGATCAACGAGCTGGTCGCCGAGGCAAACGGCAAGGTTATGAGCTTTGTTTCCTGCCAGCTGGATCCCCTGTTCGAGTCTTCCGATCTGAAGGCTACCGGCACCGGCATCTATCAGGAAGTGTTCGATACCGTTGACTACGACAACAAGAGCGGCGCAGATGTTGTTGACACCCTGCTGGATGGCATGTCTGCTGTTGGCTACACTGTCTGATCTTCTTTGCTGACCTGAGTTAAGCTACATATCAGGGGCATCGTCCACCCGTAGGCCCGATGCCCCTTTTTTCTCAGGTACAGGTTACAATTCTCTGACAAATCTGTTGCCGAAGTGTGACATAAGGTTTGCTGCACTGATTTTCACCAAAGGAGGATCCCCGGATGAAAGAAAGCAAAGCGCCCTCTCTCGGGCGTACCCCCGCACAGAAGTTCCTGGATAAGTGGCAGGGTCTGATCTACCTGATCCCCTGGATCATCGGCTTTATCGTGTTCAAGGCCATCCCCTTCGGTCAGTCGCTGTATTACAGCTTCACCGACATGAACTTCTTCAACGGCATCCACCAGTACGGCGTGATGAATTACGTCACCGCCTTCTCTGATGCCAAGGTCACCAAGGCTCTGGTCACCACCTTCAAGTACGCGTTCGTCACCGTGCCCCTGAAGCTGATCTTTGCTCTGTTCATCGCATACATCCTGAACTTCAAGATCGCCTGCGTGAACCTGTTCCGTACCGTTTACTACATCCCGTCCATTCTGGGCGGCTCCGTTGCCATCGCCGTGCTGTGGAAGGCGGTTTTCCGTGATGATGGTCTGGTCAACACCATCCTCCGCGCCATCACCTTCGGCCACGCACAGGGCCCCTCCTGGCTGAGCGACCCCAACTATGCGCTGTGGATCATCTGCTTCCTGCGCATCTGGCAGTTCGGCTCCGCCATGGTGCTGTTCCTGGCCGCTCTGAAGGGCGTGCCCGCAGACCTGTACGAGGCTGCCACCATCGACGGTGCCGGCAAATGGCGTCAGTTCTTCTCCATCACCGTCCCGATGATCACCCCCATCATCTTCTACAACCTGGTCACTCAGATCTGCCAGGCTTTCCAGGAGTTCAATGGCCCGTTCATCATCACCAACGGCGGTCCCCGCGGTTCCACCACCCTCATCTCCATTCTGGTCTACAACTACGCATTCAAGTCCAACCAGATGGGCATGGCTTCCGCACTGGCATGGATCATGTTCGTCATCGTCTGCATCCTGACGATCATCGCCTTCACCAGCCAGAAGAAGTGGGTCTACTACTCGGATGAAAGGTAAGGTGTGACAGTATGGGAATGAAAGCTTCTAACGCCATCGCGACGTTTTTCAAGTACTTCGTCCTGATCCTGGTGGGCCTCATCATGATCTATCCCCTGCTGTGGATGATCAGCGCCACCTTTAAGGACAACAGCGAGATCTTTGCAGGCATCGGCCTGTGGATCAAGAACCCCACTCTGGAGGGCTACAAGAACGCGCTGAACAACTTCGGCGGTTCCATCAACATCCTGCAGGCCATGCTGAACACTTACAGCTACGTCCTGCCCAAGGTCATCTGCACCGTGGTCTCCTCCTGCATTGCAGCTTACGGCTTTGGCCGCTTCGACTTCCCGGGCCGGAAGATCCTGTTCAGCATCATGCTGGCCACCCTGTTCCTGCCTCAGGTCGTCCTGAACGTGCCTCAGTTCCTGCTGTACACCAAGTTCGGCTGGGTCAACAGCCCGTTCTATCTGGCCATCTGGGTCCACTGCGCATTCGCAACTGAGACCTACTTCGTCTACCAGCTGGTGCAGTTCATGCGCAACGTCCCCCGCGACCTGGACGAGGCTGCCGCCATCGACGGCTGCTCCTCCTTCCAGACCCTGTACAAGGTCATCGTCCCGATGCTGATGCCCGCTCTGGTGTCCTGCGCACTGTTCCAGTTCATGTGGAGCTGCAACGACTTCATGGGCCCCCTGCTTTACGTGCAGACCCCTGCAAAGTACCCCATGTCCCTGTTTGTCAAGCTGTCCATGGACGGTGATACCGGCTTTGCCTGGAACCGTATCCTGGCCCTGTCCCTGATCTCCATCCTGCCGCAGCTGATCGTTTTCTTCTGTGCACAGGATCAGTTCGTCGAAGGTATCTCCGCCGGTGCTGTCAAGGGCTAAGCACCCCCTCTGCGGACAGAACCATTGACTTTCGATGAATAAGCAACGCCCCCTGTGCACAGCACAGGGGGCGTTGTTCTTATCCGCGGTGGCTCTTGCGGTATTGCAGCGGCCCCGTTCCCATCGTCTCGCGAAACACGCGGCGGAAATGGGCGGCGGAGGCAAAGCCGGTCTGCTCGGCCACAGCGCTGATGTTCAGGTCGGTGCTCTCCAGCAGGCGCTGGGCAGCCTCGATGCGGCGGCCATTGATGTAATCCACAATGGACTGGCCCGTGACCCGCCGGAACAGCCGGCTCAGGTAATAGGGCGACAGGTAGAACCGCGCAGCCACATCTGTCAGGGAGAATTTCTGCTGGTAGTTGGCTGCAAGGTAAGCGCAGATCTGTTCCACCGTCTCGTTGCGGGGGCGGATGTCCTGCTTTTCACTGCGGCACTCCTGCTCCACATAGTGCAGGATGAGAGCCAGATAGATCATGCCGGGGCTTTCCGGCTCGCTCTCGGCGCTTTGCATCATGCCCAGCAGCGTGCGCAGGCGGCCTGACCACTGCACCGGGCCGTACAGAGCCGTTTGTTCTCCTGGCTCGAACAGCGGCATGAAATCCCGCTGCATCAGGTTCTTGAGCACCGGGAGAACGCCCGCCGGGAACCGGCAGCCGATGAGCTCAGGGGCAATGTGGCCCGCCTGCTGCAGCAGGCCCCCGCCGGGGCCCAGCAGCAGCACACAGCCCGGGTTCACCAGCAGGCTCTCGCCGCCCCGCACCAGCGTAAAGCTGCCGCCGGACACCAGAATGATCCGGCAGATCTCCTCCTCCTCAGCCAGCTCATACTGGCCGGTCTGGAACCGCAGCGCCGTTGCCGTTACCCGGCCGCTCCATTTTTCCCGTTCCGCTTTCATCCGCACACCCCATTCAACAGTTTCTTTTCCTCAGTGTACCATGCCCGCCACCTGCGGGCAACCCATAAATCTTTCAACATCCAAGGAGGCATCCTGTTTATGAAGCTTTCCCTGATCCGTTCCATGACCCGCAGTGCCGTGTTCGAGCTGGAAAACGGTCTGTGCTACCGTCCTGCACATCCCTTCACCGTTCAGCTGAACGGTGAGACTGTTTACACCGCCTGCGAGACCAACGTGTTCTCCCTGTTCAGCCTGCTGCCCGGCACCTCCTACACGGTTGCCGTGCAGGCTGAGGGCGAGACCCTGACCCTCGATTTCACCACTGAGGCTGAGACCTTCTTTGTGGACGCATCCCGCTACGGCCTGGTGGCCGACGGCACCACCGACAACACCGGCAAGCTGCAGGCTGCCCTTTCCACCTGCCCCAAGGGCGGCACGATTTATGTGCCCGCCGGCCGCTACCGCACCTCCAGCCTGTTTATGAAGAGCTGCACCACCCTCTACCTGGAAAAGGGCGCTGTGCTGCTGGGCGACAATGACCGCACCCACTACCCCATCCTGCCCGGTGTCATCCCCAGTGAGAACGAGGTGGATGAATACTACCTGACCGGCTGGGAGGGCAACCCGCTGGACAGCTTTGCCGGTCTGCTGAACATCACGCAGGTGCACGACGTGGTGGTGACCGGCGAGGGCACGCTGGACTGCGATGCCCAGAACGGCGACTGGTGGATCAACCAGAAGGTCAAGCGGATCGCATGGCGGCCCCGCGCGGTGGCCGCGGTGGACAGTGAGAATGTCTGCCTCCACGGCATCACGGTGCAGAACAGCTACTCCTGGACCATCCACCCCATCTTCGTCAAGCACCTGGACCTGCTGAACTTCAACATCAACAACCCCTACAACGCCCCCAACACCGACGGCATCGACCCCGAGAGCTGCGAGTACATCCGCATCATCGGCGCGAACATCCACGTGGGTGATGACTGCATTGCCATGAAGGCCAGCAAGGTGTTCCTGGGCATGAAGCTGAAAAAGAGCTGCGAGCACACTGTGATCCGGAACTGCCTGCTGGACAAGGGCCATGGCGGCATCGTCATCGGCAGCGAAATGAGCGGCGGCGTGAAGGATATGGTGGTGACCCAGTGCCTGATGGACCACACCGACCGCGGCCTGCGGGTCAAGACCCGGCGCGGCCGCGGCAACACCGCCGTCATCGACGGGCTGGTGTTCCGCAATGTGGAGATGCGCGGTGTCAAGGCTCCCTTTGTCATCAATATGTTCTATTTCTGTGACCCGGACGGCCACAGCCCCTATGTCCAGTGCCGCGATGCCATGCCGGTGGATGAGTACACCCCCAGGCTGGGCACCCTGACCATGGAGGATATCGTGGCCACCGACGCACAGTTCGCGGGCTGCTACTTCGACGGCCTGCCTGAGCAGCCCATCGAGCGCATCTCCATGAAGAATGTCACCATCACCTTTGACCCCAACGCCGAAGCCGGTCAGGCCGCTATGGCGGACAATCGCCCCAACGTGAAAAAGCTGGCCATCTACGCGGAGAACGTCAAGGAGATCGACCTGCACAACGTCAAGATCACCGGCTACGAGGGCGAGCGCCTGCGCTTTGCCAATGTCGGCCATTTCGAGGAGGACTGACCCATGACCCATGAAGAAATTCTCACCCTGCTGGGCGACTATGTGGACTACCTGATCGCCAATTCCAGCGCCGAGGCCCCCATGTGGAACATTGAAAAGGTGCGCAGCGGCAAGCCCAACAAGTGGAACTACATCGACGGCTGCATGATCACGGCCTGTCTGAGCCTGTACAAGACCACCGGGGACGAGAAGTACCTGAGCTTCTCCAAGGACTTCATCGACTTCTTTGTGCAGGAGGATGGCTCCATCAAGACCTATGACCCCAAGGAGTACAACCTGGACAATGTGAATCAGGGCAAGAACCTGTTCACCCTGTACGACATCTTCGGGGATGAGAAGTACCGCCGGGCCATTGACACCATCCGCAGCCAGCTGCTCACTCAGCCCCGCACCAGGGAGGGCAACTTCTGGCACAAGGATATCTACCCCTGGCAGGTCTGGCTGGACGGCACCTACATGGCCCAGCCCTTCTACATGGAGTACGAGGCCCGCTACAACAAGATGCAGGGCTGCATTGACAGCTACAAGCAGTTTATGAACATCGAAAAGCACATGCGGGACGAAAAGACCGGCCTGTACTACCACGGCTACGACGAGAGCCGCCAGATGTACTGGGCAGACCCCGAGACCGGCTGCAGCCCCAACTTCTGGCTGCGCGCCATGGGCTGGTTCCTTGTGGCGATGGTGGACGTGCTGGAGCGCATGGACGAGCAGCTGTACAACGAGTACCGCGGCATCATGGCCATGCTCAAGCAGACCATTGAGGATGTGCACAAGTTCCAGGACGAGGAGACCGGCATGTTCTGGCAGGTGATGGATCACCCCGGCGTGGAGGGTAACTACCTTGAGACCAGCGGCACCGCCCTGTTCGCCTATGCGGTGCTCAAGGGCGTGCGCCTGGGCTACCTGCCCAAGCGGATGGCTGCCTGGGCTGAGAAAGCCTTCTACGGCACCTGTGACAAGTACCTCTCCAAGAACCCGGACGGCAGCCTGCAGCTGGGCGGCATCTGCCTGGTGGCAGGTCTGGGCGGCAAGGATCACCGCGACGGCTCCCTGGCTTACTACTTCAGTGAGCCTGTGGTCTGCAACGATGCCAAGGGCGTAGGCCCCCTGGTGCTGGCCTACACCGAGATGATCGCCCGCAAGTAACACCACAAACTTACAGCAAAAAGCGAACCGCCATGGTGACAGATGCCATGGCGGTTCGCTTTTACACTTTTTTCTTCGAGCACCCATCGTCCGGGTGCACATTCAGTATACCCGGACAGGTGCCCCCTGTAAAAGGTATCTTTTGTATTGCTGTGATATGTTTTTTGTATGGCTCACACTTCCGTGTGGGAGGCCGCGCTGCTGTCCTCATTTTCCTCATCGAGGTCAGGGCCGGTGCCCTCGTCCAGATCAAGGCGCAGGCGGTCGCTTTCCGCATCATCCAAGTCCCGTTCCTGCCGGGCATCGTATTCGATCCAGAACTCCTCCCGGTGCAGGGCAAAATCAAAGGCTGCCATCAGGCAGGCCCCGCCAAAGGCGCTGACCATCAGCACGATGCAGAGGAACACCGAAAGAAAATCGTACTTCCAGCGCTGGGGCCTTGCGGCAAAATACAGCACCTCGCACCCCAGCAGGATCAGCCCTGCCGCCGGGGCGATCTTCAGCGCAAGCTCCCAGTTGAAATGCGGCACAAAGAAATAGCAGAGGAACAGCACGCCGCAGACGATCAGGCAGACTCCCAGCGTCAGGGTGCCCACCCGGCGCACCGGGGCGTTTTCCGGGGCCTTGTAGGCCGGGGTCTCTGCTGTGTCATTCTTCTTCTCGTCCATCGTCTTCATCCTCCGGGTCAAGGGTCACCTCACCGGTCGTATCCGGCTCTGCCTTGCGGGCAAAGTGATCCAGCAGGCTGGGCATCTTCTTTTCGGGCTGATACTCCTGAAAATCGGTCTCCTCCGGGGCGGCGGCTTCCGGGGCAGCTTTCTTTGCTCTGGGGCCCCGCACCAGCCAGATGCCGCACAGGATCAGTGCCACGCAGAGCACAACCTCGGGCAGTTGATCCATCACCAGATAGATGGCCCGCCATACCGGAGCCTTCTGGCCCCAGCGCCACAGGATATCGCCCAGCGTGTTCATAATGATCTGCTCGTAAGCGATCAGCGCACCGATGGCGATCAGGCACCAGCCCACCAGCTTGTGGCTGTCCATCATCATCCGGGCAAGGCGCTTGTCCTGCGGGTCGAAGTGTACCAGATAATCGTCCTCCGGGGCGGTGCCCATGCTGATCTGGGCACGCAGGTTGAAGGTGTCGAAAAAGCTGTACATGAACACCACCAGCAGCGTAAACACGACGGGCGGGATCAGCATGGCTGCCATGCCGATGGCAGCCGCCATCAGCACCAGCGAAAGGCCGCGCTTCATATATCCCTGATACATCTGGCCTGCGCCCGGGATAAAGGCGAACAGCAGGGTCAGGATGCCATTTTTCTTCATAATCGTTCCCTCATTTCTCAGTATTCGGGGCATTGCCCGCGATCTTATCGGTCACATCCGTGAGCAGCTTGTGGAGCAAAGAGGAGCCTTCGCCGGCATAACGGCGGTCCTGTTTTGTTTGCACGGGTCTCCCCAGCTGTTCCGGCGCGGCCTGCGGCCGGTCGTCCTCAATGGGGCGGTATTGCGGGGTGTTCTCCGGGGCCGGGTCATTCCGGCCGGGCTCCCAGAGCTGGCTCTGGTCAGTTTCCAGCACGTTCTCCCGCCCGGCACCATACTGGATGATCTGCTGCAGCGCCCCGCTCCGCCACAGAGTCAGGGCCAGCACAGCGGCCACACCGGCCACAGCAGCCCTGCCGTAGGTATTCTGCATCAGGCGGGCCCAGATCGTGCCCATCACCGCGCCCTGCACGCTCCTTGGCGGTGTTTCCAGTGCATCGGCGGTCAAAAGGGCCGTGTATCGGTCCATGCACTGGTCACAATAGGAGAGGTGTTCGGCAGCTTCCAGCCTGCCCAGCTCATCCAGCCGGCCGTCCATCATGGCCCGGAAGCCCGCGTCGGTCATACAGCCATCTTCACGAAACAATTCCATCTTCGCTCCTCCTTTCCTGACGGATCTGCTCCGCCAGCATTTTCTTTGCCCGGTAGATCTGCGCCTCCACCGTCTTTTGGGGCCTGCCGCAGAGGGCTGCCGCCTCGGCGGCGGTGCGGCCCTCCAGCAGCATCAGGCGGCAGGGGGTGCGGTACGGCTCCCGCATCCCCAGGATCTTCTCGGTCAGGGTCTCCTCGCTCATGGCATCCAGCACCTGCTGCTCCGGGTCGGAGCCAGGCGGCGCGCCTTCCAGTGCAAGGATATCATCTCCCGGGGTGTTCACCCGGCGCACCCACGCACTGCGCAGGTAGTCCTTGGCTTTGTTGGAAGCGATACGCGCCAGCCACTGCTTTTCGTACCCGGGCGGGCAGCGGTCAATGGCCCGCCATGCGGCCAAAAAAGTCTCCTGTGCCAGATCCTGGGCATCGCCCTCGTCCGGCACCAGCTGGTGGCAGACCGTGTAGACCAGCCCCTGATACTGCCGCACCAGCGCATTGAATTCCAGTGTTGTCAACGGTCCGCATCCCTCCTTTCCTGCCGCTCTGTAATTGAATACGAAGCAGAGCGCGGTTTTCCTGCAAAAATTTTGAAAAATAAAAAAAAAATGGATCAAACCTCTCAGGCGCTTCGCGCCAGTACGGGTTGCGGCTCCCAGCATCCACTTCGTGCTGTAAACAGCACTCGTATCTTGCTGGCCGCGGCCCCAACAGCAACGCCCTTCATCCGCCACTGGCGGCGGTTGTTGCTGTTGCTCCTAGTAGGGGAGCCCTTGGCATAATGGGCAAGTCTCTTTTGCAATGCCTCAAGTTATGCTATACTATTACTACTATAGCACAAGAAGGAGGCGTTTTCCATGGGGGGAAGCACCAAACAGGCCCTGCTGCAGGCGCTTTCGGCGGCAGAGGGAGCCTATATCTCAGGCCAGCAGCTGGCCGAAGCGCTGGGCGTGAGCCGCGCGGCTGTCCACAAGGCGGCACAGGCGCTTTCAGCCCAGGGATATGCGCTGGATTCCGCCCCGCGCCGGGGCTACCGGCTGGCAGGCGGCGACCCCTTCTGCGCCGAGGCGGTGGGCCCCTATCCCGCCCCCATCCACATCTACGACACACTGCAAAGCTCCAACCTGACGGCCAAGCAGCTGGCACTGGGCGGTGCACCCCACGGCACGCTGGTGCTCACGGCCCATCAGCAGGCGGGGCGCGGGCGGCTGGGGCGGCGGTTTGAGAGCCCTGCCGGGAAGGGGGTCTACCTCTCCCTCATCCTGCGGCCCACCCTTTCTGCCGCCGATGCCCAGAGTGCGACCATCAGTGCGGCGGTGGCCGTGGCCCGGGCTGTCAAGGCTCTGTGCGGGCTGGAACTGGGCATCAAATGGGTGAACGACCTTTACTATCAGGGCCGCAAGGTCTGCGGCATCCTGACCGAAGCCGGGACCGACATGGAATGCGGCCAGCTGGAATGGCTGGTGGTGGGCATCGGCCTCAACCTGACCACCTCCCCTGCCGATTGGCCCGAGGAGCTGGCCCGCACGGCAGGCAGCCTTTACCCCGGCGGCCCCGCACCCGTGAGCCGGGCGGTGCTGGCCGGGGCCATTGCCCGGGAGCTGCTCTCCCTCTGCCCGGCCTTCGACTGTCTGGACGAGTACCGGGCCCGCTGTTTTGTGCCGGGCCACTGGGTCACTGTCTGCACCGGGGCCGAGACCTATGCCGCAAAGGCCCTTTCCATTGACGATGCGGGCCGTCTGGTGGTGGAGCGCGAGGGCGGCAGGCAGGTTGCCCTGCAACACGGTGAGGTCAGCATCCGGCCCACCTCCACAATATGAAAAATGACCCCTTCCGCCACGCCGACGCATGACGGAAAGGGTCATTTTCTTTTAAGAGATATGTACCGCTTCCAGCACCCTGATGCCCTCCTGCTCCATCACGTTGCGCAGGGCCTCGAGGTAGCCGGGCTTGTCCACCTTGTTCTCAATGCAGCAGGTCAGCACGCCGTGCAGGCTGGTGACCTCCATTGCAAGGGACGCACCGTCCGGCAGCACCCAGGTCTGGAAATCGGTCAGGTATGCTTCCAGCTCCGGGCTGTGCGGCAGCAGCGGGCTGCCGATGTAGCTGACCCAGAAATCTGCCGGAAAGCCGCTGATGTACTCACCCATCTGGAACACACGCTTCTTGATCTTGAGTGCGGCCTTCTGCCGGAACACCTGATACACCCAGCCCATCTGTTCGGCCATGCGGAACAGGCGGCGCTCCGGGGTCAGGCTTTCCCGGATCTCATGGTCGAGCTGCTTTGCAAAGCTGTGGAACCGGGCCTGCGGTTCCAGCCGCAGGGGCAGCTGAAAGGACGCAATGCAGTTGTACAGGGCGTGCGGCACCCCCAGTGCCGCGCGGGTGTCGGCGGCATAGCTGTACGCAAGGTCATTCTTTTCCAGATACCGCTGCGCTGCCTGGCAGGTCAGCCCCATGAGGGCGCTGAAGGGCTTCACGCCCTCCTTCTGCGCCAGATCCACAAGGCTCTGTCTGTCCAGCCGCAGCCGCTGAAAACGGGGCGTGCCTTCGTGGATCTGCAACACGTCCTTCTGCATGTTGTTGGCCACCTGGCTCTCCGGGTAGCGGGCCAGCAGCTGTTCCACATCGTAGGGCGGGTCAGAGGCAAGGGCCTCGCACACAAAACCGGCGTTGGAGCGCAGGTTGCAGTAGAGCTTGAGCAGCAGGGTGAAAAAGGGCGCGCCGCCCCGGCCATCGGCCAGAAAGTGGAACCAGTCCAGATAGACCGTGTTCCCCTCACAGCCCAGCGAGAAGAGATAATCGTTCGTCTCCTCGGGGATCTTTGGCTGGGCGCTGCCCTGCCGCACACGGCAGGGGGCAGTGTTGGGCTCCAGACGGGCCTCCCGCTTTTCCCACACCACATGGCAGAAATAATACTCTGCCAGCGGGCGGGCCGCATCCAGTGCCTGCTGCAGAAGGGCCGGGGCAACGGCCTCCTTCAGCGTGGCCTGATAGCGGCAGAGGACCTGATTTTCACGGTAGTAGTAGACGATGCCCTGAAACACCGCACGCTGCTCTGCATTCATCCGGAATTACCCCGCGTTCTCGGCCAGATAATCAGCCAGATCGCCGATGGTCACAAAGTTGCGCAACTCCTTTTCGGGGATGCGCAGACCAAAGGTCTCTTCCAGATCGGCCACGACGGTCAGGATCTCCATAGAGGACAGATCCAGATCATCCATCATCACGCTGTCTTCGTTGACATCCTCGGGCGAGATCTCTGCCACATCCTCCAGAATTGCCAGGATCTGAGACACGATTTCTGCTCTTTCCATCAAAAAATCTTCCTTTCCGTGAGGGATTTTTTATCGCCTGCAAGGGCGCAGTTTCAGTATGCCACGCGCCGGGCCGGTTTAGCCAGCCGGGCGGGGCATTCCTGTGTTTTATAATACCTGTTTTATGGAGGAAATGCAACACACCGACCGCCCGGTTTTGCGCTTTTTTTACAATTTCCGCGCTTACCTGCGCAGCAGCTTGCCCATGGCGTTGCGGGGCAGGGGCTCGGTGCTGAACTCCACCGCCGTGATCCGCTGGTACAGCGGCAGGGTACGGTTCACCCCGGTGATAAAGGCCCGGACCTCCGCCTGCTTTTCCTCGGCACAGCAGATCAGCGCGCCGATCTTTTTGCCCATCTCCTTGACCACGCACTCCTGCACCTCAGGGCAGGCGTTGAGCCTTCTTTCCAGCTCCTCGGGGCTGACGTTCTCGCCGGTGCCCAGAATGATCAGGTTCTTCTTCCGGCCCACCATGTAGTAATAGCCGTCCTCGTCCTCACGGGCCAGGTCGCCGGTGTGGAGCCAGCCGTCCTTGTCGATGATCTCGGCGGTGGCCTCGGGATCCTTATAGTAGCCCAGCATCACACAGCCGCCCCGGATGCAGATCTCGCCGGTCTCATCCAGCTTGTACTCGCAGTGGCCGTCCGGCTTGCCCAGCGCCCGGATATGGGGCTCTGCCTGGGCGTAGTTCACCAGACCATCGCCGCAGGTCTCGGTCATGCCGTAGCACTGGGTGATGTACATGCCGTTTTCCACCAGACCCAGCAGCAGCTCGCTGTCGAACATGGCAGAGCTGCCGCAGGGGTTCCACAGGCCGTTCAGCTTATCGGCGCGGCCGCGCTTGACATCCTTGTAGATGCTCTCCATCAGCACCGGGGCCACGGCAATGGAATCGCTGTGCATCAGGCCCAGATCCCGGTAGAAATTCCGCAGGTCACTGCAAAGGTTCAGGGCCCAGCCCTTGAAGGGCCAGGAGAACAGGCAGATAAAGGTGCCCAGATGGAACAGGGGCAGGATGGCAAAGTTGCTCAGGACATCGTTTTTGTCCTCGGGCAGCTGCCGGTGCTTGAAGTCCAGCATGTGGTCGCCCATGGCAACGTGCATCTGCATCACGGTAAAGAAGTTCCGCTCCGCCAGCATCACGGCCTTGCTGCGGCCGGTGGTGCCGGAGGTGAACAGCATGACCATCAGGGCATTGGGGGCGATCTTCTTTTCCAGCCCGCCGGGCGCGGTGTCCTTCCAGACATCCATCGGCCGCAGGCGCTCCCCATACGCAGCCTCCAGCTGGTCACGGCAGCCGTAGTCCACCCCATCGTTCAGGATGAGGGCAGGCTCTGCCAGCTCCAGCTCCCAGCTCAGTTCGTCCCAGGACTTTTTCTGGTTCATCGTTACCAGGACAGCCCCGGCCAGCACAGCGCCAAAGGTATTCACGCCATACTCATAGCAGTTCCGGCTCAGCAGGACCACCCGCTTGCCCTCCACCTCCGGGATGTTCCGGGCAAACCAGGCAGCAGCGCGGCGGATATCCTGTGCATACTCGGCATAGGTCTTTTCCTTCACGGTGCCGGTGGCATCCTCTACCCAGCGGAAGGCCACCCGCCCGGAGAATTCCTGCTCCATTGTCCGGGTGACAAGATCATAGACATTATTTACCATGGACTGCTCCTTTTTCTCCCGTTTGTTTTTACCTGCGCAGCAGCTTGCCCAGCGCGTTGCGGGGCAGGGGCTCGGCGCTGCACTCCACCACGGAGATGCGCTTGTACATGGGCAGGGTGCGGTTCAGCTCGGTGACAAAAGCCTTCACCTGCTGCTGCTTGTCATCCTCACAGCAGACCACAGTGCCGATCTTCTTGCCCATCTCCTTGACGATGCACTCCTTGATGGCATCGCACTTGCCCAGCAGCTTTTCCAGCTCCTCGGGGCTGACGTTCTCGCCGCTGTCCAGAATGATGAGATTCTTCTTGCGGCCGGTCATATAGTAGTAGCCTTCCTCGTCCACGCGGGCCAGGTCTCCGGTGTGGAGCCAGCCGTCCTTGTCGATGGTCTCGGCAGTGGCCTCGGGGTCCTTATAGTAGCCCAGCATCACACAGCCGCCGCGGACGCAGATCTCGCCGTTCTCGTCCACCTTGACCTCACAGAAGCCGTCCGGCTTGCCCAGGGCACGCAGGTGGTCGCCCTCCTGGCTCACGTTCAGCAGGCCATAGCCGGCCAGCTCAGTCATGGAGTAGCACTGGTTGATGTAGAAGCCATTCTTCACCAGTTCGCTCAGGATGGCGGGATCAAGGATGGCAGAGCTGCAGCTCAGGTTCCACAGCCCGTTCAGGCGGTCGGCATGGCCGCGCTTGATCTCGTTGTAGATCATCTCCACCAGCACCGGCGGGGTAGACATGGCATCGCTGTGCATCAGGCTCATATCCCGGCGCAGGTCGCGGGCATCACAGCAGAGGTTCAGCGTCCAGCCCTGTATGCCGTAGACAAAGTAGCAGATGAAACCGGCCAGATGGAACATGGGCACCAGCGTAAAGTGGCTGAAGGTCTGGTCGAGGTACTGGGGTGCCAGCCGCTCCTCCTGGTCAAGGATGTCCTTCTGGCCATTGATGTACATCTGGCAGGCGGTGAAGTAGTTCTTCTCGCTCAGCATCACGCCCTTGCTGCGGCCGGTGGTGCCGGAAGTGAACATCAGCATCAGCAGACCCTCGTGGTCGATGCGGTTGACCATCTCAGCCTCAGGGGCAGCGGTCCAGGCATCCATGGGGCGGAGCTGAGCGCCATAGAGCGCTTCCAGCTGGGCGCGGTAGCCGTAATCGATGCCATCATTGAAGATGAGGTCCGGCTCCACCATGCCCAGCTCATGCTCCAGCTCGGCCCAGGTCTTGCCCTGGTTCAGGGTCACGATGACAGCGCCTGCCATCATGGTGCCGAAAACGACCGCGCCATACTCATAGTTGGTGCGGCTCAGAATAACGATCTTCTTGCCCTTGGGCTCGCCCAGCTCCTGCTGCAGGTAGCCGGTCGCTTTGCGGATATCCTGCACATACTGAGCGTAGGTCTTTTCCACCACCGTGTCCTTGCCCTCCACATAGCGGAACGCCACACGGTCAGCATACTTATTCTGCATCGCAGAGATCATATCAAAAACGGTCATCGGCATATTTGCCACGGTCACAACTTCGTTACAAGCCTTGTTTGCCATTATTTTACACTCCCTGTTTATTTTTGTTAAATTATTCCCTTTTGTTTCCGCTAAATGGAATCTTCTGGGTACTCTAGCCTAGAGTATACCGCATAGAAGGCTCAAACGCAAGATTTAATTGCACAAATATGCAACTTAAACTTACAGTCAATCTGTGCACCCGGATGTAAATCCTGCCTTTTGTTGCGGGCAGGCCGTGAGTGTGGTACACTTTTCCCGGTATCCGCCCACCGTGCTTTCTCCCTGGGTTTGATTGACAGCAGGGGCAAAAAGCATTATACTTATTATAAATATCTCTAATTTTTAACATGATGCGCCAAAAATCCGGCAATTCTGCCATCCCGGGGCGGGGTGCGGCGCAGAGGAGGACCTTTTTATGGAGGGAACCAAACGCCGTGCCGCAAATTCGCTGGGCATGTTCGATCTGCTCAAGGGTGTCGGCATGCTGACCATCGTCTTTGCCCACACCGGTGAGCTTTACCCCATGGGCGATGCCAGCCACATCAACCCGCTGACCTTTTGCATGTTCGCCTACCGCGAATCCCTGATGGCGGCCTTTTACATTGCCAGCGGCTACGGCTTCCGCAAGCGCTCCATCGGCAAGTGCATCGACCAGCAGTTCAAGACGCTGCTCAAGCCTTACATCTATACCGGCATTGCCACCACCGTGTTCCATTTTATCATCCATTACAGCCTGTTCGGCAGCCTGCACAACGCCACCTACGAGACCTACAAGGTGCTGGGCGGCTTTGCACTGGGCCTGCCCCACACGGCCACCTATTTTGGCCAGCTGTTCTTCTCCTGCGGCCCCATGTGGTATCTGCTCTCGCTGATGATCGCATGGATCCTGCTGGATCTCATCCTGAATATCTTCCCGGAGCAGTACATAAACTGGGCGGTGCTGGGTACCATGCTGTTAGGCTGGGGCATCTGCATCACCTGGGAGGCCCCTTTTTGCATCGGTCAGGGCATGGTCACCGTTCCGGCTCTGTATGTGGGCTACCTTGCCAAAAAGTATAAGATCTTTGAGCAGCCTCTCTCGCCCCGTCTGCGCGGCGGGATGATCGCGGCGGCGCTGGCTGTGGCTGCACTGGTGCTTCTTACCAAGAGCACCGACTGCGTCTCGATGGCCGAGTGGACCCTCGGCCCCGTGAGCATCCTGCTGGATGCCGTGACGGGCCTGGGCATCCTTTCCATCGTCATCTGGTTCCAGCGCAGGGTGGAGAACGTTGTCACCCACGCCATCCAGGCCATTGGCCGCCGTTCGCTGTTCATCTTCTGCGTCCACACTGTGGAGCTCACGGCCATTCCCTGGTATCTGATGCCCCAGAAGTTTGCGGCTCACCCGGTGCTGGGCATGGTGCTGCAGTTCACCCTTTCGCTGGGCTCCACCCTGCTCATCTGCGAGCTGCTGGTGCGCCGCCGGGACCTGAAGTTCTGGCTCACCTCCCGCCGGGAGCAGAAGGCGGCGGAAGCGCCCCGCCGGCGCAGCGCCCGCACCGAAACGCCTGAGCGTCATTTTGCGGCAAAACACTGATTTTTTGCGGAGGGTGCCCCCCTCTGCTGAAGTGAAATAATATTATGAGGAGAATCCGGTTATGAACAACGCAGCTCCTGAGAACACTGCGGCTCTGCAGGAAAAGATCGCCGAGCTGGAACAGCAGCTCAAGCTTTCGGACGAAGGTGTTTCCCATCTGGCAGAACGCTGCCTTGCCCTGGAACAGAAGGTGCAGTCCTACCTTGCGGCACACCCCCAGCGCGAGATGCATACCGACTCGCCCACTCTGCTGCAGCCGCTGCTCTATTATGATGCAGGCTTCGGCTTTTCGGAAAAGGACACCCTGACCGCACCCGACTGCACCACCGACGAGCTGACCGGTGCTGTGACCGCGACCTTTGAGCTGCCGGTGGCTGCACAGGCCCTGCGGTTCGACCCGGGTGAGCTGCCCTGCTGCATCACCAACCTGATCTTTTCAGATGACCGCATCATCTGCACACCCACCAACGGCCTGAACCTTTCCGGCGGCAGCACCCTGTTCCTGGGCGATGACCCCAACTACCGGCTGGAGGGCACCACCCACTACCCCGCCGGGATGAAGCTGGTGGTGAGCTACGGCTACTTCCCGCTGGAGACCCTGACGGACGAGCCTTTGTTCTGCGCCGTGCTGCAGGGCGTGCAGCAGCTCCAGCTGCGCAAGGACAGCGAAAAACAGCATATCCAGCAGCTGGAGCAGAATGCCGCGACCCAGCAGCAGATGGTGGCCGCCCTGCAGCAGGAGATCGCACAGCTGCACCAGAAAAACGCCGATCTGCAGGCCCGGAGCATTGCCTACGAGACCTCGCTGGAAAGCGTGTTTTCCAGCAAAAGCTGGAAGCTCACTGCTCCCATCCGCAGCCTGATGCGCCTGTTCCACCGTGGAAACTGAGAAGCGGAACGGAGGAACAGCCATGTATAACAACTACACCCCCCTGCAGCAGCGTCAGCTGGCCCTGCAGGAGTACAGCAACACCCAGAGCACCTACCTGCTGGTCTGCGCACCGGCCCGCAGCACGGCCCTGAAAGCCACACTGATCGACCAGCTCCACCGCAAGTTCCGGCTGGTGGACCGGCTGGACGGGGAACTGACCGCAAGCGTGGACGGCGTGCTTCTGGCCGCCGAGGACGTGGAGCTGATGTCCACCGCCCTGATGTACTTTGCCAAAGCCCTGCAGGACGGCGCGGATTATGTCGCCTGCAATGCTGTGTTCGGTTTTGGCGGGGCAACCGCCCTCTATCAGAGCCAGCCGCTGCAGGCGCAGAACCGCTGCGCCGTGGTCAGCCGCACCCTGCTGGAGCGCTGCCGCGCCGCCGCCCATGACCCCGAAAATGTGCCCGAGCTGCTGGCGCTGGCCGCGCAGCTCTGCACTAAGCCCACTCTCATCCCGCAGGCCCTGCTCCACTACGAGCGCGGCATCTGCGCCGAGGATGCGTTTTCGGCCCACGGCAAACGCGCCTTTATTATGAGCCATGTGCTGGATATGACCGGCGCGCCCATCGTGCTGGTGAGTGCCGTGCCGGTGCTGCGCAGCATGGGGTATGAGGTACTTGTACTGGGCCCCAGTGACGGCGGCTCCCTGCAGCTCTTCCTGGATGCCGGGGCCTCGGTCATCACCCGGTCGTCCTGCCGCAATGTCTCCGATGCCTGGGGCATGGCCCTCTGTGCCGACTTCGTCATCGTCAATACGGTGGTCATGGCCCGGGCCGTCCGTGCCCTGAGCGGCACCGCCGTACCGGTGCTGTGGTGGCTCCACGATGCCTTTGCGGGTTACCCCCACATTGCCCACCAGATCCCCACCCAGCTGGGAGAGAATGTCCGGGTCTACTCGGTGGGCAGCCACGCCGCCAACGCCATGCACGCCGTGCGGCCCGAGTTCGAGATCCGGCCGCTCATCTACGGCCTGCCTGATTACGCGGCAGAGAACTTTGTCCGCACCGATCTGGGCTACAACCGCGGCCGCCCTCTGTTTGCCACGGTGGGCTCCTTTGAGCGCCGCAAGGGCCACGATATCTTCTGCAAGGCCATCCGCCTGCTGCCGCCCGAGGTACGGGAGAAGGCTTCCTTCCTCTTTGTGGGCCAGGCCGCTGACAAGGAGATGATGGATTCCGTCCGCGCCCTGACCGCAGACTACCCGGAAAACGTGTACTACTGCAAGCGGCTCACCCGTGACGAGATCAAGAGCCTGATGGAGCAGTGCACCGGTCTGGTCTGTGCTTCCCGCGATGATCCCATGCCCACCTTTGTCACCGAGGGTCTGATCTTCGGCAAGCCATCCATCGTGTCGGAGCACACCGGCACCGCCGGGCTCATCTCCGAGGGTCGGAACGGCTTCGTCTACCATGACGACGATCCGCAGCAGCTGGCTGTCCTGCTGGAGCACGCCATCGAGCACCCGGAAGAGCTGGCCTCCATGCGGACAGAATGCCGCAAAATGTACGAGCAGTATTATTCCAAGGAGGCTTTTGAGCAGACACTCCGGGCCGCTGTGGAAGATCTGACAGCGAAAAAGTAACACAAAACCTCTCCGTCATTGCTTCGCAATGCCGTCTCTCCCCTACCGGGAAAGCTGGCGAACGAAGTAAGCCGGAGAGGTTCTTTTTTATCATATCACACAAAGTGACGAGAAAAATTTTGTTTCAGTTCACAAAAGCAGGGCCCCGCTGTGTTATACTGCAAGCAGTATCGTGAAAGGAGCCTTGTCCCATGGAACAGACCAACACCCCCCAGCAGCCCTCCCGCAAAAAGGCGATCCTTTCTCTGCTGGTGCTGCTGGCGCTGACCTGTGTAGTGGTTTTCATCTTCAGCAGCCACTGGGCCGAGATCTCGACCGCGCTGGCCCAGCTCTCCTTCCGGCAGGTGCTGCTGGTGCTGGCCATCGGCCTGACATACCCCCTGCTTGAGGGAATCGTCTGCTGGCTCATCATCCGCTGCCGCCTGCCGGGCTTCACCCTGCGGCGCGGCATGGATGCCGCCTTTGTGGGCATCTTTGGCAACGTGGTCGGCCTGGGTGCCGGGGCTGTGCCCATGGAGTCCTACTATCTCTACCACTGCGGCCTGCCGCTGGGCCCCGGTGTGGGCCTGATGACCCTGCAATATGTATTCCACAAGACCACCGTTCTGCTCTATGCCACTGTGATGCTCCTGCTGCAGCACCGTTGGCTCGCCGCCAACACCTCCGGCGTGATGCACTATCTGCCCGCTGCCTACTGCGTGGTGGCGCTGGTCATCGTGGCGCTTGTGCTGCTCTGTGTCTCGCCGCTGGTGCAGCGGCTGGCCCGCTGGGCCATGGGCTTTCTGCCCAAAACGGAACCATGGCAGACCCGCCGGGAAAAGTGGCTGGAGCAGCTGGACACCCTGGCCACCGAGAGCCGCCTCCTGCTGGCCGACAAGGGCCGCTGTGCCCGCATCCTTGCCGTGCAGACCCTCAAGCTGTTTCTGATGTTCACCCTGCCGTGGTTCTGCATCCGGTTCATGGGGCTTTCCTGCGGGCTGAGCTTCTGGCAGGTACAACTGCTCACCAGCCTGATGCTCTTCCTTTCCAATGCCCTGCCCAATGTGGCAGGCATGGGCTCCATTGAAACGGCTTTTCTGCTGGTGTTCAGCAGCTTTATGACCAGCGGCGAAGCCATGAGCACCCTGATGCTCTTCCGCATCGCAAGCTACTATTTTGTGTTTGCCGCCAGCGCCGCAGGTACCTTTGCGGCACAGAAGCATCTGGAGAACAGTTGACATCCTGCGCGTTCCGGCACTATAATGAAAGCGTACTCTCTGAATCTCTCTGGCCGCCCTGCTGTGCGGCCTGCCAAAGGAGAACGCCTTATGGAAAACAAAAGTCTCCGTTTTTATGCCATCATGGCCCTCTGGGTCGTGTTGTTCGTGCTGTTATTCGTTTCCAATCGCCGCGTTGACCTGAAAACTGATATCAATAAAAGCACTTCCGTCTCTGTCAGCGTGGAGGATACCGTCAGCCTGAGCCCATCGGTGGTTACCACCCACGCCTATTCTGCGGGCGATGATACCTATCAGACATTTTTCAAGATCCTGCAAAACGCGAGCTGCTACCAGAAGTTCAACCAGAACGCCCGCTCCTACTCCCACGACTACGAAGCGCATTCCATCACCCTGCGCTTTGCAGACGGTTCCAGCCAGAACCTGCTCTTCACCGTCTATTCGGACGGAGTCTGCCAGGTAAACGGAAAATTCGTCTTCCTCCGCTCCCCCGATGGAAACGCGGAGGCCATCTACCAGCTGCTGCGGGATGCGGTGGTGTAAAGAATGTTGTCCGCTCCCCGGGATGCGGCTGATCAACGACCGGGACAAAACAAAAATCGGGGCACTCAGGTGGTCAAGCTGAGTGTCCCGTTTTTGTTTTCATCTGCGCACAGTGCCGTACCAGAGCCCTGTGTGCCGCGCAGCGGATGCAGAGCAAACCAGAATGCTGCATCCTGCCAAGAAAAAGAGAGTATGGAATGGAGGAATGGAACGGAGCGCTTGCAGACGCTCCGTTTTTTGGTGCATCGTGGTTAGAATTAGCTAACCGCCGCTGCGAGAACAGGATACCATAAGCGGTTAGTCTTGTCAACCCTCAATTTGCAATTTTTCCCGAAAAAGGTGTGTGTCGCCGGGGTTTTAGCTTTTTTTCTACATTCTGCCCAAAGAACCCCCCTTGCTTTGGAAGAAAACCCACTTGTTTTCTATTGCTTTTTAAGGTGGTTCTTGTTATTATAGTAACGCAAGATTTTGTGGGCAGGTTTTCATTTTTGTCTACACCTTGTAGTCAGAGCTGCCGCAGACGGCAGTTCAAGACCGTTTCGCCCCCAGAAAGCCGCCTATACAGTGCGGTTTTTCAAAGGCTCAGTAGTTAGAATGCGCTAACTTGCGCATGAAATGGAGCAAGGAGGTTCCAATGATCAATTTTGAACAGTGGGAAGGCTTTGAGGGCCGCATCTGGAAAGAGGAAGTCAATGTCCGCGACTTCATCCAGAAGAATTATACACCCTACGATGGCGACGAGAGCTTTCTGGCCGGTCCCACCGAAGCCACCAATAAGCTGTGGGGTGCCCTGCAGAAGCTGCAGAAGGAAGAGCGCGCCAAGGGCGGCGTGCTGGACATGGAGACCGAAGTCGTCAGCAGCCTGACCGCTTACGGCCCCGGCTATATCGACGAGACCCTGAAGGATCTGGAGCAGATCGTCGGCCTGCAGACCGACAAGCCCCTGAAGCGTGCATTCATGCCCTACGGCGGCATCAAGATGGCAGAGCAGGCCTGCACCACCTACGGCTATCAGCCCAGCGAGGAGCTGCACAAGATCTTTACCGACTATACCCGCACCCACAACCAGGCTGTGTTCGATGCCTACACCCCTGAGATGAAGGCTGCCCGCCACACCCACATCATCACCGGCCTGCCCGACACCTACGGCCGCGGCCGCATCGTGGGCGACTACCGCCGTGTGGCCCTGTACGGCATCGATGCCCTGATCAAGTTCAAGCAGGAGGATCTTGCCAACTGCGGCGACGGCACCATGACCGATGATGTGATTCGCCTGCGCGAGGAGATCGCACGCCAGATCAGCGCCCTGAAGGGCATGAAGAAGATGGCCGAGGCCTACGGCTGCGATATCTCCCAGCCCGCCAAGAACGCCAAGGAAGCCTGCCAGTGGCTGTACTTCGGCTATCTGGCCGCCATCAAGACCCAGAACGGCGCTGCCATGAGCGTGGGCCGCATCTCCACCTTCCTGGATATCTACATCCAGCGCGATCTGGAGAACGGCACCCTGACCGAGAGCCAGGCCCAGGAGCTGATCGACCACATGGTGATGAAGTTCCGCATGGTCAAGTTTGCCCGCATCCCCAGCTACAACCAGCTGTTCTCCGGCGACCCCGTGTGGGCCACCCTGGAAGTGGGCGGCATCGGCATGGACGGCCGCAGCATGGTCACCAAGAACTGCTACCGCTTCCTGCACACTCTGGAGAACATGGGCCCCGCACCGGAGCCGAACCTGACCGTGCTGTACTCCTCTGCCCTGCCCGAGAGCTTCAAGACGTACGCTGCCAAGGTGTCCATCAACACCAGCTCTGTTCAGTACGAGAACGATGACGTGATGAAGCCCGTGTGGGGCGACGATTACTCCATCTGCTGCTGCGTGTCTGCCACCCAGACCGGCAAGGAGATGCAGTTCTTTGGTGCCCGCGCCAACCTGGCAAAGTGCCTGCTGTACGCCATCAACGGCGGCGTGGACGAGAAGAGCCACGAGCAGTGCGGCCCCAACTACGCCCCCATCACCGGCGAGTACCTGAACTACGACGAGGTGCTGCCCAAATACGTCCAGATGCTGGACTGGCTGGCCGGCCTGTACGTCAACGTGCTGAACCTCATCCAGTACATGCACGACAAATACTATTATGAGGAAGCCGAGATGGCCCTCATCGACACCGATGTGCGCCGCACCTTTGCCACTGGCATCGCAGGCTTCTCCCACGTCATCGACTCCCTGAGCGCCATCAAGTACGCCAAGGTCAAGGTCGTGCGCGACGAGGCAGGTCTTGCCACCGGCTTCGAGGTCGAGGGTGACTTCCCGAAGTACGGCAACGACGATGACCGTGCCGACGAGATCGGCGTCTGGCTGCTGCGCACCTTCCTTGAGATGATCAAGAAGCGCCACACCTACCGCAACTCCGAGGCTACCACCTCCATCCTGACCATCACCTCCAACGTGGTCTACGGCAAGTACACCGGCGCTCTGCCCGATGGCCGTGCCGCCTTCACCCCGTTCGCACCCGGTGCCAACCCCAGCTACGGTGCAGAGCAGAACGGCCTGCTGGCCTCTCTGAACTCCGTGGCCAAGCTGCCCTACCACTGGGCTCTGGACGGCATCTCCAACACCCAGACCATCAACCCCGAGGCTCTGGGCCACAGCGAGGAGGAGCGCAAGGAGAACCTGGTGCAGGTCATGGACGGCTACTTCGATCAGGGTGCACACCACCTGAACGTGAACGTGTTCGGCAAGGAGAAGCTGCTGGATGCCATGGAGCACCCCGAAAAGGAAGAATACGCCAACTTCACCATCCGCGTCTCCGGCTATGCGGTCAAGTTCATCGACCTGACCCGCGAGCAGCAGATGGACGTGATCTCCCGTACCTGCCATGCCGCACTGTGACCCTGTCGGTCTCGTCCACTCGCTGGAAAGCTTCGGCTCGGTGGACGGGCCGGGTGTCCGGTTCGTTGTCTTTCTGCAGGGCTGTGCCCTGCGCTGCAAATACTGCCACAACCCCGAAACGTGGAGCGCTGAGGGCGGCACGGAATGGTCTCCGGAGAAGCTGTTCCAGCACGTCTGGCGCTACCGCAATTACTGGGGCAAGAAGGGCGGCATCACCGTCAGCGGCGGCGAGCCGCTGCGGCAGATGGACTTCTTGACAAAATTCTTCCAGCTGGCGCGTGCCAAGGGGGTACACACCGCGCTGGACACGGCCGGTCAGCCGTTCCAGCCCGATGACCCCGCCTACCTGGCCGCCTTCGATACCCTGATGGCTTCCACCAGTCTGGTCATCCTGGATCTCAAGGAGATCGACCCGGAGAAGCACCGTCAGCTTACCGGCCGGGACAATGCCAACATCTTAGCCATGGCACGGCATATTTCCGATCTGGGCGTTCCGCTCTGGATCCGGCATGTGCTGGTGCCCGGCCTCACCGACGACGAGGAGGGCCTGCGCAGGACCGCAGACTTCATCCGCAGCCTGAAAACGGTGCAGCGGGTGGAGGTGCTTCCCTACCACACGCTGGGGCTGTTCAAGTGGCAGAAGCTGGGCATTCCCTATCCCCTGCCCGACGCTGTTCCCCCCACGGCGGAACAGGTCCGCCGGGCGGAGGAACTGTTGGAAGTGGCTAAGTACCCCGGCTGAAGCGATGCAGCCGCCGGTGCTTGACAAAGCCTTTTGCATCTGATTTAATAAAATCAAACAGAAGATGGAGCCCTTCGGCGGCTCACGCATCAGGGACCCCCCTGCTTTTCGGGGTAAACTGCGTGAGCGCCGGAGGGCTCTTTTTGCAAGGAGGTATTTGAATGAAGCATCCCGCCATGAATCCCTATCTGCCCCTGTGGGAGTATGTCCCGGACGGTGAGCCCCGTATCTGGGGCGACCGGCTCTATGTCTATGGCAGCCACGATGTGGCAGGCTCCACTCAGTTCTGCGAGGGCGATTACGTTGTGTGGAGCGCCCCGCTGGATGATCTGGGCAGCTGGAAATACGAGGGCATCAGCTATCCCTACACCGCCACCACTGCATCACTGGAAGAAGGCGGCAACCTTGCCGCCCCCGACTGCGTGCAGGGCCCCGATGGACGGTACTATCTGTATTATAATCGTGGAAAATACGATCCCTGTGAGGTCGCTGTCAGCGACACGCCACAGGGACCCTTCACCTATCTGTGCAATGTAACTTTCCCGGATGGCACCATACCCGCCACCAAGATGTTCGACCCGGGCGTGCTGGTGGACGACGATGGCCGGATCTATCTCTACATCGGCTTCTGCCCCACACTGGATTTCCCGTGGGCACTCAAGCTGGGCAAGTACAGTCTGGGCTTTGAGCTGGAACCGGACATGCATACCATCAAGGCCGGGCCTTTTGAGGTGCTGCCCGGCTGTCAGGCCACCGCTGGCACCGGCTTTGAGGGCCACGGCTTCTACGAAGCCTCTTCTCCCCGGAAAATCGGCAAACGGTATTACCTTGTGTATTCCTCTGAGCAGAGCCACGACCTGTGCTATGCTGTCTCCGACCAGCCGCTGACCGGCTACCGGTACGGCGGAATCCTCGTTTCCAATGCAGACATCGGACGGAACGGTAACACCACGCCCAAGGCCCCCTATGGCAACACCCACGGCGGCCTTGTCCGGCTGGGTGGTCAGTGGTACATCTTCTACCACCGCCAGACTCACGGCATCGAGTGCTGCCGCCAGGGCTGTGCCGAACCCGTTGTGCTGGATGCGGAGGGTCATTTTCACCAGGCCGAGATCACAAGCTGCGGCCTGAACGGCGGGCCGCTGCCCGGCACCGGCAGCTACAATGCCTGTTACGCCTGCAATCTGACCCACGAGACCATCGGCAAGGAGCGGCTCACCATCCGCAAGTGTGCGCGGGACACCCAGCCCCACATTTTTGAAGAGCCTGCCTCCAGCGGCAAGCGGGAGGACAGCCTGCACTATATCTCCAATATGCAGGACGGCACACTGGCAGGGTTCAAGTACTTCGCACTGGGGGATGCTTCCCGGCTCACCCTGCGCCTGCGGGCCAGCGCACCGGGCAGCATGGCCGTCTATCTGGACGAGGCCTGCACCCGGAAATCCGCCGAGGTCACCTTCCCCGCCAGCACGGACTGGCAGGAGGTACAGGGCAGCTTTTCTGCCCCGGCAGGAACCTTTCCGCTCTTCTTCCGGCTGAACTGCACCGGCAGGGTGGACTGGGAAAGCTTCATCCTGACTTAAACAAAAAGAATGACCCTCTCTATCACGCTGACGTATGCCCGCTCCCTTTTTGGGGAGGCGGCACTGCGAAGCAATGATGGAGAGGGTCGTTTATTTTTCTTCACTTCCGGCGTGATACACCTGCAGATACACCCTTTTGCGCTCGGCATCCGTGTTCTCTGCCAGCTGCTGGCAGAAACGCTCATCCTCGAACAGAGCGACCACATTGGGCGCATAGCGGGTGCCACTCTGGGCCCGCAGCTCTTCCAGCAGCGTGCGGAAGGGCTTGGCAACGTTGTAGCACCGACCGATATTATCGGTGGCGGCATCCAGCGAGTCTGCCACGCTCAGCGCATCCACGATTCCCTTGATCTCCTCCGGGCAGGAGGGTACATCATTGGGATATCCGCCCTTGCCGTTGTAATAGCAGTGGTGATAGAGTGCCGCCGGGGCCAGCGTTCTTCCGCAGCCCATTCTATTCAGAATGGCAGCGCCGGTCCTTGGGTGGCTCTGGATGCAGAAAAACTCCTCATCCAGCAGGCGGCGGGCGTTGTTGTCGATGTACATCAGAACAGCACACTTGCCAAGGTCGTGGTACAGGCCGCACTCATAGGCTGTCTGGCAGAGCTCTTCCCGCCGGGCCTGCACCTCGGCCACGCTCCTGCAGCCCAGCAGGCCAACCAGTGTTTCGGGCCTTGTCTCGATCTGCCGATGCAGCAGGGCACGGGTCAGCTCTGCCACCATCAGCGAGTGGACATAGGTCGGCTTGTGCCCGGCCAGGATACTGCCCAGCATCCGGCGGTTCGCCGTTTCATCTGAGCTGGTGTTGATCTTGCTCAACTCCCAAGCGGCAGAGTTTACCACACGGGGATACTGGCTGGCCGGCATCTGTTCCAGATACTGATACGCAGAACGGCGTACCTGCTCCACGGTTGCACGATACCTCTGTGCTCCCGCATCATCCAGACGTTCTGCATAGACCGAAAGATAGGCCGCCAGAACCAGCTTCCGGTTGATGGCCTCGGCAGAATAATCATCCTGCGCCACGCTTCCCGCCGATTCCAGAAGGATCTTGACCACGTCTTCCAGGCTGCCCACCCCGGCATGGTAGCGGGCAGCGGCGTAAAAATAGGGCACCCGCCAGTTCTGCAGGCGCGCTTCCTGACCATCGTATTTCTTCTGGTGCGTCCAGATGTATTCCGCCGATTCCAGCACCTGCCGCGCCACCTCGGGATCCTCCTCCTGCCGCAGGTGGGTCAGCAGGGTCATGCGATCCATGTGCATGGAATAGATGTAGCTTTCCCAGGGGAACTCCGGGTCCAGTGCATGGTAATGCGCAGACTGGATGATGTCCATTGCGCGGCGGAACCGCTCCAGATACCGGCAGCTTTCCGCATGGGTGCCGCGGGACATCCCCAGCCGGGTGTTGCCCACACAGCGGATGAGATACTGCCGGGTATTCCTGTCCAGCTGTTCATACCGTGACATATATTCAGCAGCTTCCGTAAAATAGACCTGGATCGCATCTCCCAACAGGTTGATGCCAGTTCCCTCATCCCGGACGTTCATATAATGCAGGGTGATGCCCGTGTAGTACAGCTCCCTGACGATCATGGGCACGTCTTCCCGACTGCGGGCCGCTGCCAGCAGCAGCTGATGCACCTTGAACGCCACGCCCATATCCTCGCTGTTCGCATAGTTGAACAGCCTGCCCGCAAAGGCACTCAGTCCCTGGATATCCGTTTCGGTCAGGGAGGCAGGGTCGCGGTCGTAGACAAACTGCGCCAGCAGTGCCTCATTCTGCCGCATCAGGGCATTGCATCTCAGCGCGTTGGTCTGGATCTCTTCCAGCACGGCAGCGGGAGCTTTGCCCTCCGGAAAGCTGGGCCGGGAGATCGAGCGCACAACGCGCAGATCCCGAATATACTGTTCAAAGGCCTCTGCCTGCGTGCACTCCATCTCATCAGCCCCTTTTGTCGAAGTCTGTCGTTCGATTTGAAACTATAATTCAGTATACGGCATTTTTCGGCAGAAATCAACTGATTTTCGCAGATTTTTTAGCCCCCCCCCCCCCGAATATTTTATGCATTCATACGTTACTTTTTGTATAAAATGCACTTCCACCGGGGGATCGGGTGCGTCCGGTTTATGAAATTGCTTCCGGCAGCTGCATCCATTTGCCCTTCCAGGCGTAGAGCACCATCAACACTGCACCCACAGCCCAGGACACCGGGTAGACCAGCAGCACACCCTCGATGCCCGCAAACAGGGGCAGGGCAAACTGGATCCAGGCGATGCGGAACAGGCACAGGGAGATCAGCAGCACCACCATGGGCGGCACGCTCTTGCCGGTGCCGCGCACCGTACCGGCAAGGCCCTGCAGGATGCCCAGCATCCAGTAGAAGGGGCAGAAATAGAGCATACAGATCTTGCCGTAGGCAATGACCGTTTCATCGCCGGTGAACAGGTGCATGATGGGGTCCTGGAAGGCGAGCAGCAGGATGCCGGTCAGGATGGTGTAAACGATGCACATGCCCAGGGTGACAAAGGTGCCCTTTTTGACACGGTCGATCTTGCCCGCGCCAAAGTTCTGGCCCACAAAGGTGGTGGCCGCCATGCCGAAGCTCAGCACAGGCAGAATGTTGAAGCCATCTACTTTCATATAGGCGGCAAAGCCTGCCATGGCAGCGGCACCATAGCCGTTGACGCTGACCTGCACCAGCACATTGGAAAGGGAGATGACCATGTTCTGGATACCGGTGGGCAGGCCCACCTTGATGATGCGGACCGCCATCTTTTTGTGCACGCGCACTTCCTTTGCCGTCACGCGGTAATCGTCCTCCACCCGCATCAGAAAACGCAGGGAGAGCACACAGGACACCAGCTGGCTGATATCGGTGGCAATGGCCGCACCGGCCACGCCCATCCTGCATCCGGCGATCAGAACAAGGTCGAGGACGATGTTGGTGATGGAGGCAACGCCCAGGTAGAGCAGGCTCCGCTTGGAGTTGCCGGCGGCGTTCAGGATACCGGCTGCCATGTTATACACCACGCTGAACAGCACGCCGCCAAAATAGAGCCGTATATAGAGCACCGCATCCTCCAGCACCTCTGCGGGGGTGTTCATGGCGGTGAGCAGGGCACGGCTGACGGCAATGCCGCACACGGTCAGGATCGCACCCAGAATGGCCGAAAGGGCCAGGGAGGTGTGAACTGCAGTGTGCGCGCCCTCCCTGTCCTTGGCTCCCAGAAACTGGGACACCACAACACCGGCACCCACGGCAATGCCCTGGCTGAACCCGATGAGCAGGAAGATGGGCGAGCCGCTGGAGCCGACGGCTGCCAGCGCGTTGCTGCCCACAAAGTTGCCCACGATGATGGAATCGGCGGTGTTGTACAGCTGCTGCAGCATGTTGCCCAGGATCAGCGGCACCGAGAAGAGCAGGATGCTCTTCCAGATGCTGCCCTCTGTCATCAGCCGTGATTTCTTCTTTTCTTCTAAAATCGTCTGTGCCATAATGTTTCCTTTTTCACGCAAAGCTTCCACTCATATATCAATCGTCATACAGATAAACGATACCTTGTTTCTGCCAAAAAGTCAAGCAAAAGCGTAAAAAGGGGCGTTTGTACCGGTTCCACCTTATTTCCACCCTCTCGCCGCAGGGTCCAGCATCTCGGCGGCAGAGTAGACCAGAGCGTTGCAGACTGCAGCGGCCACGGTGCTGCCGCCCTTGCGGCCCATGGCCGCGATGGCAGGCACGCCGTTGGCGGCACAGGCGGCAAACAGCGTCTCCTTGCTTTCCACCACATTCACAAACCCCACCGGCACGGCAATGACCAGGGCAGGCCGCAGCCCGGCCTCGATCTCCTCCACAATGGTCATCAGGGCGGTGGGGGCATTGCCCACCGCAAGGATGGCCCCGGGGTGCTCCTGCGCCGCGCGGTGCATGGAGGCCACTGCCCGGGTGGTTCCGGTCTCGGCTGCGGTCCGCGCCACCTCGGGGTCCGCCATGTAGCAGAGGGCACTGCCGCCCAGCCGGGCAAGGGCAGGCTTGGAAATGCCCGAAAGTGCCATGTTGGTGTCGGTGATGATAGGGGTCCCGGCCCGCAGGGCGGCCACACCTGCTGCCACAGCCCCCGGCGTGAAGCGCAGATTTTTCGCATAGTCAAAGTCGGCAGTGGTGTGGATGACCCGCTTGACCACAGCGGCAGTCTCGGGCGGCGGGGTCAGACCCAACGCTTCCAGCTCTGCCGTGATGATGGAAAGGCTTGTCCGCTCAATGTCGGCGGGCAGATGATGTTGTGGGATCATTGTGCATTCCTCCGCGGGTTCTCCAACCCCATGGCCGCGTAAACGGCATCCAGATCCAGCGCGCCGCGCACGCCATCGGCCAGCAGGTCAAACTGCTGCTGGCGGTATTGCTCCATCGGGATGAGGGCGGCACTGTCCGGCGCAATGCCCTTGCGCCGGCAGAGCAGGGCCACCAGCTTCTCGGTGAGTTCACCGGTATCAAACAGGCCGTGCAGGTAGGTACCGAACACATTGTCCTGCACGCAGCCCTCGGGTGTGCCGTCTGCCAGTGTGCAGAAGGGCACACCCTGCACCTCGGTGCGGCCGGTGTGGATCTGATATCCGGTCAGGGCCGCACCCGCAAAGGGGGCGGCGGTCACGGCGGCAGTGTCCTGGGTGCGGTGCTTCTGGCCGGTAAAGACCGTGTTGGTGGGCAGCAGCCCCAGCCCCCGCACGGTCTGCGCCGTACCGCTCTCCGTGCCCTCAGGGTCGGCCAGTGTCTCGCCCAGCATCTGATACCCGCCGCAGACCCCCAGCACCGGCGTGCCGTTGGCCGCCAGCTTCAACAGGGCTGCTTCCAGCCCGGACTGCCGCAGCCAGAGCAGGTCATCCACCGTGTTCTTGGTGCCGGGCAGGATGATGAGATCCGGTGTGCCCAGCTGGCGGGTGTTCTGCACATACCGCACACCCAGCAGCGGGTGCTGCTCCAGCGGCATGAAATCGGTAAAGTTGGAGATGCGCGGCAGGCGGAGGATTGCTGCATCCAGCGGGTGGACCGCTTTGGCCGCATCCAGCCGGGTGGAAAGAGAATCCTCGTCCTCAATGTCCACCTTCAGATAGGGCACGACCCCCAGCACCGGCAGCTGCGTTTTCTCTTCCAGCATCGCAAGGCCGGGGCGCAGGATCTCCACATCGCCGCGGAATTTATTGATGAGCAGCCCCTTGATGCGGGCGCGCTCCTCCGGCTCCAACAGCGCCACCGTGCCGTACAGCTGGGCAAACACACCGCCCCGGTCGATATCGCCCGCCAGCAGAACGGGGGCATCCACCAGCCGGGCAAGGCCCATGTTGACGATATCGTCTGCCTTCAGGTTGATCTCCGCCGGGCTTCCGGCCCCCTCAATGACGATGATGTCCACGGTTTCGGCCAGACTGTTGTAGGCTGAGAGGATCTCCGGGATGAGCGCTCTTTTCATTTTGAAGTAGGCGGCGGCGGGCATCTGGCCCCGCACCTCACCGTTCACGATGACCTGACTGCCCACGTCACTGCTGGGCTTGAGCAGGATGGGGTTCATCCGCACATCCGGCTCGATGCCTGCGGCCTGCGCCTGCACCACCTGTGCCCGGCCCATTTCCAGCCCATCCCGGGTGACAAAGCTGTTCAGCGCCATGTTCTGGCTCTTGAAGGGAGCCACGCGGTAACCGTCCTGCGCAAAAATGCGGCAGAGGGCGGCGCACAGCAGGCTTTTGCCTGCACCGCTCATGGTTCCCTGCACCATGATGCACTTTGCCTTGCTCATTCCAGCACCTCCGCAAGAAGTTTTAAAAGCTGTTCGTTTTCAGGCCCGGTGCGCACGGCGGTGCGGTACCAGCCGGGGCCCAGCCCGGGGTAGTTCACACAGCTGCGCAGCACAGCGCCCCTTTGCCGCAGGGCTTCTCCCAGCGTCTCCGGGGCCTGAAACAGCAGGTAATTTGCTCTACCGTCCAGCACCCGCAGGCCCAGCGCCCGCAGCCCAGCCGTCAGGCGGGGCCGCTGTTCGGCAATGAGGGCCCGGACCTTTTCCACATACGCCGTCTCCTCCAGCGCGGCAAGGCCCGCCGCCTGCGCCAGACTGGAAACACCCCAGGGCTGGCCGCAGGCCTGCATCTGTTCCAGCAGCGCTGTGTCGGCACTCAGGGCATAGCCCAGCCGCACGCCCGCCATGCCGTAAAGCTTGGTGAAAGCTTTCAGGATGACCAGATCTCCCTCCCCCAGCAGACCTTTTGCCGTGTGCAGGGCATGGTCGGGCAGGAAATCGAGGAAGCATTCGTCCACCACCAGCAGGGTACCGCACGCCGCGCAGCGGTGGAGGATCTGCTCCACCAGCGGCAGGGCCGTCAGCTGGCCGGTGGGGTTGTTGGGCTGGCAGAGGAACACCATGTCCACCCCCGGGCGGATGGCCGCACAAAACGCATCCGTGACCGCAAAGTCCTCCTGCTCCCGCAAAAAGAAGCGTTCCACCATGCAGCCGACACTTTTCAAAGCAGTGGCATACTCCGCAAAGGTGGGGGCGGTGACCAGCGCCCGGCGGGGCTTTTGGGCCCAGACCAGCCGGAAGATGAGGTCTGCCGCCCCATTGCCGCAGAGGATCTGCTCCGCCGGCACGCCCTCATGGAGCGCCAGCTTTGCCCGCAGCTCCCGGCACAGGGGGTCGGGGTAGCGGTCCGCCGTGGGCAATGCCGCCGTGATGGCCCGGGCCACCCCTTCCGGCAGGCCCAGCGGGCTGACGTTGGCCGAAAAATCCAGCGCGTCCCGCCCGAACTCGGCCCGATAACCGGCCCAATCGCCGCCATGTACTAGTTGCATGTTCGTTCTCCTTTTCCTGGATGGTTCTGGATCCCAGCTCTTGGCTTCTCCCTTTGGGGGAGCTGTCATGCAAGGCATGACTGAGAGGGTGAGGTCGTTACAAAATAGCCCGTATTGCCACGCCCCACGCCAGTGCAAAGGCGCTTGCCACGTACATCATCCGGTTGGCACGCAGGATATCCTCCGGTTCAATGGGACGCAGCGGATCGCCGATGGTGGGCTTGGCGTAGTATTCGCCAAAGTAATAGGCGGGCCCGGCCAGCTGCACCCCCAGCGCACCGGCGCAGGCGCTCTCGGTCTGGGCGCTGTTGGGGCTGGCGTGGTTGCGGCGGTCCCGCCGCCAGATCTTCCACGCCCCTTTTGCGTCATTGTGCGTAAAGGCCGCGGCAGCCACCCACAGCAGGGCGGCAAGGCGGCTGGGAAGGTAATTTGCCGCATCGTCCAGCTTGGCAGGGATGCGGCCAAAGTAGAGGTATTTTTCGTTTTTGTAGCCCAGCATACTGTCCATCGTGTTGATGGCCTTGTAGGTCAGGGCCAGCGGTGCCCCGCCGATGAGCATATAGAGCAGGGGCGCGATCACGCCGTCGCTGGCGTTTTCGGCCACCGTTTCCACAGCGGCTCTGGTCACCCCCTCCAGCGTCAGATCCTGGGTGTCCCGCCCCACGATGCGGCTGACCGCCCTGCGGGCAGCAGGCAGGTCGGGCTTGACCAGCTCCCGGTAAACATTGGTGCTCTCCTGCGCCAGCCCCTTTGCGGCCAGTGCCTGCCCGCACCAGAACATCTGGATGGCCAGCCCCAGCCACGGGCTGATGCGGGCAGCCCCCAGACAGACAAGGCTCGTCAGCAGAAAGGTGCCCACCGGCAGGCAGAAGGCCACAATGGCCCCGCCCAACAGTTCCCCCTGAGGCGTTTTGGGCAGACGGGCCCGCAGGCGCTTTTCCAGCGCCGAGATGGCCTTACCCATGTACACCACCGGGTGGGGCAGCCAGGCCGGGTCGCCGAAGAGGCAGTCCAGCACAAAACCGCCGAGTACTGCGTATTCGATCATCGGGCATCCTCCTTTGTGTACTGCACAGTCTTCAGCAGGTGCAGCACCTGCTGCTCCGCCCAATCTCCTGCATCCAGAACGTAGCCGCCCGCATTGGGGGCACACCAGTGGTAATAATTCGCATGGGGCAGGGCGTAGCGCTCCATGGCAGCCATCTGGGTGCCGCCGTGGGCCAGAATGACCAGTGTCTCTTCCCCTTCGGCAAGGGCCTTGTCCACCAGTGCGGCAAAGGCCCTGCACACCCGCTCCGAAAAAACAGCCTTGGTCTCGCCGTCCGGGCAGGGGCTTTCGCAGTTGGCGTTCACCCAGGCCAGATAATCCGGGTCGCGCTCCATCTCAATGAAATTGCGGCCCTCAAAGCTGCCGAAGCACATCTCCTGCAGGTCTTTCACCTCCACGAGCCTTGCACCCGGGAAGAGCACCTCAGCGGTCTGCCGGGTGCGGCAGAGCGGGGTGATATAGACCGTTTCCGGCCGGAGGTCAGCCTGCCGCAGCCGGGCGCGGCCCGCGGGGCACAGGGGGATATCCCGCTGGCCCTGATAGCGCTTTTCGGCGTTGTAGGCCGTCAGGCCGTGGCGCAGAAGATAGATCAGCATAGGGGCAGTTCTCCTTTCAATACTGTGGGGATGCCGCAGAACATCTGCACCACGCACCCGGCCCGGGCCGCCAGCAGGCAGGCCAGCCGCCCGGCGGCTTCCCGGGCGGCCCGCTCCCCTGCGTCCATGGGCACCACGCCGCCGCCCACTTCGGTGGCCATCACGATATCATAAGCGGAGAGTTCCTCCGCAAGCTTTTCCAGATCCTCAGCCTCTGCGGCCAGGGCCTGCACCTCCGCAATGCGGGTGCCGGGCAGGCGCTGGGCAAAGGTGCGCTTGCCGCTGTACAGCGGCCCGGTGATAAAGATCATAACAGTCCTCCCCACTGGCAGGCACACAGCGCCGCCAGCATCCACAGCTCGGCTTTTTGCAAGAACCACCCGGCCAGATCGCCGGTGATGCCGCCAAACTGCTTGTCCGAAACAACATGATAGCGTGCAAACACAAGCAATGCCGCCAGCACCAGCGCCCAGCCGCCCAGTGCCAGCAGGGCGGCGCTGAGCAGAGCGGCCAGCACCATCAGCACCCGGCGGACAGTAGTTCGATCCGCCGCCGTGGCAAAGGTGTGGGCAAGGCCGGTGTTCTTTGCCATCGGGAACGATGCCACGGCCAGGCCCGAGAGGGCCCGTTCCAGCACAAGGGCCAGTGTCCAGCAAAGGCCCACCCGGGGCGTAAAGTCCACGCAGGCGCAAAGGGCAAGGTAGGCCGCAAAATAACTGCACAATCGGATCACCGCAAAGGCACCGCAGTGGGGATCTTTGAGGATCTCCAGCTTCTTTTCCCGGTCGCCATAGCTGGAAAGGGCATCGCAGGTGTCGGCATAGCCATCCAGATGGATGCCGCCCGTGACCCAGACCGGGATCAGGCAGAACCCCGCCGCTTTTGCAGGCATCGGCAGGGGCAGAGCGCCGCACAGGCACCACAGCCCGCCAATGACCACCCCGATGAGCGGGAAGGCACACATGGCATACCGCATATTTTTCTGGTTCCACTCGAACTGCGGCACGGGCAGGGCCGAAAACATGGCAAAGGCCACTGCAATGGTCTGCAATCCAATCATTTTTCCACTCCTTTATAATAGACCGGGATGCCGCACACCACCCGCACCACATGGTCAGCCCGGGCGGCAAGGGCATTGTTCACCTGCGCCAGCGCTTTCAGGTAGCGCCCGGTGTCGCCTGCGTAGTCGGCACCGCCGCTGAACACCTCGTTGGAGACCACGATGAGGTGCGCGCATTGTCCGGCCAATTGGTCCAGTCCTTCCAAAATGGCCGAAGCCGCATTTTCTCCCGCCCCGGCGGGGTCGTAGAGCTCGTTGGCGGTCAGGTTGCCCAGATCCTCCAACAGCGCAGTTCCCCGGGCAGGCAGATGGATGTTCTCCAGATGCAGGGGACACTCCACGGTCTCAAACTGCTTTGCCGCCCGCATCTTCCGGTGCTTTTCCACCCGGGCGGCACACTCCGCATCCCACACCTGCATGGTTGCGATGTAATAGCGCGGGAGCGCGGTTTTCAGCACCAGGCTCTCGGCATACCCGCTCTTGCCGCTGGCGGCACCGCCCAATACCAGCGTCAGCATTGGGGGGTGTACGGCGTAATGCCGCCCTCCGTGAAGGAATAGCAATCGCGGTAAACGGCCAGCGCCATATCCCACAGCGGGATGCTTGCCACCGCTCCGGTGCCCTCGCCGAGATGGAGCCCGGCGGTGAGCAGGGGCGCTTTGCCCAGCGCTTCCAGCACCAGCCTTGCTGCCGGTTCGGTGGAGCAGTGGCTGGCAAACACGGCCTTTTCCGCGGCGGGGCAGAGCCGCACCGCGCACAGAGCCGCCACCCCGCTGATGAAGCCATCCATCAGCACGGGCAGACCTTCCAGCGCACCGCCCAGAAAAACACCGCACAGCCCGGCGATGTCGAACCCGCCCAGCTTGGAGAGCACATCCAGAGGGTCAGCGGCATCGGGCTGATTCCGCGCAATGCCCCGCCGGATGGCATCCAGCTTGCGGGCAAGCCCTGCGTCGGAAAGGCCCGCGCCCCGGCCTGTCATCCGCTCCACGGGCTGACCCAGCAGAACCGCAGCCACGGCGCTGGAGGTGGTGGTGTTGCCAATGCCCATCTCCCCCGTGGCCAGCAGCTGCATCCCCGCCGCCTTCTGCGCCCGGACAAGCCCGATGCCCGCTGCAATGGCATCCACCGCCTGCTGGCGGGTCATGGCAGGGCCGGTGGTGAAATCCGCCGTCCCGGCGGCAATGCGGCAGTTCTGCACTCCGGGCACCGGCTCCCCGGCCATGCCAAGGTCCACAGGCACCACTTCGCAGCGGGCCGTTTTTGCCATCTGGCAGACACTGGTGCGCCGGGCGGCAAGGTTCTCGGCCACGGCCCGGGTCACGCTCTGGTCCGTCTGGCTCACGCCCTGCGCTACCACGCCGTTGTCGGCGCAGAGCACCAGCACGGCCCGGCGGGAAAACGCCAGCTCTGCCGTGCCGGTCAGGGCGGCGGCATCCTCCAGCATGGTCTCCAGTCTGCCCAGCCCGCCCAGCGGCTTGGCCAGGCTGGCCCAGTGAGCATGGGCGGCGGTGCGTGCGGTCTCGTCCGGCCGGGTGATCCTGGAAAGAAGCTGTTTCAGTTCAAGCTCTGTCATTGGTCCTGTTCCTCTTGATGATAGTGTGCGGCGGCATCCACGAACCGCCGGGGCAGGGCCGTGCCCGCCCAATACAAATGCGGAAAGCCCGCATAGAAATGCTCGTTTGCAAAGCCGCAGTCCCATTGCTTCCCGTTGGGCTTTGCGGCGGTAAAGCCGGTGCCGTTGTCTGTGGAATCCCAGTGGTGGAACTCGTGCACCGGCAGACGCTCCCCGGCGCGGAACAGCATACTGTCGGCGTGGGCAGTCAATGCCGCGTATCCAAACCGCACCAGCCTCCCCACCCGGAAGCCCTGCCCCGGCAGAACGCCTGCCATGGGCCAGCGTTCCCCGCTGGCATCCTCCAGGCTCTGGCCCAGATAGAGAAAGCCCCCGCACTCGGCCACCGTGGGCAGACCGCGCTCCACAGCCCGGCGCACAGAGGCCAGCATGGAGCGATTCGCGCTCAACTGCCCGGCATACAGCTCCGGGTAGCCGCCGGGCAGATAGAGCCCGCCGATCTGCTCCGGCAGGGCGGAGTCCTGCAGGGGGCTGAACCAGCAGAGCTCCGCCCCCGCCCGCTCCAGTGCTTCCAGCGTTTCGGCGTAGGTGAAGCAAAACGCCGCATCCCTTGCAACGGCAATGGGAACGCGGGGGCGCTGTTCCTCTCCTCCCTGGAGCGGCAGCTCTCCCGCAGGGAGGAGCCGATCTGCATGCTCCAAAGGCGCTGCGCCTTCGGTCAGGATAGACAGCTTTTCCCAATCCATCACCAGCGCATCGGCCATCCGGCTGATCTTCTGCTGTAAGTCCGCGATCTCCCCGGCAGTTTTCAGCCCTAAGTGGCGGCTCTCAAGGGCGGCATCCGGCAGGTGGGGCAGATAGCCCAGCACCGGCAGGCCGGTCTCCCGTTCCAGCATGGGAGCCAGCAGAGCATACAAATGGGGGGCGCAGTCATTGAGCAGGATGCCCGCCAGATGGCTGGGGGTGCGGAACTGCTTCAGCCCGTTGATCTGGGCCGCCAGCGTCAGGCTGGCCCCTCTGGGCTGGACCACCAGCAGCACCGGCAGGCCCAGCGTATCGGCCAGATGCCAGGCACTGGCGGTATCACTCACGCCGCCCAGTCCATCGTAAAAGCCCATGGCACCCTCGCACACAGCCGCCCCATGCCCGGCTGCGGCCTGCGCATAGAGCGCGCGCACCGTCTCCGGCGCGGAGAAAAACAGGTCGAGGTTGTGGCTCTCCACCCCCAGCACGGCCCGGTGAAACATGGGGTCGATATAGTCCGGCCCGCTCTTGAAGGAGCAGGGGTCCTGCCCCCGCCGCTTGAGCGCCGCCAGCAGGGCGCAGGTCAGTGTGGTTTTGCCGCTGCCGGAACAGGGCGCGGCCACAAGAAATTGGATCATTTACGTTCTCCTGTGATAAGGAAGATGGGGTTATTGGCCATCAGCAGGTGGAGCCTGCCCGCAGGCCGGGTGCGGCTGACCGCGATCTGCGTCACCTCCGCGGCAAGGCCGTGGGCAGTCAGTGCGGCCACGGCGGCGCTCAGCGTTTCCAGCGCAATGGCAGAGATGCAGATGCGGGCGTTCAGATTCCGGGCAAGCACCGTGTCCACCACAGCCTCCATGCCCCCCTTGGTCCCGCCGATGAACACGGCATCCGGGGCGGGCAGGTCAGCCAGCGCAGCGGGGGCGCGGCCCTCCACCAGTGTCAGGTTGCAGGCGTGGAACGTTTCCCGGTTCTGCCGGATGAGCCCGCAGGCCTCCGGGTCACACTCCACGGCATACACATGCCCCCGGGGTGCAGCCAGTGCCAGTTCCACGCTCACGCTGCCGGTGCCCGCCCCCACATCCCACAGGGTATCGCCGGGCTGCACGGCCAGCTTGGCCAGCGCCGCCGCCCGCACCTCCTGCTTGGTCATGGGCACCTCTCCCCTGTGGAAGGCTTCATCCGGGAAGCCGGGCACCCGCCGGGGCAACTGAGGAAGATGCTCCACAAGCAGAACGCTCAGGCTTGCAAACTGCTTTTGCGCAAACTCCTGCGCCGTGCCGAACAGGATCTTTTCCTCTGCCCGGCCCAGCTCTTCCCCCACCAGCACATGGGCATCGCCCAGCCCGGCAGCAGCCAGCCGGCCGCAGAGGGAGGCCGGCGTTTCTGCCCCGCCGGTCAGGAAAAAGACGGGCTTTCCCCCGGCTGTCAGGCACTCGGCCACCGGGTCGCAGGCACAGCCGTGGGCCGAGACCAGCTTCCACTCCTGCCAGGAGCGGCCCACCGCAGCGGCCAGCAGCTGAACGCTGGAAAGCCCCGGCAGCACCCGGCAGGAGATGCCAAAGGCCCGCAGCATCGGCAGCAGCTGGGCCGCGCCGGAGTAGAACCCGGTGTCGCCGCTGTACACAAGGGCAGCATCCACCTCCGGGTCAGCCGCCAGCGCGGCAAGGACATCCTCAGGCTGATACAGGGCCTTCCGGTGTTCCGTGCAGCCCTGCGGCAGCTGTTCCAGCAGGCGCTTTGCCCCCAGGATCAGTCCGGCGTTCTGCAGGGCGGCAAGGCCCTGCGCGGTCAGGCTTTCCGGCGTGCCCGACCCCATCCCGATGAGTGTGATCATTGCAGCATCTCCTTACAATGTGTCAGGATCTGTTCCGCCGTTTCGCCCTGCTCGGCCGGGCGGCGGATGACGATGAGCTGTGCCCCGGTGTCCTGCGCTGCCCGGGCTTTTTCTTCAAAGCCGCCCGCCGCGCCGCCGTCTTTGGTAACGAGGAAGCGGATGGCAAACTGCTCCATCAGTGCCCGGTTCAGCGCATAGGAGAACGGCCCCTGCATGGCGATGATGTTCTTATGGGGGATATCTGCCCCCTCGCAGGCGGCAATGCCCTCCCGGGTGGGCAGGACACGGGGAAAGAGCCGTGCCGGTTCCAGCACAGCAAAGGCAGAAAGCTCCTTGGCCCCGGTGGCAAGCAGGACATTCCCCTGCGTCCGGGCCAGAAATCCCGCCGCGTGGGCCGCAGAGGCAAACACCATGCTCCCGGCAGGCAGCGGGCTTTCGGGCCGGAGCAGGCGGCGGTACTCCGTGCCCGCTGTTTTACAGGCTGCCCGGATGTTCCGGGTGGCCTCCACCGCATAGGGATGGGTCGCATCCACACAGAGGTCAGCCCCCTGCAGCAGGGCGGTCATCTCCTCCGGGGTCAGCCGCCCGCAGTGGACGGTGATGCCGGACCTTTCGCCCTGTTCCTCGGCCCCCAGCGGGGTGGCCACGCTGACCAGTACCTCGGCCCCCAGTGCGGCCAGCTGCTTTGAAAACACACGGCCCTCGGTGGTGCCGCTGAATACCACAGCCCTCATGCGCGGTACCCCCGCGGCGTGACCATCCGCCCGCTCAGCTGGCGGGTCTGGGCGTTGCCGACAAACACGGTGGTGAACATATCCACCGGGGTGGTTTCCAGCGCAGCCAGCGTCAGAACGCGGCTTTCCTGCCCCTCCCGGCCAATGTTCCGCACGATGCCGCAGACCGTTCCGGGTGCTTTGCCGTTTGCCAGCAGGATGCGCACCGCCCGCGCCAGATAGTCCGGCCGCCCCTTGGAGGAGGGGTTGTACAGCGCGATGCAGAAATCCCCCATGGCTGCTGCCGCCAGCCGCCGCTCAATGACCTCCCACGGCGTGAGCCGGTCAGAGAGGGAGAGCACACAGAAATCGTGGGCCAGCGGGGCACCCAGCACCGCACCGCCGCTCAGGGCGGCGGTCAGGCCGGGCACCACCTCCACCGTCACGTCCGGGAAGTGCTCGGCCAGCTCCAGCAGAGGGCTTGCCATGCCGTAGACCCCGGCATCTCCCGAGCAAACCAGCGCCACCGCCCTGCCGCTCCGGGCCGTTTCCAGCGCCCAGCGGCAGCGGTCGATCTCCTTGGTCATGCCGGTGGAATAATAGAGCTTGTCCGGGAAGTAAGGGCGCACCAGATCCAGATAGACCGTATAGCCGCACAGCACCTCGGCTTGCGTTAAGGCGCTCTGCGCCTGTGCGGTCAGAAACCGGGGATCTCCGGGCCCAAGCCCGACAACAAAAACAACATTAGGCATCCTGCCACCTCCAATCCGGGGCAAAGGGACGGAGCGCCAGCGCAAAGGTCACGCCGCCGCCCGCCTGTTTGGGAAGAATGATCGTGCCGCCTGCCGCCAGCACCGCCGCCCGCTCGCAGACATTGTCCACACCGGTCACGCTCCGGACAAAGGCCGAAGGTGTGAACTGCCCGGGGGCGTTCTGCAGCTGTGCGGCAGAATAGAACTGCACCGGCCAGCCGTGGATTCTGCAAAATTCCAGCAGGCCCGGCTCATCAGCTTTCAGGTCGATGCTGGCTGCCGCCGTGATGCACGCTGCCGCAAGGCCGTGGGCCGCGCAGAACTGTGCAAAGGCTGCTTCCAGCTGTGCGGCGCTTGTCCCCCGCCTGCACCCGATGCCCAGCACACCGATCTTCGGGATCAGGTGCAGTGCATCGCCCGCCGGGAAAAGGGTCAGGGCAAAGTCGGCGCGCTCTGCCTCCCCCGCCGGGACCACCCCGGCAGGGGCCTGCCCGGCGATGGGGAACTCCGAGCGGTATCGCACCGGCCCGCCCGCCAGCAGCCTGCTGCTGACGCGCTTGATGCGCCCCGGCTCCAGCACGGCGCAGTTCTGGTGCCTGGCCCACGCATCCACGGCAAACACACCGTTGGCATCGGTTGCCGTGGTAATGACCGGCACCGCACCACAGACCGCCGCCAGCGCCCGGGCCAGATCGTTGGCCCCGCCCAGATGGCCCGAAAGGATCGGCACCGCAAAATGGCCGCACTCGTCCAGCACCACCACGGCAGGGTCCACCGCCTTGCTCCGGCAGTGGGGCGCAATGGCCCGCACCGCTATGCCCACAGCCCCCACAAAGATCAGGGCATCCGCATGGGCGAACTGCTCCGCGGTCCAGTCGGCAAGGCCGGGCCCACCATGGCCGCAGCGGGCCACGGTGCCGGGCAGGGCACTGGCCAGCTTTTGGGCCAGCGCCAGCCCTTTTTCCGTAAAGGCGAGATAGGCGCGGGTCACTGGTCTGCCCCCTTGCGGAACTCCGTCGTAAAGGTTGGGTCGTAGAGCTTGCTCCGCTCATACCGGGTGCCCAGAAACTCCCCCACCACGATGAGCGCTGTCTTGGTGATGCCGTTGGCGCGGGTGCTCCCGGCCAGCGTGCCCACGGTGCAGCGCACCACCTTCTGCTCCGGCCAGCTGGCCTTGTAGACCACGGCGGCAGGGGTCTCCGGCATGTAGGCTCCGCCTGCCAGCAGGGCCTGCTGCACCTTGTCGATGAGACCGATGGAGAGGAAGATCACCATGGTTGCTCCATGGGCGGCAAGGCTGGCCAGCTTCTCCTTTTCCGGCACCGGGGTGCGCCCCTCCATCCGGGTGATGATCACGGTCTGGCTGATGGTGGGCAGGGTGTACTCGGCGTTCAGCGCCGCCGCCGCCCCGCAAAAGCTGGACACGCCGGGGGTATCATCGTAGGGGATGCCGTCCGCATCCAGTGCGTCCATCTGCTCCCGGATGGCCCCATACAGGCAGGGGTCGCCGGTGTGGAGCCGCACGGTGGTCCCGCCTGCGGCTTCCACCCGGCGCATCACGTCCAGCACCTGTTCCAGCGTCATCTCAGCGCTGTTGTATACGGCGCACTCCGGCTTCGCTAGCCCCAGCAGAGCCGGGTTGACCAGACTGCCCGCATAAATGATGCAGTCGGCTTCCTGCAGCAGGGCCGCGCCCCGCCGGGTGATGAGGTCAGGTGCGCCGGGGCCTGCGCCTACAAAATGTACCATCTCAATGCTCCTTCCATTCGTTCAGCAGTTGTGCGGCAGTGTCGGTGGCTCCCAGCGGGCCGTGCTGGTTGGAAAACAGCACAGCCCCCACCCGGAACGCCCCGCAGGCCCGCCGGTCAAGGTGGAGCTGGACTGCCCGCAGCAGGCTTTCCAGCACCGGAGCCCGCAGGCCGGCGCTGTCCAGGAGTTCCAGACAGGCATCGGTGGTGGCAGCGTTCATCAGGGCGGCGCAGACTTCCCGGGAAGCGCCGCAGAGCGCCGCATGGGTGCAGAACAGCTCGGTGCGGCAGTCAGCAGTGTGGGAATGGGTGTTCATAATACCGCCCGCCACCTTGACCAGCTTGCCCACATGGCCCACCAGAAGCACCTCTTCAAAGCGGGCCGCAGCAGCCATATCCAGCGTGTCTCCAATAAAGTTCGAGGTTTTCACCACCGGAACAGCGTGAAGCTCCGGGTATCTTTCGTGCAGATAGTCCAGCCCGTAATTACCGGGGGCCAGGATGAGCCGCCTGGGGCTGCCCGCCCGGAGAGCGGCCTGATTCATTTCCAGCTGGATGGTATCCAGGATCGCCTGCTGGCTCATAGGCTCCACAATGCCGCTGGTTCCCAGCACCGAAAGCCCGCCCTCGACCCCGATGTGGGGGTTGAAGGTGCGCTTTGCCACCTCTTCCCCGCCCTCGATGGAGATGGTCACGGCAAAGCCGCCGGTGTAGCAGGCGCTCTCGGCTTCCCTTTGCAGGGCCTCGGCGATCATCTGCCGGGGCACATGGTTGATGGCGGCTTCCCCCACCGGCTGATCCAGCCCGGCCTTGGTCACCCGGCCCACGCCCTTGCCGCCGGAGATGCGGATCTCGGTGGTATCGGGCAGCAATTCTACGGCGGCGATCACGGGCAGGCCGGTGGTCACATCCACATCATCCCCGCCGTCCTTCTCAATGGCGCATTCGGCTCCGGCTCCGGCGGGGCGGCAGTACAGCGGGGCCACCTCCACCACGATGCCCTTCGGCGTGCGCAGGGCAACACTCTCTGGAGCATGGCCGGTGAGCAGGAGCCGCGCGGCCCCCGCCGCACCCAGCGCCGCGCAGGTGCCGGTGGTGTACCCGCAGCGGAGCAGCTTCTGCCCACTGCGGACGTAATGTTCAAACTTTGGCCCGGCAGGCTTTTCCGGGCCGAACACGGCCTCGTACTGCTCCTTGGTCAGGCTGTACAGCGCCCGGATGTTCTCCGGGGCAAAGGCCTCCTTTGGGGTCAGCACCCCCGAAACGCTGTGTGGGAACACGCAGACCACCGCATCCGCGATCTTCTGCGCCATGTCCAGCTCGTGCAGGCTGACGATCACGGCCAGCCCCTGCTCATGGGCCAGCTTCTGCAGGATGGTCAGCAGCTCGATCTTGCCCTTGACATCCAGAAAAGAGGTCGGCTCGTCCAGCAGCAGAACTCCGGGCTGCTGGCAGATGGCGCGGGCCAGCAGAACGCGCTGGCGCTGGCCGTCGCTGATGCAGTTGAAATCCCGGCCCGCCAGAGGGGAAGCCCCCACCAGTTCCAGCGCGTCCCTCACGGCCTGCCGGTCAGTATCGGACAGGATGCCCAGCCGCCCGGTATAGGGGATACGCCCGGCGGCGGCAAACTCAAAGCAGGAAGTCAGCTCGGTGCGGCGGGTATGGGGCAGCATCAGGGCCAGCTTCCGGGCCCGGGCTGTGCCGGTGTAATCGGTCAGGCTGCGGCCATCCAGCAGGACAGCCCCGCCCAGGGGGGCCAGCTGGCCCGCCAGCGTTTTGAGCAGAGTGGATTTGCCCGCGCCGTTTGGCCCGATGAGGGCCAGGATCTGTCCCGGCACCGCCCCCAGCGTGATGCCGGAAGCAAGGGGCGCGCCGCCATAGCCGATGGCCAGTTCTTTCGTTTCACAGCGGTATTTCATCGCACACCCTCCTGACCCCGGCGCACCAGCAGCCAGATGACCACCGGTGCACCAAATACTGCCGTTACGGCGCTGATCGAAAGCTCGGTGGGGGCAAACATGCTGCGGGCGATGAGGTCGCACAGCAGGCAGAAAGCCGCCCCGCCCAGGCAGCACCCGGGCAGCACCACCAGCGGCCTTGCGCTGCCGAACAGCTGCTTGACCAGATGGGGCACCGCGATGCCCACAAAGGAGATGGGCCCCGCAAAGGCCGTGACACAGGCGGCCAGCAGGCTGGAAAGCAGCACCAGCAGCCGGGAAAAGGCTTTGACATTGATGCCCACGCTCCGGGCGTAGGCCTCCCCCATCTGGTAGGCGGCCATGGGCTTGGAAAGGCAGAACGCCGCCGCCAGAGCGGGCAGCACCACCAGCGCCGCCGCCCGCACATTGCCCCAGGTCATGCCGGAAAAGCTGCCCTGAGACCAGTTGTGGAGGTTGACGATGTTGCTGTCCTGGGCAAAGGCCACCACAAACTCCGTGACGGCTGAGCAGATGTAGCCGATCATTACGCCGCAGATAACAAGGATGCTCATCCGCTGCACCCGCCGGGAGACCGCCAGCACAAAGGCCATGGAGGCCATGGCCCCCGCAAAGGCGGCAGTGATCAGGGTAAGGGAGCTGGTGAACAGGCCATGGTTCAGAAAAGCCACCATAACCAGTGCCACGGCCAGCTTGGCCCCGCTGGAAATGCCCATGACAAAGGGCCCTGCAATGGGGTTGGCAAAAAAGGTCTGCAGCAGGTAGCCCGCCGCCGAGAGCGCCGCCCCCAGCAGCACCACCATCACAGCCCGGGGCAGGCGCAGCTGGGTGATGATGCCCACGCTCAAAGCGTCCTGCCCGCGGCCGGTCAGGGCCGCCAGCACTGCCCCCGGTGTCAGGGACACACTGCCCCAGAACAGGTTGGCGGCAAACAGCACCGCCAGCAGCAGGGCAAGGATGCCGTAAGAGAAGATCAGGCGCTTTTTGCTGGTCATAGGTTACTCTACTTTCCTCAGAAATTGCAGGTCGGCGGGGTCGTTCTCCGTAAAGACACGGTGCAGGTCGAGCACAAAATCGACCAGCGCCGTACTCTGCTGGAAAAAGCTCTGGGTGGTGCACCAGACACTGCCGCTCTGCACGGCCTTGAACTCGGCCAGCAGGGGGCATTTTGCCACCAGTTCCTCCGTGGTATGCACCACACCCTCAATGGTGCTGTTGTAAAGGAGCACATCGGCATCCTTTGCACCGGCATAAAAATCCTCCAGCGGCAGGTTCATGGTGGAAAGGTTGTTGCCGTTGTCGGTCAGGTCCGCAAACACATAGTCACCGCCCGCCATCTCGATCATCTGGGCCACATAGTCGCCGCCCTTGCGCACATTGGCAAGGTTGTTGGCTGTGATGGAGAAAAAGGCACAGCGCTTGCCGGTGGAAGCCTGCCCGGTCAGCGGTGCAAGGCGCTCCACCTGCCGGGCAAACTCCTGTTCCGCCAGCTCCTCTTTCCCCAGCAGGATGCCCCAGAACTTGAGCCATTCCAGCCGGGCCAGCGGGCCGCTCTCATAGCTGGAGCGCTCTACCAGCACCGGGATGCCGAACCGTTCCAGCTGCTCCTTGACCTCCGGGGTGTGGTAGATCATAGTGTTCTCGATGGCAAGGCCGCAGTTGGCCGCAAGGATCTTTTCGTAGTCCGGGGCGCTGTACTTGCCCGCATAGGCAATGCGCCCGGCCTCCATGGCGGCTCTGGCCTCATCCAGATACCATCCCTCCGCCCGGGTGCCGGAAAGGGTCACGCTGTCCAGCCCATCCAGCGCGAGGAACAGGTCCATCACCGAGGTGGAGACAAGGTAGATGTTCCGGATGGGCTGACGCAGCACCGTCACGCTCTCGGGCAGGCCTTCCACCGCAGCGGCATCCTCCGGGGTCACAAGGAACTGCTCCCCCGATTCGGTCAGGGTCAGCATGGTATAGCCGCCCTCATAGCAGTCGGCAGTAAATTGTGTGGCGTAATCCAGCGGACAGGCATGGTCAAAGACCAGTTCTTCTGTGCTGGCGGGCGCTGTCTCGGAGGCAGCGCAGCCCGACAGGGCCAGTACTGTAGCAGGCAGAACGCGCAGGAATTGTTGTCTCGTCAGTTTCATCCGTTCAGCGCAAAGGTCAGCGTATACTCGATCTCATGGGGGGTGCTCATGGCTACGGTATCGGCAGTGACAGTCAGCGGGGTGCCCAGTGCAGAAACAGGGATCTCAAAGGTGGAGTTGCCCTCGGTGTTGGTGGGCAGATACTTCTCGCCATCCACAATCATGTAATCATAATTGGGGCTGCTCCACAGGATGACAGCGGTCATTTTGCCGTCCGCCACGGTCAGGGCGGCAGGGCTTTCCACGGTGGCACGGCCAGAGCCGCCCTCCAGGGTCACATTGACGCTGTATTCACCGTCCGCAGGGATCTCGGCAGCTTCCTCAGCCTTGGGTTGTGCATTGCGGATGCTCACGGTGTGGTCATACCACTTGCCCTTGGTCCCGAGGAGTGCCAGCTGGAAGTCCTGGTCCACAGCGGCCACGGGGATATCATAGCCGTAGACCTCCTCCGAAGTTCCATCGGAGTAAGTGACGGTGTCGGTGGTAGGCAGCAGCCAGTCTGCCTTGTTGGCCTCGGCATCGGCGGCCATGCCAACGTACAGGTTGACGATCTTCTTGGAGGACAGACTGACATGGAAAGTCATCTGCCCGTTCTCCACGGTCAGGGTGCCCATGCCATTGCAGGCTTCGTTGGCGTGGAACATGCCGCTGTCGGTGTCGAACTCAGCCGTGTACACGCCGTCCGGCAGGGCAGCTTCGGTGCTTTCGGATGCGGCGGCAGCGCTCACGGCAGAAGCGGATTCCGAGCTGGCGGCAGAGGAAGCAGTGGAAGAAGCCCCGCCGCAGCCGGTGAGAGCGGCGGCCAGCATCAGGGAAGCAACGGACAGGGAAACGAACTGTTTGCAGTGCATAAACAAAATACCTCAAAAATTCAGAATTTGAAATGGGAGTGTTTCTCCTCATGCGGGGAAGCTCTCCATAAAAAATGCCCGAAAAGATTTCTCCCTTCGGGCATTGGAATGCGGAATATTAGCCGTTCAGGGAATCAATGGCGGCTTTGGTGTGCTCAATGTAGCGCTGCTGGATGTCCTCGATCTCACCCAGACCGGCGATCTGGCACTCCACGGACGCGAAGTCACCGGAGGCCTGGAACTGGCTCAGCCAGGAATCGTCATCCGCACCGGCCATATCGTTGTTGGCGTGGTCACCGGCAACGACCATCAGGGGGCGCAGGATGACCTTGGTGTAACCGGCGGCCTTGACAGACTCGATGACGTTCTCGCAGGCGGTCTCCTCGGGCTCACCCTCCACCGTGCCGATGAACACGTTGCTGTAGCCCAGGGTCTGCATGGCGGTCTGCATCTGGCTGTAGCTCACTTTTGCGGTGTGGGAGGTGCCGTGGCCCATAAAGACAAAGGCGACCTTCTCCTCAGCGGCGGCCTCCAGGCTGTCGAAACCGGCATCCTTCACAGCGGCAGCGGTAACGGCCTTGGCAACAGCTTCCTTGTCGGCGTTGATGACGGCAGCGTCAGCACCAACCTCGCCCAGCAGGGGCTCGGCAACGGCGACGCTCTCGAACTTGTCCTTGTACTCGTCGATCATCTCCATCATCTCGTCGTACTCTGCACCGTGCATCAGGTGGGTGGGCTGGACGACCAGGTTCTTCACGCCGTTGGCCACAGCGCGGTCCAGAGCCTGCTGCATGTTGTCGATCTTCTCGCCGTCGCGGGCCTGAACATGGTTGATGATGATCTGTGCGGTGAAGGCGCGGCGGACAGACCAATCGGGATAAGCGGCCTGCAGCGCATCCTCGATGCCCTTGATATCCTTCACTCGGCTGTCGTTGAAGGAGGTGCCGAAGGAGACCACCAGCAGCTCATTCTCGCCGATGTCGTCCTGATTGCGGCTGTCGTCCTTGGAAGCATCGCCGGTGTCGCGGCCAAAGTAGTCAGGATCGGCCTCTTCGCCCTCGACCAGCTCCTTCTGGGCATCGGTCAGGGCATCCCATGCGGCCTTGGCGGCCTCACACTGGGCATCGGTGTCATCGGTGCGCTCCTGCACATAGATGGCATCGATCAGGTCTGCAACGTTCTTTGCGGCCAATTCGTCAGCCTCCTCGCCGGAAACCTCGCTGCCGGCAGCAGATCCTGCCGTGCTGGAAGCAGTGGTGCTGCTTGCGGCACCGCCGCAGCCGGTCAGTACACCGGCGCAGAGGGCCAGGGCGGTCAGAGCGGCCGCTGCTTTGTGGATGGTGCGTTTTCTCATTTTTGTTCGTTCCTTTCCTGTTTTTGAACATGATTTTTGCTGAACAGAAGGTACAGGAAAGAGCGCCCGGCAAAACAAAAGGGGCCTTTCTGCTTGCGGGACGGCAAAGCAAAAAGGCCCTTTTCAGTTTTTTCAGGCTTTTTGGGTACAACCAATTCCTCGTGATCTGGGGCTTGCGCCCCCGTACCAACAGCGGGCAGGTTTCCTGGCTGAAAGCTCAACATCCACCGCCGCCTTCCCGGAACATACGTTCCAGTGACCGGTGCAGCTGCACCCTGGCGGTAAACTCCCTTATCACAGTGACGAGATCGTGCGGGATTTGCACCCGCTTCCCTTTTAACATGCCTGCCCCCGGCCAGAGCCGCGGGCGGTACGCACCTGCTGTTTTCTATTCAGTTCGCTGTTCAGTATAACATACTCAACGGAGGAATGCAATCACCACTCCGGGGAAACTTCCGGGCTCACAGGCGGTGTTTTTTCCCCGATCAGGGCCACCGCCACATCGTTGACATTGGTGCCCGTTGCCCCGGTGATGATCAGGCCATCCACTGCTTTCAGGGCGTGGTAGGAATCGTTGTTCTGCAAAGCAGCGTATCCGCTCCAGCCCCCTGCCTCCAGTGCGGCAAGGGTATCCCCATCCACATAGCCGCCGGCGGCATCGGTGGGGCCGTCTGTGCCGTCGCTGCCCACAGAGAACACCGCTGCATTCAGCCCGGCAATGGCAGGTGCAGCCGCAAGGGCCAGCTCCTGATTTCTTCCGCCAAGCCCTTTGCCGGTCAGGTGAACGATGGTCTCGCCGCCTGCGATGTAGGCCAGCTTTTTCCCCTGCCCTGCCTGGGTGCGGACAATGGAGCCAAAAAAGCTGCCTGCTTCCCGTGCTTCGCAGCAGAGTTGGTCGGTCAGGAGAACCGGTTCATATCCCAGATTCCGGCAGGCATTGGCCGCGGCACGGCAAAGCTCCCGCACGCTGCCGGTGATCCGGGTGGTCACATTGTCTAGCGTTTTGGGCGTTTCCTGCGCCAGCAGGGCCCGGGCCTGTGCTGAGAGTGCCAGATGATACTTTTCGGCAACGGCAAGCGCCTGGGCGCAGGTGGAGGTATCCGGCACCGCCGGGCCGCTGGCGATCATATCCAGCGGGTCCCCCAGAATGTCGCTCAGCACGATGCTGAACACCTGCGCAGGGGCACAGCGCTGCGCGAACCGCCCGCCCTTCACACCGGAAAGCCGCTTGCGGATGGTATTCATCTCCACAATGTCGGCCCCGCTGGCCAGCAGCTGGTTCGTGATGTCCTGCAGCTCTGCCCCGGGAACGAGCGGCTGCTCGAACAGCGCACTGCCGCCGCCGGAAAGCAGAAACAGCACCGTATCCCCGGCGGTCAGCCCCTGCACCAGCGCCAGCGCCTTTTGGGTGGCCGCAAAACCGTTTGCATCCGGCACCGGGTGGCCCGCCTCATAGCAGGCCACCCCGGGGATCTCACCTTTCACATGGCCGTACTTGGTCACGACCACGCCGCCGTCCACCCGGCCCAGCGTTTCAACCGCCGCGTGTGCCATCTGCCAGGCCGCCTTGCCCGCCGCCACCAGAAGCACCCGGCCCTTCCCGGGCCGGAGATCCCGCAGCGCGCGGCGCACCGCCTCATCTGGCAGAACAGCGTTCAGGCTGGAACGAAGGATCACATCCGCATCCCGGCGCAGTGCAGCATTCATAGACTCGCCCTCCTTGCAGCGGTGCCCGCCCCTCCGGGACAGCGCACCGAAAACAGCCGAATAAAAAATCAAGACCGACGATCTCTTTTGAAATCGTCGGTCTTGTTTCAATCCGAGTGGCGAGAATCGAACTCACGGCCTCTTGAACCCCATTCAAGCGCGCTACCAAAACTGCGCTACACCCGGACATCTGATCGAGCTTGTCGCTCACAGCTCAATCAGTATACCCGAAGAATGGTGTTTTGTCAAGCACTATTTTCAAATTTCTTCTTCATTTTCGGCAATGGCCGTTGTGCTGCCCACCGGCTGCGGAAACTCCACCGTGGCCAGCGCCACAGCGAACACGCTCTGCGCACCGGCATCCAGCAGAGCCTGCGCGCAGGCCGAGGCCGTGGCTCCGGTGGTCAGGACATCGTCCACCAGAAGGATGCGCTTTCCCTCCACAGCCTCCGGCCGGGCCACCCGGAAGGCACCCGCCACATTGGCCAGCCGCTCGTCAAGGGAAAGTCCCTCCTGCCGCCGAGTGGAGCGGGCACGGGTCAGCGCGTCCGTTACCACCGGCACACCCACCGCCCGGGCAAGGGGCTGTGCCATCCGCTCCGGCACATTGTAGCCGCGCTTTTTGCTGGAGGCCGGTACCGGAAGGATGCAGTCGTAACCCCGGTCAAGGCCCGGTACCGGTTCGGGCAGAGGCTCAGAGCCGCACATTCTGATCTCGCTGCCAAAGAGCAGGCGGGCCATCTCCACGCCCAGCTCCACAGCTGCCCAGGGCGCGCCCTGATATTTCGCCCGCAGCACCGCGCGGCGGGCAAGGCCGGTGTATCGGTAGGGCGCGGCTGCCCCATCCAGCCGCCCCAGGTAGTGCTCGGAGCCGTGCAGCCGCATGGAGGGTGCACGGCGCAGCTCTGCCAGCCCATCGGCGCAGTCCGGGCAGGCAGGCCGGCTGCCCAGCACCCGGTCACAAAAAGGGCAGCGGCGCGGGTAAAGCACCCAGCGCAGCTGCCGCAGTGTGCGGCTCAGGCCGCTGTAATAAAGCATCAGTCGTTCTTGACCGCAATGATGACGCGGACCTTTTTTCCGGCAGCGCAGCCGAAATTATCGTACCAGCCGGTCAGCTGGTAGCCGTCCGCATCCACCTGAGCCAGCTTGGTGGGGTAATACTGGCCCTTGTACCACAGGTAGACCTGCACATTGTCTGCCATCTCGTAGCGTTCACTGCCCGAGAGCACCGAGGCCGCGCCGACCTTGTCGATCTTCAGGGGCATCAGCTGCATCATGGCCTTGACAGAGCCGGTGGTCTCCCGCCGCACGGCAATGCCGCCCGCCAGCACCGGATACTTGATGGCCGTGGTGTAGCTGGCCGCCGCGCCGTTGACGTAGCAGATATAGGTTGCCCCGCCGCCGATGTAATTGAAGATCTGCTTGAAGGGGGTGCCCGTGATCTCTGCGATCTGCTGGAAGCCAATGCTCATCAGGGAGCCGGTGTTGCTGGTCAGCTTCTGCCAGGCCGTGCTCAGGATATCGCCCGAGACGATGCCCCACAGGATCTCGCTGGTGGTGGGCACCAGCAGGTTGGACAGGCGGTCTGCCGCCGTGGTACCCGAGGTAGAGCCGGAGCCGTCGGTGCCGCCCGTGGTCGATCCGGTGGTGGTGCCTGTCGTGGTCGTGGTGCCGGAAGCGGAATCTCCCGCCGCAATGCCGGTGAAAAGGTTCTTCAGGTCAGAATAATTCATGGCCAGATTTTTCACATCGTCCAGCACGCCGTAGCTCCACAGGTCGCCGGTCACATCGTTCAGGATGAGCCGGTCGATCTGTCCGGCATCGTTGACGGTATAGTAGCGGACATCGAGGTCACTCAGTGTTACCCCCGATAGGCGGCTGGGACGAACCGTCCCAGCCACACCCTCCGAAGTCGTATCCAGAATCTCTACATCGTCGGCCAGGGCGGCAGCGCCCAGCGCAGTGGCATTGGTATTGATGGTGCCGTTGACACGGCGGTCATCGATGTGCTCCACGCTCTCGCCCTCCGGGGTGACCTTGATCTCTACCAGCCACCCCTGCGGAAAGTTCAGGCTCTTGTCCACGTTCACGGTGCGGGCAATGCCGTCGGTGCACATGACGGAGACTTTCTGCAGAACATCCGCGCCGTTCTCTTCCACCAGACTGCGGGTGGCGGTCTGCACGACACCGTAGAACACGCTGTCGGCTTCCTCGCCGGTCACGATCCCGGCAGCCTCATTGTTCATGCCCAGCAGCAGGGTGACGACCTCGCCCACGCCGCCGCCGTTGAGGGAGGACACCTGGGAGGCCACCGCAGAGGAACCCAGCGTATAGCTGGTGCCTGCCACCGTTACACTGGTGGGGGCGCTGGCACTGGGCGAAACTGCCGTGATGCGGCCAGCGGCGCGGCGGGTGCAGATCCACAATGTCTGTAAACTCTCACTGTAATAATACACGTCGTATTTGTTCAGTTCCGCAGATTCCGACGCTTTATCGTTGCGGTAGACCATCTTGGGAACAAAGGGCAGCTGAACCGTATCGCCTGCCACAAAGGGGCCCTTCAGGCTCTTGAGCATGACGCTGGAGGTATCCACCTGACCGTTGGAGACCGTGAAGCCCAGGCTGCTGCCGTAGGCACTGCCGCTGGCGGTGTTGGCTGTCAGGGCGTTGTAGAACAGCAGGGCGCACTCCTCGTAGTTGAGCGCCTCGCCCTGGCTGCGGTCCACCTGATTGCGCAGGCCCAGCTCACTGGCCTTGTTCAGCTGTGCGTTGGGGAAGGAGCCGCTCAGGTCGGTCATCTTATAGCCCATCAGCTTGAGGATGGCCGTGACCGCCTCCTCCAGCGTCACAGCGTTGTCGGGCCGGAAAGAGCCGTCGGTGTAGCCGTTCATCCAGCCGTTCTGCACCGCAATGCGGACATAGGGTGCATAGGGCGAAGTGCCGGGCAGGTCGGTGAACAGGGTGCCTACTGTGCCCTGAGAGCCCACGCTCTCACGGTAGGTGGAGTAGGACACCAGCATCCGGGCCAGCGCACCGCGGGTGACCACAGCGTTCAGGGCAGCCTGCTGGCTGCCGTCCATCGCGCCCAGCGTGATGGACAGCTGGACCGCCGTGTTGGCGTTGCCCGCTGCCGCTGCCGGCAGCACCAGCATCGACACGGCAATGCTCACCGCCAGCAGAAATGCAAGGATTCGCTTTTTCATGGAAAATCCTCCTTAAAATAGTTTCTAATGTATTCCGGGTTGCGGCTCCCAGCGTCTGCTTCGTGCAAAGCCTTGCACTTGCATCCTGCTGGCCGCGGCCCCAACAACTCCTCCCTTCATCCGCCACTGGCGGCGGTCGTCGTTGTTGCCCCTATTAGGGGAGCTCCGCAAGGCGCTGGCAAAGCCAGACCGAAGCGGTGAGAGGTTTAATCATATCTCAGCGCTTCAATGGGGTTCAGCCTTGCGGCGCGCTTGGCGGGCAGATAGCCGAACAGCACACCGATGCCCACTGAGATGCCAAAGGCCACCACGATGGAGTTGAACGAGGGGCTGACGGTCACATCAATGTCGCTGGAGATCATGGGCAGAATGCGGTTTGCCGCCATGGACACGATATAGCCAAGGACGATGCCCAGCACGCCGCCCAGTGCGGAGGTGGTGGCAGCTTCCACCACGAACTGCGACAGGATCACCCGCTCCTTAGCACCCAGTGCCTTGCGGATGCCGATCTCCCGGGTGCGCTCGGTCACCGACACCAACATGATGTTCATAATGCCGATGCCGCCCACCAGCAGCGAGATGCTGGCAATGCCGGTAAGGATAATGATGACCATGTTGATCATCTCGTTCATCTCCTCCAGCCACTCGCTGGCGCTGTAGATGTAATAAGCGTTGTCGCTCTTGAGCAGGTCGTACAGGCCGCTTTCCACCACCGCCTTGGCCTCGTTGGCCCGGCTCTCGTCCTTCATAATTGCAACAAAGTTCTTGGCACTGGACTGGTTGGAGAGCCGCATGGCCGTGGTGTAGGGCAGATAGATGCAGTCATCGTCGGAGCCCTGCTGCATGTTCTTGTCCGTCACCTTGGCGTTCAGCACGCCCACGATCCGGAACTTGTAGGCCCCCAGCTTGATGGTCTGGCCCACCGCGTTGCCGCCGTAGGCCGCCCGGTTGAGGTAATCACCAATGATGCAGACCTGCTTGTTGTCCTTGATGTCCATGTACTGCAGGCCGCGCCCCTGGGCGAGGGTATAGTTTTTCATCTCGGCGTAGTGCTCGTCCACACCGTAAACGCTGGTGCCGTAGCGGTAGGTCGTGGTGCCCACCTTGGGGGTGTTGTTGCTGAAATCGATCTGGGGCGAGACTGCGGAGATGAGTTCCTTGTTCTTATCCGCGATCGCATACACATCCTCCACCGACGCGGTGCGGGAGCCGTAGCCCCAGACCTGAATGGACAGGGCATTCGTGCCCAGTGCCGAAAAGCTGTCCCGCATACTCTGGGTCATGCCGTTGCCCAGGCCCACGATGACGATGACCGCCATGACACCGATGATGATGCCCAGCATGGTCAGAAAGGTGCGGAGCTTGTTGCTCCACACATTCTGGAGGGCCTGACGGAAGGTCTCAATGATCATTTGTTCCCCTCCTGTTCTGCCGGTTCAAAGTTCAGTGTCGGCTGGACGATGGCTTCCGGCGCGCGGGAGTCGCCATCGTAGACCACCCGACCATCCTCCAGCCGGATGATGCGGTCGGCCTGCACGGCAATGGAATTGTCATGGGTGATGAGCACCACCGTATGGCCCTGCCTATGCAGATCCTGCAGCATTCCCAGCACCTCACGGCCGGTGTGGCTGTCCAGCGCGCCGGTGGGCTCGTCGGCCAGAATGATCGCCGGGTTGCGCACCAGCGCCCGCGCGATGGATACGCGCTGCTGCTGGCCGCCCGAAAGCTGGTTGGGCTTGTTTTTCAGCTTATCGCCCAGCCCCACCTGCTCCAGCACCTCGCGGGCCCGGCGGTGGCGCTCGGCGCGGGGGATGCCCGCATAGACCAGCGGCACCTCCACGTTTTCCAGCAGGTTCAATTTGGGCAGAAGATTATACTGCTGGAAGATGAACCCCAGCATCTCGTTGCGGATGGAGGCCAGCTCATTCCGGCTCATCTTGCCCACATCCCGGCCGTTCAGCCGGTAGGTGCCCGCCGTGGGCACATCCAGGCAGCCGATGATGTTCATGCAGGTGGACTTGCCCGAGCCGGACTGGCCCACAATGGCAACGAACTCACCTTTTTCTATTTTCATGGTGATTTGGTCGGCGGCTTTTACCGTGGTGTCGCCCATCTGGTAATACTTGCAGACCGCATCAAATTCGATCAGAGCACTCATTCCATCCTCCCATCAGAAGATCATCATGCCGCTGCCATCGTCATAGTAGCTGTCGCTGCTGACCGAGTTGGGGTCGTAACCAATGGTGTCCCCCTCCTGGATGCCGCTGACGATCTGGGTGTAATCATCATCGCTGACACCGGTCTTGACGGCCACATAGACAAAGCCCTCGGGGGCCTCCATGGTGGTATCCGCCTTGGAGGCGCTGGGGGAATCCTGGGTCACCAGCACATATCCGCCCCGGACGATGGCCGCATTGGGCACGGTCAGGGCATTGGCGGCCTCGGCCACCACGATCTCGGCGTTGGCGTTCATGCCGGGGCGCAGGCCGTCGGTCTCGTCAATGCGGATGGTCACCGGGTAGGTGGTGGTGCCGCCGTTGGAAGTGCCCTTCATGGAGACGCGGGTCACAGTGCCCACATAGTTCTTATCCTGCACGGCATCGGCTGTGATCTGCACCTTCTGGCCCACAGTCAGGGAGCTGATCTGCAGCTCGTCCACATTGATGACCATTTCCAGATAGCTCAGGTCATAGATGACGCAGAGGGTATCGCCGGATTTGACCGCATCGCCCACCTTGGCATCCTTTTCAATGATGGTGCCGCTGATGGGAGAGGTTACGGTATAGTTGGCCATGGTATCCTGCAGGTTCTGCAGGGAGATCTCAGCGCTGCGCAGGGTCTCAGAGGCCGACTGGATGCTCTCGGTCAGGTCGTCGCCGCTCAGCTCGATCAGGATATCGTTCTTGGCAACAGTCTGGCCCTCCTGCACATGGATGGAGGTCACGGTGCCTGCGGCCTGTGCGGTCAGGGTACGCTCTGCCTGATAGCCAAAGGTGGCAGAACCGATGGAGCTGATCCCGTTGATGGAGGCGGTGGCCGCCTGCGCGGTGGTCAGGCCGCCTGCATTCCGCACGGCAACGGTCACGGTGCGGGTGAGCAGGTTGCCGGTGCTCAGTGCATCCGTTCCGGTCACGCTGGTCACGGTGCCGTCCAACTGCTCAAAGGTGCCGTCCAGCGTCACCTGGGCGGTCTGGCCCACGCTGAAATTGGCGGCATCAGCGGCGGGGAATTCCAGCGTCAGCAGCATTCTGGAGCTGTCGCGGATGATGGCGACCTCCTGCCCGCTGGTCACCTCGTCGCCTTTTGCGACCTTCAGGGTGCTCACAGTGCCATCCACCTCGGCGCGGACATACTGGCGATCCACCACCTTGTCATAGCTGCGCTGTGCCTGCTGCATGGCGATCTCAGCCTTTTCAAAGTTGGTGGAAGCATTCGAACTGTCCAGCGTGTAGAGGATGCTCCCCTCATCCAGCACGTCGCCCTCCTCGAACTCGCCGGTGAGCACCTTACCCTCCACCAGAGATTTCACGGTGTAGGTGTTGGCAGGGTTGAGGGTACCGGTGCCGCTCAGGGTGTTGGAGACATCCCGCATTTCAGGGCTGGCCTCCATATAGCTGGGGTCCACGGCTGTGGTGCTGGCCTTCTTGGGCTTGAGCAGAAACACACCGCCCGCGATCACCACACAGACCACCGGCACGAGCCATTTCCAGTTCTTCTGCAAAAACAGCACCGGGGCCTTGGCAGTCTGTGCCGCAGACGTTTCCGTGCCCGGGTTCTCCGCGCCGTCCTTCTTCTTGTTCCAGATCATCATGTTCCTCCTATCAGATTCAGGCTCGCCGGGGGCGGCCTGTCAGATTCCTTTCCTATGTATAGGTGTAGTGTATCGCATTTTGCCCGGATACACAAGCGTCCAAATTTCGTTTGAACGCTTTTCAGCAAATTTTCACAGATTGTAAACCTTTGTGCAAATCGCAAGTTGACCTGTCTGCCGCTTTCTGGTTTAATCGGGACGTTGTTTGTACCAAATCAGAGGAGGATTTTTTACCATGAATCAGACCAGTAAGTTCTCGGTGCGCGATATCTGCTACGCGGGCCTGTTTGCCGCCGTCATCGCCGTGATGGCACAGATCTCCATCCCCATGCCGCTGGGCGTACCCATGACCATGCAGACCTTCGCCATCACGCTGGCTGCCGTGGTGCTGGGCTCCAAGCTGTCCGCCATTGCCACGCTCGTTTACCTGCTGTTGGGCGCTGTGGGCGTGCCGGTGCTGGCCAACTTCTCCGGCGGCATCGATAAGTTTGTCGGCCCCACCGGCGGCTTCCTGATCTCCTTCCCCATCATGGCCTACATCATCGGCCTGGGCGTGGAGCACAGGGATGCTTTCAAGGGTGCTTTCCCCGTGGCGGTTGTCGTGGGCACTGTGGTCAACTATATCGTAGGTGTCATCCTGTTCGTGATCGTCGCCCACAGCACCGTGTCTGTGGCTGTTTCTGCCTGCGTTCTTCCCTTCATCCCCACCGCCATCATCAAGGCTGTGCTGGCCTGCGTGCTGGGCCTGAACATCCGGAAGCGGATCCCGGGGGTAAAAAAGGCATGAGCATCGTACTGCGTCCGCATCACCTGCTCTGCACTCAGGGCTACTCCGGCCATGGCTACAGCGAGGCCTTTGTGGAGCACATGAACGATGTCGTTCACCAGCTGCGGGAGGTGCCCGGGACGAAGATCCAGCTCACCTTCTCCACCGACACCCTCTGTTCCTGCTGCCCCAACAAGCTGGGCACCGACCTGTGCGACACGCAGGAAAAGGTCAAGCGGTACGACCGCAAGACTGTGGAGTATTTCGGGCTGGAGGAAAAGGAATACGACTATCAGGCCCTCATCCGGGAGATCGATGCAATAGCCACCCCCGAGATGCTGGCCGATATCTGCCGGGACTGCTGCTGGTTCCCCATCAGCGCCTGCTGCAAGAATATCTGCGAAGGCAAATACGTGAAATAACATTTTCCCCTATACAAGAGGCCGCCGTGCAGGAGATGATCCTGCACGGCGGCCTCTTTGTTTTATTCTGTTTCTGCGGCCTGCACCGTTACATAGACCCCGGCGGGGACACAGGCGGCCCAGGCATCCTGCTCGCTCAGCCAGCCGAATTGCTCGCACACATGGTCCGGGCACTGACTGTCGAGGAAGGCAACGGCCCCATCCTTTACCTGCAGATGCACGATGTAATCGCCCACATCATACAGATAATCGTGGTCCTCGTCCAGCGGGATCGTCTCAGTGATGCCGTCGCCGAAATCGACCACGGCCACCAGCGGCTCCGCTTTGGGGGCGTTGGCACGGTACAGCACGAACAGGAGTGCTGCCGCGGCCAGCACCACGGCCGCAAAGATCAGGTTTTTCTGCCAGCTTTTCAGGCGTTTCATGCAGCGTACTTGCTGGCAGCAGCACCGGCAATGCGGCCAAAGACAACGAAGTCAGAGACAGCAGTGCCGCCCAGACGGTTTGCACCGTGGACACCACCGGTCACCTCACCTGCTGCGAACAGGCCGGGGATGATCTCGCCGTTCTCGTTCAGGACTTCGGTGTTGGTGTTGATCTTCAGGCCGCCCATGGTGTGATGAACGCCTGCGGTGACCTTGATGGCATAGTAGGGAGCGGTATCCAGCTTGTTTGCAAAGCTGGTGCGGCCAAAGTCGGGGTCATTCTTGGCCTCAACGTAGCCGTTCCAGGTGTTCATGGTCTCGGCCAGAGCAGCGCCGTCTACGCCGATCTGCTCAGCCAGCTCCTCGTAGGTCTTGCCCTCGAAGGTGTAGCCCTTCTTGATGTAGCCCTGAATGACACTGGAATCATCGACCATCTTCTGGTCAATGATCAGCCAGCTGTAGCTGCCGGGCTGTGCGATCTCAGCGGCAGAGACCACGTCACGGGTGCCGACTTCATCAATGAAGCGCTTGCCCTCGGAATTGATCAGAACAGCGCCATCGCCGCGCAGTCCCTCAGTGATCAGAGAAGCGCTGTCGTACTGGACAGTGGGGTGGATCTGGATCTGGTCCATATCCACGGTGTCAGCACCGATGGCCTGTGCCATCTTGATGCCCTGGCCCAGGATGCCAGGGGCGTTGGTGGTCATAAAGCCCTTCAGCTCGGGCTTGTACTCAACGACCATATCCATGTTTGCGCCGAAACCGCCGGAGGTCAGGATCACGGCCTTGGCGTTGATGGTGATGGTCTCACCGGAAGCGCCGGTAGCCTTGATGCCAACAGCAGCGCCGTTGTCATCGGTCAGGATCTCGGTGGCGGTGGTGTTCAGCATCATCTGGACACCAGCCTTCTGGCAGTCCTCCTCCAGCAGGGGCACCATATAAGCACCCACGGAGACGACCTTGCCCTCCTCATTCACAGGGCGGTGGATTCGCTTGACAGATGCGCCGCCTGCAGAGGAGACGCTGTTCAGGGTAATACCCTGCTCACCCAGCCAGTCGATGGCATCAGCGCTGTTGGAGCACAGGGTCTCCACCAGAGCAGGGTCATTGACACCCTTGCCGCCGATCATGGTATCCAGCTCCATCAGCTCCACAGAGTCGAAGTAGCCCTTGGGGTCAGCCTGATAAGCAGCCCACTGCTCGGCCACGGTAGCAGCCAGAGCGGTGATGGTCTCGTTGTCAGCATACTTTTCAGCAGCAGCCTTCAGGGTCTTTTCGACACCTGCGCCTTCGGCAAACTCGTTCTCATCCTGATACACGGTCTTGCCGGCGTTCATGCCGCCGGTAGCGCGCACGGAGTTGCCGCCCACCACGGGCTGGCTCTCCACGATGACAACGCTCTTGCCCTCGCTGGTGGCAGTCAGGGCAGCGGTCATGCCTGCGCCGCCTGCGCCCACGATGACGATGTCGGTATCAACGGTAGAATCCTCAGCAGGCTCAGCGTTGTTCTCCACAGCGGTCTGGAAATCCTCAGGCTTCAGACCAGCAGCGGTGATGGCAGCAGCGGCTGCCTCCTTGATGGCATTGGAGGTAATGGTTGCGGTGGACACGCCGTCCACGGCAATGCTGCCACTCTCGGCGATCTCGCCGGGCAGCTGCTCGATCGCCTTGGAGCCAACGCCCTCGGTCTCATCGGCACCCTCAGCGGTGCAGCCGGTGATCTTGCCGTCGGTCAGGGTCAGGGTAACGGTAACATCGCCGCCAAAGCCCTTGGCAGTGCCGGTAAAATCGCCGGTAGCACCCGCGCCGGTGGTGGAGGCGGGCTTGCTGCCGCAGCCGTAGCCCAGCAGGCTCACTGCAACGACAGCGGCCATGGCCAGCGCTGCAATGCTCTGTTTCATCTTCGTGTTTTTCATGGTTTCTTCTTTTTCCTTCTCAGTTGAACCAATGTTGCAGGCAGTTAGCCTGCGCGAACATATCTCAGCATAAAAAGGGGACTGCCCATTCGGAAGGCAGTCCCCTTTGCCGAACTTAAGTAAAACTTAGGCGTTGGCCTGTGCAGCAGCAACAGCGCAGGCAACGGTAGCGCCGACCATGGGGTTGTTGCCCATGCCGATCAGGCCCATCATCTCAACGTGTGCGGGCACGGAGGAGGAACCTGCGAACTGAGCATCACCATGGACGCGGCCCAGAGAGTCGGTCAGGCCATAGCTTGCGGGGCCTGCAGCCACGTTATCGGGGTGCAGGGTACGGCCCGTGCCGCCGCCGGAAGCGACGGAGAAGTACTTCTTGCCGTTCTCGATAGCCCACTTCTTGTAGGTGCCGGCAACCAGATGCTGGAAGCGGACGGGGTTGGTGGAGTTGCCGGTGATGGAGCACTGCACGTCCTCCTTCTTCATGATGGCAACGCCCTCCATGACATCGTTAGCGCCGTAGCACTTGACGGCTGCGCGCTCACCCTCGGAGAAGGGGATCTCCTTGACGACCTTCAGGGTCTGGGTGGGGATATCGTACTCGGTCTGCACATAGGTGAAGCCGTTGATACGGGAAATGATGTAAGCTGCGTCCTTGCCCAGGCCGTTCAGGATGACACGCAGAGGGGTCTTGCGGACCTTGTTTGCGGTGCGGGCGATGCCGATGGCACCCTCAGCAGCAGCAAAGGACTCGTGGCCTGCCAGGAAAGCGAAGCAGGTGGTGTCCTCGCTCAGCAGACGAGCGCCCAGGTTGCCGTGGCCCAGACCGACCTGACGCTGCTCAGCAACAGAGCCGGGGATGGTGAAAGCTTCCAGACCCTCACCGATAGCAGCTGCGCACTCGGCAGCGTCGGTCAGGCCGCGCTTCACAGCGATAGCGGTGCCCAGAGTGTAAGCCCAGACAGCGTTATCAAAGCAGATGGGCTGCACGCCGCGGACGATCTTGTCGCAGTCGATGCCCTTAGCGAGGAGCATCTCGTTGCAAGCGTCCAGAGACTCCAGGCCGTTGGCCTTCAGGCATGCCTCGATCTTCGGCATGCGGCGATCCATAGATTCAAAAGTTGCCATGAGTTGTTCCTCCTCTCTTATTCCTCACGCGGGTCGATGTACTTGACAGCGCCTGCTTCCTTGCTGAAGCGGCCGTAAGTACCCACGTTCTTCTCGTAAGCCTCGTTGGGGGTCTTGCCGTGACGGATATCCTCCATCATCTTGCCCAGCTTGACGAACTGATAGCCGATGACCTCGCCGTTGGCATCCACAGCCAGCTTGTTGATGTAGCCCTCGGTCAGCTCCAGATAACGGACGCCCTTCTCCTTGGTGGAGAAGATGGTGCCGGTCATGGAGCGCAGGCCCTTGCCCAGGTCATCCAGACCTGCGCCGATGGGCAGACCGTCCTCAGAGAAAGCGGTCTGGCTGCGGCCGTAGACGATCTGCAGGAACAGCTCACGCATAGCAACGTTGATAGCGTCGCAGACGAGGTCGGTGTTCAGAGCTTCCAGAATGGTCTTGCCGGGCAGGATCTCGCCTGCCATAGCAGCAGAGTGGGTCATGCCGGAGCAGCCGATGGTCTCCACCAGAGCCTCTTCGATGACGCCGTTCTTGATGTTCAGAGACAGCTTGCAGGTGCCCTGCTGGGGTGCACACCAGCCCACACCATGGGTGTAGCCGCTGATGTCCTTGATCTCATAGGCCTTGACCCATGCGCCCTCTTCGGGGATGGGAGCCGGACCATGCTTAGGACCTTTGGTGATCGGGCACATATTCTGTACTTGCTGCGAATAGGTCATAATCATACTCTCCTTTTGACAAATTGATGCCATTGGCAGGGGGTGTCCTGCCGTTTGCATTGACCGGCCACGCCGGTACTACCACGCATAGTTTTATTATAGAGAACCTTGGCGGAATTTGCAAGACGTTTTGCGGATTTTTTCACAAGCATTTTTAACGGTTATTTGCTGCTAACTAGCACTTTCACCGCTTTCGCTGCCCAGTTCGTCACATTTCTATCATATTTGTCAAAAGGAATATCTTGCGCTGTCCGGTTCAGTTTTTTCTGGGCGGCTGTTGGGCCCTGACAGGCCGGAGCGCCCAGATGCACACAAAGCCCGCCGCCGCGCCTGCCATGGCCAGCCAGTGCCGCCCGGTGGCAAGGCCCCAGAGGTTCGCCGCAAAGGGGAAGGCAAGGCTGCCCACGCTCTGTCCCAGCGCCAGAAAGCCGTAGTTCACCCCGGCATGGGGCAGGCCGAACAGGTCGGTGGAGAGGGAAGGCAGCACCGCCGCCAGCGCCGAATAACAGAAGGTGAGTCCTGCGTACACAGCCACAACGAGCCAGCCCTGTGCGAACAGGAAGGCCGCTGAAAGCCCCAGCGACACGCCGAACAGGATCAGGTCAGTGGGGCGGCGGCCGATCCGGTCGCTGAGCAGGGGCATCAGTAAGCGGCCCGCCGCGCTGCCCACGCTGCCCAGCACCACACTCCACAGGGCAGCGCCCTCGTCCAGGCCCCGCTCCATGCCCAGCTTTAAGATGATGGGGCTGAACAGCAGCACCGCCGGGGTGGAACAGCAGACCGCTCCGGCGCAGAGCCAGTACTGTTTTGTTCTGAGCATCTGCAGCGGGGCAAGGTCGAGGGCCGGGGTGCCCTTTCCCCTGCCCTGCTCTTCGGGCTTCTGCTTTGCCGGGGGCGGGTCGGTGAGCAGGGCACTGCCCATAAGGCAGACCGGCAGCGTGAGTGCCCCCAGCGCCCAGAACGCCCCCCGGATCCCCTGCACCGGGCCAAAGCCCTTCAGCGCCGTGCGGACGAATCCGGTCAGGAACGCTCCGCTCAGGCCCACCGCGCCGCCAATGACCCCCGTGGCAAGGCCCTTGCGCCCGGCGTACCATTTCTGGGCGCAGGACTGGATGGACGGGTAGAGAAACGCCGTGCCCAGCCCCGCCGGAATGCTGAACACTGCCCAGAACCATGCCCCCTTTTCCCCAGGCAGGAGGGCCGCCGCAAAGAACCCGCCGCAGAGCAGGCCGGTGCCCCACAGCGCCGCGCAGCGCGGGCCTTTTTTATCCTGCAAAAAACCGCCGATGACGCATCCCACCCCGAACGCTGCGATCAGGATGCCGAACGCATAGCCCGCGCCGTCCTCGGTCAGGCTGAACTCGTCCATCACCGGCTGCTGGAACACACCCCACGCCGCAGGCAGGCCCGTCAGGATCTGAATGGCCGCCCCCGCCGCCAGGATCGCCCAGGGGTGGCGCGCTGTAAACTGCTTCATCTGTTTTATCACCTCGTTCTGTCAGTGTGCCCTTTTTCATTGACAAAACGGCATGATTCTTTATAATTAAAGATGTTCAAATTAAAATAACTTCACCCTCTCCGTCAGTGCTGACGCACTGCCACCTCCCCCAAAGGGGGAGGCTCTGGCGGTTCTTTGAAAGGCCTCATCTGGGATTGCCCTTGGCTCTCCCTTTGGGAGAGCTGTCGAGCGAATGCGAGACTGAGAGGGTGAGGATGCTGAGAAAGAGGAACCAACTATGAAATCACAGGCATTGAAGGGTATGCGCGACCTGCTGCCCGCTGAGCAGACCCTGCGCGACTACATCCAGGGCAAGATCCTGGAGACCTACCGTGCTTCCGGCTTTGAGCGCATCTCCACCCCCATGCTGGAGGATATGGAGAACCTGGACAAATCCGATGGCGGCGATAACCTGAACCTCATCTTCAAGGTGATGAAGCGTGGAGACAAGCTGACCAGCGCGCTGGGATCCGGCGACCCCAAGCAGCTCTCCGACATGGGCCTGCGCTATGATCTGACCCTGCCCCTGAGCCGGTTCTACGCTGCCAACAAGGACAAGCTCCCCCACCCCTTCAAGGTCATCCAGACCGACCGCGTGTTCCGCGCCGAGCGCCCCCAGAAGGGCCGCCTGCGCGAGTTCGTCCAGTGCGACATCGACATTCTGGGCGACGAGAGCCCCAACGCAGAGGTGGAGCTGATCGACGTGACCGCCCGCGCTCTGCTGGGCATCGGCTTTACCGGCTTCACCGTGAACATCAATGACCGCCGCATCCTGCGCGGAATGCTGGAGAGCATGGGCTTTGCCGCCGACACACTGGACTCTGTCTGCATCACCTTTGACAAGATGGATAAGATCGGTGCCGAGGGCGTGAAGGCCGAGCTGACCGAGAAGCAGCTGCCCGATGCTGCCATCAACGCGCTGGCCGATTTCATTGCCGCCGGTGATGTGACACTGGAGTCCGTAGCTTCCCGCTGTGCCGACCCCGCCATTGCCGATGACCTGAAGTATGTGCTGGCCACCGCAAAGGCCATGGCCAACGGCCGCTTCGATGTGGCCTACTGCCCCAGCCTGGTGCGCGGCCAGGGCTACTACACCGGCATGGTGTTTGAGATCACCTGCCCGCAGTTCAGCGGTGCAGTGGCTGGCGGCGGCCGCTACGACAACATGATCGGCAAGTTCCTGGGCACCAAGGTGCCCGCCGTGGGCTTCTCCATCGGCTTCGAGCGCGTCTGCGGCATCCTGCTGGAGCAGGGTTATCAGATCCCCGGTGCCAAGCAGAAGATCGCCCTGCTCTACAACAGCGATGTGGACTTCCCCGCCGTGCTGGCCAAAGCCGCACAGCTGCGCGCCACCTACAACGTCACCGTTCTGCCTCAGGCCAAGAAGCTGGGCAAGCAGCTGGGCCAGCTGGAGGCTTCCGGTTTCGCCGGTGCCGCCTTTATGGACAAGGATGAAGTAAAGATCTTCGCACAGCAGTAATGGGCGGGCGGCGGGAAAGCTTCCCGCCGCCCTTTGCAACAGCATATATAACAAAGCCCTCTCAGCCGATCGGCTGAGAGGGCTTTGTTTTGTACAATCAAATTACAAGCTGTACAGTTCCGTATACTTTTTGGTCAGATAATCCAGATAGTAGTGTGCATCAAAGGTGCCGCAGGCGTTTCTGACGACTTCAGCAGGCTCCAGCAGGTGGCCGTACTGGTGCACCTTTTCCCGCAGCCAGCCGGTGACGGCGGAGAGATTCCCGTGGGCCACGCCGCCGTACACATCGAATTCCTGCTCCATATTGTGGAGCATCTGGGCACCGTAGGCATTGCCCAGAGCGTAAGACGGGAAGTAGCCGAAGGAGCCGCCCGACCAGTGGCTGTCCTGCAGGCAGCCCTCGCGGTCATTGGGAACCTCCACGCCCAGATACTCCTTGTACAGCTCTGCCCACGCGGCAGGGACCTCCTTTGCCGTCAGGGTGCCCGCAATGAGCTGCTTCTCGATCTCGTACCGCACCATAACGTGCAGGCAGTAGGTCAGCTCATCGGACTCGGTGCGGATGAGGCTGGGCTCCACCTTGTTCACGGCGCGGTAGAACTGCTCCGCAGTTACATTTCCAAGCTGTGCGGGGAAGAATTCCTGCACCTTGGGATAGATGGCCCCGATAAAGGCGCGGGAGCGACCGATGAGGTTCTCGTAGAAGCGGGACTGGCTCTCGTGCACGCCCATGGACACACCGCCGGTCAGGCAGGTGTACTGCAGGTCATCCCGGATGCCCAGCTCATACAGGGCATGGCCGCCCTCGTGGAGAACGGAGTACATCGAGGAGGCCACATTGTGCAGGTCGTAGTTGGTGGTGATGCGGACATCCTTGTTGTTGAACTCCAGCGTAAAGGGGTGTTCGGTCTCGCCCAGGCCGCAGTGGCCCCGGTCCAGACCCATGACCTCCATGAGATAGTCCGCAAACGCCTTCTGCTGCTCGACCGGATATTCCAGATGCAGGAAGCTGTCATCGATCTGGGGCTTCTCGCCGATGGCCCGGATGAGGGGCACCAGCCCCTTGCGCAGGGTGTCAAAGAACACGTCCAGCTGTTGAGTGTCCACGCCCCGCTCATATTCGTTCAGCAGGGCATCATAGGGCGCTTTTTCCGCATCATAATAGCCCGCGAACTTCCGGTTATACTCCACCAGCTCCTGCAGGATGGGGCAGAAGGAGGCAAAGTCGTTTTCTTCCTTTGCCTTGTGCCAGACATCACTGGCGCGGTTGGTCAGCTCGCTGTATGCCATATACTCCTCGGCGGGGATGCGGGTGAGCTGCCGGCAGCTGCGGCGCAGCTCCTCCACCTCGCGGCGGTGGAGGGTGTCCAGCGTCTCCCGCCGGGCATAGAGTTCCTCCACCAGTGCAAGGGTCTCGGGGGCGGTCATCAGCTTCTGCAGTTCACCGGCCAGAATGCTCAGAGCCACACCCCGGCCCTCGGCCGTGTTCTTGGGGGCCACGGTCACAGCGTCCAGATACAGGCTGTTGGAGGCGCAGTTGTAGGCGTACAGCTTCTTCTGCAGGGTCTCCAGCGCCCGCAGCTTCTCATTTTGTTCCATTGGGTGTTTCTCCTTTTTCAGTTTTTGGTGGGAAATGCCGGGTCATTCCAGAAAAAGCGCTTCCGGGCCACCGGGTCCGGGTCCGGGATCTCAAACGTATAGCGCTCCGTTGCATTGATGACCGTGGTCTGGCCGTGGGTGCACACCCGGGGCAGGTTGGCATCATAGTTCAGGTGGACATGCCCGTGCACGAACCACTTGGGCTGGTACTCCTCCAGCAGGTCGTTGAAGCAGGCAAAGCCCTTGTGGGCCCGGTCGTCGCCATCGTTCAGGCCAGCCGCCGGGGAATGGGTCAGCAGCAGGTCGATGCCGCCCGCCCGGTGGGCCTTGAACCAGAGCCGCCGCACCCGGCGGCGCATTTCCTGCTCCGTGTACTGGAAGGTCTCCTCGCGGTTGTAGCGGATGCTTCCGCCCAGCCCCATGATGCGCAGCCCTTTCCAGACATACACCTGATCGTCCACACAGATGCAGCCGCCCGGCTCGCCCTCCGTGCGGTAGCGGCCATCGTGGTTGCCGTGGACATACAAAATGGGGGCCGCTGTAAAATTTGTCAGATATTCAAGGTATTTTTTTGGCAGATCCCCGCAGGAGAGGATCAGATTGACCCCGGCCAGGCGTTCCCGGGAGCAGTAGTCCCACAGCGCCTTGGAGGGGGTATCGGAAATTGCAAGTATCTTCACGTCCGCAACACTCCGTTCTGTTGAGCTTTTTACAGCGTCGTCTCTTTCAGGCTGCTCAGGCCGTTGATCTCCAGCAGGCCCAGCGTTCTGACATCCAGCTGATCGTACCGGGGCAGGCTGCCCTCCACACACTCGCCCAGCCAGTCCATCTCCATCAGTTCCTTGGGGGTGTAGGTGTCTGCAGTGGGTGCCTTGGGGATATGCCCCTGCGCAAAGATGCCCGCCGGGAAGATGGGAAACTCGTTGGCCGCAAGGTTCTTTTCCAGCAGATCGAGCAGCTGCTGCGTGCCCTTGGGCAGGGTCTCGTAGTAATCCAGCCGCTCCGCGTCACTGCGGAAGCCCCACCAGTAGTTGATGGCCTTGCCGCTGGAACCGCTGTCCCAGGTGCCCTCGAAGATGGAGCGGATGATGCCGATATAGAACACTTCCCACTTCCAGACCGGCAGCGCCACCGGCTGGATGCTGCCATCCGGCATCCGGCGGCACAGGCCGTATTCCCTGGCGCTGCCGGTGGGCTCAAAGGGGCTGCAGGCGTAGAACAGCTCGATATCCGGGCAGTCGGAGAAATCCAGCGGCTTTCCCGGCTCCTGCAGGCAGGCCCAGCGCAGCAGGATATGGCTGTTGGGCCGCACGGTGCGCAGGCCCCGGGCAAAAGCATTGACGGCCGCAGGCACACCGTAAACGGGATTGGCCGCCACATAGCCCACCCGGTCGGTCAGATTCAGGATGCCCGCCAGCATTCCCAGCAGGTAGTTGGCCTCATAGGTGCGGGGGTAATAGGTGCGCACCAGCGGATGGGGCGCGTTCAGGCAGCAGTTCAGGAACCGGGTCTTGGGGTGCTGGGCCGCTACCTTGAGGCAGGCGGGCCGCATCCGGATGCTGGTGGTGAACACCACGTCCGCGTTGTCGTGGGCCACCTCTTCCATGATCTGCTCCGCGTCCACCTCGGGGGAGACATTTTCCCGGTTGGTGATGATGAGCCGGTCCGGGAATTCCTTTTTCAGGGCCTCGATCCCCTTTTCGTGGCCCCGCACCCAGGCGCTGTTTTTAGCATTGTACTCGTGCAGGAACACCACCTTGAGCTGGCTGGGCTTGCTGAAGATGTTCAGCTTGTTCAGCAGCGGCTCACTGCCGGGCTTTGGCTCCAGCGAAAGCTCCACGGCGTGGGGCTCCGTCAGGATCTTGATCTCATCCCACAGCTTGGCCAGGTTTTCCCGCACCTGGCTGGGGGTGGACTGGCAGGCATCCGAATACCGGTAGACCGAGAGGTACACCAGCAGCGCGTCGCCCGGGGTCAGCCCCAGGGCAGAGCCGCCCAGCGCATAGAACTGCTGGCTGAACATGGTATACAGGGCCGAGAAGTTCAGCCGGTCGTCATCCGACCATACCTCGCTGGCGGCCTTGCAGACCAGTGTCTGCAGCTTTGCATAGCCGCCCAGCCGGGAGAACTGGACATTGTTGATCTTGCTCAGCTTATAAAAATCGAGAAACTCGTAGTAGATCTTGTTTTCCAGCGTGTCGTTCCGGGCCGGAACAAGCCGGGTGACCGTGCCCGGAATGGTGACCGCCTCGTAGTATTTGAGGACAGACACCCGCTTGTTGCCCTCCTGCACATAGAACTTGTTCAGGTATTCGTAGGCAATGATGGGGGTGTGGATGCCCTCTTCCAGATGGGCCTCACAGAGATTCGACCACTTGATGGCAAACTCGGTGTCCTCTTCCAGCAGGGGCATAAAGTTGGCCGCAAAGGCCGTGTGCCGTCCGCTGGTCTTGGTGCCCACAATGCTCTCGGCGGGGATATCCACCAGCCCCAGCGGCTCCTGGGCAACGATGTTCACACCGTTCAGGATATCATCCAGCACCGCAAGGTACGGCGACTGGCCGCGCGCCACACAGGCACGGTAGGCACGCTGGCCCGCGCGCAGGGCGCTTCTATAATCTTCTATCATGGCCATAGCAGAACTCCCTTCTTCAATGGCTCCTGTTTTCCTTTCCCGGCCCGTGCCGCCGTGTTTGCGGCACAGGTCTAAGGACAGTATAACATGAAATTCGGATTTATGGGAGACTTTCTCCGGCAAAGGTGTTGATTTACAGAAATTTTTCAGGTACGATAAATAGGAAACCATATTTGTGAGGTACTTTTTCATGCAGACTGAACAGCTGCCCCGCCTGGAAGCGGGGGAATACCCCGGCGGCATCTGGTATTACGAGCCCCACACCTACCTGCCCTACCGCTATGTGCTGGGCCGGGTGGGCAGGCACCCGCTGGTGTGCATCGGCATCAACCCCAGCACCGCCCAGCCCGGCGCGCTGGACCCCACCTTAAAGAGTGTGGAGCGGCTGGCCAACGCCAACGGCTTTGACAGCTGGATCATGTTCAACGTGTATCCCCAGCGCGCCACCGACCCCAACGACATGGACCGGGTGCCGGACCGCGCCCTCTGCGACGAGAACCTGCGCTGGCTGCGGGCCGTTCTGGCCGAGACCGAGCCCACCATGTGGGCCGCATGGGGCACCCTGATCGAAAAGCGGGACTACCTGCCCGGCCTGATGCGGGAGATGGTGGCCCTGACAAGGGAGCGGGACATCCCGTGGGTCACCTTTGGCAAACGGAGCAAAAAGGGCCATCCCCATCACCCGCTCTACCTGCGCAAAGATTCCACACCCGAGCCGTTTGATGTTGAAAACTATCTGGACACCTGTTTTTGAGGGAGGGATACCATGACCCCGGAACGCTACCAGGCCCTGCTGCGCTGGCTGGAGGCCCGCCCCGCCCTGAAAAAGCTGGTGATCGCCCTGAACCGCTGGCTGCCTGCCGTGCCCTTTGCCTGCTACCCTTTGCTGCTGGTGCTGCTGAATGTGCGGTGGTTCCGGCTGCTTTCCGCAAACCGCGCCGCCGCTCTGGATTTTATGCAGCTCATCGCCCGGGCAGTCTTTGTGCCGGCCTTCGTCTTTCTGGGCGGCACGCTCCTGCGGGCCAGGCTGAACTTTCCCCGCCCGTATGAGCAGCCCGGCTTCACGCCGCTGGTGCCCAAGGAGACCCACGGCAAGTCCTTCCCCTCCCGCCACGCCCTGAGCGCCGCCGTGCTGGCCGCTGTGTGGTGCTACTTCTACCCCGCCGCCGGGGCCTGTATGGTGGTGGTGGCCCTGCTCATCTGCGCCCTGCGGGTGCTTGCCGGGGCGCACTATGTCCGGGATGTGGCCGCCGGTGCTCTGCTCGGCTTTGCCCTTGGGGCCGCCGGAATGTGGCTGCTGTGACCCCAAAATGCCCCCTGCGCCGTAAAATCCAAAAAAATTTGAAATTCCGCTTGACAGAAGCCTATGCGTATGGTATTATACTTCTCGCAGCGTGTGCCGAACGCACACTGCCGCCAGATAAGTACCCCATGGGATAACAACGTGCGCCCGTAGCTCAGGTGGATAGAGCAACTGCCTTCTAAGCAGTGGGCCGGGGGTTCGAGTCCCTTCGGGCGCATTGATGTGGTGCCCATAGCGTAGTCGGTTAACGCGCCAGATTGTGGATCTGGAGACCGTGGGTTCGAGTCCCACAAGGCACCCTGTTAGGAATCAGACCGGAAGCCGAAAGGTTTCCGGTCTGATTTTTTGCTTTTCCGGCCCATTTTAACACGTACTTTCGTTACTTTTCCGCTTTCCGCCGAAAAGTACAACTTTTTTTGAAATTGCGCTTGACAATTCCGGATTCCATGGTATAATAACTAACGTTCCGAGCCGAACAGCCCACGAACAAAACAGAATATGCGGATATGGCGGAATTGGCAGACGCGTTAGATTCAGGTTCTAATCGGGGCAACTCGGTGGAGGTTCAAGTCCTCTTATCCGCACCAAACCATGAAAATCCGAACCTTTTCTCGATAGGAGAAGGGTTCGGATTTTTTGTTTTCTTTGGAAACGAGAACAACGGCTCTTCCCTGACGGCTGTGTGTCCGAAACCTTATCAGAAGAAAGACCGTATCACAAAGGTCACAACTGTAAAGGTGCCGTAAGGCAGAAAGGACACAAACATGAAGTACGATGAAAGCGTTTGCAAGTTCAACATGGACACCGGCTGCGTGGAGCTGCTGCTCCGGAATGGGAGAAAAATCTCTATTGACTGCACTGGGGTCGAGGATGCGCTGGATGTGACCATGGCACAGCAGACCGAACTGGACTACCTCATTTACAACGCCCCTCTGAGCTATGCGGATTTGATTTTGAATGGTGATCCGGAGGAATATTTGAAGAATGTGGCTGGAAGTCATGGGTTAGAAGATTGAGATAAGAGAAAGACGTGCCGCACAAAACGCAGCACATCCTTCTCTTAATAGACAAAAATGCAAGAATCAGTAGCAAAAATGCACATGATTTGTTTTCATTTTTCTGTACATAATAAGATTTTTACTGAGATTTAGCTTTCTGATGAGATTTTCCTCGGAAAGTATGCCCTCAGTGTAAAGTTCATATATAAGAATCCACGAGCGAGCGTTTTCGGAAAGTATATGCTTTTGAGAATCTGATAGAATACCTTTTCTTAGTAACATTATTTGTGCAAGCTCATTCGAACTTGCAACGATCTTATCGATCAGAGAATTTCCGGTGGAGAGAGTTTGGGTCTCTAATAAAATATAGAGAATCCATATAACCTCCAGATCATATTCTTTAGAGAGACAGGCTAAAAGCATTGTTGATAATTGTTCTTTTTCGTGAGCGTCTAACGGTTCCGATTCAACGCTTTTAAGAATTAAAGAACAAGCTTTTGTAAGAGATCGGTCATTATTGGTAAGAATTGTAAACAAGTACGCTCGATACAATTTTTTATCCTGTTCCACCTGAAAGTGAATAGGAGCAGCTTCTATGCTTTTAAGAAGATAACGAATCGCACCTTTCGTTCCGGAGATTTCAAAATTAAAAAAGCTATTAAATAAACTCATTAAATCCGGAACACTAGATGTATCTGGTCTAACACTCAAAACTTCTCTATATGAAGATATGACCTTTTCTAGATTTTCACTTACATAGTATGGGAAATCGAGAATCTCGGTTTTTTCATAGTTCAGTGTGAAACCATATTTTTTTAATACACTTGCAAATTTACTAATGACCTGCTCTTCATCATCGGAGTGAAGATACACCTCATAATCATCGGCATATCGAGAATAATTTAGCCCCAGTTCATGAAGGTCTTGATCTATCCTTGTCATCATGCCTTCTGCTATGATTTTCGAGGAAAGTGGTCCAACAAGAAGTCCGTTGGTTTGATTCAAATTTTGTCTACGATAAATTGAATCCAAGTCACTGTATGTTTTGTAAAGTTCGCTTGATTCTTCATTATTTTGGTGATGATGATATTGAATATTTGTCTCATCTAATCCCAAAATAATCACAGGAATCATATGAAGATAAAAACTTGAGAAAAAATTTGAAATATCAAGTTTTAAAACTTTTTTTGCGCCACTTGCTCTAATTATTTTCGTAGCAAGATTTGAAATATAGTTTGATGGAATTTGACCATTTTCTTCTCTCATCGCTCCAGCTAAACCATAGGACTGTTCATGACGCATAATCGAATTGTCTTCCCCTAAAATAGGAGAAAAAGAGCAATCATTGCCTGCGGTAAATTCTACCAAATCTTTGATGATGTGGTGGTCTTTCATATAAGCGTGAGTCACTGCATATGCACCAATCTCTGGAATACTAATCGTTCGCCGAGCATCATTTTGATTAAAGCGGCTCATATTGAAATTGTATGGAGGAATCAAGTCGCATTTAGCCCCCGGCAAGTGATGAAAGACATCTGAATTTAGTTGAAAGCACGGTGGCAGATATTCCGAGAAAAAACCTGTGTCACGAATTTTCTTATCAAGATTGGCGTATTCTTCGGTAGATAAAGGCATTGATTGAATCACTCTCCTACTTTGTTTTGAAACGATAAGACTAATTTTATTAAATACTATCCAATCTCAAAGGTCAAGAAAAATGATAAACTTCTGACAAAGCAAAAAACAGGGTGCGCCCCTGAATAGGACGCACCCTGCCAAAAGCCACAGACAATAGCGATATGTACAGCAGGGAGTCCCCCAACGGGAACTTCCTGTTTTTCGTTGGTTGTATGATGAGCCTGTTCCGCCTGCCATGCGGCAAACTCCCGCTGACCTTCCTCGCTGTTCCAGCAGGCAAGGATGGCCGGATAGAATGCCCGCGCCAGACGGTCAATGACTTCATCGGGGTAAGGGGAAGTGTTTGTGGACTTTTTCTTTTTGTTCAAACGCACGCTCCTTTGATCGTCCCACCGTG
>ONZU01000090.1_pt1 | contig 100564 bp, 94 predicted proteins | sample 1671161 | NCBI WGS metagenome assembly ONZU01 (sample SAMN06348128, study PRJEB24527) | human gut metagenome | biome: human gut; feature: ankylosing spondylitis patient; material: feces | host: Homo sapiens | place: China | collected 2015-10
CCGGCGTGCGCTACGAATCAGTAGGCCGGGGGTTCGAGTCCCTTCCATCGCACCAAGAAAAACCAGAACACGTTTGTGTTCTGGTTTTTCTTTTTGTCAGCACGATGAAAGGGGCTCGAACAGGGCGGCGGCGCATAGCGCCGCAAGCAATCAGCCCAGTGCAACAACGACGACCGCAGCCTGCGGCTGAAACAGGGAGGAGTTGTTGGGGCCGCGTTCTGATTTTTCAAAGCCCTGCCAAGGGGCTGCGGAAAAATCAGCTAACGCAACCCGTTGCTGTTGCTTAGCCCGCGGGTTCCAACGCATAGGAATGTCTACCGTGGAAGCCGTGAAATCGAAAGATTTCATGGCTTTTTTGTTTTGTGAGCCATGGGTGCGCGGTTGCGGAAAGAGTGAGACTTATCCCCAGAAGATTCAAGACGGAAAAGATAAAATTTCATATTGACAAGACATCAAGACAAGTATATAATCGAACATGGAAACAACAAGGCATCGCGGCGAAAAGCGCTCGAATGCCGCTTTGGATAGAAACAGGTTAAGGAGATATTCAATGACTCAGAGACAAAAAGGTGCTCTTTATATGATCTTGTCTGCATTGTGCTTTGCATCCATGCAGGTGGTGGTGCGGCTGAGCCGCGAGATCCCCACGATGGAGCAGATCTTCATGCGGAATTCGTTCGTGCTGATCGTTTCGGCGATCATCATTCTGCGCAAAAAGGGCTCGCTGTTCGGCCCGGCCAAGTATCAGCCCTATCTGTTCGGGCGGTCATTCTTTGGCTTTCTGGGGCTGATCACCCTGTTCTATGCCTCCAGCCATGCGGCGCAGGGCGATGTGACGATCCTGAACAAAACTTCCCCTATCTGGGTCACCATTCTGGCCGTCATCTTTATGAAAGAAAAGCTGCCCAAGATCCAGATCCCGGCGCTGGCACTTTCCATGGTGGGCGCCTTTATCGTGTTCCGCCCCAGCTTTGAGTCCAACCCCTTCCCGCTGGTGGTGGCATTTTTGTCGGCCGTGACCTCCGGCGTCGCCTACACCTTTCTCTCCTTCTTTAAGGGCAAGGTGGACGGCCTGACGGTCATGATGCACTTTTCCACCTTCAGCGCCGTTGCTTCTTTCCCCTTTATGCTGAAGGATTTTGTGGTGCCCAGCTTCAAGCAGGCGGTACTGCTGCTGCTCATCGGCGTGTTCGGCTCCTTGGGACAGGCCTTTATCACCTATGCCTATCGCTTTGCTCCGGCCTCAGAGATCAGCATCTACAACTATTCCGGCATCATCTTCAGCATGATCCTGGGCTTCTTTATTTTGGGTGAGCCGGTAAAATTCACCTCTGTGATCGGCGGTGCATTGGTGGCTGCCGCTTCTGTTATGGTTTATGTTTACAACAACCGCAGCAATAAGAAGGCAGGTGACGAAACTACGAAATAATCATTGCCCCCAAAGCAAAAGTATGCTATGATACAAATGAATAGCATACAGAACTCTTTCTCGTTGTTTGGCAACTTATCAACCTGAGAAACCAAAAAACGAACGGAGAGTTTTACTATGTGGACGAAAAAAGAAAGATTTGAAGCAGTTCTGAACCATGAGTTGGCAGACCGTCCGCCGGTATCGGCATGGCGTCATTTCACCGAGAACGAGCACAGCGGCGCGGACCTCTTTGTAGAAACGATGCTGAAATGGCAGAACACCTACGACTGGGACTATGTCAAGCTGCAGCCGCGTGCTTCCTACTATGAGGAGGCATGGGGCGGTCAGTTCGACTACAACGACTACGAGGGTGTTTTGCCCAAGGTGGTAAAGGGCCCCATTGGCGGTGTGGCGGATCTGGAAAAGATCACGGTGCTGCCGGGCGATCAGGGTGTGTTTGCAGAGCAGATCGAGGTCATTCAGAAGATGAAGGCTGGTCTGAACGAGGACATCCCCATGTTCCAGACTATGATGTGCCCCACCAGCGTCCTGCAGAAGCTGTGCGCCGTCAACCCCATTGGCCGTTACCGCGCCGCAAGCCGTGACGACCTGATGATGACTCTGATGCACGAGCAGCCGGAGCTGATCCACAAGACCCTGCAGAACATCACCGATACGATGGCCGATTATTCTAAGCACCTCATCGAGGATGCAGGTCTGTACGGTGTGTTCTACGGTGCCACCGGCCTGTCCCGTTCCACCTACATGACCAAGGAGGAGTGGGAAGAGTTTGTCAAACCCTATGATCTGCAGATGATGGAGGCGCTGAAGCCCTGCAAGATCATGGTCCATGCCTGCGGCCTTGAGGTGAACCCGGAGTATTTTGCGCACTACCCCATCGACATCCTGCACTGGCCCGAGAGCGCTACCGGCAATCCCAAGCTGGACACCGCACCCCAGTGGCTGGACAAGTCCATCACTCCGATGGGCGGCTGTGACGAGCGGCTGTTCGGTCAGCACAAGGCCGAGGAGATCGCTGCGCTGACCCGAAATACCCTGAAGCGGATGAAGGACATCCCCTTTGTGCTGGCACCGGACTGCTCGCTGGCCACCAATACCTATGATGAGGAGCTGCGCGCCTTTATCGAGGCCGCACATTCCAACGATTGATCTTCTTTTTTCACTTCCTCCTGTCTGTATGCTGACCGATTGCATGAATAGAGAGTTTTGTCTGTCTGCAAGCTGTGAAAGAGCGGACAGGAGATGGGAAGAGAGGAAAGATTATGGCGGACGAGAACTACTCCTATGCGCCCAAATACGTTCAGATCCAGAACTATATCCTGCAAAAGATCGAGTCTGGCGAGTACACGGCCGGGGACAAGATCCCTTCAGAGATCGAGCTTGCCAGACAGTTTGATGTCAGCCGCCTGACGGTGAATACTGCCGTTAAGGAGCTGGCCAACAGCGGCATCGTGGAGCGGGTGCAGGGCAAGGGTACCTTTGTCCGGTTTGTCCCGGGCCAGTCCTTTTCCAGCCCCATGGCATTTTCCGGCGGCATCAAGATCGCACCCTTTGAACACTCCAACAACAAGCCGCATCGCTTGCTGGAGCATGGGGTCATCAAGGCGGATGCTGCTCTGTGCCAGAAGCTGGGCCTGACGGCAGAAAACCCCTATGTCTATAAGATCGTTCGCTGTGTGGATGTGAGCAGCGAGGTGGATGAGGTGGATTACAGCTATGTCCCGCTGTCGGTGTGCAAGGATCACACGTTTGACTGCGAGGCGCTGAAGACTTTTTTCCTGCACGATTATATCTGCCGCTATTTCAATGAAAAGCCGACCCACATCCGCATTTTTGTGGACACGCCCCTTACCTCGGATATGGAGCTTTCTCTGCTGAACGCGCCGCCGGAGAAGCTGTTCAGCTGGGATACCTTCTTATATCACGGGAATCAGGTGCTGGCGGTCACCACCACGGTTTCCATGCCCAAGGAGAACCGCCCCTTCATCACGCTGGAATTCTGAGCGTTTTCTCTCCGCAAAACAAAATAAGTACCCGGAGGCTGCTGCACAGTGCGCTGTGCGGCAGCCTTTTTTGCGTGGAGATGGTTCTATACGCTTTGGGACGGAGCTGCGTGGCAGATCCGTCCTGTTTTTACAAAAAAGGGACTGCTTTTGGCAGAACAGAGAATTTTCAACGAATAAATTGGGACTACTCACAATTTACAAGTCGGTCATCGTACCCAACACGGATAACATGAAGGGTCTGGAAGCCGCCGCTGCTGCGGGCATCGTAGCCGGCAAGCAGGAAAAGAAGCTGGAGGTCATTGCCGATGTGACCCCGGAGCAGACCAAAGCCATCCGCGCGTACCTTGACCAGACGGATATCAAGGTGCGGCACGTTGAGAATGGCGTCACCTTTGACATCATCCTCACGGTCTGGAAGGGTGAGCATTCCGCACAGGTGCGCATTGCGGTGTTCCACACCAATATCGTCCATGTGGAAAAGGACGGCGAGGTACTGGTGGACATTCCGGTACACGGAGATAGCGAGGAGACCCTGACAGACCGCAGCCTGCTGGATATGGAGCATATCTGGGACTTTGCCAACACGGTGGACGTGGAGGATGTCCGTTCCATTCTGGAACCGCAGATCCGGTGCAACATGGCCATTGCCGAGGAGGGTCTGCGGGGCAACTACGGTGCCAACATCGGCAGTGTGCTGCTGGATATGGAGGGCAATGATGTAAGAGTCCGTGCCAAGGCATACGCCGCAGCCGGTTCCGATGCCCGCATGAACGGCTGTGAGCAGCCGGTGGTCATCAACTCCGGCAGCGGCAATCAGGGCATTACCACCTCGGTGCCGGTCATTGTCTATGCACAGGAGCTGGGCGTGAGCGACGAAACGCTTCTGCGGGCGCTGACCCTCTCCAACCTGACCACCATCCACGAAAAGACCCCCATTGGCCGCCTGTCTGCCTACTGCGGCGCTATCAGCGCGGGCGCTGGTGCGGGTGCCGGTATCGCCTATCTCTGCGGCGGTGACTATGATGCCGTCATCCATACGGTTGTCAACGCACTTGCTGTGGTTTCCGGCGTCATCTGCGATGGCGCCAAGGCCTCCTGCGCGGCAAAGATCGCAACTGCGGTGGAGGCCGGTCTGCTGGGCTACAATATGTACATCCGCGGCAATCAGTTCCGCGCTGGTGACGGTATTGTGGCCAAGGGCGTAGAAAACTCCCTCAAGAATGTGGGCCGTCTTGGCAAGCAGGGCATGAAGGAGACCAACAACGAGATCATTGCTATCATGGTGGGCTGCTGATTCTGCTTATCGCGATTTTCAAAAATAGTGCCTATCAAAATGGCATATTTGCGATATGCAGTTTGCGGATGTTGCTTGTGCATTAAAAACGCAAACTGCTATAGTAACGCTATTTTCAATGCTGTATGAGGTCAAAGTCAACCTGAGCGAGGTTCTCTCCCATTCATGACATACTCCTACTTGCCATAGATCATACCTCTACCTTCTACTTGCCACGGGATCTCAGACAGCCTTTCTCCTTAAATAGCAAAGCCGCACTCCGGATCTGCTCGGAGTGCGGCTTTGCTTATGCTATCAGTGGCACCCGCCCCCGCAGTGGGAGCCGCAGCTGCGGCCCTCGTCGTGGTCGTGGTGGGTGCAGTGGATGTCCGGGTCGAAGACCAGCTTCCCGGCCAGATAGTCGGCCACGGCGGCGTCTGCATCGCCGGAAAGGCCGCCGAACAGCTGGATGCCGGCCTGCATCAGCGCCATCTGCGCCCCGGTGCCGATGCCGCCGCAGAGCAGGACGTCTGCGCCATGCTGTACGAGAAAGCCCGCCAGTGCGCCATGGCCCTGACCATTCGTCGGGATGACCTCGGTGCGCAGGAGCTGGCCGTTTTCGGCCTCATAGAACTTGAACTGTGCGGAGCGGCCAAAGTGCTGGAACACCTGACCGTCTTCGAATGGGACTGCGATTTTCATGAGAACGTCTCCTTTACTGCTTGTTTTGTACAGCCTCCCGGATGCTCTTTGCCAGCTTTTTGGCGTCCAGAGGCTTGACGATGCGCTGGGTCTTGCCGCGCACGAGGCCGACATAGTTGACGACCCGGGCCGTACCCTGTATCTTGCCCACCAGCACGAGGACACCGAAAAACAGGCTGATCAGGATGGCTGTGAGAAGGACGGTGAAAAGTTGGATGAACTGTTGAAATTTCATAAGTGGTGCGGGTCTGCCGCGGCTCATAGTTCTCCGCATTCGAGCTTTCTGCGCACCTCGTGGAGCGAAGCACACTCGCAGGTATAGATCCTGCGCATCTCGTCGGTGGCAGGCGAGAGGTCGGGGACCATCACGGTGACAAAGCCCCCTGCCGCGCCGGCCCGGACGCCGTTGTAGCTGTCCTCGAGCACCATCGTCTTTGCAGGCTCGGTGCCGAGTTTCTGCGCCGCCAGCAGGAAGATGTCCGGCGCGGGCTTGGAGCGGGTCAGGTGCTCGCCCGAGATGACGGCCTTGAAGTAATGGCCGAGGCCCCAGTGATCCAGGTGTCCCTCGATGACGGTCATGGGGCTGGAAGACGCCACCGCCATGGGGATGTGATGTTCGTCCAGCCAGGCCAGAAGCTCGTCGAGGCCGGGCATTTTGGGGACAGGCTTGTTGAAGGCTTCATAGGCCAGCCGGTACAGCTCCTCCACGATGCCCATGGCGGGGCAGTCCTCGCCGTAGAAGCGCCGCAGCACGTCGCAGCTGCCAGCCTTGGTGGTGCCGCGGGCAGCCTGCGAGAGGCCGTCCTTGCAGGGCAGGCCGAATTTTGCCAGTGCCGGCTCCCAGCAGATGTTCCAGATGCGCTCGGTGTCGAACATCAGCCCGTCCATATCAAAAATAACACCCTGTATCATAACGCAAGCTCCTTTTGGCGAAAAATCTACACATATACTCTATTGTACCATGTTTTTCCGCTTTTGAACACCGATAAGGTCATAATTTGTGGCAACTTGACTGCCCCAAAGATGAAACATTTTTCGGTTGCTTGCAAATCCGTTTCACGGCATTATAATAGAAAACAACATTCGGCATATTTGGCGCAGGGCGTGCAGCCCGCGCGGCGCTGTGTGAGATCAGAAAAGAGGGAAATTTATCATGTTGGACATCAAGATCACTCGTACTACCTGCCCGAAGGAAAAGCCGCAGGACGAGTCTAAGCTGGGTTTTGGCAAGAAGTTCACCGACCATATGTTCGTTATGGACTACACCGAGGGCGAGGGCTGGCATGACGCCCGCATCGTCCCCTACGCACCCTTCCAGCTGGACCCCGCTACGGTCGTGTTCCACTATGCACAGGAGATCTTCGAGGGCATGAAGGCTTACCGCACTGCGGATGACACCATCCAGCTGTTCCGCCCCGAGTGCAACGCAAAGCGTATGCAGGACTCTGCTGACCGTCTGTGCATCCCCAAGATCCCTGTTGAGGATTACATCCAGGCCGTCGAGGCTCTGGTGGATGTGGACCGTGACTGGGTGCCTCACTCTGACGGCGCTTCCCTGTATATCCGTCCCTTCGTGTTCGCAAACGATGTGGGTCTGGGCGTCCACGCTTCCAAGCACTACATCTTCTGCATCATCTGCGCTCCGTCGGGCGCTTACTACGCCGAGGGCATCAACCCCGTGCGCATCTACGTCGAAGACGAGTACATCCGTGCCGCTCCCGGTCTGACCGGCTTCACCAAGTGCGGCGGCAACTACGCTGCTTCCATCAAGGCCGGCGAGCTGGCTGAGGAGCAGGGCTACGCTCAGGTGCTGTGGCTGGACGGCGTCGAGAAGAAGTACGTCGAGGAAGTCGGCAGCATGAACATCATGTTCAAGATCGACGGCAAGGTCTACACCGCCGCCACCGTCGGCACCGTCCTGCCCGGCGTCACCCGCCGCAGCTGCATCGAGCTGCTGAAAGACTGGGGCTATGAGGTCATCGAGGGCAAGCTGGCCATCGCCGACATCATGCAGGCTGCCCGCGACGGCAAGCTGGAAGAGGTCTTCGGCACCGGCACCGCCGCTGTCGTCTCCCCCGTCAAGGAGCTGGTCTGGAAGGGTGAGCACGCCTACATCGGCGACGGAAGCATCGGCCCTGTCACCCAGAAGCTCTATGACACCATGACCGGTATGCAGTGGGGCAAGATCCCCGATACCAAGGGCTGGATCGTCCCTGTGGAGAAGAAGTACTAAGAGCTGAAAGGCTTATGAACGCCGCCCGGCTGTGCGCCCGGCGGCGTTTGCTGTATCCGGTGCGGATTGCAATTCTCTGCCGCGGGTGATACACTTAAAGTACACCTGAAAAACGAGAGGGAATGAGAAGATGATAAAGAAGTGGAGCATCCGCTACCCCGCTGTGGGCGGCGAAGAAGAGCGTCGGGCCTATGTCTATCTGCCCACCATGTACGAGGCTGACCCTGACCGGCGGTATCCGGTGCTGTATATGTTCGACGGGCAGAACGTGTTTTTCGACGAGGACGCCACCTACGGCAAGAGCTGGGGCGTGGCCGACTATCTGGACTACACCGATACGCCCCTCATCGTGGCGGCGGTGGAGTGCAACGCCGGTGCCAACAATGAGCGTCTGGTGGAGTATTCGCCCTACCGCTTCGACGATAAGCAGTACGGCCACTTCGACGGCAAAGGCAAGGACACCCTGAACTGGTTCGTCCACGAGTTCAAGCCCTGCATCGACGCCAACTACCGCACCCAGCCCGACCGGGCTCATACCTTCATCGGCGGCAGCTCCATGGGCGGCCTCATGAGCCTGTACGCTCTTTTGCAGTACAGCGACGTGTTTGGCCGTGCGGCGGCGCTCTCGCCCTCGCTGTGGGTGGCTCCGGAGGCGCTGACGGCGCTGGTGGGCCGCTGCAAGCTGGCCCCGGGTACCGTGCTCTACATGGATTACGGCTCCAAGGAGATGGGCAACCACGACGGGATGCGGAAGGGCTTCGGCGAGATGTGCAGCAGGATCTTTGCCCGGGGCATCAACCTGACGGCCCGCGTCGTGCCGGGCGGAGACCACAGCGAAGCCAGCTGGGAAAAGCAGCTGCCCTTTGTGTTCCACACCCTGATGTACGAGCTTGATTGAACCAAACGGAGGAGGAAAGTATATGGAGATGCAGTATTTCAAGGAATACAGCCCGGCGCTGGGCCGGGAAATGGAGTGCAAAGTCTACGGACACGGGGGACGGCCCATGCTGTACATCCCCTGTCAGGATGGCCGCTTCTTCGACTTCGAGGACTTCCACATGGCCGACACCCTTGCACCCTGGATCGAGTCGGGCCAGCTCATGGTCATGTCCATCGACACGCTGGACAAGGAGACCTGGTCGGACACCAATGGCGACCCTTACTGGCGCATCCGCCGGTATGAGCAGTGGCTGCATTATATCGTGGATGAGGCCGTCCCCAAGCTGCGCTATCTGTCCAAGGAGCGCAACGGCTGGGATGACCTGCCCGGCGTCATCGCCTTCGGCTGCAGCCTCGGCGCGACCCATGCGGTCAACCTTTACCTCCGCTGGCCCGACATCTTCTGCGGCTGTCTGGCCCTCAGCGGCATCTACACCGCCCACTACGGCTTCGGCGACTACATGGATGAGCTGGTGTATATGAACTCTCCCGTGGACTATATGCGCAACTTCCCGGAGGATCACCCCTATATGGAGCTGTACCGGAACCAGAAGGCTGTCATCTGCTGCGGTCAGGGCGCATGGGAGCAGCCCGACACCACCTGGATGCTCAAGCGCATCTTTGAGGCAAAGAACATCCCTGTCTGGGTGGACCTGTGGGGCCACGACGTCAAGCACGACTGGGATTGGTGGTATAAGCAGGCGGTTTATTACATGCCGTATATTTTGGGGTGACGAAAGGCTCTCCCCTTGGGAGAGCTGGCGCGTGAGCGCCTGAGAGGGCAAGGACGCTGAAAAGAGACAAAAGGACTCTGCGATAGCATCGCTCTGACAAAGGGCCTGCTTATCGCTGTGCGGCGGCGCTGTTTTACCGGGCTTGCCCTCTCCGTCACCTGCGGTGACACCTCTCCCAAAGGGAGAGGCTTTAAGGTGCCTCTTTGCGGGAGGCAGCAAATAGAGGATATTCAAGGAAAGAAGACGCGAAATTATGCAGAATTTTATTTTTATCTCCCCGAATTTCCCGACGAACTACTGGCAGTTCTGCCGGGAGCTGAAGAACGACGGCATGAACGTGCTGGGCATCGGCGACCAGCCCTACGATGAGCTGAAGCCGGAGCTGAAGGACAGCCTGAACGAGTACTACAAGGTCGGCAGCCTCGAGAATTACGACGAGGTCTACCGCGCTGTGGCCTTCTTCATCTTCAAGTATGGCCGCATCGACTGGCTGGAGTCCAACAACGAATACTGGCTGGAGCGGGACGCTGCCCTGCGCACCGACTTCCACATCACCTCCGGCTTCCAGACCGAGGATATGCCCCGCATCAAGTACAAGAGCAAGATGAAGGAGTACTACCGGAAGGCCGGCATCGCCACCGCCCGCTACCACATGGTGGACGATCTCAACGGCTGCAAGGCGTTCATCAAGCAGGTGGGATACCCTGTGGTGGTCAAGCCCGACAACGGCGTGGGCGCTTCCGATACCCACAAGCTGTCCAATGACGAAGAGCTGAAGACCTTCCTCGCCTGCAAGGCCGCAGAGCACCCGGACGTCTCCTACATCATGGAGGAGTTCGTCCGCGCCGAGGTCAACAGCTACGACGCCATCATCGACGCCTCCGGCAACCCCATCTTTGAGGCCGGCAATGTCAGTCCCATGTCCATCATGGACATCGTGAACGACAACGACAACTCCATCTACTACATCATCAAGGACCTGCCCGAGGACACCCGCGCCGCAGGCCGTGCCGTCGTCAAGAGCTTCGGCGTCAAGAGCCGCTTCGTCCACTTCGAGTTCTTCCGGATGACCGAGAACCAGGCCAGCATGGGCGAAAAGGGCCAGATCGTGGCCCTCGAAGTCAATATGCGCCCCTGCGGCGGCTTCACTCCCGATATGATAAACTTCGCCCGCTCCACCAACGTCTATAAGATATGGGCCGACATGATCGCCTTCGGCGGCACCGATATGCCCGTGGGCGAGCACTACTACTGCCCCTTCGCCGGCCGCCGCGACGGCAAGAACTTCGTGTACAGCCATGAGCAGATCATGCAGAAGTACCAGAAGAACATGAAGATGGTGGACCGCATCCCCGACGCCCTCTCCGGCGCGATGGGCAACCAGATGTACGTCGCCACCTTCTCCACCCGCGAGGAGATGGAGCAGTTCTACTCCGATGTCCTGGCCGTCACCGACGGCGATGCTGCCGCCGCACAGGCCGAGCTTTCCCAGGTGCTGGCTCTGGGCGAGCCCACCACCAAGGCCCTGACCCCGAAGCCTAATCTCAGCCCGGCGGTCAAGCCCACCACAGCCGTGACCAAGACCCCCACCCGCGCCGTCACCAGGACCAGCCGCAAGGGCCGGAAGTGATTTCCACAAAAACTTTACAAACCGCAGCCGCAGAGAGAAAGAAACGCCTCTGCGGCTGTTTTTTGACATGAGGGCAAATGTGATGATTGACAGTGGCCCGGAAAAAGTTGTAAGATAATGCAAATGCAAAAGAGGAAAAGCGCCTTTGCAAAATGAGCTGAAAGACAGGAGAATTTTCTATGAAGCTGTATCAGAAACTTATTTCTCTGCTGGTGGCTGCAGTGATGGCCGCCGTGCTGATGCCGGTGTGCATGGCGGCTCCCGGCGACTCCGTTGAGACCCGCATCAACAACGCGCTGGCACAGCGCACCGGCGCAGAGCTGTATCAGGAGATCGTCACCACTGCCCCCGATGGCACCGCCCAGACCATGATCGCAGCCCGCAGCAACGGCAACGCTTATATCAAGATGGATATGGGCGACGCCGGCAGTCTGGTCTATATCCTGAAAGACGGTCAGGGCTATCTGGTGGACGATGCATCCAGGATGGCCGTCAAGGGCGAAGTACCCAGTGTGAGCGCAAGCGAGGCAATCTCCGCTGACAAAGGCGAAGCACAGGAGATCCCCTGCACCGTGACCACCGTGAATGTGAACGGTCAGGACTGCGAGGCCCTGTCCTACACTGTCACCGATGCCGACGGCCAGACGGCCACCGTTTCCTACTGCCTGGTCGGCGATGACCTCAAGTATGTCGTTACCGATGCTGCCGAGGGCCGCACCATTGTGGAGTACCGCGTCACGAGCACCACGGTGGACCAGAATCTCTTCAACATCCCTGCGGATTATCAGATCCTGACGCAGGCAGAGTTTGAAGCGGCACAGGCCAACCACTGAGAAATTTTTCTGTAGAATATGGGAGCTGCTGCGTCATGCGGCGGCTCCTTTTTGTTGTCCGCCGCCCGGGAATGTGCTATACTGTGTGCAACAGAATGCATGAGAGAATGAGGAGAACCCCCTATGAAAATACCCGCAAACGGCTTTACCCACGCAGGCAAGTTCCACGCCGACGACGTGTTCGCCACTGCCCTGCTCCAGATCCTCCGCCCGGATATTAAAATAACCCGCGGCTTCGTGGTGCCGGATGACTTCGACGGCATCGTGTACGACATCGGCTTTGGCATGTTCGACCACCATCAGGAGCCCCGCGAGACCCGCCCCAACGGCATCCCTTACGCGGCCTTCGGCCTGCTGTGGCGGGTGCTCGGCCCCGGCCTTGTAGGCGAGCGTCAGGCCCGGCTCATTGATGAGAACTTCATCCAGCCCCTCGATCTGAACGACAATACCGGCGAGCAGAACAGCCTCTGTGACGCCATCGGCTTCTTCAACCCCGTGTGGGACTCGAAAGAGGACCAGGACGCCTGCTTCTTCAAGGCGGTGGCTGTGGCAAAGCAGATCCTGGAGAACCAGATCGAGAGCGCCAACGCCGTCAACCGCGCCGACGAGAAGGTCCAGCAGGCCTACAAAAATTCCCGCGACGGCATCGTGGTGCTGCCCTGCTATCTTCCCTGGAAGAACGGCCTGTACAAGACCGACGCCCTTTTCGTCATCTATCCCAGCCAGCGGGGCGGCTGGAGCGCCCAGTGCGTCACCGACCACAAGACCAAAAAGCCCAAGCTCCCCTTCCCCCAGAGCTGGGCCGGCCAGCCGCAGGAGGTCATCGAGCAGAAAAGCGGCATCGAGGGCATCAGCTTCTGCCACGCCAGCCGCTTCCTCATCACGGCCAAGGACAAGGAGACGGCCCTCGCCGCCTGCCGTCAGGTGCTGAAGAACAATGGCCGCATCTGAGAAGCCGGAAAAGACAGCTTACGTCTACATGGTGCGCTGCGCGGGCGGCCAGCTTTATACCGGCTGGACGAACGACCCGGAAGCCCGCCTCAAGGCCCACCAGAGCGGCAAAGGCGCAAAGTATACCCGCACCCATACCGCGCTGGGCTTTGCCTACCTGGAAGCGTGTGCGGACAAGTCCGCCGCCCTCCGGCGGGAGATCGCCCTCAAAAAGCTGACGAAGGCCCAGAAAGAGGCCCTCTGCGCCGGGTGGACGGCTGAAAAAGAATGAATAAAAAAAACACGAACGCCGCACCCTGCCGGAACTGGGCCGTCAACCCCGTGCCGACGGCGGACAGAATGTATAAAACGGACGGTATACAGCATGCATATACAAACTGAAAATGCATAAAATTTGTATATATTTAGAAAATGATGCATAAACATACAAAATAACAGAAAAGGACCGCCAAATCTGCACAAGGTTTGGCGGTTTTCTGCATTGACGGAAAAACCGCTTGGCGTATAATAAAAGCGTACTCAGAAAGACAAGACGTCGAGCGCCCCGGGAGGGATGCCCGGGCGGAAAACAAAAGTATAAAAAGTGTAATAAACAAAGGAGCGAGCATCATGAAAAAGGAAGATATTAAGAAAGTTGTTCTGGCTTACTCTGGCGGTCTGGATACCTCCATCATCATTCCCTGGCTGAAAGAGAATTACAACAACTGCGAAGTCATCGCTGTCTCCGGCGACGTGGGTCAGGGTACTGAGCTGGACGGTCTGGAAGAGAAGGCCAAGGCTACCGGCGCTTCCAAGCTGTACGTCCTCGACCTGAAGAAGGACTTCGTCGAGAACTACATCTTCCCCACCCTGAAGTTCGGCGCAAAGTATGAGGACTACCTGCTGGGCACCAGCTTCGCACGTCCCTGCATCGCAAAGGCTCTGGCCGACATCGCCATCAAGGAGGGCGCAGACGCCATCTGCCACGGCTGCACCGGCAAGGGCAACGACCAGGTGCGTTTCGAGCTGACCCTGAAGGCTCTTTGCCCCGATATGGCCATCATCGCTCCCTGGCGTGAGTGGGACATCAAGAGCCGTGACGAGGAGATCGACTACGCCGAGGCTCACCACATCCCCCTGAAGATCAACCGTGAGACCAACTACTCCAAGGATAAGAACCTGTGGCACCTGAGCCACGAGGGCCTCGACCTCGAGAGTCCGGCCAACGAGCCGCAGTACAATAAGCCCGGCTTCCTGGAGCTGGGCGTTTCCCCCGAGCAGGCACCCGACACCCCGACCTACATCACCCTCCACTTCGAGAAGGGCATCCCCACCGCCGTTGACGGCAAGGAGATGGACGCTGTCGAGCTGGTCGAGTACCTGAACAAGGTGGGCGGCGAGAACGGCATCGGCCTGCTGGACATCGTCGAGAACCGTCTGGTGGGCATGAAGAGCCGCGGCGTGTACGAGACTCCCGGCGGTGCGATCCTGTACAAGGCCATCAATGTTCTGGAGACCATCACTCTGGACAAGGAGAGCGCACACTTCAAGGCTCAGCTGGCTCAGAAGTACGCCGACATCGTTTACAACGGCCAGTGGTTCACCCCGCTGCGCGAGGCTCTGGATGCCTTTGCTGACAGCCTCGAGAAGACCGTCACCGGCGATGTCAAGCTGAAGCTCTACAAGGGCAACATGATCAACGCCGGCGTCACCTCTCCGTATACCCTGTACGATGAGCAGACCGCTTCCTTCGGTGAGGATGAGGATTACAATCAGGCAGATGCCGCCGGTTTCATCAACCTGTTCGGCCTGTCCATCAAGGAGCGCGCAAAGCTGTCCAAGAACTGGCCCGAGGTCAAGGAATAACCTGCTTACCATCCCCTTTGGCGTGTTTTTTACACTTTCACGCTGAAGGCTCAAATTACCGGCATCATTGCTGGCGGCACCGCCGCGGGAGCTTTTTCCCCTGCGGCGGCTTTGCCGTTTCTATAGAGGAGTTTCTTTTATGGCAGAACAACTTTGGAAGGGCCGTTTCTCCAAGGCGGTCGATTCCCGCGTCAACGACTTCAACTCTTCCATCCGCTTCGACCAGCGGATGATCGCGCAGGATATGCGCGGCAGCGGCGTCCACGCCGCCATGCTGGCAAAGCAGGGCATCATCTCCGAGAAGGACTGCGAGGATATTCTGAGCGGTCTGGCCTCCATCGCGGATGACCTGGCCTCCGGCGCTCTCACCATCGACCCCAACGCCGAGGACGTCCATACCTTCGTGGAGCAGACCCTCACCGCTCGCATCGGCGACGCCGGCAAGCGCCTGCACACCGGCCGCAGCCGGAACGACCAGGTGGCGCTGGACATTCGCCTGACTCTGCGGGACTACAGCCACACTCTGCAGGCTTACATCGTGGAGCTGGTCAAGGTCATCTGCCGGAAGGCCGCCGAGAACACCACCGCCGTCATGCCCGGCTACACCCACCTGCAGCGCGCCCAGCCCATCACCTTCGGCCACGCCCTGATGGCCTATGCATGGATGCTGCTGCGCGATCTGCAGCGCTTCGAGGACGCCACCGCCCGGATGGACGCCCAGTGTCCGCTGGGCTCCGGCGCGCTGGCCGGTACGACCTACCCGCTGGACCGTCAGTTCACCGCCGAGAAGCTGGGCTTTGCGGCGCCCTGCCCCAACAGCCTTGACGGTGTGTCCGACCGTGACTTCTGCATCGAGCTGGCAAACGCCATCTCCATCTGCATGATGCACCTGTCCCGCCTGTCCGAAGAGATCATCCTCTGGTGCAGCTGGGAGTTCAAGTTCATCGAGCTGGATGATGCCTTCACCACCGGCTCGTCCATCATGCCCCAGAAGAAGAACCCCGACGTCACCGAGCTCATCCGCGGCAAGACGGGCCGTGTCTACGGCGATCTGAACACCCTGCTGGTCATGATGAAGGGCATCCCTCTCGCTTACAACAAGGATATGCAGGAGGACAAAGAGGCCATCTTCGACGCCGTCGATACGCTGGAACTCTGCCTGAAAACGGTCACTCCCATGCTGGATACCATGAAGACCCTGCCCGCCAATATGCGCCGGGCCGCGGCCAAGGGCTTCATCAACGCCACCGACTGCGCCGACTATCTGACCAAGAAGGGAATGCCCTTCCGCGACGCCTACAAGCTCACCGGCTGCATGGTCTCCGACTGCATCAGCAAGGATAAGACCCTCGAAGAGCTGACCCTCGATGAGTTCAAGGGCTACAGCGCTCTGTTCGAAAACGACATCTACGACGCCATCGACCTCATCAAGTGCTGCGAGGGCCGCACCAGCTACGGCGGTCCCAGCGAGGCCAGCGTCAAGAAGCAGATCGAGCTGGCAGGCGCCCAGCTCGGCGCATGGGAGGCGGCAAACGCATGAGCGTAAAAGTCTTTATCGACGGTTCTTCCGGCACCACCGGTCTGCGCATTGCCGACCGTCTGGCCGCCCGGCCTGACATCGAGCTGCTGAGCATCTCGGCTGAGGGCCGCAAGGATGTGAACGAGCGGGCGAAGGTCATCAATTCCGCCGACCTTGCCTTCCTCTGCCTGCCCGATGCGGCCTCCAAAGAGGTCATGCCTCTGCTCCGCCCGGACGTCAGGGTGCTGGACACCTCCACGGCCTTCCGCACCGACACGGCCTGGGACTACGGCTTCCCGGAGCTGAAGGGCCAGAAGGAGAAGATCAAAAATTCGTATCGTGTGGCGGTCCCCGGCTGCTATGCCAGCGGCTTTATCAGCATCGCGCGGTCTCTGGTGGAGCTGGGGCTGGCCCCGGCAGACTATCCGTTCAGCTGCACCGGCATTTCGGGCTACTCCGGCGGCGGCAAGAAGATGATCGCCGAGTACGAGAGCGCCGACCGTCCGGCTCACAGCAAGCTGGATGCGCCCAAGAGCTACGGTCTGGGCCTCGCTCATAAGCATCTGCCTGAGATGCAGAAGATCAGCGGCCTCGCCCACACCCCTGCCTTTGTGCCGGTGGTGTGCGATTATTACAGCGGGATGCAGGTCCTCGTTCCGCTGGACCTCAAGCTGGCTGGCACCAGCGCCGAGGCGGTGGCCGCAGGCATTGCGGACTATTACAAGGAGGGCGCGGCCGTTTCCGTCCACGCCCTCAACGAGCCGCTTCCCGAGAACGGCCTGTACTCCAACGCCCTGTCCGGCAGCGACAGGATGGAGCTGTACATGACCGTCAACGCAGCGGGCGACCAGATGATGCTGGTGTCCCTGTTCGACAATCTGGGCAAAGGCTCTTCCGGTGCAGCCATCCAGTGCATGAATCTGATGCTGGGCCTGCCGGAGACCCAGGGGCTGGAATAAAAAACTCCCTTTGTCTGCTCACGATGTTCGCATCCACCTCCCTCGAAGAGGGAGGCTTTTGCAGCTGATGGTTACGCAAAGGCTCCCTTCATGAGGGAGCTGGCACGGCGAATGCCGTGACTGAGGGAGTGTTTGTGGGAAAGGAAAAGTGTTATGCAGTATAAAGAAGTTGCGGGCGGCATCTGCGCGCCCAAGGGTTTTGCAGCAGCCGGTGTCCATTGCGGCATCCGGGCAAATCACAGTGAAAAGTACGATCTGGCGCTCATCAAGGCCGACGTCCGCTGCGCCGCCGCTGGTGTCTACACCACCAACAAGGTCTGCGGCGCACCCATCAAGGTAGACCGTGCCCACCTGACGGACGGCTATGCACAGGCCATCGTGGTCAACAGCGGCAACGCCAACACCTGCGCCGCCAACGGCGTGGCACTGGCGGAGGAATGCTGTGAGCTGGTGGGCAAGGCGCTGAACATCGACGCAAAGGATGTCCTGCCCTCGTCTACCGGCGTTATCGGCCAGCCCATGGTCATCGACCCCTTTGCCCGGGGCATCCCTGCCGCCGCCGCCAAGCTGGCGGCTGACGCACAGGGCAGCACCGACGCGGCGACGGCCATCATGACCACCGATACTCACAAGAAGGAATATGCCATCCAGTTTGAGCTGGGCGGCAAGACCTGCACGGTGGGCGCCATCGGCAAGGGCAGCGGCATGATCGCCCCCAACATGGCCACCATGCTGGCATTCTACACCACCGACGCCGCCGTCTCCCCCGCCCTGCTGGAAAAGGCCCTCAAGACCGTCGTCCCCGGGACCTACAACCAGATGAGCGTCGATCTGGACACTTCCACCAACGATACCCTGATCATCATGGCCTCCGGTCTCGCGGGCAACCCGGAGATCACCGGGGAGAACGCCGACTACGACGCCTTTGTGGCCGCACTGACCGCCATCGCCGAGCATATGTGCGCGGAGCACGCCGGTGACGGCGAGGGCGCGACCCACCTCATCACCTGCGAAGTCACCCACGCCCCCGACCTCAAGACGGCCCGCGCCGTCAGCCGCAGCGTGGTCTGCTCCAACCTCTTCAAGGCCGCTGTCTTTGGCCGCGACGCCAACTGGGGCCGCATCCTCTGCGCCATCGGCTACACCCCCGGGGATTTTTCCATCGATAAGGTCTGCGTCTGGCTGTCCAGCGCCGCCGGTGAGGTCTACGTCTGCGAGAACGCCGCCTACCACCCCTACAGCGAGGACGAGGCCGCAAAGGTGCTGGCCGAGCACGATATTCTGGTCAGGGTGGATATGGGTACCGGTGACGCCAGCGCCAAGGCATGGGGCTGCGATCTGACCTATGACTATGTGAAGATCAACGGCGACTACCGCACCTGAGAAGGAGAACAGCAATGAAAAACGAAGAAATGGCCCTCCTTTTCTCGGAGGCGACCCCTTATATCCAGAAGTACCACGGCAAGACCATGGTCATCAAATACGGCGGCAACGCCATGATCAACGAGACGCTGAAAAACGCGGTCATGAACGACCTTGTCACCCTGACCCTGCTGGGCGTGCGGGTGGTCCTGGTACACGGCGGCGGCCCTGCCATCAATGAGATGCTCAAAAAAGTGGGCGTCGAGAGCCGCTTTGCGGGCGGCCTGCGCGTCACCGACGACGCCACCATGGAGATCGTCCAGCAGGTGCTGGCCGGTAAGGTGAACAAAGACCTCGTGGCAAAGCTGCGGGGCCGCGGCGTCGGCCTCTGCGGCATGGACGGCCAGATGCTCCGCTGCACCGAGCTTGACCCTCAGCTGGGCCATGTGGGAGAGATCGTCCACGTGGACCCGACGCTGATCTCCAGCCTGCTGGACAGCGGCTATATCCCCGTTATTGCAACGGTGGGCATGGACGACCTGGGCCAGGCGTATAACGTCAACGCTGACACCGCCGCCGCACAGATCGCTATCGCGCTCAAGGCCGAAAAACTCGTCTCCATGACCGATATTGCGGGCCTGCTGCGGGATAAGGAAGATGAATCCACCCTCATCCCCGAGGTGGAGGTCTCCGAGATCGAGGGCTACAAGTCCGCCGGTATCATCGCGGGCGGCATGATCCCCAAGATCGGCGGCATGGCCGACGCGATCTATCAGGGCGTCCACGAGGCTGTCATCATTGATGGCCGCGTGCCGCACTCCATCCTGCTGGAGCTGTTCTCCGACCGTGGCTCCGGTACCCGCTTCTATCGCCGCAGCCATCACGAATAAGGGTTGCGCGATGCGCCGGAGTACCCTATAATAGTTGATAAGAAAACTTTCCGATATGCCAAGGCCTCCCCTCGATAGGCAACAGCGATGACCGCCGCCAGCCGTGACGGAGGGGTTTAGCCTCGCTGCGATTCACGGCTAGGCTCTCCTTCGTACAACCTCTCAGGCGCTTCGCGCCAGCTCCCCTTGTAGGGGAGCCTTTGGCAAAGAGGGAAAGTATGTGGCTCCACCGTCAGGAGGTAGATATTATGGATTCCGAAAAAGTCATCAAGCGGGACAACGAGTATGTCCTGCATACCTACGCACGCAACCCCATCGTCCTCGAGAAGGGCCACGGCCTTTATGCCGAAGGCCCCGAGGGGCAGAAGTACCTCGACTTCACCAGCGGCATCGGCGTCAACAGCCTGGGCTACTGCGATATGACCTGGGCCGAGGCCGTCTCCGGGCAGGCACACAAGCTGCAGCACACCTCTAACCTCTACTATACCGCCCCCTGCGGCAAGCTGGCCAAAAAGCTCTGCAAGCGCACCGGCATGAGCAAGGTGTTCTTCGGCAACTCGGGCGCAGAGGCCAACGAGGGCGCCATCAAGGCCGCCCGCAAGTACAGCTTCGACAAATACGGTGCCGACCGCTACAACGTCATCACGCTGGTCAACAGCTTCCATGGCCGTACCATTGCTACCCTGACCGCCACCGGACAGGGCGTGTTCCACAACTACTTCGGCCCCTTCAACGAGGGCTTCCAGTACGTCAAGGCCGGCGACATCGACGCCCTGACCGAGATGGTGGACCGCCACACCTGCGCTGTCATGCTGGAACTGGTACAGGGCGAGGGCGGTGTTGTGGCGCTGGACCCCGAGTATGTGCAGGCTGTCCGCGCCCTCTGCGACGAAAAGGACCTCGTCCTCATCGTGGACGAGGTGCAGACCGGCGTGGGCCGCACCGGCACCTTCCTGTGCTGCGAGCACTACAACCTCCAGCCCGACGTCGTCACGCTGGCCAAGGGTCTGGGTGGCGGCCTGCCGATCGGCGCTGTCCTGATGAATGAGAAAGTCGCTGCCGGTATGGGACCCGGCAGCCATGGCTCCACGTTCGGCGGAAACCCGGTGGTCTGCGCCGGTGCGAATGTCGTCGTGGACCGGATGGACGCCAGCTTCCTCGCCAACGTCAACGAGCGGGCCGTCCAGCTGCGCACCGGTCTGGAAAAGCTGCCCCGCGTCAGGAGCCTCTCGGGCATCGGCCTGATGGTCGGCATCGAGTTCCTCGAGGGCATCAAGGCCGCTGATGTGCTGGCCGCCTGCCGCGAAAAGGGCCTGCTGGTGCTTACCGCAAAGACCCGTCTCCGCCTGCTGCCGCCGCTGACTCTGACCGCCCACGATGTGGAGATGGCGCTGGATATTCTGGGCAGCGTCCTCGCGGAGATGGACCCCAGCAAAACGGAGGAGCAGGCATGAAGCATCTGCTGAAAATGAGCGACCTCACCCCTGACGAGGTGGCCCACATCCTTGATGTGGCCGATGAGCTGAAAGCGCAGCAGAAGGCCGGAGGCACCGGACCTCTGCTCAAGGGCAGGAGCGTCGCGCTGATGTTCTCGAAAAATTCCACCCGTACCCGCACCAGCTTCGAGGTGGGCGTCTACCAGCTGGGCGGCCTCGGCAACTACATGAATGCCGCCACCGAGCTGCAGTCCGGCCGCGGCGAGCCGCTCAAGGATACCGCCCGGGTGCTGGGCCGCTATTATGACTGCGTTGTCTGGCGCACCTACCGCCAGAGCGATTTGGAAGAGTTCGCTGAGTTTGCGGGCGTCCCCGTCATCAATGGCCTGACGGACTATGCTCACCCCTGTCAGGTGCTGGCCGACCTCATGACCATCCGGGAGCGCCGGGGTGCGCTGGCGGGCCAGAAGCTCTGCTTCGTCGGCGACGGCAGCAATATGGCCAACAGCCTCATCGTGGGCGGCCTGCTCTCCGGCATGAAGGTGGACTGCGTCTGCCCCCACGGCTACCGCCCGGCGGCAGATGTGCTGATGTTCGCCCATAAGTACGGCAGTGCGTTCCGCCTGCTGGAAGACCCCGCCGAGGGCGTCAGGGATGCCGATGTGGTGGTGACGGCTGTCTGGAATACCGCTGCTCCCGGCACCTCCGAGAGCGAGAGCCGCCTGCGGGACTTTGCAGGCTTCCAGCTCACCAGCGGTCTCCTGAAAGCCGCAAAGCCGGACTGCATGGTGCTCCACTGCCTGCCCGCTCACCGCGGCGAGGAGATCTCTACTGCCGTTTTCGAGGCCCACGCCGACGAGATCTTCACCGAGGCAGAAAATCGACTGCATGTCCAGAAGGCTGTGCTGGCGGTATTGCTGGCGGGAAAGTAAAATATGCAATGAAAAACGCCGCAGAACTCATCGTTCTGCGGCGTTTTTGGCGGAGCATCAGGGAGTCGAACCCTGGCACCGGTCTCCCGGCCTATCGCATTTCGAGTCTTTGAATCGGTTGGATGAAGCTGGTCCCTCGCGGCTGTCATTGGCAGCTGAGGGCATTCTTGTAACCTCCCAAAAGGCACGTCACACCGCAATTTGCAGGCAAAAATCAGCCGCTTTTTGCGAAATGACGTTAGAAAAAGCTTTTTTTACACAGGCCGTCAGCGGCTGCATTTCAGGTGTAGTTGTGTTAGATGTCCGTTATTACAATTCGCATTTTGATTCGTTGGCACCAACTGCGAATTGTATATCGCAAATAGGCTGCTTGGATTGAAAGCTGCCGCTAAACTTGCGATTGAAATATGCAGTGCTGCCGTTGCTGTGCCAGCTCACAGCAGGCTTCCCTGTCTGAACGCAGCATTTCCCGAAAGCCGGGAAATGCTGCGTTTTCTCTTGCCCGCATTGGGCTGAAAGGGAAGCCGCCATGTCAACATTCCGCGTCAATAAAAATGTCAACTACACCGTCATGAGCAACCACCACCTGCAAGATAAGAGGCTGTCCCTGAAAGCCAAGGGACTGCTGTCCTATATGCTCTCCCTGCCGGACGATTGGGATTACAGCCTGAAAGGGCTGACGACCGGGTGCCGGGATGGGATCGACAGTGTCAGAAGTACCGTCCGAGAACTGGAAGCCAGGGGGTATCTGCGCCGGAGCAAAGTCCGTGATGCCCGTGGCCGCATTGTCGATTACAATTACGAAGTCTTTGAACTCCCGCAGAAAGAATCTGCCGAGGATGTACCCGTTCCCGCGTCGGATTCACCATCATCGGAAAATCCAACATCGGGTTTTCCAACGTTGGAGAATCCAATACAACAAAATACTAATAAACAAAATACTAAAAGACAAAGTACTAATCTATCAGGGCAGACAGCCGAAACAGAGGATTTCGACCAGATGGCAACGCGGGTGCGGGCAGAGTTCCGGGAGAAGCTGGAAATCGACATCCTTGCCAAGCGGTACGCCCCGGAGATGCTGCAAGAACTGCTGGACAACATTGTGGAGATGTACTGCTGTCCGCTCAGGACCCAGTATATCGGCAAACAGGCGCAGACCACAAAGGCCATCCGACTCCGGCTGGATAAGCTGACCAGCCAGCACGTGGAGTACATCTTCGATGTGATGGCCAACACCACCCAGCCCATCAAGAACATCATGGCCTACCTGCGTACCACCATCCTGAACGCGCCCACCACAATGGAGCACTACTATCAGGCGCAGGGAAACTGGCTGACAGCGCAGAACCGGAAGAGGTGACCGCTATTTTCCACCATTGCCGCAAAAGACGTTGAAAACCAAGCAAGAAGGAGATGTACCATGAAAAACGAAACGACTGTCCGCACCGAGATCCACTATGCACAGGTCGGGGACTATCAACTGCCCCTGCTCACCCTGCCGCAGACCGATGATACCGAACCGCTGGGCAAGTATGGCCGGATGCGGCTGGTCTATCTCAAGAATCAGCGTCCTGTGCTGTACAACCGGATGTTGCTGAACGGTACGCTCTGGCCGCATTTGCAGGAAGTCCAGAAAGCGGCCTGCGCGTGTCTGGAACGCACGATGACCACTCTGTTAGAAACTGCCCTGCGCCAGACAAAGCGCACGCACAGCTCCTCTGGGTGGTCCATATGAACGGGCTGAAAGCGCAGGCGGAGGAGGTGGTGGTGAGGGAGATCGTATATCAATGATTTTTCTTGTCTATCCGTATGAACATGGTATAATGGAGCAAAGGAGTGTGATACCATGAGCCCGATCGAAATGCCTTCTGACATTCAATTAGTGGAAAAGCGCGAAACCCGGACGAGCCGTGGGATGCTTTCAAAGGGCTGGTATCGTGTGGACGGCCAGCTTGTCATGGTCAAGGGAAACTCCATCACCGAGGCCGGAACAGCCGGATATGAGCCTTACTCGGAGGTTATGGCATCACTGATTGCACAGGTACTGAACCTGCCTCATGTGGAATACACTCTGATGCCAGCAAAACTTTTTCCTGACATCAAAAACTATTCCTGCGATGTGGTCAGCGTTTGTCCTTTATTTGTAAAACCGGGAGATCAGCTTTACCATTTTGCAGATATGGCCGATGCTCATTTCCTTGCCACTGGGGAAAAAGCTTCGCCGGAAGCACTGTTCCAGTATGCTGTTGAACTGTACGGAAAAAAGTGGCTTTATCAGATGCTGGCCTTCGATGCCTTTATCGGGAATGAGGATCGTCACGAAAATAATATCGACATCATTGTCAGACACTATAAACATGTTCTTCCTCCGCTTTATGATAACGGCGGCAGTCTGCTTGCGTGGGCAACGGACGAAGAACTGACCGACACCAAGCTCCGCTACCAATTCGATAAAGCCAAGCCGTTCCGCAGCCGCCATGCTCAGCAGATCAAGCTGGTGGATGAACCTGTCCTGCCTGTGCGCGATTTGGACGAACTGTATCAGGAGATTCTTCAGGCAATCTCTCCGATTCTTGCCTTGCTGAGCGAAAAAAGAGCGTCCGCGATCCGCCAGTACCTGAAATACCGCCTGCACTACCTGAAATCTGCCATGGGGTGATAAAATGGCCTACCTGAAATTGATGATGGATGAAAAGGAAATCGCTCATCTGAGCGAAGATGGGCAGTATCTCTGCGCCAATAAGGGCGTGCCGCAGTACGACCTGCCTTTGAACCTCTTTATCGGCAACAGCCGCAAAGTTCCGCTGGTCGATGTAGTCGTCTGGGCAAAGAAGCGCATCTTTCCCCGGAATCGGATGGACTGCAAGGAGACTCTGGAGATGATGGGCCTGCCTGGATACAACGCATGGGAAATCGTAAAGCGCACCAATGCCTGCCTGATGGAAGATCCTTTCTGGCTGCGTTTTAGTGAAGATGAGACCTTTGAGGATACCACGCGCGGTAGGGCGAGAAGAATCATGGCCGAATATCAGAAGTCAGCTGATACCAACTAATATCAATACCAGGGCCAAATCCACCGACCTTTCACTTTAAGGCGGCATTGCTGCCGTACATACCTGCCCTTTGGGGACATTCAAATTTTTTCAAAACAGAATCCCTTAATCGTCTTGCTTTTCCCTTAAAATGTAGTATATTTTAAGGGGAAGAGAGGGTGGTAAGGGCATGAGAGCATTCAAGTACTCCAAAATCAAAGAGCAAAAATGGGATTCCGAGATTCTCGGCTATATTGCTGCAATCTATAAAGAAGCGGGTAAGCAGGAACTTTACTTGAAGCAGCGTTCTGAAGAGCTGGAACGTCTGGTGGAGATTGCAAAGGTGCAAAGCACCGAAGCATCCAATGCCATCGAGGGAATCGTTACGACCAGCACCCGAATCAAGCAGCTTGTGGAGGAAAAAACGACGCCGCGCAACCGTGATGAACAAGAGATTGCGGGCTACCGTGATGTCCTGAACCTCATTCATGAAAATTTTGATGTGATTCCGATTACGCAGAATTATATTTTGCAGCTGCATAAGGTTTTGTACAGCCACATGAACAACCCCGTCGCAGGACAGACGAAGAACGTACAGAATTATATCAGCGCAACCTATCCCGATGGACATAGCGAAGTTCTTTTCACCCCATTGGCTCCTTACGAAACGCCAGCGGCTCTTGATCGAATCTGCGAAGAATATAACCGTGTGATCGGGAACTTTGAAGTAGAACCATTGATCGCAATTCCTGTGTTCATCCATGATTTTCTCTGTATTCATCCGTTCAACGATGGCAATGGCCGGATGAGCCGCCTTCTCACGACCCTGATGCTGTATCAGAACGGTTTCTATGTCGGGAAATACATCTCACTTGAAGCCAAGATTGCCAAGAACAAAGATCTCTACTATTCCGCTCTTGCGCAGGCGCAAAGCGGATGGTACGAGGGCACAGAGGATGTTGTTCCATTCATCAAATATATTTTGGGAACCATTCTCTCTGCATACCGCGATTTTGAAGAACGCTTTGCCCTCGTGGAAACAAAACTTCCAGCCATTGAAGCTGTTCGGAATGCTACGAAGAACAAGATCGGGCGCTTTACCAAGCAGGATATCCGGGAACTCTGTCCTTCGCTGAGCCTTAGTTCCATTGAGGGTTCCCTGCGGAAACTCGTTGAAAACGGCGAGTTGAAACGCGAGGGAGCAGGCAAATCAACCGTGTACCTGCGGTTGAAGTAATCCCTTAATCGCTCTATCTTTCCCTTAAAATACGGCCGATTTTAAGGGAATTCGCATTAAGTAAGGGCTAAAGCAGTCCTATTTACTTGACTTTTTGTTGGTTGTCAGTATATTGATACCAATTGGTATCAATAAGTATCAGCAAATGGATACAACAAGACCCACAGATTGGATGCTCATCCCAATCTGTGGGTCTTGTTCATTTGAGTTCAGTCATCATCGTCCGGGTCATGAACTTCCACCCACTCTGAAAGCTCTTCGCAGTAGTCCTCATATTTGCCGCCTTCGGTGGTCCTGATGACACGCCGCAAGTAGTCCTTGCCGCCATCTACACAGCAGAGACCACAGCTACACCTCTCCAAATCGTAATGGCTTTTGCTTTCGACGACGTCTCCACAGCGTTTGCAGCGGATTTTGTTCGATATAATAATTCTCATCTTTCTGTTTCCCAATTTACAGACACACATACAAGCATTTACTTCTGTAATATTTCTTTTAGCTTTTTCTCAGTACATCCAATGCATAGAATCTGTTGTGACTTGACTTTTTTATCTGAATAAATACTGGTGTTATTCCGCTCAATCAATATGGGCAGCATATCATTTGAGGATGGCGATGTGTTTTCTTTTGAGGGGTGCATTTTTTCAATGCGCCCTCTTTTGCTGATCGAGCAAAGCAAAATGTGTCGTCGTGAAACAAATTGTGTTGAAATAGCACCAGGGGTGTGATACAATAAGGTTATCGTTACTTTTGTTCCGGATCTGGATAAGAGCGGAGGTATAGAATGAACACCAATCAGAAAGAGCTCCTTATCAAGAATATGACAGAAAACCTTCCGACCTTAAGGAAAAGACTCGGTATTTCTCAGGAAGAATTGTCTGAAAAAGTAGGTGTAAGCCGCAGCACTATTGCTGGAATAGAGAACAAAAAGAGAAGCATGTCATGGAATATGTTCCTTTCCCTGCTGCTTATTTTTATTAAAAATGAAGATACCGATAGACTTTTGAATGTGATGGGGATATATACAGATGAATTAAATGCATTTATAAAGAAATGAGTCCGTTTTTTGTACATTGTCACTCGTATAATAGAAATCGAAAATATCAGAAGGGCCAGTATAGCAGAAAGGAGTTGCAGATGCGTACAATAGAATTGCCGCCATATGCACCGACGCTGATAGAATCAACACGTGCGATCGGCTACTCCCTCGAGGCAGCCGTTGCCGACATTATCGACAACAGCATTGCCGCAAGTGCAAAAAATGTAGATATCTTCTTTTTTCCCGTAGACGGCGCATATATAGCCATTCTTGATAATGGTAATGGAATGGGAACAGAAGAATTGAATGCTGCAATGCAGTATGGAAGCAAAAATCCCATAGACGCCAGAGACGCTAAAGATCTTGGACGCTTTGGCCTTGGATTGAAAACAGCCTCGCTTTCACAGTGCAGATGTCTTACCGTTGTTGCAAAACAAGGAGACCGGATTGAAGGACGGCAATGGGATATTGATCATGTCGCGGAGACCGGTTCGTGGTCGCTGATTGTTCTTGAGGCTGGAGAGCTTGACAGTATTCCTAACATTGACGATCTCAGAGCGTATGAATCCGGCACGCTGGTTGTGTGGCAAAAGCTTGATAGATTAAAAGCAGGAGAGATCAATTTTGAGCAGGCGCTGGGTCGTAAAATCGATGGCGTCAGAGAACATCTTTCTCTGGTTTTCCATCGTTATTTAAGCGGAGAAAAAGGAATCACAAAGCTGAAGATTTCTATCAATGGAGAGAAAGTATCCGCGTCTGATCCGTTTCTTGAAGCAAAAAGTGTACAAGCTATGGATGATGAAACACTCGTTGTGCATGGACAAAAAATTATTGTGCGGCCTTATATTCTTCCACATATATCTAAAATGACATCTGCTGAAATAACAGCATTAGGTGGAAAAGAAGGACTGCGGAGGCAACAGGGATTTTACGTTTACCGCAACAAACGATTGCTGGTATGGGGAACATGGTTCCGGATGATGCGTCAAGGAGATATGTCTAAGCTCGCACGCATCCGTGTAGACATTCCTAACACGCTTGATGCTCTCTGGACCCTTGACATCAAAAAATCGTCAGCACTCCCACCGGCAGAGGTCCGCAAGAATCTGGAAATCATTATTGCTAAGATTGCTGAATGCAGCAAGCGTACATGGACCTTCCGGGGCAAAAGGGAAATCGATGATAAGGCGATGCATATATGGAACCGAATGAAGAATACACATGGAGGTTTCTACTACGAAATAAACCGCGATTACCCAATGGTAAAGCAAATTCTGGAACAGAATCCAGATATCGCGTCAATGCTTGATACATTGCTGAAGCAGGTTGAAGCGGGGCTCCCGTTAAATCAGCTTTATGTGGATCTGAACAACGATGAACAGCTGATAAATGATCAAGAACAAAATGAGAAAGATATAATTGCTGCGCTTAGAAATATGCTGACTGATCAGATGTCTTCGGCAGAAAAAATGGCATTTTTGTCAGCTATGGAGAGCATAGAACCTTTCTCACAACATCCGAGAGCTATTGCCAAGTTAAAGAAGGAGGCTTCAGAAAATGCCTAATATGAACACCAATCCGAGTGTTGAACAACTTGAGAATACAATCTCAGCATATATTAACTCCGTCTATAAAGATGTGCCGCCGACTGAAGAAGAATTTAAGGAAAAAGCCGATTTAATGCGCGCAAGCATGGCGGCGATCATGCCGGTAAGTGATCAGGAATATGATGCGGTTCTTAAACGCCTGAAGCAGACACTGGTCATCCAGATGGATATAGGGACTTACATCAATGACCGCAATAACGGGCATCAGTCATGGCTTCCCGCCAAACGTGCCGATTTCGACTTTTTCTTCTGGAATCGCTATAAAAAGTATCTCGAAGAAGTAAAACATTGGAATCCGCGCGTTACAGCAAATCTCGGTAAAGTCTCGGATGAAATTTTGGACCTTTGCGGTGATCCAAGTGAGAAGCAGTTTCTTATCAAAGGCCTGGTGCTCGGTGATGTTCAGTCCGGCAAGACAGCAAACTACACTGCAATCTGCAACAAAGCAGCCGATACAGGATACAGAATCATCATTGTCCTCGCCGGCATGCAGAAAAATCTGCGTGAACAAACCCAGGAACGGCTGGATGCCGAATTTACCGGACGCAAGAGCGAATATTATCTGGATCCGAAGGCAGAACAGGGAATCAAAAACACCCCCGTAGGCGTTGGCCGTTATGGTCACGATAAGAAGATTGTTGCTTTTACTTCCGTTACAAAAGATTTTGACAGCGGTGTACTTCGCAGCAACAACCTCGGAATTGAAAACGTTAATTGTCCGGTTGTCCTGGTAATCAAAAAGAACAAACAAATTCTCAACAATCTCATCAACTGGCTCGAAAGCAATAATACGCTGAACGCTGCAGGACAGATTGAACTTCCTTTACTGCTGATCGACGACGAAGCTGATAGTGCTTCCGTAAATACCAAGGATCCCGATTCCTCTCCTGCAGCTATTAACGACTGTATTCGCAGACTTCTTGGAAAGTTCAGCAAGGCAACCTACCTTGGAATTACGGCAACACCTTTTGCCAACATCTTTATTGATCCTGGCAAAGATGATGACCTTTTCCCCTCGGACTTTATCTACGCGCTGTCAGCGCCGACAAACTACATCGGAGCAGACAGAATATTTGGTGATGGCGGAGACTTCTCTGAAATGCTGCAACCCATTGATACGCTGGATTTAGAGAGTGTATTCCCGCCCAAGCACAAGAAAGATCTTGTGGTCAGCAGACTGAATGATGAGCTTATAGAAGCGGCAAACTACTTTCTTTTGGTAAATGCGATTCGTGACCTGCGCGGCGATACAACTGAGCATCGGTCAATGATGGTTCACCTCAGCCGCTTTACGGATGTTCAGAACCAAATCGCGGATCTGCTTCTGGTATGGCTGGATCAGGTAAAATCAGACCTTCGCAATTACTCTCAGCTTGCTCCTGCGAAGGCGGAAAAAATCGAGAATATTCGGGACCTTCATGAGGTTTGGGAAAAATATGCCTTAAGCATTGAAGCTGGTGTGGATTGGGAAGAAATTCTTCACACATATCTTTACAGAGCAGCTGCACCTATTGATGTTCGTGCAGTTAATATGAAAACTGGTGCCAGCAGCCTAGATTATTTCAACCATAAAAATGATGGCCTTCGTGTTATTGCAGTCGGAGGCAACAGTCTTTCCAGAGGATTAACACTTGAAGGTCTGTGCGTTTCTTACTTCTGTAGGAATACGCAGATGTATGATACGCTTCTTCAAATGGGCAGATGGTTTGGATATCGGCCGAATTACGAAGACCTTGTCAAGATATGGATGTCTCAGGAGGCCATTGACTGGTACAGCCAGATTACAAGGGCGACAAATGAGCTGAAAGATGAAATTATTGCGATGCGCAATGCACATCAGACGCCGAGAGAATTTGGCTTGAAAGTTAGACAGGACCCGGGCTCTCTGATTGTTACGGCCCGCAATAAGATGAGAACCGCTACCAGCATCACATGCCCAATTACGGTATCTGGGCATCTGCTGGAAACGCCAAGGCTGAAAGCGGCGCTGCCTGTTTTGGCCGAAAATGAGAAAGTCTTTAAGGATTTTATCGCCAACCTTGCCTCACAGGGTGAGCGTATACCGTCTGATGATAAGCGCGCAAAAGGACATTATTTCTGGCAGCATATTTCTGCAGAGTCAATCGCACAGCTTTTGCTTTCGTTCGAAACACACCCCTGGCATTTGAGTTTCAACGGCAGGGCCTTATCTGAATATATCGAAACGCACGAATGGACAAACGGCTGGGATGTTGTTCTGATAAATTCAGGTAAGGGTTCCGCATATCCAGGTGGTATTGTATGCGGAGATGAAACACTCACAATTACAAATACAGAAAAGCGGACTATTAAAGCTGATTCTAAAATGATCAGCGTTTCCGGAACCAAGGTCAGAGTTGGTGCCGGCGGATGTACCCGTATTGGTTTGACATCTGATCAAATCGAATCAGCGGAAATAGCCTTTAAGAATGAAACCGGAAAGAAAAATGTTCCTGACAGCGCATATCTTGTAAAGGACAGAAATCCAATTTTGATGCTGCATGTTATTCAGACAGACCTTGACCCCACATCGTCAAATCAAGATGTACCTCCATTCCTGTTTGCGTTGGGCGTCGGTTTCCCGAAGACAGCTGGCGGAACTGAAACAGCCAATTATATGGTCAATCTTGTTGAACTGTCCAACTGGATGGATCCTGATGAGGAGGAAGATGAGTAATGAACGACTACGAGCAGGAGCTGAGAGATAAATGGAGTAATATCAGCTATCAGCAGGGCGGTTCTCTTGAGCTTGGAATTCAGCATCCGCTCGAGTGGCACGTTGGCTACTTTTCTCCGGAAGCAAAATCCATTGTTATTGTAAGCGATGAACCTGTAAGCATGATTGAATCATCGAAGAGTATTCAGGCCTCCTGCATGCCGCGTAAAGACGGCAGATACGCAACCTCCTTCACTCTCGTTTCGAGAGAGCAGGAAGATGTATTTATAACAATGTGCGGAGATATGATTCGTTTCTCAAGCACAGAAAATGACAGGTCTCGTTCTCTGGCACGCGTTCTTAAAAGATATACTGCATGGCTGAAGCTGCTGCAGCACAAAAATAGTGCTCTTCTTGGCGCGACAGCTCAAAAGGGACTTATTGGAGAACTGCTTTATTTGAAAGACAGAATTGAGAGAGGAATGTCTGCGGCTGATGCTTTAGCTGGGTGGGTAGGCCCTGAAGGCGCCGATCAGGATTTTGCTTATGAAGATGGCTGGCATGAAATAAAGACCACCGGTGCCGCGTCTGCTGAAGTTACAATATCTTCTGCAGAACAGCTGGATAACGCCCAGCCAGGAGAGCTTGTCGTAATGCGTGTGGATAAATGCGCCCCGGCGCAGACAGGAGCATTCACACTGTACAAGCTGGTTCATCAGATCATAGGGATGCTTAACGTGAGCGCCGGAGCAGCTGATACATTTGTCTTAAAACTCGGCAGTGTTGGTTATATTGACATGCCGGAATATGATCAACAGACTTTTGTATTCTCGTCAAAAGCAAAATATACGGTAGATGAAACATTCCCGTGCCTTGTTCGGAATAGCCTTCCGCCAGAAATTGTTAATCTAAACTACGTGCTGAGCTTGCCGAGCTTGGAAGCCTGGAAAAAATAAGGAGGACCGCAAATGGATTCCAGTGAATTTAAAAAAGATTTTTTGGAAAGCATAAAGGCTGCGGCCGCAGTCACTGGAGAAGGATCCTGTGCGGCATTTGTAGACAATATGTCTCAGTATCTCATTGATTCTGAGGTTTTGTCTGATTTTACGCCGTCGTTTTATACGGGACGTTCCGGCCGCAGCAAATACCGTGTCGATGGATATGTTTATGATGAGTTTGACAATACTATGAATCTAGTCATTGCCAACTTTGACGGCAATGACTTGGAACGCCGTATGACAAACACTGTAGCTATGCATGATTTTGGCGAACTGAGAGTATTTCTTAAGACGGCATTAAAAACAAACTTGTATAAAGAAATCGAAATGAGCACGCCCTGTGCGGATCTTGTTGATTTCCTGCGGCAAAATGCAAAGGAAATCCGCAAATATCGGTTCTTGATTTTTACAGATGCCGATTTGAGCTCAAATGTCAAATCAGTTGATATTGAGGCTTGCGATGATGTTCCTGCAGAAGGACAGATATGGGATGTGGATCGTCTGTTCCGAGTTTGCTGCTCGGAACAGGGTCGGCAGATTATTGAGATTGATTTCCGACAGTATTGCGAAGAAGGAATACCGTGTTTGGAAGCGAGTTCTGCAGCAACGGATCAATACAGCAGTTATCTGGGGGTTATTCCGGGCTCAGTTCTTGCCGACATATATGATCGGTATGGAAGCAAACTTTTGGAAGGCAATGTTCGCTCTTTCTTGTCTACTAAAGTTGCCGTCAATAAAAAGATCAGAACAACCATTTTGAAGACACCGCAGATGTTCTTTGCGTTCAATAATGGTATTTCTGCAACGGCTATGGATGTTGAAATCGCTAACACAGATCACGGGCGGTTTATTACATTTGCTCGTGATTTTCAGATCATAAATGGCGGTCAAACTACGGCATCAATTTCTAATGCAAGGTATAAGGATAAGGCAGATCTGAACGGCATTTATGTTCAGATGAAGCTCACTGTAATTGACGAATCCTCTCCGGAAGAGTCCGACGAATTGATTAGGAATATTTCGAGATCTTCGAACAGCCAGAACAAAGTCAGTGATGCAGACTTCTTTGCCTCCCATCCGTTCCACAGACGCATGGAGCAGATTTCCAGGCTTATATTTGCTCCTGCTGTAGACGGTGCACAGTATGAAACAAAGTGGTTTTATGAACGTGCAAGAGGACAATACCTCCAGGAACAGATGCGTCTTACACCTGCAAAGAAAAAACAGTTTGAACTGCAGAATCCGAAGAATAAGGTTATCAGGAAAACCGATCTTGCCAAGGTACAGAATACCTGGAGAGGTTTTCCGCACACCGTCAGCAAAGGCGCACAGACAAACTTCTCGTCTTTTGCGGAATACATTGATGAGCAGTGGACCGCTAATGATGCGCAGTTTAACGAGCGTTACTTCCAGTCAACAGCCGCACTGATTCTGATGTTCCGATACCTTGAGAAACAGATCCCGAAACAGCCGTGGTATGAAGGAGGCTACCGTGCAAACGTAATTTATTATACGATTGCTCAATTTCGCAGACTGATAAAACATCAGTTCCCGGGTTCTGATCTGGATTTGATCATCATATGGAACAAACAGGGCCTGCCTGAGCAGGTTGAGGAGTCTCTTATTGCATTGGCCGAGCTGGTATTCTTGAAGATTACTGACCCGCATAGAAAGGTCATCAACGTAACTCAGTGGTGTAAACGCCAGGAATGTTGGGACGGCGTAAAAGGTGTGACCCTCGCGCTTCCGGCGAGTCTGGAATCCTGTCTGATTACAACAGATGACGAAAAAACCGCTCAGCGTTCAGCTAAGAAAGAGCAGAAAGTTGTTAATGATATCAATGCCCAGGTTGAGGTCGTAAAATACTCTTCGGATCAATGGAAACGGCTGTCTGAGTTTGCAGTAATGAGTCACCTGGTTACTCCGACCGATGTTTCGGCTCTTGCTGTCGCATGCAAAATGCCGGAGAAGCTGCCCAATACTTATCAGAGCAAGCGACTGTTGGCTCTTTTGGATAAGGCAGTGGAAGAAGGATTCAATATTAACCAGTAAGTGAGGAAATGGAAATTGTATAAAGTGATTGATTTGTTTGCTGGTGCCGGCGGCTTGAGCCTTGGGTTCTTGCAAACAAAAAAATATGAAATAAAAGTAGCCTTTGAAAACAACCCCAATATGCAGGCCACCTATCGGCGCAACCACCCGGGCGTTGATGTTCGCGGAGATGTGTGCTCAGCAAATTATAAAGAAATTCAGGGACAGTATGGTACGATCGATGTGGTGATTGGAGGACCTCCATGCCAGGGCTTTTCAAATGCAAATCGTCAGAAAAACCATGCGATCAGTCAAAACAACATGCTCGTAAAACAGTATATACGAGCCATACTTGAACTACAGCCTAAAGCCTTTGTCATGGAAAACGTCAGTATGCTACGGTCAGATGTCCATCGATTCTATCTTGATGAAAAGGATGCGCAGATGATTGGACAGTATGATATTCCAATGACAGAAACCAAACTGGTTCTCCTGGATCAGGAGTTTATGTTTGATGATGCACTGGAAATCGCAAGCAGCAAGGAACGAATTGCAGAATTCATATGGCCGGAAGAGCATTATGTTGCTTTGAATGTAATATATAAAGCAGCAAGAAATCCGAAGAAGATGATTGATGCTTTGGAAAAGCATCGAAAGACACTTTTAAAATATGCAGCCGTCTATGTGTCTTCTGAGAACACTGACTACATCTCAGAAAAATCAAAGGAAGCTTTTCATGCGATTGCTCAGTATTATAACGGCGTATTTGACGCCGTTGGCATTCAAGCAGCAATTGAGCCGGCAATTATGATCCAGCGTATGCTCAGCAAAGCATCGGAGATTTATTCCAATCACCTTGTTGTGGAGCGATTTGAGAGTGTGTCTGGGTTGGCAGCTATTATCAAGTCATTTGCTGTATTTGATTATTTAAAAGCGATCTTGGGTTCTAAGCCTAATGATTACGCTATTACTGCAGATGTGCTTTGTGCCGCTAATTACGGTGCTCCACAGAAGCGCATGCGTTTTGTTGTGATGGGAATAAAGCGTTCTTTATCCAATTCAATAAAACTCCCGCAGGGAAGTTTTACTGAAGAAAACTATCGCACAGTCCGCGATGCAATTGCCGATCTTGAGGATGTAGCGCCTGTCAAAAATATATCTGATGATGTTGGAACACCCCTTGGAGAATGTGCTGAAATCAGTGAACTTGGCAAAGCACTGAGAGACACAAGCGTGTTAAAGAACCACATCATTACTGATACAAGAGATACCGCCATGGAACGATTTAAGGCACTTAAACAGGGCCAGAATTTCCACGCCCTTGATGATTCTCTTAAAACGAATACATACACAGATATTTCTCGGACGCAGAACACGATTTATCTGCGTCTGGATTATGATACTCCATGCGGAACCGTTATAAACGTCCGCAAGTCAATGTGGGTTCATCCAACACTGGATCGAGCTGTTAGTGTTCGTGAGGCGGCAAGACTGCAGACATTCCCAGACAGCTTTGTATTCTGTGGTTCAAAGGATAAACAGTACCAACAGGTTGGAAATGCTGTGCCTCCAATAATGGCAAAAGCCATCGCAAAAAAACTTGCAGCCCAATTAAAGAAGAGCATTCGGGATTCGGAGGCATAATATGGCGGATAACCACACTAAGGAAGTGCGGAGCCGCAACATGTCCCACATCCGAAGCACAAACACAAAGCCCGAGGAGAAAGTGAGAAAGTACCTTTTTTCTAAGGGATTTCGATATAGAAAGAATGTACGCAAACTTCCCGGATGCCCAGACATTGTCCTCCCAAAGTATCATACTGTCATATTTGTAAACGGGTGTTTTTGGCATAAGCATGACTGCCCACGATTTGTATGGCCCTCTTCTAACGAGGATTATTGGATACCGAAGATCACAAGAAATGTTGAAAGAGATCTGAAAAATCACCAGATTCTGAGAGAACAAGGCTGGAGAGTTGTTGTTGTCTGGGAATGCGAACTGAAGGAAAAATGTTTTCAGGGAGCCATGGATAAACTGGTCCAAGTTATTTCTGAAGGCTGAAGATATAGCCATTACCGAGGTGAAACATGAAGCGAGAATATTATTCAAATTCAATCTCATCTTTTCTGACGGCAGATCCGGAATATGTCCTGGGGCAACTGCTAATCAATGATGCGTTTGAGACAACAGATCTCCAAAAAAATGCATGGAAAAGAGAAATCTGTATACTTCAAACTGAACTGGCCAGTTTCCCTGATGGAGAGATTGCTTTCGAGTATACGATTCCGCGAATTGGTCACCGGATTGACGTTGTATGTATAATCAGTGGGATTATCTTCCTTTTGGAATACAAGGTCGGCGACAGGGAATATAAGAAATCAGCTGAGGATCAGGTAATGGATTATGCACTTGATCTCAAATATTTTCATGAGGTCAGTAATGAAAGATATCTTGTTCCTATCAGTGTGCCGACTGAAGCGCTGGCTGTAGAGAACCGCCTGCAGGTTATGGAAGATAAGATCTGTGAGGTTTTGTACTGCAACAAAGAAAATATTGGGTTAACTATTAAATCTGTTCTGGCTGAGATCCAGGATTCTCCGCTGAAAATGGATGAATGGCTAAATTCACGTTATGCCCCGACACCGACTATCATCGAAGCGGCTCAGGCAATGTATAGGAATCATTCTGTCGACGATATTAAGAGAAATGATGCGGCTAATTTAGCTGAAACGACTGATGCTATTGGCCGGATCATTGATAAGTGTAAAGAGCAGCGCAGAAAAGCAATCTGTTTCATAACCGGTGTTCCTGGTGCGGGGAAAACGCTTGCTGGGTTGAATATTGCCAATGCCCGTCATCAGTTCGAAGCGGATGAACATGCGGTATTCCTGTCTGGAAATGGCCCTCTTGTTGATGTCCTTCAGGCAGCATTGGCAAAGGACCGTGCGGCGCGTGAAGGAATAACCGTAAGTGAAGCAAGCAGACAGACAAAAGCATTTATTCAGATTATTCATAAATTTAGGGATGAAGCTTTGACCACAGAGAATCCTCCAGTAGAAAAGGTTGCCATTTTTGATGAAGCTCAGAGAGCTTGGAATAAGAGCAGCCTCACAGACTTCATGAAGAGGAAAAAAGGTGTCCCCGACTTTAACCGTTCTGAACCTGAATTTTTAATCGAAATTATGGATCGTCACACGGACTGGGCAACGATAGTATGTCTTGTTGGCGGCGGACAGGAAATTTATACAGGCGAAGCAGGCATTGAAGACTGGTTCTGTGCCTTGAGATCAAACTATCCGGACTGGGATATTTATCTGTCCGATAAGATGACGGATTCAGAATATATCGGAACGTCATCTATTGACCAACTTCTCGATGGGCGGACGTATACGGTAGAATCTTCGCTTCATCTGGGTGTTTCGCTTCGGTCTTTCCGAAGTGAAAAGCTGGCTTCATTCACAAAAGCTTTGCTCGATAATTGCCCGGAGGAGGCGGCGGAGATTTACAAAGTCCTAAACAAAACCTATCCAATATATTTAACGAGAGACTTTGCTCAAGCAAAATCATGGGTAAAGACAAAGGCGCGTGGAACTGAGCGCTATGGGCTATTAGCAAGTTCTGAAGGAAAGCGTCTGCGTGGTGAGGGCATTTGGGTGCCTTCAGAGATTAACCATGTGGGCTGGTTTCTAAACGGGAAAGACAATGTAGACTCTTCTTACTACCTGGAAGTTGCAGCATCGGAGTTCAAAGTCCAGGGCTTAGAAGTTGATTATGCGCTTCTTGCCTGGGATGCAGATCTAAGGAGAAATAACGACAACTTTGATTTTTTTCGATTCAGGGGTACATGTTGGAATCATATCAACATCAAGCAACGGCAGAAGTATCTGAAGAATGCTTATCGTGTATTGCTGACTCGTGCAAGACAAGGCCTGATCATCTATGTTCCAAGGGGCGTGGACAAAACGAACGATCCATCTCGTGATAGAACTCTGTATGACGGTATTTTCAACTACTTGATCCAATGCGGCATTCGAAAGCTCGCAGAATAATATTGTGATGATTGGAGATCAGCTATTTCATCAACGAGAACCTGTTTCACTGGCAGAGCCAGAGCACCACAGCCGAAAGTTCTGCCACCGGACAACGGTACATCCATCACCGGGAGAAAGGAAGCCGTGTGTTGCTGTTTGTCCGGGAGTTCAAAGCGGATTCCCGTTTCGGCGGTGCCGCCGCTTACACCTATCTTGGCACTGTGAACTATGTCCGGCACGAAGGTTCCCGCCCGATGAACATCACATGGAAGCTCGACCGACCCATTCCGGCACGGATCCTCAAAAAGACCAACAAACTGATCGTGGGGTAAAGATAGTGAAAATTATTCGCGTTGTCGCGGCCGTCATCTGCGACTCCATCCAGACCAAACACAAAATTTATGCCACCGCCCGCGGCTATGGCGACTATAAAGGGCAGTGGGAATTTCCGGGCGGCAAAATTGAGCCGGGCGAGGCTCCACAGCAGGCGCTGAAACGAGAAATTGAGGAAGAGCTGGACACTGAAATCGCGGTACATGATAAGATTGGAACCATCGAATACGACTATCCGACATTCCATCTTTCCATGGACTGTTTCTGGTGCACCGTTGTTTCAGGCGAGCTTATCCTGAAGGAAGCCGAAGCCGCATGCTGGTTGACAAAAGACGAGCTGGATTCGGTGCAGTGGCTCCCGGCAGACCAGACGATTCTGGAAAAAATTCGAGAGATGATGAAATAAATCTGTTGAGCCAAGTTGCATCTGCAAGCAGTGCTTTTGTGCGTACAAAGGCCAGAATACGCACGGCATTGCAACTTTGCCGTGCTTGTTTTGCTTGTTGGGATGCAATCCCAATCCCTGCGAACATCACGGAACCGTGATGGCTGCGCACTCCTGCGGAGTGCCGAAAGAGCATTTTGCAAAAACGCGAAGCCTGCATCGGCACGATACAGAACAACGGGTTTGGGCTGCGCCTAACAAGCTCTTGCAAGGCAAGGGTCTTTGTATATACAAAGACATTGCTTGCAAGAGAGTTTCGTTGTACCAGAATGGTACCACGAAGCACTGTTTGCAGAAGCGATTGTGCCAGTCCGAATTGTCAATTCCGATCACAACTGCTATACTGGACTCATCAAAAATTTTTCAGGAGGCTGCTACAGTGACTGCACAGATAATGCAAATCGGGAACAGACCTTGCCGCATTTACGGTGAAGCCCATGCAGAATACCTACTGCTCCAAATGACCGGTGAACACGAGCTGCAAAGCATGGACCATGAAGTGACAGTGATTGCGCAGAGCAGCTGGAATTTTTTGTTTGCGGCTATCCCGGTGGAAAGCTGGAACGATGCACTATCTCCGTGGGAAGCCCCTGCTGTGTGGGGAAAGCAAGGGTTCGGCGGCAAGGCGGCGGACACGCTGCGCTTTCTGATGGAACAGGTCATCCCCACGTTGAAGCAGCAGTATCCTCTCCCGGAGAACGTCAAAATCATTCTGGGCGGCTACTCGCTGGCGGGATTGTTTGCGCTATGGGCATCTACGCAGGCAAATCTATTCTGCGGCATCGCTGCTGCATCTCCCTCGGTGTGGTTTCCGGGCTGGATGGAGTTTGAACAGCGGCACCCGATGCAGGCACAGCACATTTATCTGAGCCTGGGTGACAAGGAAGAGCACACGAAAAACACCGTCATGGCTGTGGTGGGCGATAACATCCGCACCCTGCACAGCCGACTTATAGAGCGTGGCGCAGACTGCGCCCTTGAATGGAACAGCGGCGGGCATTTCAAAAACGCTGACCTGCGCACGGCAAAGGCATTTCGGTGGGCGATGGAGGAAAACCGATGAATATTTTGATTGATGCCGATGGTTGCCCTGTGGTGGATTTGACGTTGCAGATCGCAAAGCAATTCAGCGTTCCAGTCATCATCCTGTGCGACGCCTCTCACCAAATCGAGCGGGAAGGTGCGCAGACGCTGGTGTTCGATAAAGGGGCTGACAGCGTGGACTTTGCACTTGTCAACCGGGTAAAACCGGGGGATGTGGTCGTGACGCAGGACTACGGGCTGGCGAGTATGTGCCTTGCCAAATGCGCCCGGGTACTGAATCAAAATGGTCTGGAATACACCGCCGACAATATAGACGCTCTTATGCTGCGGCGTTATGAAAACAAAAAACTCCTTCGTGCCGGAAAGCACCCCAAGGGGAGCCCAAAACGGACGAAGGAGCAGGATGCCAGGTTTGCGGATACGCTCGAGAAGATCCTGAATTACAACCATTGATACATACTATTGGAAGTCTGGAGAAATCCAGTCTTCTTTTTTTATGAGAAAATTGTAACATTTTTTGCAATTTGGTTGCGTTTTGAGGGGGAGTGAATCGGCCCCGTCGTTCTTTCGGCTCGTTTTCTTGCATCTGCTTTCCCGAATCTGCTATACTGAAGCTACTTTTTTAATCGGAGGCTTTCATGACAACCCTTCTTCTCCTGCGCCATTCCATCCCGGAGCGCGGCGGTTCCAGCCCCGACCCCGGCCTTTCTGCCGAAGGTCTTCAGCGGGCCGCCGCAGTCTTTCAAAATGACGCTTTCCGCACGGTCTCGCTCGTCTGGTCGTCCCCTTCGCTGCGTGCGCTCCAGACCGCACAGCTGCTGGGGCTTCCCGTCCGGCAGGACACCCGCCTTGCCGAGCGCCGCACCGGCGATACGACCGGGCAGGACGCTTCGTTCTGGAAACGCCAATACGAAGACCCGAACTTCAAAAATCCGGACGGCGAGTCCTTCCGTGAGGTCAGCGCCCGGATGGCAGACTGCATCCACGAACTGCTGGATTCGCTCCCGGAGGGGCAGAACGCCCTTGTCGTCTCCCACGCCGCCGCTATTTGCAGCTACTTGCAGCGCTTTTGCACCGTTGAGGTGACCGACGCCGCACAGAAGCTCCGCCGGATTACATTTCAGGGCGAGGTTCTGTTGGATGGGCACTTTTGGGAGGCTGATGGATTTGTGCTGCACATCGAAAATCGCCGCCCTGTTCTCATCCGCACCATCTAGCCGCAAAAAAGGCACCAGCCTGAGCTGATGCCTTTTGTTGGCGGAGCATCAGGGAGTCGAACCCTGGCACCGGTCTCCCGGCCTATCGCATTTCGAGTGCGACCTCTTACGACCACTTGAGTAATGCTCCATATTCACAATACAGCTTAATTATTATAGCAAAATCCCGCCTTTCCGTCAACTGGAAAAACAAAAAGCCCTTCCCCTTGTGCTTGACAGGCAGAACGGGGTGTGCTATATTTATTTCAAATTTGAAGTATATGCTCAAAGGAGAATCTATGGCACAGAATCGACAGGATATGGGCAGCGGGCCGGTCAAGCCCCTGCTTTTGCAGCTGATGATACCCGCCGTGGTGGCGCAGGTGGTCAATCTGCTCTATAACATCGTAGACCGCATTTACATCGGCCACATCGAGGGCATCGGTGCGGCGGCGCTGACGGGCGTGGGCCTGTTTGCGCCGATCCTTATGCTCCTGAACGCCTTCGCCATGCTCATCGGCGCGGGCGGTGCGCCCCGCACGGCCATCGCGCTGGGACAGGGCAATAAAGACGAGGCCGAAAAAATCATCGGCAACAGCTTTACCATGCTGCTGTTTTTCGCTGTGGTGCTGACGGCGGGCTTCTATGCCGGTGCGCCCGCCCTGCTGCGGCTCTTCGGTGCCAGTGACGCCACTCTCCCCTATGCGGTGGCCTATGGCCGCATCTACATCCTCGGCTCGGTGTTCGTGCTGCTGGTCATGGGCATGAACCCCTTCATCACGACCCAGGGCTTTGCGAAGATCAGTATGCTCACGACGGTCATCGGCGCAGTCATCAACATCATCCTCGACCCCATCCTGATTTTTGGTCTTGGCTGGGGCGTCCGGGGTGCGGCAGTGGCGACGGTGCTCAGTCAGGCCGTGGGTGCCTGCTGGATATTGAAGTTCCTCACCGGCCCCAAGACCATCCTCAAACTGCGGAAAGAAAACCTCAAAGTGGAGCGGAACATCATCCTGCCGGTGCTGGGGCTGGGCATCTCCACCTTTGTGATGCTCTCCACCGAGAGCCTGCTCTCCATCAGCTTCAGCTCCAGTCTGGCCCGCTACGGCGGTGATGTGGCGGTGGGTGCCATGACGGTGATCACCAGCGCCTCCCAGCTCTGCACCCTGCCCATTCAGGGCATCTGTCAGGGCGGCCAGCCGGTGATGAGCTTCAACTTCGGCGCAGGCAAAAAGCCCCGCGTCAAGGAGGCGTTCCGCTTCCAGCTCACCCTCTGCTTCGGCTATACCACCCTGTTCTGGCTGCTCATGATGCTGGCCCCCGGCGTGGTGGCGGGCATCTTTACCTCGGATGCCGCCCTCATCGAATACACCACATGGGCCATGCGCATCTACATGGCGGGCATCCTCGCCATGGGCGTTCAGATCGCCTGCCAGCAGAGCTTTATGGCGCTGGGTCAGGCCAAAGTCAGCCTCCTGCTGGCCTGTCTGCGGAAGATCATCCTGCTGATCCCGCTGATTTTTATCCTGCCCTGCTTCACGGCAGATAAGTGCTTCGGCGTCTTTCTCGCCGAGCCGGTCAGTGATATTCTGGCAGCGACCATTACAGCCATCACCTTCTTCTCCCGCTTCGACAAGATACTGGACAAGGGTGCCGGGGAGGTATGATTTCACAGGAAATAAAGCCATCCTGCGGGCATTGCCTGCGGGATGGATACAATGAAATCCGGACGATGAACAGATGAAATTTCAGAATGACTGGATGCATCAAAAATACATCAGCAAAGAATTTTGGATATAAGAGTTAAGAATCGAAAGGAAGGCTTGCAGAAGGCTTCAAAAACTAATCAAACGGGTCACTTTGTACAAACATTGCCTGAAAAATTTGTGCTTGAATCTAATTGCGGGATGAGAAAATATGCGCTATCATAATATCCAAAGGCGACCCGTATGCGGAAGGAATGGCGCTGTGAGCAAAGCACGGCGCTGCCATAATACGGATAAACGCAACGTGAATCGGAGGTAACAAGAAATGAAAAAGATCTCTCGTCGTGACTTCCTCGCAGCTTCTGCTGCTGTGGGTGCAGCTGGCGTCCTGACCGCTTGCGGCGGCTCTTCCAGCACCGCAGCATCCACCGCAGCTTCCACTGCTGCCAGCTCCGCTGCAGGCGGCAAGTCCACCGACTACCCCACCAAGGGTATTTCCGTCATCTGCCCCTGGTCTGCAGGCGGCGGCACGGACTCCTGCCTGCGCGCATTCTGCGAGGCTATGGGCAAGAACCTGGGCGTCACCCTGACCGTCGATAACCAGACTGGCGGCGGCGGCATCCTGGGCCATCAGGCGATCGCAGACGCCAACACCGACGGCTACACCATCGGTATGATCACCTTCGAGCTGGCTACCTACAAGAAGCTGGGCACCAGTGAACTGACCTGGGAGAATTACGCTCCCCTGTGCCGCGTCAACACCGACGCAGCTGCCATCACTGTCGGCGCAAAGTGGGCTGCTGACAACGGCATCACCGACCTGCCCGGTTTCATTGATTACTGCAAGGCTCACCCCGGTGAGGTGCAGATGGGCGGTTCTTCCAACGCTTCTGTCTGGCACATCGCTGGCGGCTACCTGATGAGCGCTACCGGCATCGACATCCAGATGATTACCTATCAGGAAGGCGCTGCTACCGCTGTCCAGAACGCAGCCGGCGGCTTCATTCAGGGCGTTACCGTCTCTCTGGCCGAAGCCCGCAGCTTCATCGAGTCCGGCGACCTGATCTGCCTGGGCGTCATGGACGAAGAGCGCAACCCCGTCTTCCCCGATGTTCCTACCTGTAAGGAGCAGGGCTACGACATCACCTACTACACCCAGCGCGGTATGGCCGCTCCTCTGGGCGTTGATGATGCCATCATGACCCGTCTGGAAGAGGCCTGCGCCGCTGCCATCGAGGACCCGGACTTTGTGACCTTCATGAACAACAACGGTCAGGCGATCTCCTATCTGGATGCACAGGGCTATGCTGACTACCTGAAGCAGGCTGCTGTCGATGTCGCAGCTGCTATGGACGCTGTCGGCCTCTGATTTGTCTCTCTGAGTATTTGCTGGGGCAGGCAGTTCATGCCTGCCCTTTTTTATGAGAAGATATAGAGAGGAGGAACCCCTTTTGAACAAAGACAAAATGAAAACGATGGCGTTTTCCAATCTGGTAGGCTCCATCATTTTCCTCGCCATCGGCATCTGGGCGTGGTTCCAGACCGATAATTTCCCTGAGGTGGCCAACACCTATGTGCAGGCTTCCACCTTCCCCCGCGTCATGATCGTGGGCATGCTCATCTTCTCGGTGGTCCTGCTCATCCAGTCCATCTTCAAGCTGATGGGTACCATGAAGCCCACCGACCCCGTTGCTGTCGAAGTCGGCACCCTGAATCCCCTCAAGGATAAGGGCGTGGCCGCTGCTTACCTCGTCATGCTCCTCTGTGTGCTGTTCGCGGCTCTGTTCAAGAGCTGCGGCTACATCCTGTGCGCTGTGGTGCTCTCGATGATCATCATGTTCCTCATCGGCAAGCGCAACTGGGTGCAGATGGTCCTTGTGAGCGTTCTGGTGCCGCTGCTGATGTGGCTGGTGTTCTACAAGGTGCTTACCGTCAATATTCCGCTGGGTCCGCTGAACTTCCTGCGCACCCTCGTGGACATGATATAAGGAGGGAGCACAGTTATGGATTTTAGTCTGCTTCTTTCCAGCTATGCGACTGTCTGGTCCAACCCCGAGGTCCTTCTGATGACCTTCATCGGCGCACTGGGCGGCGTTCTGCTGGGCGCTATCCCGGGCATGACCGCCACCATGGGCGTGGCGCTGCTCATCCCCTTCTCCTTCGGCATGGACCTCATCCCGTCCATCGGCCTGCTGCTGGGCATCTACTGCGGCGGTATGTACGGCGGTTCCATTTCCGCTATCCTCATCCACGCCCCCGGCACGCCCGCCGCAGCCGCCACCCTGCTGGACGGCTACCCCATGTGCAAGAAAGGTCAGGCCGGCAAGGCACTGTCCGTTGCCATGTTCTCGTCCTTCTGCGGCGGCGTCATCGGCGCACTGGTCATGACCTTCCTGTCTCCGCTGGTCGCTGATATGGCCATGAACTTCGGCCCCGGCGAGATGTTCATGCTGGCCGTCTTCGGCCTGTCGGTCATCGTCGCAATTTCCGGCAAGTCTGTGGCCAAGGGCCTCATCAGCGCCTTCTTCGGGATGCTGCTCTGCACCGTCGGCCTCGACCCCACCAACGGCATCCCCCGCTTCATCACCACCAAGCAGACCGGCCTGCTGGATGGCTTCCAGTTCATCCCCACTCTGATCGGTCTGTTCGCTGTCTCTGAAGTCATCGCCGGCGTTGAGCGCATCATCCGCGGCGAAGAGCATGAGCAGAAGTCCAACGAGAAGATCACCAACGTGCTGCCTGACTGGAAGACCATCAAGAAGATCTGGCCCAACATCCTCTCCGGCGGCCTCATCGGCACCTTCATCGGCGCCATCCCCGGCGCAGGCGGCGACATCGCAGTCTTCGTCTCCTACGGCGCCAGCAAGTCCGCCAGCAAGCACCCCGAGCTGTACGGCACCGGCATCCCCAACGGCGTTGCTGCTACCGAGTCCGCCAACAACGGCTGCTCCGGCGGCGCTATGATCCCCCTGCTGTCTCTGGGCGTCCCCGGTGACTCCGTCACCGCCATCCTGCTGGGTGCCTTCATCATGAAGGGCATCACCCCCGGCCCCATGATGTACGTCACCGAGCTGCCCACCGTCTACCGCGTCTTCGCGGCTCTGATGCTGGCAAACCTCTGCATGCTGGTGGTTGGCTGCCTGGGCGTCCGCTTCTTTGCAAAGATCGTTTCCGTCGAGAAGAAGATGCTCTACCCCATCATCCTCGTCATCTCCCTGCTGGGTGCTTTCTCCATCAACAAGAATGCCTTTGATGTGGGCGTCTGTGTCGCCTTCGGCATCATCGGCTGGCTGATGAACAAGTATGAGTTCCCGCTTTCTCCCATCCTGCTGGCCCTCATTCTGGGACCCATGTGCGAGAAGAACTTCGTGCGTTACATGAACATCCAGCGCGGCAACTTCTTCGCCATCACCACTTCTCCCATCGCAATGGTCTTTGCAACGGTCGCGATTCTGGTCATCGTCTACTCTGTCTACAACCAGAGCAAGATCAACAAGCGTGCTGCTGCAAACGCCGCGAAGGAGAACGCATAACCCCAACATCCAGATAAGCTCTGTCTTTTACATTCCCATGAAGCTGCGGCTGTCCCGTTCCGTCGGGGCGGCCGCGCTTCGCTTTTATAGGATAATGAGAAAGCCCCCGGCACTGCCGGGGGCTTTCGTTGTGCTGTATTTTATTCTTCCGATTTGGGAGCTTCGGGGTGGCGGCACTTGGCCAGCATATCCAGCTCCGGCATCAGCTCGGTGCTGATGACCGAGAGCATCTGCTCCATCTTGTCGCAGTCCTCAGCCGGGAAGCGCTTGCGCACACGCTCGATGACCGTGTGCAGGTAAGAATAGCTGATGCTGTAGTAATCGATGTATTTCTGGGTGGGGCGCAGGAAGTATTCGCGGCGGTCGGTGGTGGACTGGATCTTCTCCACATAGCCCTTTTTGACGAGGCTGCCGATCTTATAGGCCGCGTTGGGGGTGGAGATGCCCATCATGCGGGAAAACTCCGCAATGGTGGGCTCCCCCATCGCCATGATGCCCTCCATGCAGAAGGACTCCACCGTAGTCAGCGTGGCTTCGCGGGTGGCAAAGCGCTGAAATACATTCTGATAAAAATGCAGCTTGAATTTTGTATAGACGTCCTGAAAGACTTCTTCCAGCATGGGGTTTTCCTCCAGTGAGCAAATAGCTCAAAAAATTTACTCTTTTGATAAGTATACCATGATTTGCGCCGGAGGGGAAGACAAAAATCTACGATTCCGTTAAGATTTTGTGACCTCTTCCTTCCCAGTATGGCCCATCCGCGCCCTGACGATGCTGAGCACGACGAGTTCGATGGCGATGGCACAGGCCAGTAGCACGAAGGAGGTCAGGGTGTTGGCGGCATCGCCGAGGACAGCCTGTGCTGCGCCGCAGAGCAGATAGCAGCCCGCCGAGATGGCGGCGGCGGTCATGGCGTAGGGCAGCTGGGTGGAGACATGGTTCACGTGGCAGCAATGCGCGCCGGCAGAGGCCATGATGGTGGTGTCGGAGATGGGCGAGCAGTGGTCGCCGCAGACCGCGCCGGACAGGCAGGCGGCGATGGAGACCACCAGCATCTCACCCTCCGGGAAGGCATGGCAGACGATGGGGACCAGAATCGAGAAAGTACCCCAGGACGTGCCGGTGGCAAAGGCGAGGAAGACCGCCACCACAAAGATGATGATGGGCAGCAGGTACTGCAGAGCCGCCGCAGAGCCGCTGAGCAGGCTTGCGACGTAGTATTTTGCACCCAGCAGGCCGGTCATGCCGGAAAGGGTCCATGCCAGCGTCAGAATGAGCATGGGGCTGACCATGGCCTTGAAGCCCTCGGGGATGCAGGCGGCGAAGTCCTGAAAGGTCATGACGCCCCGCACCCGGTAAAACACGAAGGTGAACATCAGGGCGATGGCGCTGCCCATCACGAGGCCCACAGAGGCGCTGCAATCTGCGAAGGCGGTGATGAAGTCCACACCCTCGAAGAAGCCGCCGGTGTACACCATGCCGAAGATGCAGGCCGCGATGAGCACCAGCACCGGCGCGATGAGGTCCACCACATGGCCGCGGGTATCGCTGCTGTCGTCCACGTCGTCGCCGTAGGGGCGGTCGTCGGTGGTGAAGAGGTCGCCCAGCAGGGCGTTATCCTCGTGCTTTTTCATGGGGCCGTAGTCGAGGCCGCTGAAGATGAGGAAGAGGCTCATCACCATGGTGAGGATGGCGTAGTAGTTATAAGGGATGGTGCGCAGGAACATGGTAAAGCCGTTGATGCCCGAGCCTTCCGGGACGGAGGATGTGACGGCGGCGGCCCAGCTGGACACCGGTGCGATGATGCAGATGGGTGCTGCGGTGGCGTCGATGAGGTAGGCCAGCTTTGCGCGGGAGACCTTCTGCCGGTCAGTGACCGGGCGCATGACGGAGCCGACGGTCAGGCAGTTGAAGTAGTCGTCCACAAAGATGAGGATGCCCAGCAGCAGGGTAGCGAACTGTGCGCCCGCCCGGGTGTGGATGTGGGTGGAGGCCCAGCGGCCAAAGGCGGCGCTGCCGCCGGCCTTGTTCATCAGGGCCACCAGAATGCCCAGCATCACCAGAAAGACGAGGATGCCCACGTTGCTGGAATCGGACAGCTTGGACACCATGCCGCCGTCTTCGTTGAAGAAGAGGGTGGTCAGCGCCAGCTCAAGATTGCCGTTGGCGTAGAGCAGGGCGCCGGTGGCGATGCCCACCAGCAGCGAGGTGTAGACCTCTTTGGTGTTCAGGGCCAGCACGATGGCCACCACAGGGGGCAGCAGGGACAGCGCCGAGCTGTACACGGCGCAGGTGTAGGTGGAAGGGTCGTCGATCTTGCCGGGCGTTGCGGCGGTACACCACAGCAGCAGGGCAAATACCAACAGAGCACCCACCCACGAGAGATTGGTTTTTTTCATGATAAACTCCTCGGTTGATTTTTTTGCAGCCTGCCGGGCAGACTAACCCTTTAGAAGCCGTTTTCATAAGCATTGCACACCGCCCGAACGGCCTTTTTGCCCGCATACTGCGTTGCTTTCCCTTGCAATCCGCTCAGGATTGCTGCGGAAAATCGCCTTGTCTGCGAGCAAAAATTCTCGTCGTTCGATGCACTCTGCTTACAAAAACAGCTTCTAACGTGATGGGACACGGAAGGGGGTGTTGGCTGCGCCGGACTATAAAGCGATGTATTTAGAGCTGTTCCGTGCCAGCGAACAGGCGGCACGGCTTTTGCAGGAAGCTCAGGCCCGGGCCGAGCAGCAGCTGCTGGCTGCCGACCCGCCGCCCATCGAGCTTGCCGAGAAAAAAGAGTCTTAGCCCTTCTTGCTCTCGGCCTTGGCGGCAAACTTTGCGTCGTTGACCACAAAGCGCTCGTGGACGCCGCCGCCCACAGGGCCTTTCTCGTCGTACAGGGAGACTTTGAACACCAGCTTGCGGCCCTCCACAGCGGTCAGCTCGCTCTCGCAGGTGACGGTCATGCCCACGGGGGTGGGGGCGGTGTGCTCCAGCTCCAGCTTGGTGCCGACGGAGCCGCAGCCCTCATCCAAAGCGTCGGCGACGCTCATCCAGCAGGTCTTTTCGGCCAGCGCCACCAGTGCGGGGGTGGCGAAGACGTTCAGCGTGCCGCTGCCCATGGTCTTGGCGGTGTTCTCGGGGGTCACGGCGACGCTCTGCTTGCCGCGGATTCCGGTTTCTAACATATAAAAATTCCCTCTTTCTTAATTTGTCGTGATGCCGCGGTTTGCGGCAGATAATTTCACAAGTGTAAGGATACCACAAAACTCACACTATTGCACCTGTTTTCTGGATTTTCCTTCAAAACTCTTTCCGTCTGAGGCCAAACGCGGTATCATAAGCTGGACAAGGAGGGAAAGAAGATGAACGATTTCTGGAAATCCTACGACATCACCCACGCCGAATACGGGGCCGATTACCGATGCTACCCGCTGTATGGCACGGTCCACCTCATGGAGCTGGCCATTTCGCTTGCCTTTATCGTGGGGGCGGCTCTGTGGTATCGCCGCAGTTCTGCCCGCACCCGGCGGCGCATTTTAGTCGGAGTCACCGCTTTGCTCCTGCTGGACGAAGCTGCCCTTCTGCTGGGGATGGCCCTGACCGGCCAGTGGAATTGGAGCTATCTGCCCCTGCACCTGTGCAATATCAATGTCTTCGTCTGTCTGTACAACACGATCACGGACAGAAACTGGTGCAAAGAGGAGCTGTATGCCCTCTGTATCCCGGGTGCAATGCTGGCCCTGCTCTGCCCCAGCTGGCTGGATGTCCCCTCTTGGTGGACGCTCATCAATCTGCACTCCGTCAGTATCCATGCCCTGCTGGTACTCTATCCAGTCCTGCTGGTGGCGGGCGGCTACCGTCCCAGTCCCCGGCGGGTGCCGCAGGTGCTGGCGTTCCTGTTCGGCTCTGCCCTGCCCATCTACTTTCTGAATCAGTCCCTTAACACCAACTTCTATTTCCTCAATAATCCCTACGGGAACATCATCACCAGCACCTTCACGGCCCTGCTGGGCGAAAAATATTATATCCTTGGCTTCCTGCCTGCCACCGCGCTGGCGCTGTTCCTCATGTATCTGCCGTGGGCGTCGGACGATAAAAAGAAGAAGCGGGCATGAATGCAGTGCTTTAGAAAAAGGCAGTTCGGTCAGGACTGCCTTTTTCTTTTACCCCAAATTGCACCCTTCCTGCAAAATAAATCTGCAAATTTCTTGCGTTTTGCGGTCTGTTTTATCAATTTTAAGAGAATGCTGATTTTTTATACAAAACTCCTTGACAGGAGTCATACAGCGTGTTATCATGAACACATGAACAGATGTTCATATATTGAAGCGAAAGGATGACGACGATGGCTGAGAATGCTCTTGCCCCAGAACAGAAGCTGCCCAAGGCCCCGCCGGAGCTGCCGGACGATGAGGTGCTCTACGAGCTGGCCGATTTGTTCCGGGTGTTCGGCGATTCCACCCGCATCAAGATCCTCTACGCCCTCCACGACGATGAGCTGTGCGTGCAGGACATTGCAAATGCCGTTCAGCTCAGCCAGTCGGCGGTGAGCCATCAGCTGCGGGTGCTCAAGGACTCAAAGCTCGTCCGCTTCCGCCGCGACGGCAAGACCGTTTACTATGCACTGGACGATGACCATGTGCGCAGCATCCTCTCCATGGGCATGGACCACATCGAAGAGTGATGCCCCGAAAACGCTGCAAGCTCTGCCGCACCCTGCGGCGGAGCGGGGATATAGAAAGAAAGGCTGGTACTTATTATGAAAAAGAGCTACAAGATCGAAGTTGACTGCGCAAACTGCGCCCAGAAGATGGAGGATGCTGCCAACACGGTCGCCGGCGTCGCAAAGGCTACCGTCAGCTTTATGACCCAGAAGATGAACGTCGAGTTCGATGAGGGCGCGGACGTCAAGACTACCATGCAGAACGTCCTCTCCGCCTGCAAGAAGGTCGAGGACGACTGCGAGATCTTCGGCATCTGAGTTTCGACTTTTGCTGCCGGGATGCGCGTGGAAAATGTGGAAAAATAAATCAGTTTTCAACAATTTCCACGGCGTTTTCAACATTCTGGGTGCAAAAAAAGAAAAATGAACGCGCATTTGCGGCTTTTTGCGGGAAAACCTCGTGGAAAAGCCGGGGGAAAGCGTGGAAAACAAGCCCCTTGTGGGGAAAACCTGTTGAATCTGAGAAAACTGCCCCAAAAGGAGGCTGGTACCCGTGACGAAAAAACAAAAGAAAATGCTGTACCGCATCATCGCTGCTCTGGCGCTGGTGCTGGTGCTCAAGCTGCTGCCGCCTCTGCCCACGTCGGTGGAGCTGCTGCTCTACTGCATCCCCTACCTCGTGGTGGGCTGGGATGTGCTCCGCAAGGCCCTTCTGGGCATCAAGAACCGTCAGCCCTTTGATGAATGCTTCCTGATGGCCGTCGCCACCGTGGGTGCCTTTGCGCTGGGCGATTACGTCGAGGGCTGTGCCGTTATCATCTTCTACCAGATCGGCGAGCTGTTCCAGGGCGTTGCCGTCGGCAAGAGCCGCCGAAGCATCTCGGCCCTGATGGACATCCGGCCCGACTACGCCAACATCGAGGGCGAGGACGGCAAGCTGGAGCAGGTGGACCCCGATGAGGTCGAGATCGGCACCCTCATCGTGGTCCAGCCCGGCGAGCGTGTGCCGATCGACGGCGTCATCGTTGAGGGCGCTTCCACCCTCAACACCGCCGCCCTCACCGGCGAGAGCCTGCCCCGGGATGTCCGGTCCGGCGATGAGGTCATCAGCGGCTGTGTCAACATGAGCGGCCTGCTCAAGGTCAGGACCACCAAGGAGTTCGGCGAATCCACCGTCTCTAAAATTCTCGACCTCGTGGAAAATTCCAGCATGAAGAAGGCCCGCGCCGAGAACTTTATCACCCGCTTTGCCCGCGTTTACACCCCGGCGGTCTGCTACGGTGCGCTGGCGCTGGCCTTCGTTCCCCCCATCGTTCTGCTGCTGATGGGCCAGCCCGCCCGCTTCGGCGATTGGGTCTACCGCGCCCTTACCTTCCTCGTCATCAGCTGCCCCTGCGCACTGGTCATCTCTATCCCGCTGAGCTTCTTCGGCGGCATCGGCGGCGCTTCCGCCTGCGGCATCCTCGTCAAGGGCTCGACCTATCTGGAAGAGCTGGCCGATACCCGCGTCGTCGTCTTCGATAAGACCGGCACCCTGACCCAGGGTACCTTCAAGGTCGTCAAGGTCTGCCCCGTGGAGGGCGGTACCGAAGATTCCCTCGTGGAAGCCGCTGCGCTGGCCGAGAGCTGGTCGAAGCACCCCATCTCCCTGAGCATCAAGGCTGCTTACGGCAAGGACATCGACGCTGCCCGCGTCACCGATGTGGAGGAGCTGGGCGGCCACGGCGTCACCGCCAAGGTGGACGGCAAGCCGGTCGCTGCCGGTAATGCCCGCCTGATGGCAAAGCTGGGCCTCACCGTCCCCGATGTCCCCCAGACCGGCACCATCGTCCATGTGGCCATCGACGGCAAGTATGCGGGCTATCTGCTCATCTCCGACGTGGTGAAGCCCCACAGCGCACAGGCCATCAAGGGCCTCAAGCAGGCCGGCGTCCGAAAGACCGTCATGCTTACCGGCGACGCAGAGCCGGTGGCAAAGGCTGTCTCGGCAGAGCTGGGCATCGACGAGTACCACGCCGGCCTGCTGCCCGGCGATAAGGTGGACCAGATCGAGAAGCTCCTGGCCGCCAAGAACCCCAAAGAGATGCTGGCCTTCGTGGGCGACGGCATCAACGACGCCCCTGTCCTCTCCCGTGTGGATGTGGGCATCGCCATGGGTGCTCTGGGCTCTGACGCCGCCATTGAGGCCGCCGACGTCGTCCTGATGGATGACGACCCGGCCAAGATCGCCCTCGCCATGCGCATTGCCCGCCGCACCAAGAGCATCGTCTACCAGAACATCGTCTTTGCTCTGGCCATCAAGGCGGCCTGCCTGCTGCTGGGTGCTCTGGGTATCGCCAATATGTGGGCGGCCATCTTTGCCGATGTCGGCGTCATGGTCCTCGCTGTCCTGAATGCGACCCGCGCCCTCTATACGAAAGACCTCACCAAAAAATAAAAGATAGAAGGCAAAGAGGGTTCTGTGCGGCCGCACAGAACCCTCTTTGCCTTATAAATAGTTCTTGCAAATGCAGATAAACCTGTTATACTACTGTATTGGAGGGTTGAAATAAATGCAGGAACAAAACGAAACAAATTTGAGCCGTGCGCCGGTATGGCGCGCGTTCCGGGCCGCAGCGCCTCAGACGCTGCCGGTGTTTGCCGGATATTTGGTGCTGGGCCTCGGCTACGGCATCTATGTGCAGTCGCTGGGCCTGCCGGTCTGGCTGCCGCCCCTGATGGGTACGGTAGTGTACGGCGGCTCGCTGGAATTTGTGCTGGCGTCGCTGCTTCTGGGCAGCTTTACGCCGGTGTCGGCCTTTCTGATGGCGCTGATGATCCAGGCGCGGCATCTTTTTTACGGCCTGACCATGCTGCAGCGCTACCGCGGCTACGGCCTGCGCAGCGCCTACATGATCTTTGCCATGAGCGACGAGACCTTCTCCATCACCTGCTCGGCAGAGCCGCCCGAGGGCGTGGATAAGGGCTGGTTCATGTTCTTCATCACCCTGCTGGATCAGATCTACTGGGTCGCCAGCGCGGCCATGGGCGCGGCCCTCGGCTCTGTCCTGCCCTTCAGCACCGAAGGCGTCGATTTCGTCATGACGGCCATGTTCGTGGTCATCTTCCTCAACCAGTGGGAGAAGGAAAAGCAGCACGCCAGCGCCATCATCGGCATTGCCGCCCCGCTGGTCTGCCTACGCATCTTCGGCTCGGGCAGCTTCCTCATCCCCTCGATGGTCTGCATCCTTGTGGCACTGCTGCTGTTCCGCCGCCCCATCGAGGCCAAAGAAAGCGAGGCGGCAAAATGAGCAATATCCAGTTTGTCCTGACCATCGCCGTCTGCGCGGCGGCGACCATGCTCACCCGTTTTCTGCCTTTTCTGGTGTTCGGATCCCGGGGCGGCAAGGTGCCTGAGGTGGTGGAGTATCTGGGCCATGTGCTGCCCGCCGCCATCTTCGGGATGCTCATCGTCTACTGCCTCAAGGGCGTCAGCCTCACCTCGGGCAGCCACGGCATCCCGGAGGCCATCGCCATCGGCGTGACCGTCGCGCTCCATAAGTGGAGGCATCAGACGCTGGTTTCCATCGCCGGCGGCACACTGTGCTATGTGCTGCTGGTGCAGATGGTGTTTTGAGAATGCAAAAAGGACACGGCACTGCCGTGTCCTTTTTCGTGATCAGTGATAGAATGTATCAAAATTGACCTGCCGGTAGAACCGCTGCTGCAGCTGGTCGAAGCTGTCGCAGTCCTGCGCCAGCAGCCACATGATCTTGGTCACGACGGCCTCAATGGTCATGTCGTGGGCCTCGAGGAAGCGGAAGCGGTTCTTGACCCGCTTGCCCACCTCGTAGATGCCCACGTCGCTGCCCTCGTAAGTGACCTGGGTGGTGAGGATGAGCACTTTGTGGGTCTTGTCGTAGTCGCCGAGGCCCTCGGCGAAGGCGTCCATCAGCCGCTGGGGGATACCGCCTACGCCGAAGCTCTCCACGATGACGCAGTCGTAGAGGCGGAAAATGTCGGGAATCAAATCGGGGCTGAGGCCGGGCGTCAGCTTGAGCAGGAAGACGCGGGGGCTGAGCGAGCGGCCAAACTCCACAGGGCCGGTGGGCCAGGGCGAAGGCACATACCGCACCAGACGGTCGCCCTGTACCAGTGCCAGCGCCGGGAAATTCACCGAGGCAAAGGCGTCGTAGCTGATGGTCTTGTTCTTCTTGGCGCGGGTGCCTGCGATGACATGGCCGCCAAACACCACCATGACGCCCCGGCTGCCGGGGTCGAGGGCGCAGATGACGCTGTCGCGAAGGTTTTTCTTGGCATCGGTGATCTCGTTGGAGATGGGCTGCTGTGCGCCGGTGAGGATGACGGGCTTGTCGGCGTTCTGGATGAGGTAGGACAGCGCCGCCGCCGAGTAGGCCAGCGTGTCGGTGCCGTGGCAGATGATGAAGCCATCGTAGAGGGCATAGTTCTCCTGTACGGCCTTCGCCATCATCAGCCAGTGCTCCGGGCCGAGGTCGGTGCTGTCGATGCTGCACAGGGCCAAAGTGTCGGGGCAGCAGAGCTCGTTCAGCTCAGGCAGATGAGCCAGAAGCTCTTCGCTGGTGAGCACGGGCTTGAGGCCCTGCTGGGTGCGGACGCTGGCGATGGTGCCGCCGGTGGTGATAAAAAGCAGACGCTGCTTTGTGGACATAAAAAAGCCTCCATCAGGAAGATTGAATCGTATTCGTAAAAAGTATAACACACTCGCCCGCCCTTGCAAAGTGGCGCTTGGGCGGAAAATGGAGGCTTTTGGGACTTGGTCATAGAAATCAGGGGGATTTGGTGTATAATAGAGGTATAGAGCGCTGTTACGCTGGGTTAAGTTCTCTTTTGCGCACCAAAAGAGAACCAGAAATGGTTCACGCGCTTGTGGCGCGGGGTCAGAGCGCTTTTGCATTGGGGCTAAGTTCTCTTTTGCGTGCCAAAAGAGAACCAGAAAACCACCAGCGATTTCGACGCGCTGGATCCACGAGAAAGGGGCTGCTCGCCCCTTTCAGACCCCGAAGGGGTTGTCGAAGCCCAAAAATGCTAGCCGCTTCGCTAAACGCATTTTTTGGGCTTCTCCGGTTTACGGCTCCGCCGATGGTGTTACGCTTTCGCAGAACTTTACGTTCAGCAAGGACGTAAAGTCTGCTGCGGAGCAGCAAATCGGCGGAGGCTCAAAATGCGGTTAAGAGATCTTCGTGCGAATGCACGAATCTCCAGCATTTTGAGTTGGAGCCCACCTCTCCGGGGTTACTAGGGGCGAGCAGCCCCTAGTTCGTGCCTCCCGCGCCTCGAAAGTAGCGGGCACTTTTCTGGTTCTCTTTTGGTGCGCAAAAGAGAACTTAGCCCAGCGTAAAAGCGCTCTAACCCCGCGCCGTCGGCGCGCAAAGAAAGCAACTGATTTTACGATAATACAAGAAGTACAAGGAGGCCCACTATGTCCAATATCGTAATCATCGGCTCCGGCCCGGCGGGGGTGTCCGCCGCGCTGTATACTGCCCGTGCGGGGGTGGACACCACCGTCCTCACCCGGGGGCCGGGTGCGCTTGACCGTGCAGAGCTTATCCAGAACTATTACGGCTTCGCCGCCCCCATCTCGGGTGCGGAATTGGAGCGTCAGGGCATCGAGGGGGCCAAGGCTGTGGGCGTTAAATTTGTGACCACCGAGGCCGTGGGTCTGACCTATACCGATAAACTCACTGTAGAAACCCTCGATGGAGATTACCCGGCGGACGCTGTTATCCTCGCCACAGGTGCTTCGCGGGCGACGCCCCGCATCCCGGGGCTGGCGGGCCTCGAGGGCCACGGCGTCAGCTATTGCGCCACCTGCGATGCCTTTTTCTATCGCGGCAAGGATGTGGCCGTGGTAGGCAGCGGCGAATACGCCCTGCATGAGGTGCAGGCGCTCCTGCCGGTGGCGGCCAGCGTTACCCTCCTGCTGAATGGCGCGCCGCCGGCGGCAGAGTTTCCGCCGGAGGTGACTGTCCGGCCTGAAAAAATCGACGCCATCCTCGGCGAGCAGAAAGTCACCGGCGTCCAGCTGTCCGGCGGCGATGTGGTGGAGCTGGCGGGTGTGTTTGTGGCTCTGGGCGTTGCGGGCAGTACGGCGCTGGCCCGGAAAATCGGTGCCGCTGTGGAGAACGGCCGCATCGTGACAGATGAAAAAATGCAGACCACCGTCCCCGGCCTCTACGCCGCCGGAGACTGCACCGGCGGGCTTTTGCAGGTGGCGAAGGCCGTCTATGAGGGCGCTCTGGCAGGCACCGAAGCCGCCAAAGCGCTGCGGAAGGGGTGATTTAAGATGCCGGAGATCCTGCCTATCCCTAAATGCGGCGAGCACCGCCGGTGTCTCGCCTGTGCCTTCCCCTTCTGGGACAAGCTGACCGCCGAACAGCAGGATATACTCTGCCGAACCACCCGTCCGGTGCGCTATCGCAAGGGCGAGCGGGTCCACAGTCCGGTGGAAAACTGCGTGGGCATCCTGCTGCTGCGCACCGGCCAGTTCCGGGCGTATCTTCTCTCCGACGATGGCCGGGACGTGACCCTCTACCGCCTCTTCGGCGGTGAAATTTGCATCCTCTCTGCCTCCTGCGTCATGGACTCGGTGAACTTTGACCTCTATATCGACGCCGAAGAGGACACCGAGGCCTACTGCATCAGCGCAGGCGTCTTCCGCAGTCTCATGCAGCAGAACGTGGAGGTGCGGTGCTTCGCCTACCAGATGACCGCTGAGCGCTTCTCCGACACCATGTGGACGATGCAGCAGATCCTCTTCATGAGCGCCGACCGGCGGCTGGCCATCTTCCTTGCGGACGAGCTTGCCAAGACCGGCGGCGACGATGTCCGCCTGACCCAGGACCAGATGGCAAAGTACATGGGTTCTGCCCGCGAGGTGGTGAGCCGCCTGCTGAAATACTTCGCCGGTGAGGGTATCGTGAAGCTCTACCGCGGCGGGGTGACCGTGACGGATAAGGACAGGCTGACGAAGATAGCATACGGAGAATAAAACAGAAAAGGGACGCTGTGCATATACACAGCGTCCCTTTTTCGTGCGGAATTACCCTTTGCACCCCTGCTCTTCCCAGTCGCCGAAGTCGGAGACGTCGGCGATTTTAGTCGGGTCGAACTTACCGTTTTCGTCCTTGGGGGCGACGGCGGGGCCGGCCTCCACCGGGTTCGGGTTCGGAGCCTCGGGGTCACAGACCGGGCGCTCTTCGCTCAGGTCGGGCAGGGTCACAGGCTCTGCGGCCTCAGCGGGCGCTGCCTCCGTCTCAGGGGCGGCGGGCTCCTCGGCGGGAGCGGTCTCTTCTGCCGGTGCGGCGGCTTCGGCCTCCGCCTTAGCCTCACCCTCGGCGTATGCCTCGGCGGTCTTGGCGGCCTCTGTGTCGTCCTTTTCGGCTTCCTCGGGGAACTCGATGGATTCGATGATGGGTGCGGCCTTCTCGTTCAGGAGCTTGTCCATGATGACGATGGCGGCACCAGTGGCCGCCACAGCGGCGGCAGTACCCAGAATGCGGAAGATTGCTTTCATGCCATGACCTCCTTGGTTGTGTTGTAGTTAGGAGAAGGTGACAACATCGTTCAGCGGCTTCTCGGCAGGCTCCACCGACAGTGCGGTGAGCACCGGGCCTTTGCCGCGGTAGATGTTATGGAACTTATAGCCGACCTTTGCGGTCACTTTGACCCATGCCCGCTGCTCGAGGGCCTTGTAGCCGTCGTAGCTGCAGGGGAAGCCCACGAACTGGATGTCCTGCACGCAGCAGGTCATGGCGAACCGGCCCGGCACGAAACTGTTCTTGCCGGCACGGTTGGTCTGGCAGACCTGTGCGAGGAACTTGACGGTCTTGCCCGCGTACTTCTGGGGCTCGTCCTGACAGTCCATATACCAGATGCCGTAATCGTCGTCCGGGATGTCGATGACCGGGGCGTTGATGTCGAAGGGCAGGGGGTCGGGGATGTCGTCGTAAGCCACGCTGCCGTCCTTGAACTCGTAGGCGATGTCGCACTTGCGGGATGCCTGACGCACCAGCTTGTGCAGCTCCTGACGGGCGGCGTCGTTGTTGACGGCCTCGGCGCGGTTGAAGACGATGAGCTCACTGCGGGCGATCTTGTCCAGCATCAGCGCGCGCATGGAGTTGTCGCGGGCGTAGGTCAGCGCGGTGGTGCCGTCGGCGGTGGCGATGCACTGGTAGACGATCCAGTTTTCGGGCAGATTGTTTGCCAGGTCCTGCAGCATCCACATACCGTTATACTCGATGACCACGCGGCCTGCGTCGGCCTCCTTGGCCAGCTTTGCGAGGTTCTGGGGGTTCAGCTCAGCCTTGTCCTCGAGGTTGTAGAGGGTCACGCCGGGGAAGGCGAACTTCTTCTCATTGTACTCTTCTTCGCCCTCCTCGCAGACCAGCAGAAGGGTCTTGTCGCCGGAGTCGAAGTTAGGGTCTTCAAAAGTCTCCTGAATGAACTTGGTCTTGCCGCTCTCGAGGAAGCCCACAAACAGGTAAACCGGGATCTCATTTGCCATAATCTTTTATCCTTTCAGGGCCGATCAGCAGCCGAACAGTGCGGCGATGGCCTTTTCATCCAGCTTGGAGCCGATGACCACCAGCTTGCCGCCGACGTCTGCACCGCGTGCGCGGACTTCCCACTCGCCGGGAACGTAGTCGAACTCCAGCCAGCCGTCTGCGCCGCCGTCCACGATGCCCTTGGAGCGGAGGATCATGCCGTAATTGCCGGTGTCCAGCTCGGTGAGGGCGTGCTCAATGTCAGCCTTGGAGAACTTCTTGGCCGTCTCGACGCCCCAGCTGGTGAAGACCTCATCGGCGTCGTGGTCATGATGATGGTGATGATGGCCGCAGCAGCAATGCTCGTCGTGGTCATCATGGTCGTGGTGGTGATGATGCTCGTGCTCGTCTTCATCATCGTCGTCGTGGTCATGGTGATGGCCGCAGCAGCAATGCCCATCATGGTCATCATCGTGGTCGTGGTGGTGATGATGCTCATGCTCGTCTTCATCATCGTCATCGTCGTCATCATGATGATGGCCGCAGCAGCAATGCTCATCATGGTCATCATCGTGGTCGTGGTGATGATGGTGTTCGTGCTCTTCTTCCTCGTCCTCGTGGGCGTGCTCCTCGTTAGCCTTGGCAGCCATAGCGATCAGCTCAGCCTTGAAGTCGTCCTTGGTGGACATGGCCTTCAGGATCTGCTCGCCGGTCAGGGAGTCCCAGGCGGTGGTGACGATGGTGGCGGTGGGGTTCTTCTCACGCAGCATGGCCACAGCGGCGGCGATCTTTTCCTCGGTGGCGTTCTGGGTGCGGCTCAGGATGATGCAGCTTGCGTGGCTGATCTGGTCGTCGTAGAACTCACCGAAGTTCTTCATATACATCTTGACCTTGTTGACGTCGGCCACGGTGACGAAGCTGCTCAGCTGAACATCCAGATGCTCGGCCACGCCCTCGACAGCGCGGGTCACGTCGGACAGCTTGCCGACGCCAGAGGGCTCGATAACGATGCGGTCGGGGTGGTACTGCTCCACCACCTGCTGCAGAGCGGCGCGGAAATCGCCCACCAGAGAGCAGCAGATGCAGCCGGCGTTCAGCTCATTGATCTGGATGCCGGACTCCTTCAAAAAGCCGCCGTCGATGCCGATCTCGCCGAACTCGTTCTCGATGAGCACGACCTTCTGGCCGGCAAAGGACTCTTTGATGAGCTTCTTGATAAGGGTGGTCTTACCGGCGCCAAGGAAGCCGGAGAAAATATCGATCTTGGTCATAGTCTGAAATGCCTCTTTCTTTTATGCAGACGCCGCAAAGGCGCTGCCCAGCAGGCCCGTCGGGCCTTACAAGCAGTCCGGGCCGCTGAGTGCTGACCCGTAAAATTCCTACACTCCTATTATAACAAGGCTGTCAATGGCAAACCGGCCTTTTTGATGAGAAATTTGTAACATTTTTTGCAATTTGTTTGCATTTTCGGGCGGCAGGACCAAAATGAACCCTGCGAATTGCATTCTGCGCCCCGGAATGATACAATAAGGTACAGCAAACCATCGCCGCCGGACGTTTTTCCGGCAGAATAAAGAAAGAAGGCTTTTTGACATGAGCATGAATACCGTTCCCGAGCGTCTGGCCGCCCTGCGCGCGGCCATGAAGGCAAACGGCGTGGACGTCTACCTCATCCCGGTGGGAGACCCGCACGCCAGCGAGTATATGCCCGACCACTACACTGCCCTGACCTACTTCTCCGGCTTCCACGGCGAGAACTCCAACTTCGTCGTCACCATGACCGAGAGCGCTGTCTGGGCCGATGGCCGTTACTTCGTGCAGGCCGAGAAGGAGATCGCAGGCACGGAGATCCAGCTGATGCGGATGGGCGAGCCGGGCGTGCCGACCGCCGAGCAGTACTGCGGCAAAGTCCTGCCCGAGGGCGGCAAGCTGGGCCTCTGCGGCCTGACTGCTTCCTGCGGTCTGGTGCGCAGCCTGCAGAAAGAACTGGACGCCAAGAAAGGCACCATCAAGCTGCTGAACCTCGAGGACGAGCTGTGGACGGAGGGCCGTCCCGCCCTGCCCGCTACCCCGGCATGGCTCCTGCCGAAAGAGTACGCAGGCTTCTCCCCTGCCGAGAAGCTGGGCCAGCTGCGTGCGAAGCTCTCTGAGCTGGGCTGCACCGCACAGCTGGTGGGCAAGCTGGACAATCTGGCATGGCTGCTCAATCTGCGTGCGATGGACATTCAATGCACCCCCTATGCAATGGCTTACTGCTATGTGACCCCCGATAAGGCGACGCTCTTCATCAACACCGCCCGCGTCAGCGCCGAGGCTGCTGCGGAGCTGAAGGCAAACGGCGTGGAGCTGGCCGAGTACGACGATGTGCTCACCATCCTCGCCGCCCAGGCCGAAGAGCAGACCGTTCTGGCCGACCCCGTTTCCGTCAACTACGCCGTCTACCAGACCCTGCAGGCCAACCCGGCTCTGACCGTCAAGGACGAGGCCGACCCCCTGCTGCCCATGAAGGGCGTCAAGAACGAAGTCGAGCTGGCTCACACCCGCGAAACTCACATCCGGGACGGCGTGGCTATGGTGCGCTTCCAGATCGAGCTGGAGAACCGTCTGGCTGCCGGCGAAGAGCTGACTGAGCTGACCATCGACGAGATCCTCCACAAGTACCGCAGCGCACAGGACAAGTTCCTGACCGAGAGCTTCGGCACCATTGCAGCTTACGGCCCCAACGCCGCCATGATGCACTACCACGCCACCGAGGAAGACCATGCAAAGCTCGAGAAGAAGGGCTTTTTGCTGGTGGACAGCGGCGCGACCTATATGGACGGCACCACCGACATCACCCGCACCTACCCGCTGGGTGAGTTGACGGAGGACGAGCGCCTGTTCTACACCTGGACTTTACAGTGCCATATCGACATCGCCCGGGCTGTCTGGCTGGACTACTGCGACGGCCATATGCTGGACACCATCGCCCGTGAGCCGCTGTGGCGCCACCTCATCAACTACCGCTGCGGCACCGGCCACAGCGTCAGCCACGTGGGCAACGTCCACGAAGGCCCCCACGCCCTGAACGGCCGCAACACCACCGTCTTCAAGCCGGGTATGATCGTCACCGACGAGCCGGGCGTCTATGAGGGCGGCGTCGTGGGCATCCGCATCGAGAATGAGCTGGAGTGCTGCCACAAGGCATCCAACCAGTACGGCGAGTTCCTGGCATTCCGCCCCATCACGTTCGTGCCCATCGCCACCTCCCCCATCGTCCCGGGCGTTCTGAGCCGCGACGAGCTGGATTGGCTGAACGCCTACCACCGCGAGGTCTTCGAGAAGCTGGCTCCCCACCTGACCGAGGACGAGCGCGACTGGCTGGCTAAGAAGTGTGCCGCCATCGGGGCGTAAATAAAAAAGCGGGAGGCCCCGCAGGGGCCTCCCGAGATCGTTTAGGATGAGATCTCTGCCTTGTGCTCTTTCCAGTAGGCTTTCGCCTCGTCGATGACCTTCTTGAAGGGGCCGGAGGGGTAAGTGCTCTCGGCGATGTCGATGAGGAATTTGTAGAGCTGGGGCCGCACCTGCTCATACATCCCAAGCCGGGTGTAGAGGTCCTTGTAGTAGTGGAACACCTGGATCTTGTTCTGCACCAGAGTGGCGGGCTTTATCTGGGTGTGGCAGATGCTCTGAGGGTTCTGGACGTAGTAGTAGCCGGGCTGCGGGATGGACGCAAAGACTTCGGCGTACTGGATATACTGCATATTGAACACGAGGTCTTCGGCCCAGCGCATCTCGCTGGTAAAGCGGATGTCGTGCCGGGTGAGGATGTCGCGGCGGTAGAGCTTGTTCCAGAGCACGCTGTAAAAGTAAGAGGCGGGCTTGTCCATCAGGCGGCGGGCGAAGGTGTCCTTGTCGTAGACGCCCTCGGGCAGGAAACCGTATTCCCGGTTCTCCGGCGGGCGTGCAACGTGCATGACGCCGAGGTCGTCCTGGATCTTTTCCAGCACCTGTTCCGGCTTTGACGCCCCGGCGGGGATGACCATGGTGTAGGGCGAGATGACGAGGTCGGCACCGGTCTTCTCTGCCGCCTCCACCAGTCGGGCGGTGTAGTCCGGGGCGATGTAGTCATCGCTGTCCACGAACTGGACGTACTTGCCGCCGGCAAGCTTCAGGCCGAGGTTCCGGGTGTCGGACACGCCGGAGTTTGCCTTGTCCACCAGCAGGATGCGGCTGTCCTTTTTGCGGAACTCCTCGCAGACGGGCAGGCTCTTATCTTTGGAGCCGTCGTTGATGACGATGAGCTCGAGGTCCTTGTACTCCTGCCCGCAGATGCTTTCGAGGCAGCGGCTCAGGTGGCTCTGGGCATTGTACACAGGGACGATGATGCTGACGAAAGGCATTTCCATAGCAGTTTCTCCTTTTGCTTTCTTCTGTTTTTATAGCAATGATACTCCCGCCGGGCCGAAAAAGCAAGCGCCGGCGGCAGGCCCGAAAGGGGGCTTCGGAATGATATTTCATATCGCGGTGTGCAGCCCGGACAGCGTCCTCCGCAGCCGGGTGGAGCGGCAGTGTCTCGACTATTATGCCCGGCGGGACGACGCCTGCATCATCGAGCAGCTGGACAGCCCGGAGGCCCTGCTGGCCCGGGACGACGCCGGGGAGCGGTACGAGCTGTACCTCATCGAGCTGCCGTCCACGGCGGCCGCCGCGTCGCTGCGGGCAGCGGCTGCACTCCGCAGCCGGGGGCGGCGCAGCCCGCTGGCTTTTCTGGCCCATACGCCCGCCCACGCCTACAGTGCCTACCGGGTGGACGCCATGCAGTATTTATTGCTGCCTGTCCCGCCGGAACAGCTCATCGCTCTGCTGGCCCGGGCCACCGAGCCGGAGTACGGCCCGGCCATCCCGGTGGCCACGGCGTCGGGTCTGCGGGTGCTGCCCTTCGCGGACATCGAATACCTCGAGTGTACCCACCATGTGGTGCATTTCCATCTCGCCAGCGGCGAGGATGTGCCATCCCTGTCTGTCCGGGTGCCGTTCGCGCAGGTGGCCCAGCCGCTTTTAACGGATGAGCGCTTCGTCCAGCTCCACCGCTCCTATGTGGTCAATCTGGCGGCGGTGTCCCAGCTGGCGGCGGGTGAGTTCTGGATGCAGAGCGGCGCACGGGTCCCTGTCCCCCGCGGGCGGGAGCCTGCAGCCCGCACGGCGCTGAAAGATTATCTGGAAAAGCAGTTCCGATAAAGCAATGGGGAGGCCCGGAAGGGCCTCCCCATTGCTTTATAATTTTGTCCAGTCCAGCTGCGTCCAATCCGTTATGTACTGGTCGGCGAGGCGCTGCAATTCGGGCTGATCGGCAGCGCTGGTCTCATCCTCGATGTCGATGAGGTAAAAGCCGCACTGCCTGGCCGTACGGGTGGCGTAGACAGCGTCCTCGCAGACAACGGCGTCGGCGGGTCCGCTGCCGCCCAGCCGCTCGAGGACTTCGTGGAACACCTCGGGGTGGGCCTTGCTCTTCGCGCCCTGTGCGGTGTAGAAGAACTCGAAATAGTCTGCGACGCCCAGCCGGGTGAGTACTTCTTCGCACTGCTCTGCCCAGGTGTTGGAGCAGATGCACATCCGCACGCCCTCGGCTTTCAGCCGGGCCAGCATCTCCCGGACGCCGGGCTTCAGCTCAACTTTTTTGTACAGGTCCCGGATGACCTGCCGCATGGCAGGCTCGTAGTCCCGGAGGGTCAGGGGCAGATCGTAGGTGCGGATGAGATACTCCGCGCCCTCCACCATCCCCATGCTCAGCAGAACATCGTGGATGCCGGGTCTTGCGGTGCGGCCATAGCGGCGCAGCAGCTCCAGCGGTGCGCCCTGCCACACCACGGTCATGCTGTCGGTGAGGGTGCCGTCCATGTCGAAAATCCATTGCTTGCGGTGCATTTGTCGTCCTCCTGAATCGTTCTGGCAAGGTGAATTTATTATAGCACATTTTTTATTACAAAAACAGAGAGAAATCTCCCGGGAAATATGCTATAATCTAGGCAAAACCGGAACACATCAAAGGAGGCAGAAAACATGGCGCAGAACAACACCCCCGTAAAAGCGCTGGTGCTGGCGGGCGGGGGCGCCCGCGGCAGCTATCAGGTGGGCGTCTGGCGGGCGCTGACCGAGCTGGGCTGGCGGCCCCAGATCATTACGGGTACCAGCGTCGGCAGCCTGAACGGCGCCATGTTCGCCCTCGACCTCTACGAGACGGCCCGGGATATGTGGCTGACCATCCGCAGCCAGGACGTGATGGAGCTGCCCGCCGAGGATGCGCCGCTTCCCGAGCTGCACGCATTCCTCAAAGACGCTGTGACTCAGGGCGGCATGGACGTCACGCCGCTGGAAGAAATCGTCGAGCGGGTGCTGGACGAAGAGAAACTCCGCAAAAGCCCCATCCGGCTGGGCCTCGTGACCGTGGAGCAGAAGACCCTCAAGGCCCGGGAGCTTCCGCTGGAAGAGATCCCCGAGGGGAAGGTGAAAGACTACCTGCTGGCTTCGGCAGCCTGCTTCCCCGCCCTGCGGGCCCACACCATCGACGGGGTGTCTTACCTCGACGGCGGCTACCGGGACAATATGCCCACCGCGCTGGCCCAGAAGATGGGGGCAGAAGAGCTGGTCTGTGTGGACCTGGAGGGTGTGGGCATCACCCGCCCCAACCGCACCGGTCTGCCCACCACCCTCATCCGAAGCTACTGGGAGCTGGGCGACATCCTCCACTTCGAGCCCGCCACTGCCCGGCGGAACATCGAGCTGGGCTACCACGATACATTGCGGGCCTTCGGGCGGCTGCGGGGCTGCGCCTACGCTGTGGACAGCGGGGCTGAGAGCAGCGCGGATGCTGCCGCATTCCATGCGGCCTTCGAGGCCGTCCAGAAGGACGTGCGGGAAAAGCACCCCTCCACCCTGACGGCAGACGCTGCTCTCCTGCTGGCAAAACTCTCGGATGCAGAGCTTGCCCCGCTGGAAGCCGTGGCTGAGGACGTGGGCGTAGACCCCGCCCCCTACTACACCACCCGTACTTTGGGAGAAGCTTTCCTTGCAAAATGCGACTTCGAGCGCCTCAGGAGCTTTGAGCCGCTGTTCGAGGGTGAAGCAGGCCCGGCGCAGGCCGCGCGGGCCGCTCTGCTGCCCAACACCTTTTTGCAGGCACTGGTCTGCCGGGCGCTGACCGGCAGAGTGCCGCCGGAGGAGATGGAAACATGAAGGTATATAAGGGCTTTACCGCATCGCCCGGCCTCGTGCTGGGTCAGGTCAGCCGGCTGGACCGCCCGCCGCTGGTGTTCGGCGAGGGGCCTTTCCACCCCGAACAGGAAAAGCAGGCGCTGGAAGACGCCATCAAAGTGGCTCAGCAGGAGCTGGACGAGATGGCCGGCCGCGCCGCGCCTTCGGAGCAGGCTATCTTCCTGTTCCAGAGCATGATGCTGGAAGACGAGGGCTTCATGAATGAAGTGGCTTTCCAGATAAAAGCCGGCGTCGGTGCCGCCGAGGCGATGGACCGTGTGGGCCACCGCTACGCCGCCCAGCTGGCCGCCATGAAGGACAATGCCTACATGCAGCTGCGGAGCGTGGACATCCTCGACGTGACCCAGCGCATCACCAACATCCTCTGCCACCGGATCCGCAGCTGGCTGGCCCTCGACCACCCGGTCATCCTTGCGTCTGACCTGCTCATGCCCACCGATCTGTTCAGCGTCCCGGCGGGCCGCATCCTCGGCCTCATCACCGCCGAGGGCAGCGGCCAGAGCCATGCGGCCATCATCGCCCGCTCGCTGAACATCCCGGGCATCACCCAGGTGGGCGAAGATTTCCTGAAAGACTGCGACGGCCGCGAGGTCATCCTGAATGCCACCGAGGGTGAGTGCATCCTTGACCCGGATGCCGCCGCCCGGCAGAGCGCCATCACCTGCATCTGCGAGATGCAGCGCCAGAACAAGGAGCTGAACGCCCAGCTTGAGCTGCCCAACCGCACCCGGGACGGCGAGGAGTTCGAGCTTCTGGCCAACTGCTTCGGCCCCGAGGACGTGGGGACTGCGATGGAGTCCGGCGCGTCCGGCGTGGGCCTGCTGCGCAGCAGCTACATGATGATGCCCGGCCATGCCATGGACGAGCAGGAGCAGTATCTGTTCTACACCTCCTGCCTCGCCGCCGCCAGGGGCAGGATGGTGACGGTGCGCACTTTCGACTTCGGTGCTGACCGCACCATGGCCGACGCCTATCAGGGCGTCCAGTCCTCCAAGCTGGGCCTGCGGGGCATCCGCAGCAGCCTGCGCAATCTGCCCCAGATGGCAGTTCAGATCTGCGCCCTCATGCGTGCCGCCGCAAAAGGCCCGCTGCGGGTCATGTTCCCCATGGTGACGAACATCGAGGACTGGGATTCCGCCATGCAGGTGGTAGACTACTGCCGCCGCAAGCTCGCCGAGCGGGGCGTGGAGTTCGAGCCTGACGTCCCCTTCGGCGTCATGCTCAGCGTACCTGCCGCCTGCCTGACGGCAGAGGACTTCACGGCCCACGGCTGCCGGTTCTTCGTCATCGGCACTAACGACTTGACCCAGTACACCCACGCGGTGAGCCGGGAACTGGCCATTGCCGAGCACTACTATCGCCCCGCCAGTCCGGCCATGAAAAAGCTCATCGCCATGGTGGTGGACGCCGCCAGGAAAGCGGACATCCCCGTCACCATCTGCGGCCTCGCCGTCGGCAATGCCGTCAACGCGACCCAGTATCTCCGCCTCGGCCTGCGCAGCTTCTCCATGAGCCCGCAGAACCTGTTGACCATCAAAAAGGCTCTGCGGGATGCGGATGCAAGATAAAGCAAAACGGCGTCCCGCCTCGGCGGGACGCCGTTTCTGATGTCAGAACTTATTCAAGATTCCCCGTCAGGGTCATGACGGCAGAGACAACGGCCAGCGGGGCCGTCTCACAGCGGAGGATGCGGGGGCCGAGGCCGACGGTCTTTGCGCCGGCTTTTGCGGCCATTTCGGCTTCCTCGGCGGCGAAACCGCCCTCTGCGCCGGTGATGATGGCGATCTTCAGCTTTTCACCATCGGCGGGCGTGGCCTCAGCCAGCAGCTGGCGCAGGGGTGCGCCGCCGCACTCGTAGCAGAAGAGCACGAGGTCATACTGGTCGAGGCTGCGGCAGACGGCCCCGAAGTTGGGCAGCGGAAGGGCCACATCCGGCAGGATGCCCCGGCCGCACTGCTTGGCGGCTTCAAAGGCGATGCGGTTGTAGCGCTCGTTTTTCTGCTCTTCCTTCTTGGGCGCGGCCACGCAGTAGCGGCTGAAAAACGGGATGAAGTGGTCACAGCCCAGCTCGACGCCATGGCGGATGACCTGCTCCAGCTTGTCCTGCTTGGGGTAGCCCACCAGCAGGGTGACGTCCACGGTGGGCTCTGCGGCGCTGGGGTAGCCCGGCTCCACGCTGAACTCCACCGTCTCGTCGCCGAAACCGGTGATGGTGGCAGTATACTCGACGGCGCTGCCGTCGCAGAGGATGACGGTGTCCCCCAGCTTGCCCCGCATCACGCGGGAGAGATGGTGGGCGTCGGCCCCCCGCAGCACTGCGGTGCCGTCGGAAATTTCAGTGGTAAAATAACGGTGCGGCATATTTTTGATCCTTTACATCTTAGGCTCCCCTCGATAGGGGAGCTGGCAGCGCGAAGCGCTGACTGAGAGGTTGGCTTACGCTTTTTTGCAGACGATGCACTCCCAGCCGCGCTTCTCCTTCACTTCCAGCACAGCGAGGCCGGCGGCTTCCAGCGCGGCGATGACCTCATCCTTCCGGCTGTCGATGATGCCGCTGGCGATGAAGACGGCGTCGTCGGCCATCAGGCCGGGGACGGCAGGGGCCAGCGACATGATGGCGTTGGCCACGATGTTGGCTGTGATGATGTCGTACTTGCCGCTGGCCTTGTCGGACAGATCGCCCACGAGGACGGTCAGCTTGTCGGCCACGCCGTTGAGGGCGGCGTTCTCGCCGGCGGTGCGGACGGCCACGGGGTCGATGTCCACGCCCTCAGCCACGGCTGCGCCCAGCTTGAGGGCCGCGATGGCGAGGATGCCGCTGCCGGTGCCGATGTCCAGCACCCGCTCGCCGCCCTTGACCCGCTCGTCCAGCACTTCGAGGCAGAGGTTGGTGGTCTCATGGCCGCCGGTGCCGAAAGCAAGGCCCGGGTCGAGGATGAGCTTGACGCGGTCGGTATCATAGTCCTGCCAGGACGGCACGATGGCGAGGCGCTGGCCCACGTCCATCGGGTGGTAGTACTTGCGCCAGCCGTTCTGCCAGTCCTCCTGCTCCACCCCCTCGGTCTCGGAGGTGTAGGGGATGCCTGCGGCCTCCATCCGGGCCGCGATGAGGGCCAGCGTCTCCACCGGCGAAGCGCCCGGCTCGAGGTACATGTGGATGATGACGGTGTCCCGGGGCTTGTCCAGCAGCTCCTGCTCGATGAGGTCCACGTGGGCGATCTGCTCCACCTGTTCCTCGATGTCGCTGTAGTCTTCGATATAAATGCCGCCCTCCGCGATCATGGTGGCCACGGCCTCAGCGGCCTCGGCGTCGGCTTTGGATACGGTCAGGCGAATATCAGTCCATTCCATAAGGATGCTCCTTCCGTGTATTGGGGATATACTGTCTTTATAGTACCCGATTCCGGCCCGGGATGCAAGCTCTCGGGCCGAAAGATGCCCGAAAAGGCTTTCTTTTTTCCCGGCAGTATGTTAATATGGTGTTGTACCCAGACTGGGTCCGGGCGGCTTCCTGCCGGAAGCGCCCGCCGCATCGTTCCCCAAAGGAGGAATTATCGTATGTTTTTGGGAATGGATATTTACAGCTGGATCGCCGCTATCGTCATCGCGCTCATCGTCACATTCCTTCCGATCACGCTGCCGTTCAAGATCGTTCTCGCCATGGTGGCCATGGCCTGCTTCTATTTTGGACGCAAGTATTATCACAACCATAAGAACGGCGGGGCAAAGACGCCCAGCATGAGCTCTGCCGAGAGCGAGACACTGGCCTCCGGCATCCTGAAAGCCCTCGGCGGCAAGGATAATATCGCCAAGGTGGACTACTGCGCCACCCGCCTCCGCTTTGAGGTACACAGCTACGCCTCCGTGGACGAGGCCGCTGCCAAGGCCGCAGGCGCAGAGGGCGTCATCCGCCCGGCCAAGAACGCCTGCCAGGTGGTCATCAAGGGCGATGTGCAGGCCGTGTACGATGCCCTGCGCAAGCAGCTGTAACGAAGAAGCCGTTTTCTTACGCAAACAGCTTCTCGGACACCGCCGGGAACGGGCCGCTGCGCCCGGCCCCGGCGGTATTTTTATCGGAAAGGAATTTTGATATGAAGCCCCAGACCTTTACGTGGAAGAAACTCACCGCCGACGAGCTGACGCGGGTGTATCTGGACGAGATGCGCCGCGACTTCCCGTCCAGCGAGCTGAAACCCCTGAGCATGATACTGAACAGTGAAGCCGTCGGCATGGCCCACACCTGGGGCGTGTTCGAGGGGGAGACGCTGGTGTCCTATCTGCTGATGGTGCAGCCTATGGGCTGTGAAGTGAGCCAGCTGGACTATTTCTCCGTCCTGCCCGCCTACCGCAGCACCGGCATTGGCGCAAAGCTGCTGGCCGCTCTGCCCGCCCACGAGGAGGGCGCAAAGGCCATCCTCATCGAGGCCGAGTGTCCCGAGAAGGCTGACGACGAGGCTATGGCCGTCCGGCGTCTGGGCTTTTATGCCCGCTGCGGGGCCGTTGACACCGGCTGGACGGAGCATCTTTTCGACGCATGGTTCCGGGTGCTGGTCCTGCCCGCCGAGGGGGAGACGCTGGATGCAGAGACGGCCAACAAAGAGCTGGCCGACTGCTACAGCCGGGTCATGGGCGCGGACAAATGGCGCAGATATGTCCAGCTCTACCGCCCGGACGGCACGGAAGAGAAATTCTGATTCGATCATAGGCTCTGAAAGGCTGCTTTACGTTCTGTGAAGCAGCCTTTTTTGCCCCCTTCAGCGGGCGGGATGCACAAACGAAGGTGCGGATCTTTGACAGTTTGACCGGAAATGTAAAATCGAGTGTCCTGTTTTCCACACCGACTTTACCAGAGGATGACAGCAGCGCAAAAACACCGCACAAAGCTTTACCTGCATTTTGCGCCGCCATGGTCGCAGCCGGATGGGCGGTGCGCTACAATAAAGGCGTCCCAAGAGAGATACAATGAGGAAAAGGAAAACAGCCCGGCCAGAACAAAAGGGCCGGCCCAGTTGAAGGAGATATTATGATGAAAAAGATCACTCGTCGTTCGTTCCTGTCCATCTGCGGCGCTGCTGCCGCTGCTGCTGCCCTGACCGCCTGCGGCGGTGCAGCTTCTTCCACTGCTGCCTCTTCTGCCGCCGCATCCGGCACCGCTGCTTCCGCTTCTTCTGCGGCTGCGCTGTCCGGCAATGTCGCCACCGGCGGTTCCACCTCTATGAAGAACGTCATCGCCGCCCTGACCGAGGGCTTCGCTGAGCTCGAGCCGGATGTCACCATCAGCTATGACCCCACCGGTTCCGGCGCAGGCATCACCGGCGCTGCCGATAAGACTCTGGACATCGGTCTTTCTTCCCGCGCCCTGAAGGCTGACGAGACCGGCGTCACCGGCACCATCGTAGCTCTGGACGGCATCGCCATCATCGTCAACAAGGGCAGCAAGGTCGAGGACCTGACCGTTGACCAGCTCAAGCAGATGTTCACCGGCGAGATCACCAACTGGTCCGAGGTCGGCGGCGACGACGGCGAGATCGTTCTGGTGGGCCGCGAGGCTGGTTCCGGCACCCGCGATGGCTTCGAGAGCATCGTGGACGTCAAGGATTCCTGCAAGTATGCGCAGGAGCTGACGGCTACCGGCGCTGTCATCAGCGCTGTGGAGGCCAATCCTCTGGCCATCGGTTACGCTTCCCTGTCTGCCATCGGCGACACCGTCAAGGCTGTGACCGTCGGCGGCGTGGAGTGCAGCGAAAAGACCGTCAAGGACGGCAGCTATGAGGTGCAGCGTCCCTTCGTGTTCGTCACCAACGACTCCGTCACCCTCTCCGCTCAGGCTCAGGCGTTCTTCGACTTTGCTGCCAGCACCGACGCTGCCGACCTCATCCGCACCGCAGGCGCTGTGCCGGTGAACGAGTAACTTTGTGAGGGGATCCCTCAGGTGTTTTTATGAAAAAATTCGAGCTGCCCCGCACCCCGGCCCAATGGCTGGAAGCTGTCATGAACGCCATCTTTTTCCTCTGCGGCATCCTCGCCGTGGGCTGCGTGGCTGTCATTACCATCTATATGTTTCTGTCGGGCCTGCCCGCCATCGGAAAGATCGGCCCGCTGAACTTCCTCTTCGGCACCGAGTGGGCTTCCACGGCGTCCGAGCCGAAGTACGGCATCCTGCCCTTCCTGCTTTCGAGTATTTACGGCACCCTGGGCGCGTCCCTCATCGGTGTGCCGGTGGGCCTGCTGACGGCAGTGTTCCTCTCGAAAGCGGCAGCTCCCGGCGTGCGCAATGTGGTCGTCACGGCGGTGGAGCTGCTGAGCGGTGTCCCCAGCGTGGTGTTCGGCCTGCTGGGTATGCAGGTGCTGGTGCCTGCGGTGGCAAAGGTGTTTGGAAAGGCGTCGGGCGCCTGCCTGCTGTCGGCCATCGTGGTGCTGTCCATCATGATACTGCCCAGCATCGTGTCGGTGTCGGTGACGGCCCTCAACGCCGTGCCGCCCGAGTATGAGCAGGGCAGTCTGGCACTGGGTGCGACCGATACGGAAACCTGGTTCAGGATCAGCATCCCGGCGGCCAGGAGCGGCATTGCAGCCGGTATCGTTCTGGGCATCGGCCGCGCCATCGGCGAGGCAATGGCCGTCATGATGGTGGCAGGCAACAGCCCCAATATGCCGGACAGCCTCTTCCGCAGCGTCACCTTCCTGACCACGGCCATCGCCAAGGAGATGAGCTACGCCAGCGGCCTGCAGAAGCAGGCGCTGTTCAGCATCGCGCTGGTGCTGTTCGTCTTCATCATGGTCATCAATGTGCTGCTCAACGCTGTGCTGAAGGGAGGAAACAGGGATGAAAAGTGACTTCTCCCCCTCCCGCCGCGCATGGAACGTCATCATGACCGCTGTGGTCTGGGCGGCGGCAGTGCTGGTCATCGCCCTCACGGTGGGCGTCATCGGGCTGGTACTGGTGCGGGGCATCCCCCACATCAGCTGGGGATTCCTTTCCACCACCGCCAGCGTCCTCAAAGGCACCGACGGCATCCTGCCTGCCATCCTCAACACGTTATATGTCATCCTGCTCACCCTGCTCATCGTCCTTCCGCTGGGCGTGGGCGCGGCAGTTTACCTCACGGAGTACGCCTCCAACCGGAAGCTCATTGAGGTCATCGAGTTCACGAATGAGACGCTGGCGGGCATCCCCAGCATCATCTACGGCCTCGTGGGGATGCTGGTCTTCGCCCAGACCATGGGCTTCAAGACCTGCCTGCTCTCCGGCAGCCTGACGCTGGTGGTCATGAACCTGCCCACCATCATCCGTACCACGCAGGAGTCTCTCAAAACGGTGCCGCAGGGCTACCGGGAGGGCGCTCTGGGCCTCGGCGCGGGCAAGTGGCACATCATCCGCACCATCGTGCTGCCCTGCAGCATCGACGGCATCGTCACCGGCTGCATCCTGGCCGTGGGCCGTATCGTGGGTGAGAGCGCGGCCCTGCTCTTCACCGCCGGCGCGGCAGAAGTCATTGCAGGCAGCATCGCCAAGGCTTACACATCCAACGGCGCGACCCTCTCCGTCCTGCTCTATCTGCGGGCCTTCGAGGACGGCGACTTCGCCTCCGCCTGGGGCATCGGCGCAGTGCTGCTGGTCCTGGTGCTTCTCATCGACCTCGCAGCCCGTCTGGCAAAAACAAAGCTCAAACAGAAACAGTAAACCTCTCCGTCATCGCTGACGCGATGCCACTGCCCGGGTTGCGGCACCCAGCATCCGCAGCGCTTTGCTTGCGTCTTGCTGGCCGCGGCCCCAACAGCGACTCCCTGTTTCCGCCACTGGCGGCGGTCGTCGTTGTTGCTCCTATCGAGGGGAGGCCTTGGCATATCGGAAAAGTCAGCCTCTTCGCCAGAGGCTCCCCTACAAGGGGAGCTGGCGGGCGCAAGCCCGACTGAGAGGTTGGATGAAGGAGCAGTCAACCAATAAAGGAGTCTGTATGGCATCAATTATTACGGCCCATGACCTGAACCTCTGGTACGGCGACTTCAAGGCCCTCAAGGGCATCTCGCTGGACGTGGGCGAACGGAAGATCACTGCCCTCATCGGCCCCTCGGGCTGCGGCAAATCCACCTTCCTCAAGACCCTGAACCGGATGAACGACCTTGTGCCGAACGTCCGCATCGAGGGCGGCGTCCGGCTCCGGGGCGAGGATATTTTCTCGAAGGAGATGCAGCTGACCGACCTGCGCCGCCGCGTGGGCATGGTCTTCCAGAAGGCGAACCCCTTCCCCATGAGCATCTACGACAATATTACTTACGGCCCCAGGCTCCACGGCGTCCGCAATAAGGCGGAGCTGGATGAGCTGGTGGAAAGCTCCCTGCGGGGCGCTGCCCTCTGGGACGAGGTGAAAGACCGCCTGAAAAAGAGCGCGCTGGGCCTCTCCGGCGGCCAGCAGCAGCGCCTGTGCATCGCCCGGGCTCTGGCTGTCAAGCCCGAAGTCCTGCTGATGGACGAGCCCACCAGCGCCCTCGACCCCGGCTCCACCATGAAGGTGGAAGAGCTGATGAGCGAGCTGAAAAAGAACTACACCGTGGTCATCGTCACCCACAACATGCAGCAGGCGGCCCGTATCAGCGACCGCACGGCCTTCTTCCTGCTGGGTGAGCTGGTGGAGTGCGGCCCCACGGGCGAGATTTTCAGCACCCCGAAGGATAAGCGCACCGAGGACTACATCTCGGGCCGCTTCGGTTAAAAAGGAGGGTTTGCGATATGAGCACACGCACACAGTACGAAGCCGACCTCGCGGCCCTGAAGGAATCGCTGGCCAGGATGAGCCAGCTCTCTGCCGACGCGGTGGAAGATGCGCTGGAAGCCCTCTGCACGGCGGACGCCGAGGAAGCAAAGGGCATCATCAAGGGCGACACCGAGGTCAACCGGATGGAGCGGGACATCGAGCACCGCTGCATGACCCTGCTGCTGCGTCAGCAGCCGGTGGCAGGTGATCTGCGCTTTATCTCTGCTGCCATGAAAGTGGTGACAGACGTGGAGCGCATCGGTGACCATGCCGCCGACATCGCGGAGATCGTCCCCCATCTGGCCGGCGTCCGCAAGGCGGGCGACCCCGCCGTGAGCAGGAGCATTGAGATGGGCCGCAAAGCCCACAAGATGCTGCAGGACGCCATGAGCGCCTTTGCGGCAGAAGATGAGGCGGCGGCAAAAGCCGTCATCGACGCCGACGACGCCGTGGACTACGACTTCAACACCATCAAGCGGATGCTGGCGGCGGAGATCGCCGCCGACCCCGGCAAAGTGGACGCCGCGCTGGATGTGCTGATGGTCATCAAGTACCTCGAGCGCATCGGCGACCACGCCGTGAACATCGCCGAGTGGGTGGAGTTCCTGCGCACGGGCCGGTATCACCACGAGAAGATGTTCTGAGTTCTGTTTTCCTCTTTTTCTTTTCCTGAAAAGCTGCTGCCCGAGGCGGGCGGCGGCTTTTGCTTTGTCGAGACCCCGTCTGAAAAATTTTGGAGTTTTTTCTTGTCTTATGCAATTTCCGGCCCGGCTGCGCCGTATTATAGGCATAAGCCTCCCAACAGAGGGACGCTTATGAGACCTGAGCGCGGCCCGGCTCCGACAGCCCCCATGTCCCCGGCTGCGCCGCAACGGAGGATACCCATGAACACCAAGAATTTCCCGCTGGAAGCCTACGGCGCGGCCGTCAGCCGCGAAGAGCTGGTGCAGGCGGCTTTGGATGAGATCACCAAGAATTACCGCGAGGCCAGCCTCTCCAATGTGGCCCGCAGCTACGGCGTCTCTCTGGCCTATGTCAGCGAGTGCGTCCGGGCGCAGACAGGCCGTACTTATAAGGAATTGCTCCAGAAGCACCGGATGGAGACTGCCGCCCGCCTGCTGCGCCGCAGCGACTGGAACATCCAGCAGATCATCACCTACGTCGGCTACGAGAACACCAGCTATTTCTACCGCCTGTTCCACGAGCGGTACGGTCAGAGCCCCCGTGAGTACCGCCAGAGCCGCGCGGCCCGAACCCGCACACCGGCCTGACCTTTGAGCACACTGCGAAAAAAGACGTCCCGTGTCTGCGGGACGTCTTTTGATGTCTTAAGATGGAAAAACGATGCAGAGTGTGTTACAATAAAAGCCAGACCTGCAAAAATGTGGGAGTGCGCTGCGGCGCACGGAAAGAGAAGGTGGAAACGGAATGTTTCGTGGAGCACGGCGCTCTGATCTGGAGCAAATTTTAGAGATCTATGCCCATGCCCGGAAAGCAATGGCGGATTCGGGCAACCCGACCCAGTGGGGCGACAGCTATCCGCCGCAGGAGATGCTGGAAGAAGACATCGACTCCAACCGGCTGTTCGTCTATACGGTGAACGGCTGTCTCGAGGCGGTGTTTGCCTTCATCCTCGGGCCGGACCCCACCTACGCGAAAATCGAAGACGGCCAGTGGCTCAATGATGAGGTACCTTACGGCACCATCCACCGGCTGGCCTCGGCGGGCGGCCGCAGGGGCGTGGCGTCTGAGGTCATCGCATGGTGCCTCGAGCACTGCGAGAGCCTGCGGGCCGACACCCACGCCGACAACAAGATCATGCAGCATCTTCTCGAGAAGAACGGTTTTGCCCGCTGCGGCATCATCCATGTGGAAGACGGCACACCCCGCGTCGCCTACCAGAAGCTGTCGGCCACCGTACACATGCAGGAAGAATAAGGAGGGACTGGCATGAAGATCACACAGGTAAAGCTGGGCCGCATCTCGACCCCGCTCCGCGTCCCCTTCAAGACAGCGCTGCGCACCGTGAGCAGCGTGGAGGACGTCATCGTTGAGCTGCACACCGACACCGGCGCGGTGGGCTACGGTGAGGCACCTCCCACCGGCGTCATCACCGGCGACACCACCGGTGCCATCATCGGCGCCATCCGCGACCACATCGCCCCGGCCATCCTGGGCCGCAGCCTCGACGAGTTCGAGGATCTGACCGCCGCCGTGCAGAAGGCCCTCGTCCACAACACCAGCGCCAAGGCTGCTGTGGATATGGCCCTGTGGGACCTGCTGGGCCAGAAGTACAGCGCCCCGGTCTACCGGATGCAGGGCGGCGCGCGCAGCAATATCGTGACGGACATCACCATCAGCGTCAACCCGCCCGAGGAGATGGCCCGGGACGCCCGCACCGCCATCCAGCGCGGTTACGACTGCCTGAAAGTCAAGGTGGGTATCGACCCGGAGCTGGACGTGGCCCGTCTGGCCGCCGTCCGCGAGGCCGTGGGCAAGGACGTCAAGCTCCGCATCGACGCCAATCAGGCGTGGAATGCAAAGCAGGCTGTCCGCATCCTCGACCAGATGCAGGAGAAGGGCCTGGACATCGAGTTCGTCGAGCAGCCTGTGCCTGCGGCTGACCTCGAGGGGATGCAGTACGTCACCCGCCACGCCAGTGTGCCGGTGCTGGCCGATGAGAGCGTGTTCAGCCCGGCGGACGCCCTGCGCATCATGCAGACCGGCGCAGCCGACTTCGTGAACATCAAGCTGATGAAGTGCGGCGGCATCACCAACGCCCTCCGCATCGCCTCGGCGGCGGAGGTCTACGGCGTGGAGTGCATGATCGGCTGTATGCTGGAAGCCAAGATCTCGGTCAACGCAGCCGTGGAGCTGGCCTGCGCCAAGAAGATCATCACCAAAGTGGACCTGGACGGCCCGGTGCTCTGCAGCGAGGACCACATCCTCGGCGGCGCGGTCTTCGACGAGAAGAATATCACCGTTTCGGATGCACCCGGCATGGGCATCCAGGGTTTCGTCCCCGGCAAAGTGACCTATCTGGACGACTGAAATATCAGAAAAAATAAATAAGAATGACTATCCCCCGGCAGACAAACTCTGCCGGGGGATTTTTCTGCCCTAAGCGGTGAAATATTTTAGTTGTGTATTTCTACGGCGCACACATAAGGCGGCGCGGAGGAAGGCAGAAAACGAAAAATCTGCCGAAGCAGCCCGAAAAATTCACTGAAAACCTTTGACTTTTCTGCCGTGTGTGCTATAATAACAACTGTCTTCGGGTAAGAGACAGGAAAAGTGTGCGTCAAGGACGCACAAATACAGAGGAGTGTTTTATATGATGAATGGTGCAAAAGCCATTGCGAAGAAGTACAATGAGGTCAGCCTCATCCTTCGCATCGTCGTCGGTCTGGTCATCGGCGCGGTGCTGGCGCTTGCGGTGCCAGGTGCAGGCTGGGTCGGTGAGCTGGGCAGCCTGTTCGTCGGCGCACTGAAGGGCATTGCTCCGGTGCTGGTGTTCGTCATCGTGGCGAGCGCACTGGCACAGGGCAGCTCCAAGCTGGACCGCCGCTTCGGTACGGTCATCTGGCTGTACATGCTCACCACCTTCCTTGCGGCTGCGATCGCTTCGATCACCAGCTTCATGTTCCCTGTGTCGGTCGTTCTGGCAGACGCTGCCCAGTCAGACGTGGTGCCGCAGGGTCTGGGCGAGGTGTTGAGCACCCTGCTCACCAACTTCGTCGCCAACCCTGTCAGCTCTCTGATGAGCGGCAACTACATCGGCATCCTGTTCTGGGCCTGCATGTTCGGCCTTGCCATGAAGAACATCGGCTCTGACACCACCAAGAAGTTCCTTGCCGATACTGCCGACGCTGTGTCGCAGGTGGTGCGCTGGATCATCAATCTGGCGCCCTTCGGCATCATGGGTCTGGTGTACACCAACGTGGCCGGTAACGGTCTGGCCATCTTTACCCAGTACGGCAAGCTGCTGGCCCTGCTGGTGGGTACCATGCTCTTCATGGCGTTCATCGTTTCGCCCTTCATCATGTTCATCTATCTGCGCTGCAACCCGTATCCGCTGGTGTTCCGCTGCCTGAAGGAGTCCGGCCTGACCGCTTTCTTCACCCGCAGCTCTGCGGCCAACATCCCCGTCAACATGGCCCTGTGCGAGAAGCTGGGCCTCGATAAGGATATGTATTCCGTCTCCATCCCTCTGGGCGCTACCATCAATATGGATGGTGCGGCTATCACCATCACCATCATGACGCTGGCTGCGGCCAACACGCTGGGCATCCCCGTGACCCTGCCTGCCGCCATCGTCCTGAGCGCCATGTCCGCTCTGGGTGCCTGCGGCGCTTCCGGCGTGGCCGGCGGCTCTCTGCTGCTCATCCCCATGGCCTGCTCCCTGTTTGGCATCTCTAACGATGTGGCCATGCAGATGGTCGGTGTCGGCTTCATCATCGGCGTGATCCAGGACTCTGTGGAGACTGCGCTGAACTCCGCCGGCGACGTGGAGTTCGCCGCCACCGCCGAGTATCATCAGTGGCTCAAGCAGGGCAAGCCCCTGCCGGACTTCCTGAAGTAATTGCCTTCCTTCTTTCTTCGTGTATATTCATAACGCAGAGCGAAAGCCCTGAAAAAAGACCAGCATTGCATCCGCAACGCTGGTCTTTTTTGCATGTGTAAGGGATCAGAAGAAGAACCCGAAAATCAGGCGAAGCTTAGAACGGGAAAAGGTCCTTGACCTTGTTCCATACCGCTTTCAGGCCGGAGCCGGAAGCGGAGAAAACGCCGTTGGTCGTCAGCTGGATATCGCTGAAGGTGACATTTGCATTGCGTGCCACATAGAAGCCGACATAGATGTAATCGGAATCAATGGCGGTCAGTGCGTAGTCGAAGCCTGTGGAAGCCGTCTCGTTGTCGCCGTAGATCAGAGTGAAACCGTCTGCCGTGCCGATGAGCTTCAGGTCAACGGTGTCGCCTGCACCGTACTTGACAGTCGCAGCCGGGCCGTCGTACAACTCACCGCTCTTGCGGCCGAAGCAGTTGATCGCACCCTGATTCCGGGTGCCGACGGCGACATAATCGCCGATGGGGTCGGAGATGCTGGTATCAACATACATCTCATCACGGGCCATCAGGCCGAAGGAGACCTGATTGTTTTTTGCCAGTGAGTTGACGGTGGCCTTTGCGGTCAGAGTGAAGTTGGTGCCTGCAGGCAGCTTGACGTAGTACATCATCAGGCCGTCCACCGTGGACGCGATCTTACCGCGGTTGTTGGTGACGCCGAGGGTGATGTTTTGGCCGTCAACTGTTGCGGTGAAATCGCCGCCGGAGATTTTATCATTGCCGCCGACATTGCCGAAGACGGAACCATTCCAGACGGTGCCGTTGGCGTCGGTAAAGGCCGGCCAGAGCGTGCTGTTCTCGGTGGGAGAGACATAGCTGGAAGGAACGTAATCCGGGTTTGCGGCATCGCCGTAGAACTGCTTGTAGGTGGGCTTTTCCTTGTGTTTGCTGTACGCGCCCAGCGGCGTGTCGATGGTGAGCTGGTCGATGAGCCATGCGTTCAGCTTTGCACCATAGCTGTTGGTGTGGGTCAAGTCAAGACCGGTGGGAATCAGATTGCCCTTTTTGCCTTCTTTTGCGCCGGTAAAGCTGTGGGTGTACTGAGCCTTTTTGCCCATCGTGATGTTCTCGTTGATGGTGGCATCGGTCAGATCCACGCAGATGAGGTGCAGCTCGCTGCACATATCACGGATGGCCTGTGCGTAATAGCCGCCCTCATAGACGGTGTCGCCAATGGTGACGGTCTGGGTCTTGTGGCCGGAAGCACTGTCGTAGCTGGCCTTGGTGTTCTCGTTCGTCAGGCGCGCAATAGGCGTGCAGACGACCGGGATGACACCGCGCTCCAGAGCAGGCTGGATGTAGTTGACATAGAGGCTGTTGGCAAAGGAGCCTTCGGTTTTGTAGTCGCCGTTGGGGTTGGTGTAACGGGCAGGCTCGGTCTTCTCGTCATTGTGGCCGAAGCCGATGATGAGAAACTTGTCGCCGGAAGCGTCGCCCAGAGCCGGAACGGTATCGGAACCGTTCATCAGGGTATTGTAGCTGCTCATGCCGGTAAAGTCCTTGCTGGACGCACCGGAGACAGCCAGATTGTAGACATCTGCGTTGAAGTAGTTCGCAATCTCCTCACCGTAGCCTTCACGCGGCAGATAATAGCTGTCGTCGAAAGCGGAAACGGTGGAGTCGCCGACGACCCAGATGGTCGCCTTGGCCGCCTCGGGCTGACCCCATGCGGAACCGCGTGCGCCTGCATCGGTGGCGGCCAGACCCTCAGCGGTCAGCAGGAGCAGGCCGTGCATATTGATGCTGCCGTCTGCGTTCCGGGTCGGAGCAACGGAGGTGTCGAGGCTCTCAAACCAGCTCTCCTTCACCGTGACGGTGTTGGTGGATTTGTTGTGGCTGGTCTGGGTTTCGGAATCCCAGTAGAAGTTGTTCGGGCCGTAGACAGCGGTGCTGCTCTGGCTCTGGAGGGCCAGCTGCTCCTTGCCGTCGGTACCCTTGCGGAAGGAGATGACACCGTCGGCGGCATAGTCGGTCACAGCGGACTTGTTGCCGGTGTAGAGCGCGACGTTATAGCCCTCGTTGTTGTAGGAAGTGGAGCTGTAGACCTTGACGTCCGGGCAGGAGTTGGAGTCGATGCCCTTGGCGGCGTTGTCGTAGGAGATGGAGTTGAGGAGCTTGTGGTTGCCGGGCAGATTGGTGCCGCCCATCTTGAAGCCGTTGCCGTTGCCTGCCGCGATGGTGACAGCAACATTGCTGAAGCTCAGGTTGCCGTCGTCGTCACAGGTGACGGTCGGGAACTGGAGCGACTGCTTCTTGACCGGCTCTGCAGCCAGCATCAGATAACCGTTCTTGTAGGCGGCGCAGTTCTGGATGGTGACCGCGCCGATGGAACCGGTTGCAGCCTTTGCGAAGAGATCCCAGCCGTCATCGGCGTTGTAAGCAGCGATGCAGCCGTCGAAGACGTTGCCCTCGCCGGTGGTCAGTTTGGCGGCAAAGCCGTCGGCGTCTTCCATCGCGCGGTCTGCGTTGTTCATGGAGGTGCAGTTCTTGATGGTGTTGTGGCTGGGCCACAGAGCCTTGTTATCAGTGGACAGGCCGGAGACCTGCAGGCCGGTGTTGCCGTTGTTGTAGAAATTCATCTGCTCGAGGACGCAGTAGCTGCCGGCCAGCTGCATACCCTTCGCGCCGTCTGCGGTGTTGGTGATGTTGATCTTGCTGATGTTCCAGTAATTGCCCCAGACACTGAAACCAGTGCCGACGCCGCCGAAGTCCAGCGTTGCGTACTTGCCGTCAGCAGTCGTCATGGTGATGGGAGCTTCTGCGGTGCCGTCGCGGCCGCGCGCGACTTTCAGCTCACCGGTCAGATGGTAGGTGCCGCTTTCCAGCTGGATGGTCTGGCCTGCTGCGGCGTAGTTCAGCGCGGTCTGAATGTCAACTGCGTCTTCCGCACGGGTGCCATTGTTAGCTGCGCTGCCGTCCGGGGTGACGACGATGATGCCGTTCGCGCCCAGAGTACGGAGCGAAACCTTCTTCTCGATAGCAGCGGAATCGTAGCTGCTCAGCTTTTCGTACGCGCTGATAGCGTAGTTTTTGTCCGGGGTGAACTTGACCTTAAAGGTGGTATCGCCGGTCACGGCGTAGCTCTTGGAGAAGGGCTCACCTGCCTTGATGTCCACATTTTTGTCCACGACCACACCGTTTGCGGAGACGGTCGCTTTGCCGTCGGCGTTGGCCTTGAACACCAGTTCATAGCTGTCACCGGTGCAGGTGGCAGGGCTGGTGATCTGGTAAACGGGGGCAACATAGCTGGTAGGCTGGAGCGTCCACTCGGAAGCGTTCCACGTGCTCGTGGTGTAGGTGATGTTGGAGAAGGTCACGTTCATGCCGCGCGCCGCCGCAAAGCCCAGATAAGCTTTGTTGGCTTCCTGCACGGTCATGGGGTCGTCCAGCTCTGCGTACTTGGAGACGCTGGAAGCGGTGCTGTCCTTCGCCGAGATGTACAAGGTCGAAGAGCCGACGACGTCGCCGGTCGAGCCGTCGGCGTTGATGGCGTACTGGGTGGCGACGTAGCTGTTGCTGGTCTTGGCAAGGCTCACACGGTAGGTGTCGCCCTGCTTGATGGCCTGCGAGCTGAACGCCGCACGATTCGACTTGACGTCGTTGGAAGCAGCCGTCTCGTTGGAGATGATGCCGGTGTAGCTGCGGACGCCCACAGCGTCTTTGATCTCAACACCGTCCAGAGGGAGCTTGGTGCCGACGACAGAAATTTGATTCGAGAAATAGCTGCCGGAGCCGCTGATGCTGTCGCGCACCATGAGGGCAAATCCCTCCTGACCGTCCGGAGCCGGGTTCACATAATCGATGGTGACATCGGCCTGCAGATAGAAGTTCTGGGTGGTCGGGTCGATGGTGGTGTAGTAGAAGGACAGGCCGTCTGCCGGGGAGTCCGCGACGAACTTGCCGCCCTTCTTGTCGATGGTGCCATCATCTTTGATGGTGCAGGAGTTGAGGGTGACCTTGCCGTTGATGTCCGCGCCATCTGCGATGGTGTTGACTCCTGCTGCAGTGGAGGTGCCGAAGGCTTTGAACTGCCAGTCGCCCGATGCGGAGGAAGATCCCTCCGCAAACGCGGCCAGCGGTGTCATGCCCAGAAGCATCGCGCCTGCCAGCAGTCCGGCCACGGTGCGCCGGATGCTTTGCTTTGCGTTTCTCATAGAAACTCTCCTTTTCCTGCCGCCCTGCCGGAAAGCGCAATCTCCCCGTTGCGGTTGCGACACAATGTTGTATTCCAGTTTACATGATTCCTGCAACTTTACAAGATTTAATTGAAGATCGCGGGCAATTTCGGCGTTTGAAATAAACTTTTTAGGATTTTTTTGGAAGAAACGCCGAAATACGTCAGGGAGAAAGCAAACGAAAAACCTCTCCGTCATGGCTTCGCAATGCCACCTCTCCTACGGAGGAGAGGCTTTGACAGAGAGAAAAACTTTCTCTTTTTGCCAGAGGCTCCCCCTATCAGGGGAACTGGCGAGCGTAAGCTCGACTGAGAGGCTTGATGACAGCAATTCAACTTTTTAATGCAACAGCAACAGCGTTGAATTGCATATCGAAAAGATGTTGTTTGGATGCTGCACCAATTTCTTGACTTGCGATAAAGGCAGCGAGAACCTGTTACTCCAGCACCTTGGCTTTCTGCAGAGCGGTGATGATGAGGGGGATGAGCACCAGCTGTGCGATGATGCCCGGCACAGCGGTGAAGAGCGCGCCGGACAGGAAGGCCGAGAACGGGAAGCTGGAGCCGGACAGGCCCGCCAGCACGAAGCGGACCGCGCCCCAGACGAGGCGGCCGGCCACCATGGCCGCCGCGAGGGTGGCGTAGGTCATGGGCAGGGTGTGCTTCACCCGGAGGTAGAGCCAGCCGGACACGGCGCCGTAAGCTGCCAGCTCAAAAGCCATCGAAATGGCGATGGGAAACATCGGGGGCATCCCGAAGAGCACCGAGCGGAGCAGCGGGGCCGCAAAGCCCACAGCCAGACCCCAGGGCCCGCCCAGCACGAAGCCGCAGAGCAGGATGGGGAAATGCATCGGGCAGAGCATATTGCCTACCTGCGGCAGATGACCCGTCACCATGGGCAGCACGAAGGCCAGCGCCAGAAAGAGTGCGGCCAGCACGACATTGCGGGCCGGAGAAGAGTTTTTGGTTTTCATCTGTTTCCTCCTGTGACTGCGCCGCAGAAAAACAGAAAAAAAGGGGCCTGCCAGTCGGCTTGCAAGCCAACGGCAGACCCCTTCATGGCGTCTGTTTCAAAAATGCGGCGGCTGAAAATAGTGTAAGGCGGGCTTCGGCCCGCAGGCCCGGCTTCCTGCCGGAAATCGTGAAAATTATAGCAGAGTGCCGCAGGATTTGTCAAGACCGCTCCCGGACAGGCTGCAAATTGACCAAAAAAGAAAGCGTTTGGAGCAGTTTTTGACCGCCTGTGTACATTTTGCTGAAAGAAGCTTGACCTTTTTGCACAGAATAGATAATATAAACTTGAATTATAGCGCAATGGGGCGGCGGGAGCTGTGCCTTGCGCGGCTGTATACTTGCAACTTCTGAGGTTCATACGGGAGGACCATCATGACAAATGCAGAAAAGCTTACCCTTGCCAAGCACGCCTGTCACATCCGCATGGGCGTGATCGAGGGAACTCACAGCGCCAAGTGCGGCCATCCGGGCGGCAGTCTGGACATCGCCGAGGTGCTGTCTTACCTCTACTTCGTGGATATGAACATCGACCCCAAGGAGCCGAAAAAGCCGGACCGCGACCGCTTCGTGCTGTCCAAGGGCCATGCAGCTCCGGCACTTTACGCCACGCTGGCCGAGCGCGGGTTCTTCCCGGTGGAAGACCTCAAGACCCTGCGCAAGATCGGCAGCTACCTGCAGGGCCACCCCAACATGAATGAGACTCCGGGCGTGGATATGTCCACCGGCAGTCTGGGTCAGGGCGTGTCTGCCGCCTGCGGCATGGCTCTGGGCGCAAAGCACAGCGGCAAGCCCATCAATGTCTACACCATCCTCGGTGACGGTGAGGTGGAAGAGGGCGAGTGCTGGGAGGCTTTCATGTTCGCCGCCCACTATAAGCTCTCCAACCTCTGTGTCATGCTGGACCGCAACCACCTCCAGATCGACGGCACCACCGAGACGGTCATGAACAGCGCCCCGCTGGAAGAAAAGCTCAAGGCGTTCAACTTCAACGTCCTGACCATCAACGGCCACGACTACGACCAGATCGAGTCCGCCATCAAGGCGTTCCACGCCGAGAATGACAAGCCCACCTGCATCATTCTGGACACCGTCAAGGGTACCGGCGTCTCCTTTATGACCAACTCTGTGGATTGGCACGGCAAAGGCCCCAACGACGAGGAGTACGCTGCGGCCATGCAGGAGCTGAACGCAGCCTACGCCGCGCTGGAACAGGAGGACAAGTAAGATGGCAGATGTGAAAATGATCGCTACCCGCGAGAGCTACGGCAATACTCTGAAAGCACTGGCCGCTGAGGGCCACGACGACCTGGTGGTCCTGGACGCCGACCTCGCTGCCGCTACCAAGACCGGTGTGTTCCGCAAGGCTCACCCGGACCGCCACTTTGACTGCGGCATCGCCGAGGCCAACATGATGGGCGTCGCCGCCGGCCTGTCCACCATGGGCTATGTCCCCTTCGTGTCCAGCTTTGCAATGTTCGCTGCGGGCCGTGCCTTTGAGCAGATCCGCAACTCCGTGGCCTACCCCCACCTGAACGTGAAGATCGGCGCTACCCACGGCGGCATCTCCGTCGGTGAGGACGGCGCTTCCCACCAGTGCTGCGAGGACTTCGCCCTCATGCGCAGCCTGCCCGGCATGACCATCATCTGCCCCGCCGACGACGTGGAAGCACGCGCTGCTGTCCGCGCCGCCTACGAGATGCAGGGTCCTGTCTACCTCCGCTTTGGCCGTCTGGCTGTTCCCGTGTTCCACGACGAGGCCAACTATCACTTCGAGGTCGGCAAGGGCGAGCAGCTCACCGAGGGCAATGACATCGCCATCGTGGCTACCGGCCTGATGGTCAACGAGGCCCGCAAGGCCGCCGAGACCCTGGCCGCCGAGGGCATCCACGCCCGCGTCATCAACATCCACACCATCAAGCCTCTGGATGAGGACATCATCCTCAAGGCTGCCAGGGAGTGCGGCAAGATCGTCACCGCCGAGGAGCACAACGTCATCGGCGGTCTGGGCGAGGCTGTCTGCTCCCTGCTCAGCGAGAAGCTGCCCACCCCTGTCCGCCGCGTCGGCGTGCAGGACAAGTTCGGCTGCTCCGGCCCCGCATGGGACCTGCTGAAGGAGTATGGTCTGGACGCTGCCACCATCTGCAAGACCGCAAAGGAAATGCTGGGCAAGTAAGCTCTTTCTCTGAAATAACGAACGCCGCTGTGCATTGCACGGCGGCGTTTTTGCATCTCACAGAGCTTTTATCAGCTTTTCCCTCTCGGTGTACACCTCGGCGAAGACTTTGCGCAGGGTGCATATCTCGGGGCGGGGGTCATCCCGCAGGGTCAGCAGGCAGGTGTCCGGGATGGACAGATGCAGCGGGATGTGCCACCCGGCAGGGAAAGCCGGGTAGATCATCGGGCAGAGGAACATCCCCCGCCCGGCCAGCAGCTCGGCGTAGACCGATTCGTAGTTTTCCACCATCCGCCAGACCGGTGTGGAATAGGGCATCCCCGGCTGCTTCCGGGCGAAATCCACCATATCCTGATAGAGGGGCTCGTAAAATATCTGCTGCCCGGCGAGGGCAGAAAGCTCGACGCTGTTCTGACCGGAGAGCGGGTGCTCCGGCGCGGCGATGAGGTAAAACCGGTTGCCGACGATGGTCTCACAGCGGATCTCTGGCGGCAGCGGGCCGAAGGGAAGGTAGAGCGCCGCGTCTGCCTCGGTGCAGAGCATGTGGTGGTAGCTGGAGGGGACAGGCGTGGTGTCCACTTTGAACTCATAGCCCGGCAGCGCGGCGTGGAGCCTCGCCATCAGGATGGGGTAGATGGGGTCCCGCTGCAAAAGCACCGGAGGCAGGCGGAGAGTCAGGGTGTGGTGGGTGCCGAAGCCTTTCAGCGCCGTGCGGGCGTTGAGGATGCCGCGATAGATGTCTTCCGCATGGGGCAGCAGGGCGCGGCCTGCCTCGGTGAGGGCCACCTGCGTCGTCGTGCGGCGGAACAGTGCGGCGTCCAGCTCCTTTTCGAGGCTGCGTATCTGGTAGCTCAGGGCGGGCTGGGTGCAGTAGAGCTCCCGCGCGGCGGCGGAGAAATTCAGCGTCCGGCTCACGGTGAGAAAGCAGAGAAGCTGGTGCTCGTTCATGACAAAAAACTCCTTTCCGGCGGCGGGACATCCGTACAGCCTCAGTATAGCAGGAAACAGGACACTTATAAAGCTTTTTTATCAGAATGCTTAAGATTTTTTAATTCCCTTTTACTTCGTTATATTTTATACTATCTCTCGGAAGAACGATTTTCTGCCTGAAAACGTCGAAAGAAGAAAGAGTAAGGAGCATTCCAGATGAAAAAGATCTCTCGTAAAGGCTTCCTGAAGGTTGCCGCCGCTGCCGCTATGAGCGGCGTTACCGCCAGCGCACTGGCCGCCTGCAACACAGGCTCTTCCAGCAGCACTGCCGCCTCCGCCGGCGAGGCCATCTACACCCCCGGCACTTACACCGGCACCGCCGCCGGCATCGGTGAGGTGAAGGTCACCATGACCTTCAGCGAGACCGCCATCACCGACGTGGTCATTGACGCCTCCAACGAGACCGAGAGCATCGGCGGCGTGGCAGCCCCCACCCTGAAGGACGCCCTGATGGCTGCTCAGAGCACCGAGATCGACAACATCTCCGGCGCTACCATCACCACCAACGCCGTCAAGAAGGCCGCCGCAAGCTGCATCGAGCAGGCAATGGGCGTCCACACCGCAGGCGGCGACACCGCTGCATCTTCCTCCGATGAGGACTGGCTGGGTACTGAGCCGGAGATCGACGAGAGCAAGGTCGCCAAGACCGTGGACGTGGATGTGGCAGTCGTGGGCTGCGGCATCGCAGGCGTTGCCGCCTGCCGCAGCGTCGCTGAGGACGGCGGTCTGGTGGCTGCTTTCGAGAAGGCCGACGGCCCCCAGTGCCGCAGCGGCGAGTACGCCGTCATCAACGGCAAGGTGCAGGCCAAGTGGGGCCGCGACACCTGGACCCGCGAGCAGATCGACGACATCATCGACTCCCACATGGTGGAGAGCACCTACCGCTGCAAGCGCAGCATCATGAGCAAGTGGGCCCACAACATCGGCGACGCCTTCGACTGGTGGGTGGAGGCAAACCCCGACCTGTACTACGCCGAGACCACCCGCAGCGCTATCCCCGACGAGAGCGCGGACAACTTCATCATCCCCATCTTCTACCCGCTGCCCGAGCACTACGACTGGAAGCAGGAGCGCTTCCCCTGCTACCCCACTTCCGTCGAGTTCAAGCCCGACCAGCACGTCACCGTCGAGGCCAATATGCAGAAAGCCATCGACACCGGCAATGTCCAGACCTTCTATGGCTGCTTCGTTGAAAAGCTCATCATGGAGAATGGCCGCTGCGTGGGCCTTTACGCCCGCGATGCCGCCACCGGCGAGTACATCAAGTGCAACGCCTCCAAGGGCGTCATCCTCTCCACTGGCGACTACTCCCAGAACACCAAGATGCTCAAGCACTTCTGCCCCGAGGTCATCGAGAACAACATCCAGTGCCTGTTCACCAATGTGGATGTGGAGGGCAACTTCACCAACCAGGGCGACGGCATCCAGCTGGGTATGTGGGCCGGCGCTCAGGTGCAGCAGAGCCACGCCCCGATGATCCACCACATGGGCGGCGGCGCCGATCTCGCCGGCGTGGGCGTCATGGGCAATGCAGGCTTCCTGAACCTCGACCTCAACGGCAAGCGCTTCATGAACGAGGACCTGCCCGGCCAGCAGCTGGAAAACCAGATCGAGCTGCAGAAGAACCGCGAGAGCTGGCAGATCTTCGACTCCAACTGGCCTGAGCAGCTGCCCTATATGCCCGCAGCCCACGGCGGTGCCTGCTACTATGAGGACTACGCCAGCGAGGACGAAGGCCCCAAGAACAACACTACCTACCGCAACTACAAGAGCCCCTATCAGCTGGAAGCTGCTGTGGCCGATGGCCGCGCTGTGAAGGCCGACACGCTGGAAGAGCTGGTGGCAAAGATCTACCCGGACGATACTGCCGCCCAGCAGACCGCCCTGGACTCCATCCAGCGCTACAACGAGCTGGCCAAGGCCGGTTACGATGAGGACTTCCACAAGCCCGCTTCCCGTATGTGGGCAGTCGAGAACGGCCCCTTCTACGCCGACAAGTTCACCACTGCTCTGCTGCTGGTCTGCATCGGAGGCCTCGAGAGCGACGAGGACTGCCACACCTTCGACGCCGACCGCAATGTCATACCCGGCCTGTACGTCGCCGGCAACATCCAGGGCAACCGCTTTGCCACCGAGTACCCTATTGGCCTGAAGGGCGTCAGCCACTCCATGGCTATGTACTACGGCTACGTCGCCGGAAAGAACGCCCTGAAGGACATCTGAGCCTGAAATCGCAAAATAATTTCCAGAGCCCGGAGCAGAAAATGTCTGCCCCGGGCTTTTTATGTGACTTGCTCACGGAAAAACGCCGGAGTTTGGGGTATACTGTCCCTGTCAGATGAAAAAACGCTCTTTATGGAGGAAAACGATATGGCAGTCATCACCATCACGAAAGAAAACTTTGAGGCCGAGGTGCTGAAGAGCGCTCAGCCCGTCCTGCTCGATTTCTGGGCCGCCTGGTGCGGCCCCTGCCGGATGCTGAGCCCCATCGTGGACGAGGTGGCCGAGGAGCGCACCGACGTCAAGGTGGGCAAGGTCAATGTGGACGAGCAGCCCGATCTGGCCGCCGAGTTCGGCGTCATGAGCATCCCCACCCTGCTGCTGTTCGAGAACGGTAAGCTGGTTCGTCAGGCCGTCGGCGCACGTCCCAAGAGCGGCGTGCTGGAACTGCTGGGCTGAGGATAAAACGGCGAGGAGCCGCTGCACGGAAAACGCTGTGCGGCGGCTCCTTTTTTGCGCTTCCATCATCTCAAAGCGGGCTTTCGTGAAATCATTTCGCCTTTCTGTACAAACGCACAGAAAAATCGTATCATAAAAATGAAAACACGGCCACTTTTACACTTTACAACTTTATCTAGATAAAGCAAAATAACCTTATCATAAGACAAAAGCGCCCGGGAAAAGGCGGGGCGCAGGGGCCGGGGCGGGCATCTTCCACCAGAAGCTGCTCACCATCCGGGAGCTAAAGGAATACTTAAACGAAAATGGCGTGGAAATGCGGCTCTGAGCCCTTGCGTTTGCCCGCCGAATACGCTAAACTATAGCTGTCCCCCCTGCGGGGAAGGAGAAACATTATGGATCTGAAATTTGACGAAAAGGGCCTCATCCCTGCCATCGTGCAGGACCACTACACCAAAGAGGTGCTGACCCTCGCCTACATGAACGCTGAGACGCTGGCGCTGACCATCGCGGAGGGCCGGACGGTGTTCTGGAGCCGCAGCCGTCAGGAGATCTGGCGCAAGGGCGAGACCAGCGGCAACGTCCAGCGTGTGGTGTCCATCACCGCCGACTGCGACGCCGACGCGCTGGTGGTGGAGGTCGTCAAGAGCGGCCCCGCCTGCCACACCGGTGCCGAGAGCTGCTTTTTCAACGAAGTGTATGTTTCCCCGGAGCTGAAGCAGTTCAGCTGGCAGGGGCTGTATGACCTCATCAAGGGCCGCAAGACCAGCCCCAAAGAGGGCAGCTACACCACCTATCTCTTCGAGAAGGGCAAAGAAAAGATTCTCAAGAAGGTGGGCGAGGAGTGTACTGAGGTCATCATCGCGGGCGAAAAGGAAGACAAGGCCGAGACGGTCTACGAGATCAGCGATCTGGCATACCATGTGCTGGTGCTGATGGTGCAGGCCGGCATCACGGTGGAGGACATCACCCGCGAGCTGGAAAAACGACACGTTATCGACCACAAGGTCAAACAGGAAAGGATGCAGTGATTCACTATGGCAGATTATAAGAAGTCCAGTGTCCATTGTCACTCGACGATGTGCGACGGCAAAAACACCTTGCAGGAGATGGCCTCCGCTGCGTGTGCGAAGGGGCTGACCACACTGGGCTTCACGGGCCATAGCTATACCCAGCGTGACCGTGAATACTGCATGAGCCCCAGCCGCACGGCCCAGTACAAGGCCACCATCGCCAAGCTCAAGACCGAGTACAAGGGCAAGGTGGACATCCTCTGCGGCATCGAGTGGGACCTGCTGAGCGAGGACAAGCGCACCGGCTACGACTACTGGATCGGCTCTGCGCACCACCTCTACGGCAAGAACACCGGCAAATACTACGAGATCGACTTCCGTCCCCAGGACCTCTACGACTGCATCTACGACGACTTCGACGGCGACCCGCTGGCCGCTGTGGAAGCATACTTCGCCGAGGTGGAGAAGGTGGCCGCCATGGGTCCCGACATTCTGGCCCACATCGACCTCATCAAGAAGCTGAACGCTGCCGGTGAGTTCTTCGACGAGGAGTCGCCCCGCTATAAGGCCGCAGCCCTCAAGGCGCTGAATGCTGCCAAAGAGCACGGCTGCCTGCTGGAAGTGAACACCGGCGGCGTCTACCGCGGCTACCGCAAGGACTTCTACCCCGGCGCATGGCTTCTGGGCGAGTGGCAGAAGATGGGCGGCAAGGTCATCATCACCTCCGACGCCCACGATGTGGACAGCCTGACCTTCGGCTTCGACGAGGCTGCTGCCGCCGTCAAGGCCGCAGGCTTCAAGAGTGTGGAAGTGCTGACCGTCAACGGCTTCGAGACGCAGGAGCTGTAAAATCAGATAAAATGCTTAAAGGGAGCTGTTGTGTGCAACAGCTCCCTTTTGTGGGCAAAAAAGGAGAAACCTATGACCCAGTCCCCTGCGAAAAAATCATTCTTCAACCGGAACGTCGATTTGATGAACGGCCCCATCTTCAAGAGCCTGCTCGTCTTTATGCTGCCCATTCTGGTGTCGTGCCTCTTCCAGCAGCTCTATAATACCGTGGACACCATGATTGTCGGCAATGTGCTGGGCGATACCGCCCTTGCCGCCATTGGCGCCTGCGGGGCCATCTACGAGCTTCTGGTCGGATTTGGTATCGGTATCGGCAACGGCCTCGCCATCGTCGCAGCGCGCGCCTACGGGGCCGGAGACGAGGACCAGCTCAAACAGACCGTGGCGGGTTCCATCGTCATCGGCATCATCGCGTCGGCGGTCATCACGCTGGCGGGCGCGGCGGGCCTGCATCCGCTGCTGGAACTGCTGGACACCCCGGCGGAAATTTTAGAGGACGCCTACGGCTATATCATCATCATCGACCTCGGCGTCATCGTCATGTTTGCCTATAACCTCTGCGCCGGCCTGCTGCGGGCCATCGGCAACAGCTTCATGCCGCTGGTCTTCCTCATCCTCTCGTCGGTGCTCAACGTCATCCTCGACCTCTGGTTCATCGCCGTGCTGGGCATGGGCGTGGCCGGTGCCGGTGTGGCGACGGTCATCTCTCAGGGCGTGTCGGTGGCGCTCTGCATCCTGTATGTCTTCCGCAGCGCCCGGCTGCTCCTGCCCGGGAAAAAGCACTTCCATGTGGAGAGCCGCCTCTATTGGGAGCTGTTCAGCCAGAGCATCTCCATGGGCCTCATGAGCAGCATCGTCTCGGCGGGCTCTGTCGTTTTGCAGTACGGCATCAACGGCCTCGGTACGCTGGTCATCGCGGGCCACACCGCGGCCCGAAAGCTCTTCGCGTTCACGGATATGCCCCTGTCGGCGATGGCCTCTGCCTGCTCGACCTACGTCTCCCAGAACTACGGCGCGAACCATCCCGACCGCGTCCGCCGCGGAATGCGGGACATCTATCTCTACAGTGTCGTGGTGGCTGCGGCTGCTGTCCTGCTCATGGCGGCAGGCGCGGAGTGGATGGTAAAGCTGGTGTCCGGCTCTTCGGAGCCGGTGGTGCTGGAAAACGGCGCACGGTATCTGGTCTGGAACGCACCCTTCTACGCCGTGCTGGGAGTGCTGCTCTCCACCCGCTACGCTCTGCAGAGCATGGGCGAGAAGGTGCTGCCCCTGCTGTCCAGCGTCATCGAGTTTCTGGGCAAGATCGTCTTTGTCCTGCTCTTCATCCCCCGCTTTGAGTATAACGCGGTCATCCTCTGCGAGCCGGTCATCTGGTGCTTCATGACCATAGAACTGCTGATCGCATACCGGCATGATTCCTTCGTGTTTCCGAAGAAAAAGTGAAGATAAGCAAAAGGCTCTGCCCGAAAAAGGGGCAGAGCCTTTTATAGTTCGTGCTTGTGAGCACGCTTTTCGGCGATTTTGTAAACGGCATCGTCGGCCCGGGCGCCGATCACGATGACCAGCATGGACGTTTCGGTACGGACGAGCTTGTAGACGATGCGCAGCCCGGCATCACGAAGCTTGATCTTCAGCAGGCCGGAGAGGTCGGTGCCGCTTTTGCTGCCAAGCGGTTTGCCGTAACCGCCCTCGTAGATGGAAACGGGATTTTGCACGACCTTGTCCAGAGCTTTTGCGACCAGAAGCTTCTGATTTCCGGCGAGCTGTTCGAAGTCCTTTTGGGCCTCCGGCAGGAATTTCAGAGTCCAATTCATTCAAATTCGACCTCGTCCATGCTGTCAAGCGCAGCTCTGGTAATGCCGTTCTGCCGATAGACCTCCTCGGCGGGAATGGCATTTGCGGGGTCGAAGCCCTGCATCCGCTGGGCGGCAAGGGCAGCAAGCTTTGCGTCGTTTACTTCGTCGATGAGGCGGAGATATTCTTCCGGCGAGAGAAGGACGCACTCAGGGGAATTGTTCTTCATGACGACCTTCGCGCCCTGACGGCGGACATCTTCAAAGACCTTTCCGGCCATGCCGCGGTTGAACAGAGAGATGGGGATGGTGCTGCGCAGCGCGCTCGAAATGTCTGCCATAATACATACCTCCAATCTTTTTCATCTTTAGTATATGCAAAGACAGCGAAAATGTCAAGAAAAATATCAGTGGATTCACTGCGATATATAACAGAACTCCCCGCCATGCAGCTGCACGGCGGGGAGAAAGAGGGAGGATAATTTCAGATTCAGAGGGCCGAATAGCCGAAGCTGTTCACCAGCGCGTCGATGTGCTGGCCGGCCTTGCACATGGGGCAGTCGCGGCTGTCGAAGCTGGCGTAGTCGGGCAGGCTGGAGGGGTCGAAGATGGAGGTGACCGGGATGCCCAGACACTCGTGGGTGGTGGCGAAGATGGCCGACAGGCCCGCCACGGTGCCGCCGTAGTAGTTGACCGCCTCGATGGCCGCCTGCACGGTGTAGCCGGTGGTGATGGAGGCCGACAGGATGAGGACGTGCTTGCCCTTGACCATCGGGGCGAGATTGTCGCGGAGGATGATCTGGCTGCCGCTGGTGTACTCGGGGGTGATGACGTAGATGGTCTGGTGGGCATTCATGTTGGCAAAGCCGTCTTTGGTCAGCTCGTTGGCCAGACAGGTGCCGATGACCTGTGTGCCGTCCAGACAGAGCACGGTGTCCACGATGGTGCTGTGCTGATAGGCGGCCACCAGCTCCTTGGCGACAGCCTTCGCCTCCGAGAGGCGGGCTTTCTGGGTGGTGACGTCGATGTAGTAGTTGATGTGGCTGTGGCTGGTGGCGAAGTGGCCCTTTGCCACGCGCAGGAACAGACTGCTCTTGTTGGTGGGAAGCTTTACCATATTGATCATAACTGCACACTCCTGTTCTTGTGAAATCAGGCAGGACGCCCATCCCTCAAAAGGAAACAGCGCGGCGGCACATCTGTCCGGCCGCTGCGCTCCCCGGTTGGTATGCTCTTATTGTAGCAGGAAAGGCACCTTATGCACAAGACACAAAACCACTAAAAATCCTTACTTGCGTTTTGGCAGAATGACGGAGAAGTGCAAATAAAAACGCCCAAGGCGTGAGCCTTGGGCGGAGTATGCGGAGTGAAACTTACTTGAGCTTGATGCCGGAGTCATCAACGGCATCCATCTTCCAAGTGCAGAAAGCACGGGTGTAGCCGCTGTTGCCGCTGCTGGCCTGAATGCGGGGGAAGTAGATGAACTCGACCTTGTCGCCAGCTGCAAGCTTGACATTCTTAACAGTAATGGTGAAATCCCGCTCACCATCATCAACAGTAAATTTAGGATCTGCCCTGTCGACAGTGACATAGGTGTCGTCGTAGTAGTTAACTTCGCTTTTGCCGGGATTCACAGTAAGCAGGAACTTATCAGCCGTCACGGCCAGAGGAACCTTTTTGGTGGTGCACTTGAGCTTCAGTTTGCAGGTAAAAGTACCGGTACCGGTGTTGCCAGAATCGGGAGTGAATTTGGGAGCATCATTGCCACCGTACATCGTGAAGGTGCCCATCAGCTTCAGGGTGCTGCCGATTTTACCGGTCTTCTGATACTCATCCTCACCACAGCCAACGAGCAGGCTGGAACCAGCCACAGCCACGGCAGCGGCGGCGCTGTACTTCAGGAAAGAGCGGCGGTTGAATTCTAAGGACATGATCGTTCCTCCTTTATGCAGAAACAGATAAATTCATTGTACTGCCCCGAAGGGCGTCTTGCCTATACAATAGGCGAAAAATGAGCAGATGTCAATGGTTTTCACGAAATTTTTGCGGGGAAAGATCTGCCCGTGGGACGGAATTCCGTCTCGGAAAAATGCCTCAGACCTGCGTCAGGTCAGAAGAGTTCAGAGAGAAGGTGAGGCTCTTGTTTGCCACGAAGGTGGGAACGAAGGTGACGCTCAGCTTCTGCCAGCCGGTGGGGACGCAGCAGATCAGCTGGATGTAGCCTGCGCCCTGCGGGGGCAGATTGGTGGACTCGGAGAAGCTCTGAGCGGCGGCATCATAGAGCTGGATGTAAGCGCCCACCTCGGCCTCAGCGCCGTCGCAGACAGCGGTGAAATCGGTGGTGGAGGCAGCCAGAGCGTGGAAGTACTGACGGGCGACATCGAGCTTGGTAGCCTCATCATTCAGCGGATAGGCGGCATCCAGTTCGGCGAGGTTCTGTGCGCCGATGTTGAAGGTAGTCGCGCCGGAGCGGTTCACAGCGGTGACGAGCACAGCGACATACTCGTGGTCGGGCAGGTCGGGGGTGTTGGCCATGGTAAAGACGCTGGTGAGCTGGACGCCCAGATTGTTCCAGTTGCTGACCTTGTCGCCGACCTTGACTTCGATGGCGTTGCTGGTGCTGGAGCCGCAGCCGCCCAGCATGGCAGCAGCGCCCAGAGCTGCTGCGGAGGCACCGGTACACTTGAGGAAGGTGCGGCGGGAAATTTTATTGGACATGGATGTGTCCCTCCTTGAATTCGCTTTATTATGAAGTGCGATGAAAATGTTCTGTCTTGTTTATAACATCTTTTGCACGCAGATGCAAGCAAAAAACGGCATAATTTACACTAGTTTCACAGAGACTTAAGTGCGGTCCTCTCCGGTCAGCTCCCGGGCGCGGGTCTCGCTGGTCTTGACCAGATTGAGCAGGCTGGGAGTATACAGCGGGTATTCCCGGGTCAGGCTCTCGGTGGTCATGGCGAGGCAGGACGGGTCGGCCACGCCCTCGCCGCCGGGCAGCGCTTCGCCGGCCAGCAGGGCCTCCACGTTGGCCTGAGCCGAGTGCATCACAGCGTCGGAGTAGCCGGGCCAGCGCCGGGCGTCCACGCTGAACATGCTGGGGGCATTGTGGGACTCGGCGGAGTAGAGCAGACGGAACATCTTGGCCACGGCGGTCATCAGGTAGGCGCTCACCTCGGTGGTCAGGGCCTTGCTGTGGCACTCGCCGATCTTGGCGTAGAGCACGTTCAGGCTGTTGGAGATGAGCTTTTTGTTCATCGTGGGCAGGACGCTGCCGTGGTAGATGTTGTCCTTCATCTTGTCGGGGTTGGGGATGTCCTCTGCCGAGAGCATCATGCCGTTGCGCTCTGCCGAGCGGCCCAGCAGATAGTCGCAGGAGACATTATAATAGTCTGCCACCCGTACCACAAAATCCAGGCCGCACTCCCGGATGCCTTTTTCGTAGTGGGAAAGCAGGGCCTGCGAAACGCCCAGATCCTCTGCCGCCTGTTTCTGGGTGATGCCGCGCTCCTTGCGCAGCAGTTTGATGATACGATTGAACTCCATGATGTTTGGCTCCTCAGATAAAAATAGGACTTCCTTGATTTTTGGTTTACAGCACGTTGATTATACACAATGGAAAACGACTTGTAAAGCGAAAAAGTGACGGTTTTTCCGCCGGAATTTCGGTGTTTTTGTCAAAGGGGTTGCTCTTTCTACCATATCTATGTTAAAATAAACCTTACCGGCATATATTTAGTGTCTAATGGTGCCGGAAAAATCAGCAGAAAAGCAAGATTTGTGCGAATCAGCACAGGAATAGATAGCTCATAAGAGGTGTTTTTGCATGAAAACCTTTAAGCTCCATCTCATCCGCCATGGCCTGACTTCCGGCAACTTACAGGGCCTTTACATCGGCAGCGGCACGGACATCCCTCTGTGTGACGAGGGCCGCGCCCAGCTGGCCGAGCTGAAAGAGCGGTTCGAGTATCCGCAGGTGGATACCGTATTTTCTTCCCCGCTCATGCGCGCCGTGGAGACGGCCAACATCCTGTTCCCCAATGCGACCCACCAGTTCTCGGTGCATGACCTGCGGGAGGCCGGCTTCGGCGTCTTTGAGAACCATCCCGTCAAGGAGCTGGTGAAGAACGAGGACTTCAAGAAGTGGATCACCCCGGGCTCCGGCTTTGTGCCGGAGGGCGCAGAGCCCACGGAGCAGTTCCACGCCCGCTGCTCGGAGACGCTGCTCAAGCTGTTCGAGTATATGATCCGGATGGACGTCACCGAGGCCGCCTGCGTGACCCACGGCGGCGTCATCATGAGTATGCTGAGCCAGCGCGCCCTCCCCTCCCGCCATCCCGAGCAGTGGATGGCCGACCCCGGCTGCGGCTACACCGTCCAGACCGACGTTCAGCTCTGGATGCGCGACCGTCTGGTGGAGGCCATCGACATCGTCCCCTTTGGCTATGCCGACACCCTGCGGGGTCAGGCGGAAGCCGAGGAGAATGAAGCATTCGAATAAGAAAGAACGCTCTGCCGCCCGGCGATTTTTCCGCCGGGCGGCATTTTTGTACTCTTTTGGTACAAAATCGGCAAAGAAAACGCAAAACCTGCGGCAGAACGCTTTCAAACCCTTGACAGGGGGCAAAGAAACCGATACTCTATAAAGTGAATGATTTTTCTCGCTGCAAGGAGGAGTCCCCGATGTCTCAGTCTCTTTCCCGCCGGTCGTTCCTGAAATGCGCCGGTTCGGGCGCGGTCAGTCTGGCTGCTGCCCTGCTCACAGGCGTTTCGGCGGCTGCGGCACAGCCCCGCGTGATGGGCCAGCCTGCCCTGCTGGACGGCAAGGCGGCGGTGGAGCTGCTGGGCTATGCGCCCGCGCCCGGGCTGGGCGGCGTGTTGGTCTACCTCTCGGTGGAGAACCTCTCGGCCCGCACCCTGCCGGTGGGCGCAAGCTATCTTCACAGCCGGGACGTCTCGACCCTGAAGGAGCTTTACAGTCTGGACAGCGGCGTGACCGCCCGCTGCGGGGGTCAGAGCGTCCCCTGCGGCAGCTTTGCGGCACCGCTCTACGCGGAGAACGCCGCCGATGCCTCGGTCTTTACGCTCAACCTCGCCGCCGGGCGCGGCGCGATGCTCCACTGCTTCTGCGCCGTCCCGGAGGATTGGGAGGCGCTGGAGCTGAGCTATCGCCCCGCCTTTGCCGCCGGTCAGCCGGTGGAGTTCGTGGTGCGCCGGGATGCCGACGCCGTCCGCCTCGGGGCGGTGCCGGCGACGCCGGCGGAAGTCGGAAGCGTAGTGGATTTATAAACGGCTTCGCGCGCCGGTGGCGCGGGGCAGAGCGCTTTTACGTTAAGTGGAATTGTTCTCTTTTGATGTCAAAAGAGAACCAGAAAACCACCAGCGATTTCGACGCGCTGGATCCACGAGAAAGGGGCTGCTCGCCCCTTTCAGACCCCGAAGGGGAAGTCGAAACGGAAAAAAGCTAGTCGCTTCGCTTAACGCTTTTTTCTCGTTTCT